>Ga0247762_1000035_pt1 | contig 79662 bp, 72 predicted proteins | sample UWRJL081202R4_FD_181016 | JGI IMG/M metagenome (GOLD analysis project Ga0247762, IMG submission 181016) | Plant litter microbial communities from Arlington Agricultural Research Station in Wisconsin, United States - UWRJ-L081-202R-4 | ecosystem: Environmental > Terrestrial > Plant litter >...
CTGGTTACTTAAAATGAAAAGCGCAATCACGTTGCTAGCGCGGGCAAGCGGATCGTGGTGTTCGATATACTCGTAATAGCGCCGCAGCACTTATGCGCCACGCAGGAGATAATGGCTGACGCCCCATTCGCGGCCATCGCCGTAACCGAACAAGCCTGACGTCGCGAGAAAAAACATCCGCCAGCGATTCTTCCAGAGGTCCGCCTGGTCGCCATAAACGGAGCGAAGAATACGGGTCACTTCTGCGTCGTTACGGTCCATGTTCTGCAACCACTGCTCCGCAGTCTGCCGGTAATGCCAGCCGCTCCACTTCCACTCTTTCTCCACCTGAAAGAGATCGGGGAAATGGCGGATCAGTTCATGGCTCGGCATGATGCCGCCGGTGAAGAAGTGTTGTGCAATCCAGTCCGATTTATCGTTTTTGTCGAATCGATAGGGCTGCGACCTGTGCGTAAAAATGTGAATGAACAGCTTGCCGTCCGGCTTGAGCCAACTGCGCACGCGCGACAACAGCGCTCGCCAATTTGCCATATGCTCGAACATTTCGACGGAAACGATACGATCGAAGGCGCCTTCCGCATGAAACGCATTCATGTCGGCAGTGATAATGCGCAAATTGCGCAATTCTTTCTTCGCTGCCTCGCCTTCGATATAGGCGCGCTGCGATGCGGAATTCGAAACCGATGTGATCTGTGCGTTCGGATAACGCTCCGCCATGAACAGTGAGAGTGAGCCCCAGCCGCAGCCCAACTCCAGAATTCTTTGTCCATCAGCGAGTTCGGCATGCTTTACTGTTTCGTTCAGCGCATCGATTTCCGCGCCTTCGAGCGTCTGGCTTTCTTTCAAATAAAGACACGAGGAGTATTTGCGGCGCGGCCCCAGAACAAGCGCAAAGAATTCCGCCGGCACCTCGTAATGCTGCTCATTTGCTGCTGCCGTGTGTTCGGCAACCGGATAGCTGTCCATCTCCCGCGCGAAACGCTCGTCCACGATCGGTAGCGTGCTCAAGTGCCGACGCGTTCGATCGACCAGCGCAAAAATGCCCGCGCGCAATACGAAGTCGGGAACCGCTGTCGATTCGGCGAAGCGGGTAGCACGTTCTACGAAACTCATTTTCCGCCTGCCTTTCGTTTCGCCGCCGAGGGCTCGCTTCTTGGCCCTGGGAAAAATGCATTCACGCGCTGCTGATAGCTGCGAAACTTCGCGCCGCGAGTTCGCAGCATATGCTCTTCAAGCGGTGGAATGCCGGAGGCATGCACAAGCAGCCAATACATCATCGCGGGAGCCAGCAGCGCGAGTGGCCACCACCAGTAATTTCCGGAGGCGTTGAACGCGACGAGTGCGTAGGCGAACCAGCCGAGCCATTCGAAGAAATAATTCGGGTGCCGCGAGTAAGACCACAGGCCCGTCTCCGCGACCTTACCCTTATTCTTCTTGTCGGCGACGAACGCCTTGAGCTGCCGGTCGGCAACACCCTCGCCTGCAATCGCGGCGAGCAAGAGCGCGGCGCCAATCCAGTCCAGCGCGCGCAAGCCCGGTGCGGGATTTTGCGCGGCCACGAACACTGACAGCGCAAGCAGAAACGCGCAGAGCGCTTGAATCTGGAGAAACCAGAACAAGCGGCTTTGTGCATCCTTTTTCCATTCCTTCTTGAGCTGCGCATAGCGCGGGTCATCTGCGCCGGAGAGAGTGCGAAAGAGAATGTGCGTGCCAAGCCGCACGGACCAGAGTCCGCAGAGCGTCGCCACCAACCATTCACGGGGCGCGATTGTCCCGCTCTGCGTAAGCGGCACTAGAAGGGCGAGCGAAATACCGGAAATCCCGACACCGTAAGACCACAGCGTGTCGATCCATCCAGATTTTCCGGTTCGTACCTGCAGCCACCAGGACAGCGTCATCCATGCAGAGAGAAATGCGAGTGCCGCGATCAATACCAAGGCAATCATCGTGGGGCGGCCTTTCTGGACGGAGTATTGTGAACGAACGCGACGAGATCGTTCCGCGCCGGCGCCAGAAAAGAAAGCAAGGGCGAGAAGGTACCGATAATCGAAAGGTGACCGACCCGGTCATAGGTCTTCAGCGTTGCTTTGCCATGCTTCCCATCGATGCGGTTTGCGAGCCGCGCCGAGTTTCCAGGATCGACGACGCTGTCGTTCGCAGGCCGCAGCAGAAGCATCGGCGGCTCGTTGCCGTCGACGTAATTGATCGGCTGCGTAGCAGGACGTGTTTCCTCCGGGCCAAAGATGATTTTCAGGTTCTCTGCTTCTAACGGAAGAAAATCGTACGGCCCGGCAATGCCGACGACACCGGCAATGTCTTTGCTCGCATCGAGCTTCGCCTCGCCGAGCCAGCGCCGGTCGGTAGCAAGCGACACCGCGTTGTACGCACCAGCCGAATGCCCTGCGAGAAAGAGTTTTGAAGGGTCACCGCCGAACCGCGTGGCGTTGTCCTTCGCCCAGCGCACGGCAAGCACGGAGTCGCGCAGGAAATCGGGATAAACGACCGGCGGATACACGCGGTAATCCGGAATGACCGTGACGATGCCAGCGCGCGCAAGGGCGCTGCCCACGAAACGATAGATCGATTTGTCGCCGTGCTGCCACGAACCGCCGTAGAAGAAGACGACGACCGGTGCATTGGAAGCGCCGGCTGGCCGATAGACATCGAGCTTCAGGCGCGGCTCGCTCCCGAACGAAATGTCGCGCTCAATCGTGACGTCGCTGCCCCATGCCGCCGTGTTCAGAATGAATGTCGGCGCCCAGACAAAAAGCGCCGTCAGCACAAGCAACAAGACCAGAACGGAAATCCACACGCGCTTCATCTGCCTACGATTTCATCCCTACCCGGACTCCATAACCCGAAGAACGGCAATGCGGATGCATCCAAACGCAGAACCTCGTGTGTAACCGCCATGCATGCTCGTACCCGCGTCTTCCCCCCACCGCCCGCTCGAAATTGCCGTCATCGGTTCCGGCATATCCGGCATGTCCGCCGCCTGGCTGCTGTCGGCGCGGCATCGCGTCACGGTCTATGAACGCGAGCCCCGCCTCGGCGGACATAGCAACACCGCGGACGCGCCCTCGCCGTTCGGCCCGGTTCCGGTCGATACCGGCTTCATCGTTTTCAACGAAACGAACTATCCGAACCTGACCGCCCTGCTGCGGCATCTCGGCGTACCGACAAAAGCGTCGACCATGTCGTTTGCCGCGTCCTTCGATAATGGTGCTTTCGAATATTCAGGCACGGATTTGCGCGGACTGTTCGCGCAGAAGAGCAATCTGTTCAGCCCGCGCTTCTGGTCGATGCTGAAAGATTTGCTTCGCTTCTATCGGGAGGCGCCCGCGCACGCGAAGTCGGCGGCGCTGATGCCGCTCGGCGAATATCTTGCGCGCGAGCGCTATGGCCGCCCGTTTTGCGAAGATCATCTGCTGCCGATGGCAGCTGCCATCTGGTCTTCGTCGCCCGCGCAGCTCGCAGCCTATCCCACGGCAGCATTCATCCGCTTCTGCGAAAATCACGGGTTGATGAAAATCTCCGGCCGCCCGATGTGGCGCACGGTGGCGGGCGGCAGCCGCGAATACGTGAAAAAACTGACGGCCGCTTATGCCGATCGCGTGCGACTGAATTGCGGAGCATCGCGCGTAATCCGCCGCCCCGGCGGCGTGCAGATCGATGACGTTCGCGGCGAAGCGCGCGTATTCGATCATGTGGTGATCGCAACCCACGCGAACGAGGCGCTGCGGCTTCTGTCCGATCCGAACGACGCGGAATGGAGCGCGCTTTCGAAATTCCGCTATCAGCCCAATACCGCGATCCTGCATAGCGACCCGGCTTTCATGCCGAAGCGCCCGGCTGCCTGGTCGAGCTGGAACTACATCGGCTCGCGCAGCCCCGAAGGGGCACAGCAGCTTTGTGTGACCTACTGGATGAATCGCCTGCAGGGCATTCGTGATGACGTGCCGCTCTTCGTGACACTCAATCCGCCGAAGCTCCCGCGTGCGGAACATCACATCCGCACCGAACATTACGATCATCCCATCTTCGACACCGAAGCCATGCGCGCGCAGGAAAAGCTCTGGTCGTTGCAGGGCGTGCGCAACACCTGGTTCTGTGGTGCGTATTTCGGTTCAGGCTTTCATGAAGACGGCTTGCAGTCCGGGCTTGCGGTTGCCGAAGCGCTCGGCGGCGTGAAGCGGCCCTGGCAAGTCGCCGACGAGAACGGCCGTATCCGAGTGCGTGCCTTGCCGCTCGCGCCTTTGCAGGAAGCGGCGGCATGAAAACGTTTGTGTCTGCTCTCTATCACGGCGCTGTCGTTCATCGGCGTACGCGGCCGAAGCGGCACAAGCTGCGCTACAGCGTCTTCAATATTCTGTTCGATCTCGACGAACTGCCCGCGCTATCGCGCGAACTGCGCTTCTTCTCGCATAATCGGTTCAATCTTTTCAGTTTCTATGATCGCGACCACGGAGATGGCGGCGCAACCCTGCCGCTGCGCGCTCATGTTGAAGCGATCTTGAGCCGCTATGGCATGGATATCTCCGGCGGGCCGATCAGGCTGCTCTGCATGCCGCGCGTGCTCGGCTACGTCTTCAACCCGATCAGCGTCTATTTCTGCCATCGCCCGTCGGGCGAATTGGCAGCGATCCTCTATGAGGTCAGCAATACGTTCGGCGAACGACACAACTATCTGATCCCCGCCAGTGGAAATACGGAGACTGTTGTTGCGCAGGTGACCGACAAGCGCTTCCACGTTTCGCCCTTCCTCCCACTAAATCTGCGTTATCGATTCCGCATTGCACCACCAGCGGAAGCCGTTACCGTTTCTGTGCATGTCCATGACGAACAAGGCCTTCTGGTCGCGGCGTCGTTCTCTGCCCAGCGAATGGAGTTGACGAACGACGCGCTTTTTAAGACCTTTATTACGTTCCCGTTACTCACGCTGAAGGTAGTGGCGGGCATTCATTGGGAGGCCCTGAAGCTTTGGCTGAAGGGTGTGAAGGTCTGGACCAAGCCTGAACCGCCGAGGGAGCGGGTCACGCTCGGCAAGGAAATACCCGACGAGGCGAGTGGAAATGTCGTCGCAGGCGCCAGAGATAGAGCGGCATGAGAGCCGACCACGGATCGAGGACGTGCTCGATCATTCGCGCTTTGCGGATCGCTGGATTGCCCGCGTCGTCCGCTCGCTGAAAATCGGTCACCTGACGATCGAAACCCCCTCCGGCGCGCGCGTCGAAGGCAAAGGTGAAATCGACGGGCCGCGCGCCACACTCGTCCTGCACAAATGGCGCACCATGCGCCGCCTGATGTTCGGCGGCGATGTCGGCTTTGCCGAAGCCTATATGGATGGCGACTGGTCGACCCCGGATCTCGCAACGCTGATCGAATGGGCAGCCCTCAACGAAAAGGCGCTGAGCGAAGTAACGGCAGGACGCTGGTTCAAGCGCTTCCTGCATCGCGTGATGCATATCCTGCGCGCCAACACGAAAAGCGGCAGCCGCCGCAACATCGAAGCGCATTACGATCTCGGTAACGACTTCTACCGCCAGTGGCTCGACCCGAGCATGACCTATTCTTCGGCGCTTTATGCAAGTCCGAAGCAATCGCTCGAGGACGCGCAGGACAACAAACTCGCGCGCATCATGGATTTGCTCGCGCTGAAGGGCGGCGAGAGTGTCCTGGAAATCGGCTGCGGCTGGGGCCGTCTCGCCGAACGCCTCACCACGGAGCGCAACGCGCATGTGACGGGTCTGACGCTTTCTCCGTCGCAGTTGGCAGGTGCGAAAGAGCGCATCGCGAAAGCCGGTGCCGGAGACAAAGCAGACCTGCGGCTCCAGGATTACCGCGACGTTACCGAGAAATTCGACCGCGTCGTCTCCATCGAGATGATCGAAGCGGTCGGCGAAAAATACTGGCCCGCTTATTTCGGCAAGATCGCGGAAGTGCTGAAGCCGGGCGGACGCGCAGTGTTGCAGGTCATCACGATTGCGAACGAGCGCTTCGAATTCTATCGCAAGAATGCCGATTTCATTCAGCGCTATATCTTCCCCGGCGGCATGCTGCCCTCGCCGGCCGTGATGCTCGAAGAGATTTCGCGCGCCGGAATGAAATTCACTTCGCTCGAAAATTTCAGCGAAAGCTACGCACGTACTTTGAACGAATGGAACCGCCGCTTCCAGCGTGCGTGGCCAGAGATCGAGGCCATGGGTTACTCGCGGAAATTCAAACGCACCTGGGAATATTACCTCGCTTACTGCGAAGGCGGCTTCCGCTCCGGCTCTATCGACGTCGGCCTCTACGTGATGGAAAAGCCCGCGAATTGACCGCGGTAGATTCTGTCGCGACACTACCTGGATGAAGTCTCGTTCTTTCGGCTCTGCGCAGTCCGGCATTTCCGTCATCGGCCAAGGCACTTGGAATCTCGAGCTTGCGCCGCGCGCGGACGCGATCAAGGCGCTTCAGCGCGGCATCGATCTCGGAATGACGCATATCGACACCGCCGAGATGTACGGCTCCGGCCGCGCGGAGGCGTTGACCGGCGAAGCGATTGCCGGACGCCGAGACAAGGTTTTTATCGTCTCGAAAGTGCTGCCATCGAACGCTTCGCGAAAAGGTACGCTTGCCGCCTGCGAGCGTTCGCTGAAGCAACTGAAGACCGATTATCTCGACTGCTATCTCCTGCACTGGCGCGGCTCCTATGCGCTGGAAGATACGTTCGCAGCCTTCGAGGAATTGAAGAATGCCGGAAAGATTCGCTCCTGGGGCGTGAGCAATTTTGACGAAGACGATCTGCAGGAAGCGCTCGGTATCGCCGGCAAAGGCAAGATCGCCTGCAATCAGGTACTCTATCATCTGCGCGAGCGCGCAATCGAGCACGCGGTGATTCCGTGGTGCGAGCAAAACGATGTCGCGGTCGTCGCGTACAGCCCGTTCGGCCAGATGGCGTCGCCTGCGCTATCCACGCCGGGCGGCAAAACGCTCGCTGAAATCGCCGACGCGCGCGATGCGACCCCGCGTCAGGTCGCGCTTGCTTTTCTTACGCGAAAGAAAAGCGTGCTCGCCATTCCCAAGGCGTCGAAGGTTGCGCATGCGGAAGAGAACGCCGGCGCCGGCGGCCTCGAATTGACCGCGAAAGAAATCGAAAAGATCGAACAGGCTTTTCCGCGCGGAAGACCGAAAAGCCTGCCGATGCTTTAATTTCTGTCGAAGTCGCCCTTCTGCGGCGGCGCGAGCGGCGTGAACAGGCAGCGGTCGGGCTTCAGATCGACGAGCGGCGTACCGTCGAGACAGTCCAGCCCCCGCACATAAACGGAATTTCCTTCGATCTTTTCGAACTTCACGATCGACGTACCGATCGGATTCGGCCGCACCGGCGAGCGCAGCGAGAAGGTGCCGTGCGTTTCGCCGTTGCTCTTCGGGCTTTGCTCGACGAGATCGCGACGCGACTTGTCGAGCCAGTAAAGCACCTCGAGCTGCTCGTACCGCTCGACGCCCTTGAGGCCCGCGACCCATGGTTCAAAGATTTCGATCCTGCAGACAGGACCATCATGCCGTCCCTGCCGCGGACATTCGAGCCGGTCGTGCCACGGCGTGTGAATTTTGCCAATGAAGACGATGCCGGCGTCGCGCGCTTCCGGCGCGTCTACCGCAACTTCGCCCGCACGAATTTCGTCGCGTCTCACCATCAGGCGAGTATGCGACGAAACTGGCAGGACACGAAATGCGGCTTAGCGGAACAGCTTCTGAATATAGTCCGCACCGATCCCGACCTTTTCGTAATGCGCCTTGCACATGCCGATATAGTCGTGAACGTCGAAATAGCCGTTCGGCTGTCCGTTCTCGTCGAGCCAGACGAGCGGACCGGTGACCTGAAAGAATACTTTCATCGGGTCCTTGTGCTCATAAGCGACGAGCGTGTGACCTTCGCCCGGCGTTTCGTAAACGAAATCGCCCGCGGTCGCGGTCCAGTCGTGCTCGAGATAGCCCCACTTTCCGGAAATCGTGTAGGCGAAGACTTCATGCGGATGATAGTGGCGGTTCACGAGGCCCGCCTTCTTCGCCATTAGGATGTCGCACCACTTGTTCTGCGACGGCGAAATCCAGAGTGGCCGCGAAGAAACCGTCTCTGTGAAGGGCACGTAATATTTCTCGTCGTCGGTCGGCGCGTTCTTCGTATAGACCTCGGGCAGCGCATCGGGCTGAAACACGCGCGTAATCGGCTTCAAATCACGCCAGAATTCGTTGGTTGCGGCTTCGGGCATCTCGTCCTCCTCTTGCTTGCTTCTGCTGGCTTTTCGTCCGGTTAGATGTGCATGCCTCCATCGGCCATGAAGACGCTGCCGGTCGAGAAACTGCTCTCGTTCGATGCGAGAAACAGCACCATCTTCGCGACCTCGTGCGCCTTGGCGTGACGGTGCAGCGGGATAATCGAATCGAGCAATTTGGTCCCATCGTGACCGGTCGCTTGGGTGATCCCATCTTCGATGTTTTTCTGGAAGGAATTATCGATCGGACCGGGCGCCACGATGTTGACGCGGATATTGCGGCCCGCGAGTTCTTTCGCAGCAGTGCGCACCAGACCGATCACCGCGTGCTTCGAGGTCGCGTAAGCGCAAATGCCGGGATCGCTAGTGACGCCGACCACGCTCGAAGTAACGATGATGCTGCCGCCATCGTTGATAAACGGCTGCGCATATTTGATCGCAAGAAACGACGCGCGGACATTCACCGCCATCACCTGATCGAACAACTCGTCGGGATACTGCGCAATCGGCGCGATCACGCCGGAGATACCGGCGTTCGAGAACAGAACGTCAATTTTCCCGAAGGCTTTTACCGCCTCGTTGACGTATTTCTGTGTTTCAGAAACTTCCGCGACATTCGCCGCGCAAATTGCGAGACGGTCTTTATATTTCTCCAGCGTCTTTGAAGCTTCTGCCAGTTGCTGATTGGTGCGGTCGACCAGTAAAACCTTGGCGCCTTCGGCGAGAAAAGCTTCCGTGCTTGCGAGCCCTAAACTTCCCGCTGCACCGGTAACGACGCAGACTTTTCCCGAAAGCTTTCCCATCATGCCACCCCGAGATATGCGCGCTGCACCGCCGGATCGTTACGCAACTGCTCGGCACTTCCCTCGCCCGTGATGCGGCCGGTTTCGATCAGATAGCCGCGGCCGGCGACCTGCAGGCTGCGTTTCGCGTTCTGTTCGACAAGCAAAATACCGATCCCCGTCGCCTGCACTTTCGTAAGCGACGCGAACAGTTCGCCGCACACGAGCGGCGACAAGCCGAGCGAAGGCTCGTCGAGGAGCAGAATGTCCGGCGCGGACATCAGCGCGCGGCCGATCGCAACCATCTGTTGCTCGCCGCCGCTCATGGTGTTGGCGGCTTGACTCAGCCGCTGTGCGAGTTTGGGAAACAACGAAAGCGTGCGCTCCAGATTTTCATTTTCTTTCGCGCGTGCGCGTTTCGCGTAAGCACCGAGCATCAGGTTTTCGCGAACGGTAAGTTCGCCGAAAATGCCGCGGCCTTCGGGTACAAGCGCCAAGCCCGCCTCGACGATGTCGTTTGCGCGCATCATTTGAAGATCGCGGCCGTTTAGCGAAACTCTCGCGGACGATTTCGGGACGATGCCTGCGACCGCCTTCAGGAGCGAGGTCTTGCCCGAGCCGTTTGCGCCGAGGATGACGACGATTTCGCTGCGCGCCACGGAAAGCTTCACATCGTCGAGCGCGCGATGTTTGCCATAGACGACGGAGAGACCTGCGATCTCAAGCATCCGCGTCCCCCAGATAAGCACGGATCACTTCCGGATCGGAGAGCACGTCCTTCGGCGTTCCTTCGGCGATCTTCTTGCCGGCGTTCATCACGTAGCAGCGGTCGCAGAGCGAACGGATCGCATCCATCACGTGCTCGACCATCAGGATCGTGCGGCCCTCCGCGCGGAGTGAGCGGATGAGCTCGATGCCGACCTGCAACTCGGTCGGGTTAAGTCCCGCGAGCCATTCGTCGAGCAACAGAAGCTCGGGCTGCATCGCAAGTGCGCGTGCAAGTTCCAGCCGCTTCTGGTCGATATAGGTGAGCTCCGACGTCATCACGTTTGCACGGGCGGCAAGCCCGACGCGCGCGAGCAGTTCATGCGCAGCAAGTTCGGCCTCTTTGCCCCAGCGGCTTTTCGTGCCGAACGCGAGGCCCGCGATCACGTTCTCCTTACAGGTCATCGAGCCGAGTACGCGGACAAGCTGGAAAGTGCGGGCAACGCCTTCGCGCGCGATCCTGAACGCGGGCAACTTTTCGAGCGGTCGCCCACGCAGCTGGATGCTGCCGGCATCCGATTTCAGCGCGCCGGAAATGAGATTGAGAACCGTCGTCTTGCCGGAACCGTTCGGACCGAGGAGACCCACGATCTCGCCGGGCCGCACTTCGAGCGTGACGCCATCGACCGCAACCAGTCCGCCGAAGCGGCGCGTCAGACCAGAGATGAGGAGCAGCGGCGCGTTCATGCCTTCGCTCCTTTCGTCCCGCGCAGCGAAAGCTGCGCACCTTCAATGAGCCCGACGATACCGCGCGGAATTGCATAAACGATAAGAAGAAACGCGATGCCGACCAGAATGGAAAAATGATTGGGAAACTTCGCGAGCAGAATTTCGAACAGCATCACCAGCGGGATGACGCCGAACACCGGCCCATAAAGCCGGTGTACACCGCCAAGCAGCGCCATGATCAGCACCTGAAAGGACACCACTGGATTGAAGGCGATCGCAGGATCGATATAGGTCCAGCGCGGCGCCATGATTGCGCCGGCCAGCGTCATGAAAGATGCGCTGAAGGCAAAGAGTACAACTTTCGCCCACGTCGTATTGATACCGACATGGCGCGCGACTGCCTCGTCGTCACCGATGACGCGCAGCGCAAGACCGAGCTTCGAGCGCTGAATTAAATAGCCGGATACGAAAACGATCACGGCAAGCGTAAGCAACTGCCAGTAAATCTGCGCCGTTGTGATATCGACGAACACATAACGGCCGAGTGTCCGCGTGATATTGACTTCGTACCACGTCACCAGTTGGCGGACGAGTTCGGCAAGACCGAACGTAAAGATCACGAAATAGACGCCGGAGAGCCGCAGCGTGGATAAGCCCACGATCAGCGAGAGTGCAAAGCCGATCACGAAGGCGATCAGCAGAACGAGCGGCCAGGCGAGGATTTCGCCGAGTACCGCCACCGTGTATGCACCGATGCCGAAGAAAGCGACGGTCGCGAGCGAAACGTAGCGCGTCGGCCCGGAAAACAAAGTCCACGCCGTCGCGAGTACCGTGTAGCTAACGATGCTGATCGCAAGCGACAACTGATATCCGTTCGTGAAATACGGAACGATTGCAAGGAGCGCGATCAACCCGAGCGAACCAAATATTCCTGTAAGGAAGCGGGTGTTCATGACCGCTTTGCTCCGAACAAGCCTTGCGGCCGCAACAGCAATACAGCGATGAAAATGATGTAGGTCGCAGCAAGCGTCAGCCCCGGATCGATATAGGTCGCGACGAAGGTCTCGGTGAGCCCGAGGATCATGCCAGCGATCAGGCAGCCAAGCAGATTCCCGACCCCGCCCATGATCACCACGATCAGCGCCTTCATCGTGAAGACGACGCCGAGGCTCGCGTTGAACGTGAGAAACATCGAGACGAGCACGCCGCCGGCAGCGACCAGTGCTCCGCCAAGCGCATAGGAAAATGCTGCCGTTGCACGAACGTCGATTGCGACAAGAAGTGCCGAGACCGGATCGACCGCTACAGCGCGGATCGCCATTCCCGCGCGCGTCTTCGTGAGCCCGAGATACAGCGCAAGCCCGATCACGACCGCAAATCCGAACGCAAGCAACCGCGCAGCAGAAACCGTCGCGCCGAAAATCTTTACCGGAATCGCGAGGAACGAATAGCTGAAATAGTTGCCGCCGAAGATCGCGAGCATCACGCCTTGCGCAACGAAGAGAAGCCCGAAGGTCGCGAGAATGGAATCGACCTCAAGTGCATCGCGTGATGGGGCGCGCTTCACGAGCGGCATCAGAAGCACCTGATAGACGAGCCAGTTGATGAGCGCGGCCACCGGCACGATCACGAGCAATCCGATCAGCGGATTGACGGAGACGGCGGTAAACAGCCACAGCGCCGCGAAACATGCGCCGACGAGAGACTCGCCGTAAGACAGATTCATGATGCGCGCGACGCCGTATTGCAGCGTCAGGCCCATCGCGATCAATGCATAAATGCCCCCAAGCGTGACGCCCGAGAGCAGCGGCTCCGTGAACATGAACTCTATCTTTTTGCTGTCTCAAGAAACGCAACGCGGCGGGCCGGGAGGATGGCCCGCCGCGTCACATGTCACCCCGGCTATTTCTTCCAGGGAGCTTTCGGAACCCGGAGCTCCGCAACACCCGGACGCTGCGGCGCGACGCCGACATAAAGTCCGTCCTGCCACTGGCCGAGCAGCCAGTACGCATCCTTCGGCATATTGTTCTCGAGTTTGATCTTGCCGATCACGGTGTCGAAGGTGCCGGTCTGCAGTTCCTTGATGATCGCGGCACGGTCGATCTTGCCGACACGCTCGATCGCCTGTTCCAGCATCTGCAGCGACGAGTAGCCGATCTGGCTGCCCCAGTAATCCGGATCGCGATTCACGAGCTTCCGGATCTTTTCGCGGTATTCCATCGTCGCCTTGTTGTCTTTCGACCAGCCGCCGAGCGAGACCACGCCTTCGGCATTGTCGCCGAAGCGCTGCGGGAACAGCGGGAAGAAAGTACCGACACCGGTGAACATCACTTTCGGCGAATAGGAAGTCAGACGTGCCTGATCGACGATCGCAACCGTATCCGGCGGATAGCTGAAGGCGACGAAAGTGTCTGCCTTCGAGCGCTCGGCTTCGCCGACGATCGGTGCCATGTCCTGCGTGCCAACCGGATAGCTCTTGTCGAACACGATCTTGAAGCCGGCTTGTTCGAAGCCTGCGCGCGCGGCCTTCGAGAGGTCGATGCCGAAGCCGTCGGCGACCGAGACCATCGCGACCTGGTCGTTGATCTTGCCTTCCTTGCGCAGCTTCACGAGGAGCTCGACCAGCGCGTCGATATATTGCTTCGACGTGCCGAGGAACCAGAAGCTGTTCGGCCAGCGCTTCGCAAGCTCCGGTGCGCGGTCAGTGACGGCGCTGAAAGTAAGCTGCGGATAATTGTGCTTGTTGAAGGTCGGGCCGACCGCAAGATTGATACCCGTGCCCCACGGCGGCAGCAGAAGATCGACCTTGTCCTGCTCGATCAGACGCTCCACCGCGCGTACCGCTTCTTCCGAGTTCGAGCGGTCGTCATATTCGACGACTTCAATCGGAATGCGCTTGCCGTATGCCTTGAGCATCAGGCCGCCCTTGGCGTTCACTTCCTGAACCCACAATTGGTAGTTCGGGATCTGTGTGATGTTGGCGCCCCCGGCATTCGGGCCGGTCTTCGAAATCGCATAACCGATCTTGATGACCTTCGGTGCCGCGTCTTGCGCCGACAGCATCGGCGCGCCGGTGGCGAGCGCCACTGCCGCGACCAAGCCGGCCAGCAGTTTTCCATTGAATTTCATGGCTTTCCTCCCTGCCTTTAACTGTTGGGGAGCCAAAAGTAGGACTCCCATTTATTGGTGTACCAACGAGTCTGGAGCCGGAACAGTGGGAAAGTCGCGCTGCAGCGCACTCATTCTGCCGCTTCCCGAAAATGTCCAACACGGATTTCCGTGAATTTGGGCGGTGCGTTGCTCTCGCGGGTCGTACGGGTGAAATTGCGCGGGCACCAATTGCCGAAAGAAAACAAAATGGCCGCACCGAAACCACCCGCCTTCGAGACGTTGAGCCTGCATGCGGGACAACATCCCGATCCGGTCACCGGCGCGCGCGCCGTGCCGATCTATCAGACGACTTCATATGTGTTTCAGGATACGGATCACGCCGCAGCGCTCTTTAATCTCGAGCGCGCGGGAAATATTTATACGCGGATCTCGAACCCGACGACTGCCGTGCTTGAAGAACGAATCGCCGCGCTGGAAAACGGCGTCGGCGCAGTCGCAACCGCGAGCGGCATGGCGGCAATGCATCTTGCGATTGCAACCATTGCGAACGCCGGCGATCACATCGTTGCCTCCGCCTCGCTCTATGGCGGCACGATCAATCTGCTTGCGCATACGCTGCCGCGCTTCGGCATCACGACGACATTCGTAAAGCCGCGCGATCACGCTGGAATCAAGAATGCGATCAAGCCGAACACGAAGCTCGTGATCGGTGAAACCATCGGCAATCCGGGTCTCGAGGTCCTCGACATCCCAAAAGTTGCTGAAATCGCGCATGACGCGAAAATTCCGTTGCTCATCGACAACACTTTCGCAACGCCTTACCTCTCCCGCCCCATCGAACTTGGTGCGGACCTCGTCATGCATTCGATGACGAAATGGATCGGCGGGCACGGGATCGCCATCGGCGGCGCGATCGTCGATAGCGGTAAATTCGACTGGATTGCTTCCGGAAAATTCCCGCAGCTCACCGAGCCTTATGCCGGCTATCACGGCATCAACTTCGTCGAACAGTTCGGTCCATGGGGATTTGTCATGCGCGCGCGCTCGGAAGGCTTGCGCGATTTCGGCGCCTGCATTTCGCCGACCAATGCATTCCAAATCCTGCAAGGCATTGAAACGCTCGGCGTGCGCATGGATCGTCACATTGCGAATACGAAAGCGGTACTCGAAGCGCTGTCGAAAAATGCAGCCGTCGAATGGATATTGCACCCTTCTTTGCCGTCGCACGAAGATCATGAGCTTGCGAAGAAACTTCTGCCGCGCGGCGCGGGCTCCATCGCGAGCTTCGGCATCAAAGGCGGCCGCGCGGCCGGCAAGAAATTCATCGAAAGCCTGCGGTTAGCGAGCCATCTCGCCAATGTGGGCGACGCGAAGACGCTCGTCATTCATCCTGCGAGCACCACGCATCAGCAGATGGACGCCACGCAACTGAAGGCCGCGGGCATCGGCGAAGAACTGATCCGCCTTTCTGTCGGCATCGAAAATGCGCAGGACATCATCGACGATTTGAGCCAGGCGCTCCGCGCCTCGCAGAAAGCGTGATGCCATGAAGATTAACGTGAACGGCGCAGAAATTTTCACGGCCACGGGCGGCAAGGATTTCGATCCTTCGAAACCGGTTGCGATCTTTATTCACGGTGCCGGGTTCGATCACTCGACCTGGGCGCTTTATACCCGCTGGCATGCGCACAACGGCTATTCAGTGCTGGCACCCGATCTTCCGGGTCACGGCCTGTCCGGCGGCAAGCCGCTCACTTCTGTCCCCGACATGGCGGATTGGATCGCAGCGCTGATCGACGCTTCGGGCGCGAAAAAGGCGCGTCTTATCGGCCATTCGCTGGGGTCGCTGATCGCAATCGAAACCGCCGCGCGGCACCCGGACAAAGTCACAGGGCTTGGGTTGATCACGGCTGCAACCGCAATGCCGGTGAGTGAAGCATTGCTGAGTGCCGCGAAAGCAAACTCACCAGATGCCATTTCCATGATGACGCAATGGGGCTTCGGATCACGCGCAAGCCTCGGCGGCTGCCTGTCGCCGGGCAACTGGATGATCGGTAAAGGCATTCGTGTGCTCGAAGCTACAAAACCGGGCGTGCTCTATACGGATCTTGTCGCGAGCAATGCCTATGACGCGACCGAAGCAGCGAAGAAAATCAAAGCGCCGACGACGATCGTACTTGCCGAGCGCGATCTGATGACGCCTGCGAAAAGCGGCAAAGCGCTCGCTGCACTTATTCCTGGCACAAAGGTGATCGTGCTGCCGGGCGCGGGCCACATGATTCCCGCAGAACGTCCGGACGACGTGTTGAAAGCGATTGCGGCTTAAGGCTCAGGTTACGACGGCGAGTAGAAAGCCGGCTGCCATCAGAGCGCCGAGCAGAAGACTGATGCGGTCCTTCAACGCGAAGGCCACCGGATCGTCGAGCAACTGCCCGCGCTGCGAGAGCAGCCAGATACGCCCGAGAAAAAGAAACAGGATCGGCGGAATGGTCCAGAGCCAATCCGTATTGCCGTAGACTGCGCGCGGAAACGCATCTTCGAGCAGATACATGATGTTGATGAGTACCGCGCCAAGCATCGCAGCCAAGCCGAGCCCGAGCAGCAGCGGTGCATCCTCGCGGATATAGCCGCGACCCGGGGCCGTACCGCGGCTTTTCGATCGCAACAGCTCCGTATGCCGCTTCGCAGCCGAGAGCGAAAGAAACACGAACATCGAGAAGACGAGCAGCCACGGCGAAATGCGCACATCGAGAATGAGAATGCCGAGTGCGATACGAAACGTGAAAAGTGCCGCAATCACGAAAATGTCGGCGATCGGAATGCGCTTCCAGTAAAACGTATAACTCAGCGTGATCGCGGCATAGATCGCGAGCATGCCCATTTCTTCCGGACCGATGATCGCGCCGATACCGAAAGAGATCGCGAGCAGCACAACAGCGAGTGCGTAGCCGGCTGTCGTGGAGATTTCGCCGCGTGCGATAGGCCGCTCGCGTTTACTCCAATGCTTGCGGTCGTTCTGCACGTCGCGGAGGTCATTCACGACATAGGTCGCTGACGCGGCAAGGCAGAGAGCGACAAAGCCAAGAAACGCGTAGCCCCAGGCATCCGGCTCGAGCAACAGGCCGCCGAGGACGAGCGGCACGAATACGAGCGCGTTCTTTACCCACTGATGGGGGCGCAGGGTGCGAAAGATCGAAACCGCAATAGCCGGTCGAATGTCCTGTGGAGATTTCTGTCGCTTTGCCATCGCGCGTTACGGGCGCTTCTGGATATTGGCGCTGCGAGCGGGGACGCCAAATTCGCTGCGGCAGACCTCCGCGAGCAGTGCGACGCCTTCGCGGATTTGCTCATGCGATGGGCTCGCAAAACAGATACGAATCCGGTTCTTCGAATGCTCGGCGTTCACCGACCATTCCGGCCCGGGATTTATCGCGACGCCCGCTGCGAGCGCCTTTTGATAAAGCCGCATCGCGTCTACCTGGTCGGGCAGTTTCACCCAGAGAAAAATCCCGCCCAGGGGGTCTTCGAACTCAGCCGATGTGCCGAACTGTTCGTTCAGCGACTCCATCAGCGTCTCCAGCTTGGCGCGCAGTGCTTTACGCAGCTTCGGCACATGCGTTTCAAAATGCGACTTCGAAAACTCGGCAAGCACCATCTGCTCAAGTGCGCCGGAACCTGCATCGGTTTTCAGCGCAAGCACCCGAGAGAGAATTTCCCAAGGGGCAACGACATAACCGACACGAAGTGCGGGTGCGACGGATTTCGAGAACGAACCGATATGCACGACACTGCTCGTCTTGCTCATTGCGTAAAGCGCAGGTGGGCGCTTGCCGCTCCAGATCAGATCGGCGTAGCAATCGTCTTCAAAGATCGGCACGCCATACTCTTCCGAGAGCTTCAGCAGCTCATGGCGGCGTTCCTCGCTCATGATCGTCGCCGATGGATTCTGCACAGTCGGGATCGTGTAGATGAATTTCGGGCGGACCCCGCACGCCTTCAGATCGGCAAGCGCCGTGGCAAGCGCATCCATCCGCATGCCGCCGCCGTCGAGTGGAATACCGACGACGTTCACGCCCATGCGCGTCATGCGATTGATCGAGCCCTGATAGCTGTCCTGTTCGTAGATCACCGTGTCGCCGCGCTCGCAGAAGACGGCGTTCACGAGATCGAGCGCCTGCAGCGAGCCCGACACCATGACGATGTCGTCGGCGGTACAGGAAATGCCGGCATCACGCTTGAGCTTTGCCGCTACGAATTCGCGCAAAGGACGATAGCCCTGCGGGCCGGTGTTTACGGTGTAGTTCGCAAGTGCGTTGCCTTCGCGGGAAAGCACGGCATCGGCCGCAGCGCGCAGTTGATCGACGGGCACCACGTCGGGATCGTTGTTGCCGCCGACGAAGCTGTATCGCGGCGCGCCGGTCCATTTGACGGAAGGAGCGGGCAAGGAGGCGGGAAACAACGCCGAGAAATCGAACGCACTGGAACGCATGAGACATCCTTCCGGCCATGCGGACAGGCGCGGCCTGGAACGAAATATCCCGGAAAATCAGACAGTTCGCCAGAGGGAAGAAGCGGAACTGGCAGGCTTCAGGCGAGGGAAATTTTCTCGACGGCTTCGATCGTGACTTTGTCGTCGTCGACCCACACCATTTTCAGGTCGCCCGCTTCCTCAGCCTTGAAGCGGAACTCAAGATAGGGATTTGCAGAAATCCCGGTGCCGAGCGTCCAGGAGATCACAGGCTTTCCGTTCAGCGTGCAATCGAAACGATTGACGATTTTCTGCGGCACGGTTTTGCCATCGCCGTCCTTGCGAAAGCCGGTTTCCATCACGTGCTGCACGATTGTGCGCACGGTGACGATCTCGCCTTTCTTCGGCGTCTTCGTGCTCAGCCAGATGCGTGGCGGATTGGACATGCTTGGCTCCTAACCGCCCGGCGCGCAGGCGCCGGTCGTGACCGTCACGGCCTTGCGCGCGACAAAAACCGAGCCGTCATTCATCTTCGCGAATACCTGCACGTTCTGCGATTCCGCAAGACGGATACGCGTACTGAGGTAAGGCACGGCAAACCCGGGTTCGAACCTAAAGCTGCAGACTTTCGGCCGCGGATTCTTCTCCGCGATCACCAGCACTTCCGAGCAGTAATTCTCCGCAGTCATCGGACTATCGACGCGAATGCCGACCGGCACCGAATTCGCGTTGTCCGCAGTGAAGGGAATATCGAGTTCGATCCTGCCGTTGGCCGGCGTCTTGCCCGCAAGAAACTCGGACACGATTTCCTGCGCTTCGGCGCGGGCGGACCTGAACAGCGCGAACGCGGCCAACGCCCAGCCAAAAAGCGCGAAGGTCTGCCGTCTCGTTACGGTTTTCATTGGATCTGCGGCCTGAATTACGAGTGCTCGCTTACAGATAGAGAGCCTTCGCGGAAATAACGAGGGTGTAAAAATACCCCTTGCCTAAAGCCCGTTCTTCATTTGATATATTCCAAACGTGGAATACATAAAATCACATTTTATAATGTGATTATGCTTGGAGGGCTGGATGATCGCGAAACCAAAATATCTTGGGCTTCTTTCAGGAGCGGCGCTGCTGCTTCTGAGCGGTGCCGCGCAGGCACAGTCGGCCGCGGAAGTTGCCGTGCTCGCGGGTCCTTGCGCGAACTGTCATGCCGACGGCCGCACCAGCGGAAAAATTCCGCCGCTCGCCGGACGTCCGGCGGCAACGCTCGCCGCACTTCTGAAAGCTTTCAAGGGGGACACGCCTCCTCCCGGCACTACGATCATGAACCGTCTCGCCAAGGGCTACACCGACGAGCAGATCGACGCGCTCGCCAAATATTTTGCGGAGAAGAAGTGATGAGCAAGCAGATGATCTCTCGCCGTCAATCCTTGCAGCTTCTCGGCGGCGCCAGTGCGGGGCTGCTGTCGTTTTCGATGCCTGCCATCGCGCAACAGAACGCCGGACGTGTGGTCGTCATCGGCGGCGGCTTTGGCGGCGCTACGGCCGCGAAATACATCAAGCGTGCGAACCCGAAAATCCAGGTGACGCTGATCGAGCCGTTGCAGCGCTATTACACCTGCCCGTTCACGAACCTGCATTTCGGCGGGCTTCGCACGTTCGAGCAGCAGGGCCACAACTACAACGAACTGCGCGCGCTCGGCGTGCAGATCGTGCATACGCTCGCAAACGACATCGACAACAAGAAGAAGACGGTGCGGCTCGCAACCGGAGCCGTGCTGCAATACGACAAGCTTCTGCTTTCGCCCGGCATCGACATTCGCTGGGGTGCGCTGAAAGGTTACGATCAGGCGGCAGCACAGCTCGTGCCGCATGCCTGGCAGGCCGGCCCGCAGACGACGCTGCTCAAGCAGCAGCTTGACGCGATGCCGGACGGCGGCCTCTTTATTCTTTCCGCGCCGGACAAGCCGTTCCGCTGCCCGCCCGGACCGTATGAGCGCGTCTCGATGGTCGCGCACTACTTCAAGACCCGGAAGCCGAAGTCGAAAATCCTCGTGCTCGACGCGAAGGAAAACTTCTCAAAGCAGGGTCTCTTCATCGACGGCTGGAAGAAGATTTACGGCGAAATGATCGAGTGGGTTCCGCTTTCGAAGGACGGCAAGGTCGTCCGCGTCGATCCGCGCACCCGCGAAGTCGAAACCGAATTCGGCAAGAAGCACAAAGCCGCCGTGCTCAACGTGGTGCCGCCGCAGAAGGCGGGCTTCATCGCCGACCGCGCGGGCGTCACGGCGCAGAGCGGCTGGGTGCCGGTAAAGGCCGATACGTTCGAGTCTTCGCAGGTTGCCGATATCTATGTCGCAGGCGACGCAACCGTCGCAGCGCCGATGCCGAAGTCCGGCTTCTGCGCCAATGCGCAGGGCAAGGTAGCGGCCGCGGCAATCGTCGCATCGCTCGCTGGACGTCCTGCACCAAAAGCGTCCTTTGCAAACACCTGCTACAGCCTGATCGCGCCGGACTACGGTATTTCGGTCGCCGGCGTTTACGAGGCGCAGGATGGCAAACTTGCCGAAGTGAAGAACTCGGGCGGTGTCAGCCCGCGCGACGCTTCGCCGGAATTCCGCAAGCTGGAAGCCGACTACGGCGTCGCCTGGTACAACGCGATTGCCAACGACGCCTGGGGCACCAGAGCCTAAGCACTTGATCGTCTGAGACCGGCCCAGTAAGCGAGAGAAATGTCTGCTCTGACACTCTCGCTCTGGGCCGGTTTCGTTATCGGCATCCTTTTCGGCATCACCGTGCAGCGCACGGGATTCTGCCTGAACACGGCGTTCCGCGGCCTGTTGGTGACTGGCGATCGTCGGAAGCTCTCCAGCTTCCTGTTGGCGATGGCGGTCGCGCTCTTGGCGACGCAACTCAGCGAAGGCGTCGGACTGATCGATCTTCGCCGCTCGATCTATTTGTCGGCGCCGCTTTCTTGGCTCGTCGTTCCGCTCGGCGGTGCGCTCTTCGGGTACGGCATGATTGCCGCGAATGGTTGCGGCTCCCGGACGATCGTTCTGTTCGGTCAGGGGAACCTGCGTTCGATCGTCGTCCTGCTGTTTCTTGGCATCGCTGCGTTTGCAACACTGACGGGGATTATCGCTCCGCTCCGCACGGCACTTGCAACGCCGACCACGATTGCCTTCGACAAACTGCCTTCAATCCCGCGCTATCTGGAAACCTGGCTTAGCGCAGGCGCCGCGCGTCTGCTTCCCTCAATTCTGATCGGGAAAATTCTTATTTTCGTGGCCTTCAGAAGCAGCGCGTTTCGCGGCAGTCCGCGCGATGTCATTGGCGGCGTTGTCGTCGGCTTGCTGATTGCGGCTGGGTGGCTCGCCACCGGCTATTTCGGCAGAGACGATTTTGAACCCGCACCGATTGCTTCGCTTACGTTCATCGCGCCCGTGGGCGAAACGATTCAATATGCGATGCTTGCGACCGGCGCGCGGATATCGTTCGGCGTCGCAGTAGTCTGCGGCGTATTTCTCGGAGCACTCGCGGCGGCGCTTGCCACGCGCACTTTCGAACTACATGGCTTCAGCCGGTCGGCGCAGATGCTTCGCTATATGGCGGGCGGCGCGCTGATGGGAATGGGCGGCGCAATGGCGCTCGGCTGCTCGATCGGTCAGGGATTGACCGGCTTCTCCACGCTCGCCTTCGGATCGTTTCTCGCCTTCGGAGGCATCGCGCTCGGCGCAACGCTCGCGCTGCGCGGACCGATCAAGCTTCCGGCATTGCAATAGCAATTAATGGAAGTCGCGCGACTTCGGCAGAATACGCACATTACGCGGATGCCGTGGCGAACGATGATCCTGTTGCGGGCGAGAGACTTCATCGGCGCGGCTTAACGGTACATCGCCTTTCCAGTCAGAAAGTCTGCTGAGTTCGCTCGTGCGGTCTTCGAAACGTTCCGCGACGAGATGGGTCACTCCCTCCGCGCGCTGGATGCGGCCCTCGATCAGCACCAGCCGCGCACCCATAACCTCTTTGCGGTAACGCTGGAAAATTTTCTGCCAGATCACGATATTCGCAATCCCCGTCTCATCCTCGATGGTCATGAACACGACGCCCTTCGCAGTTCCGGGTCGCTGCCGCACCAGAACTGCACCGGCGCAGCGAAGATACGATCCGTCTTTTGCGTTCACAGCTTCGTTGCAGGAAGAAGCGCCCTCTTTCGCAAATAGCCCGCGCAGAAACTCCATCGGATGACCTTTAAGCGAAAGGCCGGTGGTTTGATAGTCGGCAACGACATGCTCGGGCAGCGGCATGACCGGAAGCGGCTTGATCACTTCGCTTGGGTGTTCGTCCTGATTGAGCGCCGCGAACAAAGGAAGCGTGTCATCGTCCGGTATGCGGCGCGCGCTCCATAATGCGGCGCGCCGGTCGAGACCGACTGAGCGGAAACAATCAGCGTCGGCAAGGAGCAACAGCGCTTTCTTCGGAAGCTGCGTGCGTTGCGCGAAATTTTCCAGCGAAAGAAATCCACCTGCCCGCTGATCTATAATTTTCTTCTCCCATTTATCCTGAAAGCCGTCGATATTTCGGAAGCCAAGACGTACGGCGAGTCTCACGCCTACCTGCTCTAAAATGTTGTCTTTGATGCTGAAATTAATGTCGGCTTCACGCACTTCGGCGCCGTTCTCGCGCGCATCACGCACCAGACTCGCGCGTGTATAGAAGCCCATCGGCTGCGAGTTCAGGATTGCACAGCAGAAAACTTCCGGATGATGGCATTTGAGCCATGCCGAAACATAAACGAGAATTGCGAAGCTGACGGCGTGGCTTTCGGGAAAACCGTAACTGCCGAAGCCTTCAATCTGGCGAAAAGAGTCCTCGGCAAACTGACGCTCGTATCCACGCCCAACCATGCCTTCGATGAACATGCTCTTATAATTGTAGATTGTGCCGACGTTACGGAACGTCGCCATCGCCCGCCGCAGCCCATTGGCTTCTTCGTCATTAAACTTGGAAGCGGTAATGGCGAGCTGCATCGCCTGTTCTTGAAAAATGGGAATCCCGAGCGTGCGCTTCAGCACGCCCTTCAGTTCGTCGGCCGGCCCGTGTTCGGGAGACGGCGACGGATACTTCACAAGCTCCGGATTCTTCCGGCGCTTCAGATAAGGATGAACCATATTGCCCTGAATCGGACCCGGGCGGACGATCGCGACTTCGATGACAATATCGTAAAAGCATTGCGGTCTAAGTCTCGGCAGCATGTTCATCTGGGCGCGGCTCTCGACCTGAAACACGCCGAGCGACTCGCCACGCGAAAGCATGTCGTAAACTTCCGGATCATGATTGCGCTGAATGCCTTCTATCGTCAGTATCATTTCTTTGTGCTGGCCGAGCAGTTCGAATGCTTTACGGATGCAGGTCAGCATGCCGAGCGCGAGCACATCGACTTTCATCATACGAAGATGATCGATGTCGTCTTTATCCCACTCGATGAAAGTGCGGTCATTCATTGCCGCGTTGCCGATCGGCACCATCTCGTCGAGCCGGTTCTGCGTAAGCACGAACCCGCCGACATGCTGCGAAAGATGACGTGGGAACCCTAGCAATTCGGTTGCGATTGAAGTCGCCTGTTTGACCGCCGCATTCTCCGGATCGAGCCCGGCCTGACGGATATGCTGCTCCGGAATATCGCTGCCCCAGCTTCCCCAAACGGTATTCGCGAGTGCCGCGGTAACGTCTTCGGTTAGTCCAAGAGCCTTGCCTACATCGCGAATGGCGCTGCGCGGACGGTAGTGAATGACGGTTGCGGTAATTCCCGCGCGATGCCGGCCATAGCGTCTGAACACATACTGCATGACCTCCTCGCGCCGCTCGTGTTCGAAATCGACGTCGATGTCAGGCGGCTCTTTTCGCTCGCGCGAGAGAAAACGCGAGAACAAAAGATCGATTTTATCGGGATCCGCAGCGGTGACGCCGAGCACATAGCAAACCGAGGAATTCGCCGCCGATCCGCGGCCCTGACACAAAATGCCTTGCGACCTCGCAAAGCTGACGATGTCGTGAACGGTCAAAAAATAATGCGGGCAATCAAGCTCCGAGATCAGCGCGAGTTCGTTCTTGAGGTTATTTCTTACTTTCTCAGGCAGACCTGCGGGATAAAATTTCTTGGCTCCTTCCCAGACCAGATCGGACAAGTGTCCGTCCGCTGTTTTTCCAGGCGGCACCGGTTCGTCAGGATATTGATATCGCAATTCCTTCAGAGAGAAGGTGATACCCTTAGCAAAACGAAGCGTTTCCGTAATCGCGTCGGGTGCGTCGCGAAACAGCCGTGCCATTTCAAACCCGGGTTTCAGATGCCGTTCTGCATTGGATTCCAGAACTCTTCCCGCTTTTTCGATACTTGTCTTTTCGCGAATACAGGTGAGAACATCCTGTAACGGCCTCCGATCCGGATGGTGATAAAGTACGTCATTGGTCGCGATCAGCGGAACGGCAGTTTCGTTTGCAAGCGCTCTGAGTTGTTCCAAACGACGGCGGTCCATGCCTTGTCTCGGCATTGCCGCTGCAAGCCAGACATGTTCTGCGCCGGAATCGCGAAGACGTGCTAGCAATCGCTTTGTTTCTTCATTCAGCCTTGCAGGCGGAATGAGGACCAATTGCATGCCGCGCCGAAATTCGAGCAGATCTTCCAACTTGAGAATGCATTGTCCGCTTTCTTTCGTTGCGCGCTTGCCTTTGGTAATTAGCCGGCAAAGCCTGCCATAAGCTTCGCGGTCCTTCGGATAGGCGAGAATGTCCGATGTGCCGTCGATAAAAGCGAGCCGCGTGCCGACAAGATATTTCGGCGGAGGTCCGGGAAATTTCTTGTTTTCCACTTCAGCAAACCCCCGGACAATACCAGCGAGCGTATTGCGGTCGGCGATACCGATAGCTTCCATCCGATAATGCGCAGCCTGCGCGACATATTCCTGCGGATGTGAACCACCGCGTAAAAACGAGAAATTAGTCGTCACGCCGATCTCGGCATAGGGAACATGCGGCGCGTTCATGCGAACAGCCCGTGCATGAACCAGTGCGGATCGTCGGTTTCCCGATTATAGAGACCGTCGCGATAGAGCCAGAAGCGGCGGCCTTCTTCATCTTCCACTTGAAAGTAATCGCGTGTCCTGGCGGCCGCATCGCGCCACCATTCCATCGCGATACGTTCGGGACCCTCAGCTTTTACAACCTGATGCGTTGCACGCCGCCAGACAAAGCGTTTCGGCGGGCCGTCTGGCACATCCGCCAGCGCGTTTTGAATCTCCTCCGGCGGCGCAAGCATATGCAGGGGGCGTCGTGGCGTTTCGTTCTCAAGACGCATCTGCGGCCAGGGGCTTGGATTGGCGCCACGCTGCGCAGGGCAGAACGCTGCGGCATACTCGGGAATATGCGTATTCAACGAAAGAAAACGCGTGACGCGGGCAGCACCGAAACGCGCCGACAAGCGATCGATGAGCCCTGCAATTTCCTGCTCGTCCTGCGACGACTGAAATTCGGCGGCGCGATAACCGAGCGCTTCCGTTGCGCGTGCCGAAAGGCGGATCAGGTCGAAGCCGAAACCGGGATCGACCGGATCGCTGAGCACCTCCAGCCGTTCTGCATAATAGGCGGAGATCGCGCGCGCATCGCGCAGCGGTCTTCCGGTATCGAGTGCGATATGGCGCACGGCGCCATCGGTGCGGAAGAAAGACGCTTCGAGCTTGCGTGCGCCCTGCCCGCGTTCTTCCAGCAAAGTCTCCAGCGTGGAAGCAAGCGAGTAAATCGTCTTGCCGATCACTTCGGCAGTCGCGACCGGTTCGGCAAAGCGCCGCTCGGCGACATAATCGGGCAAAGCCCTGCGCGGCGTAATCGGCTGTCCATTGAAGCCCTGCGCCTGTTCCAGAAGAAACGTGAACGCCGCGCCGAAGCGCGCGGTAAGCTCGGAAGAAGAACGCTCCGCCACTTCACCGATCGTTTTCAGTCCCGCACGCTTCAGCGCATATTCGATTTTCTCGTCGATGTGCAGCACTGAAACCGGAAGCGCCGAAACAGTCTTCTGCTCGCTCCCGTTTTCAACGGTGCTGCCGTGAGCCCCTTTTGCAATTGCACTCGCTGCAACTGTCGTTCCGGCAATTGCCACCTGCACCGAAATTTCCTGGACGTTCAGAAAATCGCAGATCGTGCGCAGCATCGCGGCTTCGCCGCCGAAGAGATGCGCACAGCCTGAAATATCGAGAACCAAGCCGTGCGGAAGATTGAGCGCGACTAACGGCGTGAAGCGATCGCACCAGTCAGCGATGGCATCCAACAAAGCGCGATCTGCAGTGTCGTCCGTTTCGATGATATCCAGCGCCGGCACCCGCGCGCGCGCATCCGCAAGCGGCAAGCCGGGATGCAAGCCGTCGCGCGCCGCGCGCGCATCGACTGCGGTCAGTTGCAATGCATTATTGATCTTCGCAACGACGACCAGCGGTAGATCAGCCGGCACTTCTCCTTGGCGCTTGCGGTTCCGCTTGATGCGGTCCACCGGGAGCGCCGGAAAGTCGAGCGCGAGAATTCTGCGGGATTTCTCCGAATACGCGGGCATCACAATTCCACTCCATCGCCCACGCACCGGTCTGCCCATGCCGGTTGCGTGCAAGCGTCGCTTCAAACAGAGGATTTCCCCAGTCCTCGACAAAATCCGGCGTCGCCGCCGCGCGGACGAACCAGCGCGTCTCCGCCGTACTCGGCATCGCGTCTGCCGCCGCGATACGAATCAGAAAAATAGTGATGCCGGATGCGCCTGCACGCAGCGTAAATTTGCGGCTCGCGACAAGATCCAGCGATTTCGGCTGCCGCCAGACTTCCAGCACGATCGCGCCAAGCGCCTTGCAGGAGAAAGCATCAGACGCGGCGCGCATGGCTTCGGCGCCGTTTCGCGTTTTCACGAAAAGGAGCCGGTCCGGATCGATGCCAAGATCGAACAGGCCCTGCGCGGAAAGCTGCCCGCATTGCTGCGCGGCAAAGTCCTGCCGCACCCATAAAATGAAACTGTGTGCACGCGTAATGCGAAGCGCGAGCATTGCCGCGAAAGCGGAAGCGGAAACGCTGTCGCGTTCGTCCGCGTAAATCTCATGCAATGCGCCGGGCGCAATCCCGCCTGCGAGCGCCGCATCGGCACCGGCATGACCGAGCGGCACTTTCTTACTTTCTTGCCCGAACGAAACGCCTGCCGCTTCGATGCGAGCAATCGTGTCTCGTAGCGCGGCGATGGAAACGCGCGGCATGACTTCTCTCGTTTAGCTTGTTCCTGTTATGTTCTACTTCTCTTAAAGAGGAGTCAATGGGCCTGAAAGCTCAGGCAATCCTTTGAAATATTGAAGAAATCCGATTGGAGGAAACAGCTGCCAACCGAAGAAATCGAGTTATTCCTTCGGCTCGCGCACCCAGTTCGGCTTCCGCTTCTCGAAGAAAGAAGTAAGCCCCTCCTGCCCCTCGCTCGATGCCATGCGCTCCGCGATATTGGCAGCAGTCGACGCGATCATGGCCTCGTCGAGCGGCCGGCCGGAAACTTCGCGGATCAGCTTTTTGATATCGGCGACGGCACCGGGCGCCCCCTGCAACAGCATCGCGGCGATTTCGCTGCCTCGCCCGGCAAGCGCAGCCTCGTCGGCAACGACCTCGTGCAGAAGTCCGATGCGCCGCGCTTCCTTCGCCGGGAAGCGCTCGCCGGTCAGAAAATATTTCTGCGCGTTCCGAACGCCGATCGCGGCAACGACATGCGGCGAGATCGTCGCCGGCGTAAGCCCGAGCCGCACCTCGGAAAAAGCGAAACGCGCGCTCTCCGTACCGATAGCAATATCGGCAGCAGCAACAACCCCTGTCGCACCTGCCATGCAGTTGCCGTGCACGAGCGCGACGATTGCCTGCGGCAGATCGCGAAGCGACCGCAGCATCTCAGCCATCGCCTTCGTGCCCGCGAGATTCTGCTCGCGGGAGGCCGCACCTGCCTTGCGCATATAGTCGAGATCGCCGCCGCCCGAAAAACTTGGGCCCGCACCCTTGATCACGACAACACGGGTTTCCTTGCTCTTCCGGACGCGTTCCCACACCGCGCCGAGCGAAGTCACGACTTCATCGTTGAACGCGTTATGCAGCGCTGGACGGTTCAACGTAACCGTTGCAACCGCATCGCGTTCTTCAAAGAGCACTACGTCGGAACTCGTCATACCCGCGATTCCAATCCGAGCAGTTGTCGCGCTTCATCGGGGCTTGCGACTTTGCGTCCTGCGTCCCGCGCGTAGCGCGCAAGCGTTTCGATCAAGGGACCGTTCGAACTCGCCTTCTTTCCATCAGGCAGATAAAACGTATCTTCAACACCGGTACGAAGCTGCCCGCCGAGTTCCGCCGCGCGGCGATGCAGCGGCCAGATATTCTCGCGGCCGATGGCAGTGACGCTCCAGACCGCGTCGTCTTCGGTCAACTTCGTTAGTAGTGGCAATAGTTCCGGCTCCGCCGGCATTCCGGATTCCACGCCCATCACGAAATTATACTGCAGCCTGCCGAGATACATTCCGGCCTTGCGGTACATGCCGACGGAACGCACGATGCCGGTATCGAAACATTCGAACTCCGGTCGCGTATTGCATTCATTCATCACCGCGAGAAACTTGCCGACCTTATCGACCGGATTGTCGAACAAGATCGGCGGCCACGCCCAGCCTCCGTCCGATTTCACTTTCAGATAATTCAGCGAGCCCGCGTTGCAGGCCGCAATCTCCGGACGAGTCGCCCGGATACAGTCCAGCGGACCGCCGACATCCGTGCCGACGACGCCCGTGGTCTGGTTGACGATGATGCCGGGACACGCGGCGCGGATAGCCTCAACGCACGCGACTGCCACCTTCGGCTCCCATGACGGCATATGACCTTTGCCATCTTCCTGTCTGCGGAAGTGAACATGAATGACCGAAGCGCCCGCATCGCGCGCCGCTATCGCTTCACGCGCGAGTTGTTCGGGTGTTACCGGAACCGGATGCTGCTTCGGATCGGTGAGCACGCCCGTGATTGCACAGGTGATGACAGCCAGATCGCTCATCTAGTGCCTCGCAGGTGTCGCCGGAGCCGCGACCGAAATCTCGATTTCGGCAAGCATCTGTCCCGGCACAACCTGATCGCCGGCACTCACCGAAACCGCTTTGATCTTGCCGCTCGACGCAGCAAGGATGTGATGCTCCATCTTCATCGCTTCCAGCACCATCAACGACTGGCCGACTGTCACAATATCGCCGGTAGCAACCGAAATCAGCGAAACCTTCGCATTCAACGGCGCGCGGGCAACACCATCGCTATCTTCCTCACGCTTTCGCAGCGGCTGCCGAAACGTTTCGCGCCGGAATTGATAGTCGCTGGCCCCGTCCTGAAGCCAAAGCTCGTCGTCGTGCCATGCATGAGCATGGTCCGTCACTGCTCCATCGAAAATGGCACTTGTATTGTCGATGCTGACCGTGGTGCTGCCGCGCGCGGAAGACGCGAGCCCTCGCCGCAGATCACCACCGTGCGAAAGCCACCAGACCCGCGACAGCGGCTGCGCATTGCTCCAGCCGGACCATTCGCTAGCTGCTTGCGAATCTTTGTCATCCGCGAGCCTGGCCGCCAGCATCCAAGTGTTTTCATTCGCCTTGTCGGCGCGGCTCTCATCGTCCGGAAAATATTCAGGAATGAACGCGGTCGAAACTTTACTTCCTGCGCGAAACTCCGGATGGTGCAGAAGCTTCACCAAAAAGCTCCGGTTCGTCGTAACGCCCAAGAGAGAAGATGCGGCGAGCGTAGCCGCTAGCTTTTCGATTGCCTGCTCGCGTGTCTCGCCCCATGCAATCACCTTGCCGAGCATGGAGTCGTAATAGGGTGAAATTTCCATGCCTTCGTGCAGCATGACGTCGAAGCGTGCGTCACCCGAGGGATCCCAGCGAAGCACTTTTCCGGTGCAGGGAAGAAAGTTTTTCGCCGGATCTTCGGCGCAAAGCCGTGCTTCGATCGCGTGACCCTTGAAACTGATCTCGTCCTGCTTCTTCGGTAATTTTTCGCCGCGCGCGACGCGGAGTTGCCACTCGACAAGATCAAAACCGGTGATCATCTCGGTCACCGGATGCTCGACCTGCAGCCGCGTATTCATTTCCATGAAAAAGAAGTTGCCGTCGCGGTCGAGCAGAAATTCCACCGTGCCCGCGCCGGCATAGCCGATCGCTTTTGCAACGGCCGTAGCCGCTTCGCCCATCTTCGCGCGCAGCCCCGCGTCCACTGCGGGCGAAGGCGCTTCCTCCAGCACCTTTTGATGACGCCGCTGTACGGAGCAATCGCGTTCGCCCAGATGCACGACATTGCCGTGCGCATCAGCGAAAATCTGGATCTCTACATGACGCGGCCGCTCGACCGCGCGCTCCAGAATAAGCCGGCCATCGCCGAAAGCCTTTTTCGCTTCGCTAGCGGCGGCACGAAGATCGGCGGCGAAATTAGAAGCCGATTCAACCTTTCGCATGCCGCGCCCGCCACCGCCTGCAGACGCCTTGATCATCACCGGGAAGCCGATCTTCTTTGCTTCTTCGATAAAGCGCGTCTCACTTTGCTCCTCGCCGTCATAACCCGGCACGACCGGAATGCCGGCCTTCGCCATGCGCTGCCGCGCCGCGGCCTTGTCACCCATCGCAGCGATGGCCGCGGGGGGCGGACCGACAAAGATCATGCCGGCATCGCCGACCGCTTTCGCAAACTCCGCGTTCTCCGAAAGAAATCCGTAGCCGGGATGAACCGCGTCAGCCCCGCTTTCGCGCGCGGCAGCGATAATCTTTTCGATTTCGAGATAGGATTCGGCGGCGGCTTTCCCCCCGATACCAACACTTCTGTCGCATGCCGCCGCATGCATATTGGGGCCATCTGCGTCGGAATAGATCGCGACCGTCTCAATACCCATCGCCTTCGCCGTGCGCGCAATACGCGCGACGATCTCGCCGCGATTGGCAATCAGGAGACGCGAAAGCTGCTTCATTACTGCGTCCGCGGCGGCAGAATGCCCATGTATTTCGCAATAATCGAAAGCATGACTTCGTCGGCACCTGCGCCGATCGAAACAAGCCGCCCGTCGCGGAACAGACGCGACACCTGATTCTCCCAGGTGAAGCCCATGCCGCCCCAGTACTGCATGCACTCGTCGGCAACCTGACGCACGAGACGTCCGGCTTTGAGCTTCGCCATTGACGCGAGCTTCGTCATGTCGCCGCCGGAAACCAGCATTTCTGTGGTGCGATAAACGAGTGCGCGCAACGCCTCGACCTCGGTCTGCAATTCGGCGAGTTTGAAATACACCGTCTGGTTGCTCAGCACCGGCTCGCCGAAAATCTTCCGCTGCCGCGTATAGTCGATGGTGTCGTTGATCGCCGTTTCCATCATCTTCAGGCAGTTGGCAGCACCCCAGAGCCGCTCCTCCTGAAACTGGAGCATCTGATAGGTGAAGCCCTTGCCCTCGTCGCCGATCCGGTTCGTCTGCGGCACGCGCACGCCGTCGAAGTGAATGAGCGCGGTGTCGGATGCATTCATGCCGATTTTCTTGATCTTTTTTTCGACCGACACTCCCTTGGATTTCATGGGAATGATGATCAGCGACTTGTTCCGGTGCGGATCGCCGTCGGACGTATTCGCAAGACAGCACATCCAGTCCGCCTGCGTGCCGTTCGTGATCCACATCTTGCCGCCGTCGATGACGTAGTCGTCGCCGTCTTTTCTCGCGCGCGTCTTGATCGAAGAAACGTCGGAGCCCGCACCCGGCTCGGACACGCCGATACAGGAGAGCATTTCACCGGCAATAGCCGGCACCAAAAATTCTTTGCGCAGTTCGTCCGATCCGAAACGCGCGAGCGCAGGCGTCGCCATATCCGTGTGCACGCCTATCGACATCGGCACGCCGCCGCAGCGGCAGGCACCGAGTTCTTCCGCCATGATGACCGAATACGAATGATCGAGACCCGTGCCGCCATAGGCTTCAGGCTTGGTGAGCCCCAGCAGCCCGAGCTTGCCGAGCTTCTTGATCACCTCATGCGCGGGATAGGTTTCGGCGTTTTCCCATTCGTCGACGTGCGGATTCAATTCTTCCTGAACGAAGCGCGCGATCGTGCGGCGAACCGCCTCGTGCTCCTGCGTAAACATGGCTTCCTCCTGTTACGGACGCGCGACGCCGAAGCTCGTCGGCCGTAGTTGTTTCTTTTGTCCTGCGCGGCAAACCGAAAGCGCGAAGGCAATCACATTTCTCGTATCGCGCGGATCGATCACACCGTCGTCCAGCATGCGGCCGGACGTATAGAATGCAGGCATCTGCCGCTCGAAATTCTCTATGACCTTCTTGCGCAGCGATTCCAGCACCGACATATCCGCGCCGTTGCCTTTGGCCTTTGCTGCGTCCGCCATCACATTGACCATGGTGTTTGCGGCCTGCTCCGCGCCCATGACTGCCGTCTTCGCGTTCGGCCACGAGAACAGAAAATCCGGATCGAAGCCGCGGCCGCACATGCCGTAATTGCCGGCACCGTAAGACGCGCCGCACATGATTGTGATCTGCGGCACGGAAGCGTTGGCGACGGCCTGAATCATTTTCGAGCCGTGCTTGATCATGCCTGCGCGCTCGGGTTCCTTGCCGACAAGATAGCCGGTTGTGTTCTGCAGATAGACGAGCGCGACATCGCTCTGGCAGCAGGCCTGAATGAAATGCGTCGCCTTGTTCGCACCGGCAGGATCGATCGGACCGTTATTCGTGAGAATGCCGACCTGCTCGCCATGAATACTGGCGTGCATGCAGACTGTGCCGGGACCGTAGTCCGCCTTGAATTCGAGAAGTTCGGAATCGTCCACGATGCGCGCGGCGATCTCGCGCATATCGACTGGCTTGCGCGCATCTTTCGGCATCAGGCCGAGCAGATCTTCCGCCGGAAAGCGCGGAGCCTTCACGCCTTCTTTCGAGGGCCAGGCATCGCGTGCACCGATATTACGCACGAGATCGCGCACGATACGAACCCCGTCGGCATCGTTCTCGGCGAGATATTCGGCAAGACCCGAAACCGTGCCATGCATCTGCGCGCCGCCGAGTTCCTCATCGGTCGCGATTTCGCCGGTCGCAGCCTTCAAAAGCGGTGGACCAGCAAGAAACGCTTTCGCACGGTCGCGCACCATCACGACATAATCGGAAAGTCCGGTCATGTAAGCGCCACCCGCGGTCGATGAACCGTGGACGAGTGCGATCACGGGATTGCCCGCCGCGGAAAGCCGCGCAAGACCGCAGAAATTTCCGCCGCCCCGGACGAAATCCTCGACGCGATAGCCGAGCAAATTCGCGCCCGCGGATTCCACAAGATGAATGAAGGGCAGTTTCTGATCGAGCGCTATTCGTTGTGCGCGCTGGAATTTCTCCAGCCCCATCGGCTGCAGCGCGCCCGCATCGATGCCGGAGTCGTCGGCAATGATGAGACAACGCACGCCGGAGACATAGCCGATGCAAACGGCAATCCCGCTTCCCGGAATCGACGTGGCTGGATCGGGCTTGTCGAGCATGTAACCGGAGAGCGCGGACAACTCCAGCATCGGCGCGTTGCTATCGAGAAGGAGCGCAAGACGTTCGCGCGGCAAAAGCTGACCACGTTTAGCAAAACGCGGCCCCGCTTTTGCAGACGCGTCCCGCGTACGTTGTTCGAGCGCGCGCATTTCTGCGATCTGCGCAAGCATGTATTCGCGGTTTTCCGCGAAGGCGGCGGCTTGCGAGAGGCGGGACGCGAACACCGGCATCGGCCTAGTCCTGCAACACTTTGGGCGTCACGGCGCGATGAAAGCCGTCATAGATCGCGTTCGGCTTGCGGCTCGAGGACAGCGGCATATGACGCCGCGCATTCGGTGCGCCGCCATCAACCCGCAGACACGAGCCGGAGACAAACGCCGCACCTTCGGACAACAGAAACACCACCGCGGACGAAACTTCCGCTTCGCGGCCGATGCGCGCGAGCGGTACGTGATCGGCAAGGCCCCGGATCATCTGCTGCATGGCCGGCGGATAGGTATCCAACCCGCTCGATGCGATCCATCCCGGCGCGACCGCATTGACGCGTACCGGCGCCCATTCCGCTGCGGCGGTCTCGGTGAAGTTCAGCATTCCAGCGCGGGCAGCACCACTGTGGCCCATGCCCGGCATGCCGCCCCACATATCGGCGATGATATTCACGATCGCGCCGCCTCGGCCTTTCATCGACTGCGTGTAGCATTCGCGCGCAAACAGAAATCCGCCCATGAGGTTCGTGTTCAGCACCGCCTGCCAGCCGTTCGCGGAAATCTTCTCTAACGGCGCAGGAAACTGGCCGCCAGCGTTGTTCACGAGCCCATCGATGCGGTCATGCTTTGCGACGATCTCACCGACGGTTTCCTTGACGCGCGCTTCCTCGCGGATATCGCATGCAAAGAAGCCGGCTTTGCCGCCATCTTCGGTAATTTCCTTCGCTACTTTCTCGAGGTTTTCTGCGCGGCGTCCGATCAGAACGACCTGCGCGCCGAGGGCTGCGATCTCATGCGCGATACAGCGCCCGATGCCACTGCCGCCGCCGGAAACGACGATCACCTGACCTTCAAGCAATCCCTCGCGATAGATGGAGCGATACAGCATGACGCGCTCCTACCTTTTCGCCTTGCGAGGCAATGCCACGATCTTTTCCGCTTCCGGCGTGCGCAGGCAGAAAGTGATTGCGCGCTCGGCGAGCTGCTCGATCGAGAGCTTTTCGCCCGGGCGATACCATTGCGCAGTCCAGTTCAGCGCCCCGAACAGAAACAGGCGGTCGACATGGGTCGGCATCGACCAGTCGCCGGATTTGCGCAGTTCGGCGATGACGTGGTCCCAGATCGCCTCGTAGCGGTCCTTGATCGCGACGACGCGCTTCTTCTCGGCGCGGCCGAGCGAGCGCCATTCATATAAAAGCAGCGGAATGAAATGCTGATCAGGCAGCAGCACGGTACGCAAATGTGCGCTGACTAACTTGCGGAATTTCTCGCGCGGCGGCGAGAGATCGGCCGCAATCTCTTCCATCAGGAATAGCGCCTGCCGCATTCCTTCTTCGATCACTGCAACCAGAATGTCGTGCTTGGTCTTGAAGTAGTAAAACCAGCTGCCGGAATGGATTCCGGCTGCACCGGAAATATCGCGGACAGTAGTTTTCTCGTAGCCTTTTTCGCGAAACAGCCTCGCGGAAATTGCGATCAGTTCCGAGCGGCGGTCGTCTTCTGCACGTACACGCGGCCGCTTTGCAGCACCCGATGCGCGGGACTTGGTCTGAGCCGCCATGACGAGAACTCCGGAAAGAGAGTTACCGGCGCGCCGATCGAGCGCGCCGGCATTTTCTGCGATCAATACTTCACGTTCTCGTCGAGCAGCTTGAAGCGGCCGCCCGTGATCTGGTGCAGCATCACGACCTTCGAGCCTTGACGAATGTTTGGACCGAAGCGGATTTCCGGACCGCCAAAGACAGAACGGAACGGCTTCGCGCTTTCGAGCGCCTTGACGAAGGTATCGACGGTGAGATTCGGGCCGGCATCGGTGAGCGCTTTCACCAGCAAGTCGGCCATCACCTGTCCGTAGAACGCGCCGATGTTCGGATCGACGTTGTACTTCGCCTTATACGCATCCCACCACTTCTGGACGTCCGGCGAAGCCGTGTCGCGGTACGGCATCACGAAACCGGAAGCGACGTAGAGGCCTTCGGTTGCGCCGCCCGGTGCGGAAGCCACGATCTGGTCGAAGCTCGCCGAGGTCGCGACGAAGTCGACGTCGGTCCAGCCCATCTTGCGGGCGGTGCCATAGGGGATGATCGCGTCACGCACGATCACGCCCATCGCGACGATCTCGCAGCCCGCCGAGCGGAGCTTCGTGATCTGCGCGCTGAAGTCCGTATCGGTCGGGCGGTTCGTCGCCGTCTCGACGATCTGGAACTTCATCGTCTTCGCGAGATCCTGTACGCCTTCCAGGATTTCCTTGCCGAAGTCGGTGTCCTGATAGAGCACGCAGACCTTGTTTTTCTTCTTGGTCTCGACGAGATGCTTCACGCCCGCACGAATCTGCTCGTGGTAGAGCGAGAAGAAGATGCCGAACTTCAGGCGGTGATAGGGCTCGCTCATCGAGCGGGCTGCCGTCACCGGGAACAGGTTCGGTACGCCTGCCTTCAACTGGTCCGGGAGCACCGCGTTATTCATCGGGGTGCCCATCGCGGCCACGATCGCGAACACGTTGTCCTTCTGGATCAGCTTGTTCGTCGCCTGCACCGCGCGCGGAATTTGATATTGCGCGTCTTCGACGATGTAGCGGATCTTGCGGCCGTGAATACCGCCCTTGTCGTTCACTTCGTCGATCCGCATGCGGATTGCATTGGTCGAGGTGACGCCGTAGGACGCCGCCGGACCGGAAAGATCCGAATGCGTACCGATGACGATCTCGGTCTTGGTCACGCCGCGCACTTGCGCGGTCGCGATAGCAGTGCTGCCGGCGAGCGATACAACCGCCGCGCCGAGAAGCAGTTTAGATACCTTCATGTTTCCACTCCCTGGTCTCAATTCGTTTCTTGTTCACCCACCGGCGTACATTTCGTCGATGAGCGTCTTGTACTTCTCGCTGACGAATTTTCTTTTTAGCTTCATGGTTGGTGTCAGCTCGTCGTCTTCGGCGGTCAGTTGCTGATCGATCAGGCGAAATCGCTTGATCGTCTCGACTCGCGCGAAATTCTTGTTGACCTTGTCGATTTCGGTTTCGATCAGGTCCTGCACCTCTTTGGTGCGGCAAAGCGATGCGAAATTCGTGAATGGCACGTCGCGGTCCTGCGCATATTTCACGACGTTGTCGTAGTCGATCATCACGAGGCAGCTCAGGAATTTGCGGTTGTCGCCGATCACGACCGCATCCGAGATATAGGGTGAGAACTTCAACTGGTTCTCGATCTCGGACGGCGTAATGTTCTTGCCGCCCGCCGTGATGATGATGTCCTTCATACGGTCGGTGATGCGGAACCAGCCCTGATTGTCTTCGGCACCGACGTCACCGGTATGCAGCCAGCCATCCACGATGGTTTCCGCGGTCTTCGACGGATTGTTCAGATAACCCATGAACACGTGGGGTCCGCGCAGAAGAATCTCGTTCTCGCGGGAGAGCTTGATCTGCATGTTCGGCATCGCAATACCGATGGTACCGAGGCGAAGTTCGCCCGCGCGCGGACAGGTTACGATGCCGACACTCTCGGTCTGACCGTAGACTTCGCGAAGATCGAGACCGACCGAGTGATACCATTTGATCAGATCGGGCGAGATCGGTGCCGCACTCGTCACCAGCCAGCGCGAGCGGTGTAGCCCCACCATCCGCTTCAGGTTGCGCAGGACGAGAACATCGGCAACCCAGAACGCCGCTTTCAGAAATACAGAAGGTTCCCGCCCTTCCATCTTACGCTCGACAATGCGATTGCCGATGCCGAGTGCGGCTTTGTAAGCAAGCTGGCTGAGCGGTCCTGAATCGCGCAGACGCAGGATCAAGTTCGAATAGAATTTTTCCCAGAGCCGCGGCACCGCAAAGAACACCGTCGGCTGCACTTCCTGCATATTCTCGACGATGGTTTCGGGGCTTTCCGCGAAATTCACGACTGTGCCGGCGACGATCTGCCAGTAGGCAGTAAACGAACGCTCGGCGATATGGCAAAGCGGCAGGAAAGAAAGTTGTTCGTCGCCCTCGCGCAGATCGAAGACGTTTCCGACGTTCAACATCTGAAAAAGAATGTTGCGATGGCTGATCATCGCGCCTTTCGGCGCGCCGGTCGTGCCGGATGTGTAGATCAGGATCGCAAGATCGCCGGGTTTGCCCGCGGCAAGCTCCCTCTCCCAGTAGCTGCCATTGTTTTTCTCGAAATCGCGCCCGAGCTGCATAAGCTGCTCGAAGGAGATCACCATCGGATCGGAGAAATCCGAGAGGCCCTCCTGATCAATCACCACGATCTTTTTCAGATTCGGGCAGCGGTCGCGGACTTCCAGGATTTTATCTAGTTGCTCTTCGTTCTCCGCGATGAAAACAACGGTGTTGCTGTCGCTGACGATATACTGAACCTGCTTGGCGGAATCGGTCGTATAGACGCCGTTCGTAACGCCGCCTATCGCCTGCGTGCCGAGGTCGCTGTAGAGCCATTCCGGCGCGCCTTCCGACATGATCGCGACGACATCGCCGCGCTTCATGCCGAGCGATGCGAGCCCGAGCGCCGTGTGCTTTACGTTGTCGCCGTATTGCGTCCAGGTGATCGAGCGCCAGATGCCGAGGTGCTTGTAGCGCATCGCGATCTTGTCGCCGCGATCCAGCACCCGCTTCCAGAAATAACGCGGCAACGTATCCTGATCGATCAGTTTCAGGATTCCCGGGTCGAGTTCGACACCGGTCATCGGATCGCGGGACAATGCAATATTCATGCGTCTCCCTTTCCTAGCGCCACGTCTTGCGTTTTTTCCAGCGGCGCTTGCCGCGCACGCCTTCCTGCTTCATGCCGAGATAGAATTCCTTGATGTCTTCTTTTTCGAGAAGCCGCGCGCAGGTATCTTCCATCACGATACGGCCGACTTCGAGCACATAACCGTAGTCCGCGGCATGCAACGCGACGTTTGCATTCTGCTCGACAAGAAGAATGGTCGTCTTCTTTTCTTTGTTGATGCGGCCGACGATCTCAAAAATCTCCTTCACGAGTTTCGGCGACAACCCGAGCGAAGGCTCGTCGAGCAACAACAGACGCGGCTTTGCCATCAACGCGCGGCCGATCGCCAGCATCTGCTGCTCGCCGCCTGACATGGAGCCGGCCGCCTGCGACGCGCGTTCGCGCAGACGCGGGAAGTAGCCGTAGACCTCGTCGATATCCGTCTCGATGCCGGAGTCGCTTCGCGTATAGGCGCCCATCAGCAGATTTTCGCGCACGGTCAGAAACGGGAAAATCTCGCGGCCCTCCGGCACATGACCGATGCCGAGACGCGTCACGCGGTCGGGGTCCATGTTCCGGATTTCCTTGCCTTCGAAAGTGATGCTGCCCTTCTGCAAATCCATCACGCCCGAGATCGCTTTCAGGATCGTGGTTTTGCCCGCGCCGTTCGCGCCCAGCACCGTGACGATCGAACCTTCCGGCACCTCTAAGCTGACGCCGCGGATCGCCATGATCGGCCCGTAATACGTCTCGATATTGCGAAGCGTGAGGATCGGCGCGCCCATCGTCATGTCCCCAGATACGCTTTGACGACTTCGGGATGCTCCTGCACTTCGCGGGGCGTTCCCGTCGCAAGCACGCGGCCATAATTCAGCGCGAGCACCTCGTCGGAAACTTCGCTCACCAGCGCCATGTCGTGTTCGACCATCAGCACGGTGATGCCGAGATCGTTTTTGATGTCATGAATCCAGAACGCCATGTCTTCGGTCTCTTCGGTATTGAGACCGGAAGACGGCTCGTCGAGAAGCAACAGCTTCGGCTCGGTGCAGAGCGCACGGCCGAGTTCGACCACCTTGCGCACGCCGTAAGGCAGGCCTGCAATCAGGCTGTCGCGGTAATGTTCGAGATCGAGAAAATCGATCACCTGCTCGGCCTTCTCGCGATGTTCCACTTCCATGCGGCGCACCGAAGGCGTGAAGAAGATTTCCGAGACCAGATTGCTCTTGCGATGCGCGTGGCGGCCGAGAAGCAGGTTCTGCAGGACCGTTGCGTGTTCGAAGAGTTCGATGTTCTGGAACGTACGCGCGATGCCGAGCGCTGCAACGCGATGCGGCGGCACTTTCGTGATTTCGTTGCCCTGGAAATAAAGCCCGCCTTGGGAGGGATCGTAGATGCGGCTGATGAGATTGAAGAGCGTGGTCTTTCCTGCCCCGTTCGGCCCGATGATCGTGAAGACCTTTCCTTCCTGCACGGCAAAGCTCACGCCATCGACAGCCTTGATGCCGCCAAACCGCACCGCGACGTCTTTTGCTTCGAACAGGCTCACCGGAAGCGCTCCGACTTCGTGTAGGACTTCTGCCGCTTGAAGGTCGCGCGCTTGTAGAGCGGGAACAGCGAGAAATAGAGTTTGATCTTGCGCCAGCGGCCATAGATGCCGAGCGGCTCGAAGAGAATGAAGAGCACGAGGATCATGCCGAAGATGCCGGGCTCGAGCCCCGGCTGGCGCGCGATCGTCGCGGGCAGATAGTCGCGCAGGATCGCGATGAGTTGCGGTAACGAGCCGACGAAGACCGCGCCGAAAATCGCGCCGTGGATGGAGCCAAGCCCGCCGACGACCACCATCAGGAGCAACTGGATCGAAAGCAGGATGTTGAAGGCGTCCGGCGCAAGAAAGCTGATCTTGTGCGCGAACAGCGTGCCCGCAAAACCGGTAAGGCCCGCGGAGATCGCAAAAGCGAGCGTCTTGTATGCCGCGAGATTCACGCCCATCGACTGTGCTGCAATTTCGCTGTCGCGGATTGCGACGAAAGCCCGGCCCATGGGCGAGCGCAGGAGATTGAGCGCAGCCGAGATCGCAAACACGAGAAAAACGAGCGCGATAAAATAGAACGGTACCGTATCGGTAATCGTAACGCCGAGAATTTCCGGCTTCGGCACGGCAAAGCCCGCAAACCCGCCGGTGACATCATCCCAGCGCGAAAGCGCCTGCTCGACAATAAAAGCGAAAGCGAGCGTCGCAATCGCAAGATAGACGCCGGTAAGGCGCAGCGCCGGAAAGCCGATCATCGCACCGAACAACGCGGACAGAAGCGTCGCCGCCGGGACAGTCACCACGACCGGGAATCCCATCTTGAGCAGCACCGCATGTGTATAGGCACCAATGCCGAGGAATGCAGCGTGACCGAGCGAGACGAGACCGGTGTAGCCGGTCAGGATCATCAACCCTACACCGGCAATCGCAAGAATGAAGACGTAGCTGAGTTCGCCGACCCAGAATTCCTCGAGCAGAAGCGGTGCTGCAAGCAGCGCGATCGCCAGCGCGCCGTACCAGAACTTATCGACACCATCCCGGAAGAGATCGATGTCCTGTTCGTAACGCGTCTTGAACTGGAAGCGCATGGCGTCAGACCCGCTTCCGTCCGACGGCGCCGAACATACCTTGCGGGTAGAAGATCAGTACCGCGAGGATCACGACATAGGCGGCGATATCCTTGATGCCTTCTTTCAGGTGAATGCCCGCGAACTGCTCGATGATGCCGATGATGATGCCGCCGACGACTGCGCCAGGAATGGAACCGAATCCGCCGAGCACAGCGGCTGCGAATGCTTTCAGGCCGATCAGACCAATGTTCACGTCGATCAGCACGACCGGCGCGAGCAGAATGCCGGCAACCGCCGCAACACCCGCAGAGATTGCCCAGATCAGCGAGAATATCCGCTTGACCGGGATACCCATGTAGTAAGCGGCAAGCTGGTTCTGTGAAACCGCCTGCATCGCGATGCCGACGCGTGTGAAACGGAAGAAAAGATAAAGCGCGAGACAAAGAAGCGCGGTGCCGACGATGATCGAGATATTCACGTCTGCGATCACGAAATCGCCGAACCGGACCACGCCGCCGGTGAACGGCGTCTCAAACCCGCGCGTTTCCGTACCCCAGATCATCGAAGCGGCGGAGCGAAACACAAAGCCGAGGCCGATCGTCAGCATGATGATCGCGAATTGCGGCTGACCGATTACGCGGCGCAATACGATTGCGTCGAGGAGATAGCCGAAAATTGCCATCGCAACGATCGCGCCGAGGAATGCGAGCCAGTAATTGACGCCCGCGCCCGCGATCAGGCTCAACGCAACGAACGCACCGAGCATCATCAGATCGCCCTGCGCAAAATTGACCATTTCGGTCGCTTTGTAGATGAGCACAAAACCGAGCGCGATCAGGCCATAAATACAGCCTGCCGCCGCGCCGTTCATCAGCTGCTGCGCGAATTCAGTCACACGTCCTCCCTCACCCGGCGCTCTGTGTCGCCTTGGCCGCTGCTTCCGGTTACTCCGGTTTTTTCAGCCACCATGCCGGCAGGATTCTCCTCCCGCTCGGCGGAAGAAACGCTAGCGTGCGCAAAAAGATTCAGTCAAGCGCTTGCTTGAATTTCTCAACCTGCGGGAATGCTGCGGATGCGAAGGCGAAACGGCTCAGCGGATACCGGCGCGGAGAAATGCCTGGATGAACTGGCGCTGGAACAGGATGAAGCCGATGAACAGCGGCGCAATCACCATCAACGTCGCTGCGCTGACGACCGCGATATTTACGCCACTCTCGGTCGCGCCGAAGAGCGACAGGCCGACCGTCAGCGGACGCGTGCTGGTAGAGTTCGTCACGATCAGCGGCCAAAGAAAATTATTCCAGTGGGTCGCGACTGATACCAGCGCATAAGCGAGATAAGTCGGGCGCGCGGCAGGAATATAGACGCGCCACAATACTCCGAACCAGCCGCAGCCCTCGACGCGCGCGGCTTCTTCCAATTCCTGCGGCACGGATTTGAATGCCTGCCGCAACAGGAAAATACCGAAGGCACTCGCCATATAGGGCACGCCGATACCGAATATCGTGTCGAAGAGCCCAAGCCGAGAAATCATTACATAGTTTTCGACGATCAGAACTTCGGGCAGAACGAAAAGCTGCATCAACACAAGAATGAAGATCACGTCCCTGCCCGGAAATTCGAAGCGGGCAAACGCATAGCCCGCGAGCGTGCAGAGCGTGAGCTGACCGATGAGAATGACGGTCACAAGTAATACCGTGTTCAGGAAATAGCGCGGCCACGGCGCGCTCTCCCAGGCAACACGGAAGTTTTCGAGCGTCAGCGGCGCATTCAGACGAAACGAAAGCGCACCGTCCGGTGTGTGGAACGCCGCCCATACCGCAAAGACGAGCGGCGAAATCCAGACGATGGCAAGCAACCAGGCCCCAATCGCATCGAGCGAAGGCAGCGAGAAACGTCTCGCGCGCGCGGGATATGCGGCGGTCACGCTCACCGGTAATGCACCCTGCGCTCGAGAACGACGAACTGGATTGCAGCAACGATACCGAGCACGATCAGAATAAGCGTGGTCATGGTCGCGGCTGCTGGCGTATCGAAATAAGCGAAAGCCATTTCCCAGACCCAGTAGAGAATGAGTTTCGACGCGTTATCGGGTCCGCCTTTGGTCAGAATAAAGAGATGATCGATCAGCTTGACCGAGTTGATCAGCGCGTTGACCAGTACGAACATCGTCGTCGGCGCGAGCAGCGGCAGCACGATGCGCCGCGTATAGGTCCAGCGGCTCGCGCCTTCCACAGTCGCGGCTTCTTTCAGTTCGGGCGAAATCGTCTGCAAGGCCGCCAGATAGAAAATCATGTAGAAGCCGGCTTCCTTCCAGATCGTGACCCCGATCACGGAATAAAGTGCCGTTTCCTGCTGGCCGAGCCAATTCACCGAAGGCAAACCGAACAACGCGGTGATGCGGTCGATCACGCCGAGATCGGGCGTATAGAAGAAGAGCCACAGATTTGCGGCCGCGATCATCGGCAGCATGGTCGGCGTGAAGTAAGCCGCGCGCACGAAGCCGCGCCCGATAATTTGTGCATTGGCCCAAAGCGCCATGCCGAGCGCGATCACGACCGAAATCGGAATCGTCAGCCCCGCGTAAATCAGGTTGTTCGTGACCACTTTCCGGAACGCCGGATCCGAAAACATCGCAAGATAATTATCGAAGCCGACGAATTGCGAAGGTCTTCGGATCGTGCCTTTGGAAAACAGGCTGGCCCATACGGTTTCGATCGCCGGCACGAAAGCGAACGTGGTCAGCAGGATCAAGGCGGGGGCGAGCAGCATCCAGCCGTAAAGCGCTAGACGGCGCCGTTCGAGATCTGCTGCCGGATTGTTCATGAAGGCGGATAAAAAGCGACGGCAGGAGCGCGAATGCCCCTGCCGTCTTGTGCGTTACTTATATTCTTTCAGCAAACGGTCCGCCGCATCCTGCGCACCCTTCATGGCCGCTTCCGGCGTCTGCTTGCCGGTAAGTGCTGCCTGCACGGCATTCGAAAGCACTTCGCGCACGCGTGCCGTTGCGTAGGTCGAGAACTCCGCAACCGCGTGCTCGAGCTGGTCGCGCGCGACCACCGCCTGCGGGAAGCCTTCCGCATACTTCTTCAGGGCGTCCGTCTGATAGGACGCCGCACTCACGCCGACATAGCCGGTCGCAATCGACCAGTTGGCCGCGCGTTCAGGCGCCGTCATGAAGCGGACGAAAGTAAGCGCCGCTTTCTGCTCTTCTTTCGTTGCACCCTTAAAGAGATAGAAATTGCCGCCGCCGGTCGGCGAGCCGAGACGCTTGTTCGCAGGCAACATGGCAACGCCGAAATCGAACTTCGCTTCGGCTTTCACGGCCGTGAGATTGCCGGTCGTGTGCCACATCATCGCGGTCTTGCCTTGCGTAAAGGCCTGACGGAGCGTGCCCCACTCGATCGTGCCTTCCGGCATAACCTTGTGTTTCTCGGCGAGGTCGCGCCAGTACGTGAGCGCTTCGATGGTCGCCGGCGAGTTGAAATGAACGGTCTTGCCGTTGTTGCTCATCAGCTCCTGGCCGTTCTGGATCGCGAAGGCCTGGAACATCCAGTACGGATAGCCGGTCGAAGGCACCATGATGCCGTAGCGGCCTTCTTTGGTGAGCTTCTTCGAGACTTCGACGAACTCGGCCCAGGTCTTCGGCGGCTTGTTCGGATCGAGGCCCGCTTCCTTGAACATATCCTTGTTGTAGTAGAGCACGATGGTCGAGCGCTGGAACGGAATACCCCAGGTCTTGCCGTCGACCTGACCGTTCGACATCAGCGCCGGATAGAAGCTCTTCAGCCACGCGCGCTCTTCGTCGGTCGAAATCGCATCGTCGAACGGCACGATCAGGTTCTGTTCGATCAGGTCGTAAACGTCGATCGAAAACAGCACCGACAACTGCGCCGGCTGGCCGCCTTTGATCGCGGAAAGCGCGCGCACGCGCGTTTCGTCATAGTTGCCGGCGTAGATCGCATTTACCTTGATCGTCGGGTTTGCCTTGTGAAACTCCTCGATCATGCCGTCGATTACTTTGGTCAGCGCACCGCCGACCGCGATCGGGTAATACATCGTAAGTTGCGTCTGCGCCGATGCGATGCCGCTAGCCGCGAGGAACATCGTTCCCGCAACTAGTCCCTTCCAGAAGTTCTTTGCCACCTGTTTTCTCCTCGTTGTTATATTTTGTTACGCAGTTGCAGCGCGTTTCTGTTCAGCGCCTGCATTCTCTGTCGTTCCGATGCGCATGCCCGTTTCGTTGTCGAACAGCACGGCATCGCTCCGATTCCACTCAAGATGAATTTCTTCGCCGGGCTCGCGCGAGACGCGGCCCGGAATTCTTGCGATCAGCGGACCCGCCACGGTATCCGCATAGAGAAACGTTTCCGCGCCCATGAACTCGGTATTCTTCACTGTGCCGCGCAATGTTGCTGAAGCATTCGCGACGACGCGGATGCTTTCAGGTCGAATTCCGAAAGTGAGCCCGTTCCTGGTAGTTGTAGCCTGCGGTACCAGCGCATCCGGAAGTGCCGCCGCGGCGAGCAGCGTCATCGGCGGCGTGCCGATGAAGGATGCGGAAAATGCCGTTGCCGGATCTTCATATAATGTCTGTGGCGAGCCTAGTTGCTCGATACGCCCGTCCTTCATCAAGACGACGACATCCGCCATCGCCATCGCCTCGGTCTGATCGTGCGTGACGTAGATGACAGTCATATCAAGCTGGCGCTGCAGCGAACGGATTTCCTGCCGCACCGAATGACGCAGCTTTGCGTCGAGATTGGAAAGCGGCTCGTCCATCAGGCACACCGGATGATCGGCGATGATGGCGCGCGCGAGCGCAACGCGCTGGCGTTGCCCGCCCGATAGCTGCGCGGGCTTGCGCGCTTCGTAGCCTTTCAGGCCGGTACGCTGAAGTGCAGTTGCAAGGCGCCGGCCGCGTTCGGCGCGGCCAACGCCGCGAACCTTCAGACCGAAGACAATATTTTCCGCAACACTCAAATGCGGAAATAGTGCGTAAGACTGAAACACCATGGAGATGCCGCGCTTCGACGGCGGCTCGGCAGTAACATCGCGGCCATTGATAAAGACGCGACCCTGATCCGGAGATTCAAGCCCAGCGATCAGCCGCAGCGTCGTGGACTTGCCGCAACCCGAAGGACCGAGGAGAACGACGAACGAACCTTTCGCAATGGACAGGCTGACATTGTCCACGCCGACGGCCGCGCCCCACTTCTTCGTCGCGTTCTGCAGTTCGATGAAAGCCATGCCGCCCCGGACGCGTTTTGTTGTTTTGTGGTTCTAGCATTCATATTACAGTTTTATGACAGCGGCAGCGATGCCGTATGCGCCAACAGAATTATCGATTTGCGTGCGTTGTTGCGCTGCACTATTGCGGCGACACGCCGCGCCACGAGGATCACGCACGTGTTGATTGTCCAGATCACCGACATGCACGTCGCAAAGCCGGGAACACTTTTCGGCAAACGGATGGATACCCGCGCGGCATTCGAACGCTGCATTTCGCGTGTACTTGCGCTCGATCCGAAGCCCGATCTGGTTCTGCTTTCAGGCGACCTTGCCAAGACCGGCGCTCCGAAGGAGTACGACTTCATTGCCGCACAGCTGAAGCGCCTCGTCTGTCCGGTGGTCGCCATTCCAGGCAATCATGATGTGCGCGAAGAAATGCTGCGCAAAATTCCGGACTGCGTCACGGAGCAGCAAGGCGGGCATCTCAGTTTCGTCAAAGAGAATTTCCCGCTGCGCATCATCGGGCTCGACACCATCGTTCCCGGCAAGGTGCATGGCGAAATCTGCGAAAACAGGATCGCCTGGTTGCGCAGTACTTTGGCTGCAAGCGAAAAGCCTGCGCTGCTTGCGATGCATCACCCCCCGTTCACGACCGGGCTCGTGGCTATGGACAATTACGGGATCAAGCGCGGACTGGAAGAGTTTCGGAAAATCATCGCCGAATATGCGAAGCGGATTCCTGCAATCGTCTGCGGCCATGCGCATCGCATGATTGTCGCGAGTATTTCCGGTGTGCCAGTTCTGCTTGCTCCCGCGTCCTCATTTCCCTTCGAACTTGCTTTAGGAAAGCCCGCGCTGAATTTCATCGAGGAGCCACAGCAATTTCTGGTTCATAGCTGGAGCGAAGAAGCCGGTTTCGTCAGTCACGTGGCGTTCGTTGACGAATTTCCGGGACCGTTTCCGGTGCTTTGACACGTTTCCCGTCTACTCGCGGACAGGATCAAGAAGTTTCTCCAGCGATTCGATGCGATCTGCTTCTTTCGGGGGCTTGTCCCAGCGTAACCGGCTGATACGCGGAAACCGCATCGCGACTCCGGATTTGTGCCGCTTGGAACGCGCGAGTCCCTCGAACGCAACCTCAAAGACGAGTCCCTTGTTCGCCTCGTGCACGACTTCGCGCACGGGGCCGAACTTGTTCACCGTATTTCGCCGGACAAAGCGATCGATTTCCTTCAGTTCCGCGTCCGTGAAGCCGAAATAGGCCTTGCCGACCGGAACGAGTTGCTCGCCTTCGTCGCCGTTGGTCCAGACGCCGAAGGTGTAGTCCGAATAAAACGAAGAGCGCTTGCCGTGTCCGCGCTGCGCATACATCAGCACCGCGTCGATCACTTTCGGATCGCGCTTCCATTTCCACCACGGTCCTTTTGACCGGCCCGGCTGATAAACTGAATCCTGCCGTTTGATCATGACGCCTTCCACGGCATCGGCGTCTTCGCGCGCACCATGCGCGCCGGGATTGGCACGCGCCTGCGCCAGATCTTCCCAACTGTCGAACGCAATCATAGGAGAAATATCGACGCGCGGATCCTGGAGCTTGCCGACAAACCGCTCCAGCCGCTTGCGCCGTTCGGAAAACGGGAGACTGCGTAGATCCTCCTCGCCTTCCGACAACAAATCATAAGCGCGAATATGCGCTGGAAAATCCTCCAGCAAACTCTGCGTGATCGTTTTTCGATTAAGCCGCTGCTGCAGAACGTTGAAGGTCTGCACCCTGCCATCGCGTAGAATCAGCAATTCGCCGTCGATGACACCATCGTGCTTTAGGGCCGGAACGAGATCGGGAAAGCTCTTCGTAATTTCTTCGCCAGTTCGCGAATAGAGTCGCGTTACGCGCCCCCCTTTGCTATCGACGCCGCTTGCGGCCTGAATGCGAATGCCGTCCCATTTCCATTCGGCTGAAAATTCCTGCGGATCGAGGGTTACGAAATCTTTTTCCTCGATTGCATGCGCGAGCATTGCGGGACGAAAGAGAACGGGATTGTCCGATTCCGGCGCGTCTCCCTCCCCTTCGAGCCACGCAAAAAGCGTTTCGTACGGAGGCTCAAGCCCAGGCCACACCAGTTCGAGGTCAGTGACACTGTGGGGTCCGAGTGCTGCGGCCGCGGTCTTCGCAAGCCGCGCGGAAACGCCGATACGCAACCCGCCGGTCACGAGTTTCAGCAAAGCCCAACATCCGTTTTCGTCGAGTGCGTCAAGCCAACGCACGAGTTGTACGGGCACTTCGAGCTTGCCGAGACTACTCAGTGTCTCGACGATCTCCGCAAGTGTCGGCACGTCGTTTCGCCGGTCGATTTTCTTCGCGGGCCAAAGAAGCGCAATGGTCTCCGAAAGATCGCCGACATAGTCATAGCTCAGCGCGAAAAGCTCAGGATCGACGCGGTCGGAAATCAATCCGCGCAGCAGCGCGGGCTTCGCGTGCTTGAAAGACAATGCGCCGGTCAGCGCCGCGAGGGCGTAGCCTCGGCTTGGGTCCGGCGTCGTGCGAAAATAATCCGCAATCAACGTGATCTTGTTATTGCGGCCGGGCTCGTAGGCGAGCCGATCGAGCAACTCTGCAAAGCGGTTCACGCGGATTCCTCCGCGGGCTTGTCGAGTTCGTCTTCGCTTTCCTCATCACCGTAGCCGACGATAGCGAGCGGACGCGCTTTCAACCCTTTCGATTTTGCCCAGTGGACGATCGCTTCTTCCGCACCATGCGTGACCCACACTTCGGAAGCGCCCGTGGCGGCAATCGTTTCCGTCAACCCGTCCCAATCCGCATGATCGGAAATAACGAGCGGCAGATGAATTTGCCCTTGCCGCGCACGCGCGCGAACCCGCATCCAGCCGGAAGCAAAGCACGTCACCGGATCGGAGAAGCGCCGCGACCAAAGATCGTTCATCGAAGACGGCGGGCAGACCACGATCTTTCCTGCGAGTTCTGCCTTCTTCGCCCCTTTCACGAGTTCGATAGGCCCAAGCGGAATGCCGCGCTCTTCATAGTAAGAAGTGATTTTCTCCAGCGCGCCGTGAATGAAGATCGGCTGTTCGTATCCGGCATTGCGTATCAGCGCGATCACGCGCTGTGCTTTACCGAGCGAATAAGCGCCGACCAGATGCGCGCGCTCGGGAAACAGCTTCACGCTGTTGAGGAGCTTTCCGATTTCTTCCGCAGCGTCCGGATGACGAAATACCGGCAAACCGAACGTCGCTTCCGTGATGAAAACATCACAGGGCACAAGCTCGAACAGGGTGCAGGTCGGATCAGCGGCATCCTTGTAATCTCCTGAGGCGACGATCCGGCAGCTGTCCGCCTCTACCGCGATCTGTGCGGAACCGAGCACATGACCTGCGGGATAAAAACTCACCTTCACGCCATCGAGCGTGATGCTCTCGCCGTAACGGATTTCCTGCGTCGAACCCGCGAAGTTCTCGCCGTAGCGAAGCCGCATGATGTCGAGCGTCTCCCGGGTCGCGAGCACATGCTTGTGCCCGGCGCGGGCGTGATCCGAATGTGCATGCGTGATCAGCGCCCGGTCCACCGGACGCGTCGGATCGATATGGAACTTCGCGCGCTGGCAGCACACGCCGGACGGCGTCGGGGTCAGCAATTGTTCGGGGCGCATGCGGAGAAAATAGGTGCCGAGCGGCTGTTTTGCGAGCCATGACGGCCGTAGCGGCAGCACCGGTTCGAGCTTATTTGTGTCGTCGTGAACATCTCCGCTAACGCACCATTGCCCAAGCAGTTCGACGCCTGGTTCGCCAAGCGCGGCTGGAAAGCGCATCCGCACCAGCTCTCGCTTCTCGAAAAGGCGCGGACAGGCCGCTCGGCGCTCCTGATCGCGCCGACTGGCGGCGGCAAGACGCTCGCAGGCTTTCTACCGAGTTTGATCGAACTCGCGGAGCTGTCGCCTGCCTCGACGAAGCTGAAATCGGCAGGACGCACCATTCGGCACTCTCGCGGCCTCCACACGCTTTACTTGTCGCCGCTAAAGGCGCTCGCCGGGGACATCCAGCGAAATCTGCAACGGCCCATCGGAGAAATGGAACTTCCGATCTCCGTCGAGTTGCGCACCGGCGACACGCCGCTCAGCGCGCGAACCCGCCAGCGGCATCGCCCGCCCGACATTCTTCTTTCCACCCCGGAGCAGCTCGCACTTCTGCTCGCGTCGCCCGATGCGCCTTTCCTCTTCGGCGATCTGAAACGCGTCATCCTCGACGAATTGCATTCACTGGTGACGTCCAAGCGAGGCGATCTCCTGTCGCTCGATCTCGCGCGGCTGAAAACGCTGGCACCTGCCATTCAATTCGTGGGCCTATCAGCGACAGTCGCAAACCCGCAGGAGCTTTGTGATTTTCTCGTGCCCGGAGAAGGTACGGCCGATCTTGTACTCGCGCGCGAAGGTGCCGAGCCCGACGTTTCCGTGCTCGATTTCGGCGCGGAAATGCCGTGGTCCGGACATTCGGCGCGCTATGCCTACGCCGAAATCTACAAGCTCATCGAAAAGCAGAAAATGACGCTGGTCTTCGTGAATACGCGAAGCCAGGCGGAAATGGTGTTTCGCGAACTCTGGAATATCAATGACCAGAATCTGCCGATTGCACTTCATCACGGCTCGCTTGATGCAACGCGCCGGCGCAAGGTCGAAGCCGCGATGGGCGCGAGTAAATTGCGCGCGGTCGTCGCGACCTCTTCGCTCGATCTCGGTATCGATTGGGGCGATGTCGATCTTGTAATTCACATCGGCGCACCGAAAGGCATTTCGCGGCTTCAGCAGCGCATCGGCCGCGCCAACCACCGGATGGATGAACCCTCACGTGGCGTGCTGGTGCCTTCCAATCGCTTCGAAGTGCTCGAATGCCGCGCAGCGGTTCAGGCCGTCGCCAAACGCATGCAGGATACGCCACCGCGGCGGACCGGCGCCCTCGATGTCCTGTCACAGCATATTTTCGGCATCGCCTGCAGCGGCGGCTTCAATGCCGGCAATCTCTATAAAGAAGTGAAAGCTGCCGCACCCTATCGAGATTTAAGCCGCAAGGATTTCGATGATGCGGTCGATTTCGTCGCCACCGGCGGCTACGCATTGCGCGTCTACGAACGCTTCGCACGAATCCGGAAAGGCGCAGACGATATCTGGCGCCTCACGCATCCTCGCTTCGCGCGGCAATACCGGATGAACGTCGGCACGATCGTGGAAGCGCCCATGCTGCGCGTTCGCCTCATCCGCGGTGGCAACAAAGCGAGCAAACAGAAGCCTGCTGTTGTTCGCCCCGGACGTGTGCTCGGCCAGGTCGAAGAATATTTCGCGGAGAATCTCGCCCCCGGCGACACCTTTATCTTTGGCGGTGAAATCCTGAAATTCGAAGGTATCCGCGAGAACGACGTTCTGGCATCGCGCGCTAAATCTGCCGATCCGAAAATTCCCGCTTACGACGGCGGCAAGTTTCCACTTTCTACTTTTCTTGCCGAAGGCGTGCGCGAACTGATTTCCGAACCCAAAAACTGGCGCGAGCTTCCACACGCGGTCCGGGATTGGCTCGAATTGCAGGAACAGCGTTCCGAACTGCCGAAGCCCGACAATCTGCTCGTCGAAACGTTTTGGCGCGCGGATCGAAATTATCTCGTCTGTTATCCGTTCGAAGGCAGGCTCGCGCACCAGACGCTCGGGATGCTGCTGACGCGCAGGCTTGAGCGCGCAAAACTTCGTCCGCTCGGTTTTGTCGCGACCGAATATTCGCTTGCGGTCTGGTGCCTGGGCGACATCGGTGGCGCGATCGAGGCGCGCACGCTGCCGCTCGATCGCCTGTTCGAAGAGGATATCCTCGGCGACGATCTCGAGGCGTGGCTTGCGGAAACAGCGCTGATGAAACGCTCGTTTCGTAACTGTGCCTTGATCTCGGGGATGGTGGAGCGCCGCTTTCCGGGCATGGAGAAGACCGGACGGCAGGTCACAATCTCGACCGACCTCATCTACGACGTCTTGCGCAAGCACGAACCCGATCATCTTCTGCTCCGCGCCGCCCGCGCCGATGCTGCAACTGGTCTCCTCGACATTCGCCGCCTCGGCGAAATGCTCGCGCGCATCAAGGGTCGAATCGTGCATAAATCGCTGGATCGCGTTTCCCCGCTCGCCGTTCCGGTGATGCTGGAGATCGGGCGCGAAACGGTTTATGGCGAATCCGCAGACGCGGCTCTTTCGGAAGCCGCCGAGAATTTGATCCGGGAAGCGACGTCCGATGTGGAACTCAAATCAGAGACCAAGAGCCATGGAACTCGCCCTCGGCGGCGAGCGGTTCCTCGCTGACTGCAGCGGCGCGCTTTATTGGCCCGCGGAACGCACGCTGATTGTTGCCGACCTGCATTTTGAGAAAGCTTCCTTTTTTGCCTCCCGCGGCGTCATGCTGCCGCCTTACGATACCGCGGCGACGCTTGCTGCACTTTCCCAAGTGATCGGTATCTATCAGCCCGCGCGGGTGATTGCGCTCGGCGACAGTTTTCACGACAGCGCAGGCGGCGCGAGGCTTTCGCCTGACAACCGCGAATTTCTTTTCTCGCTGCGAACCGGCCGCGAGTGGATCTGGATCACCGGCAATCACGATCCGGAATTTATCGACGAGATCGGTGGCAACTTCATCGAGAGCTTCGAGAAAGCAGCACTTAGCTTCAGACATCAACCGGGCGAAAGCGCTTTTGAAGTCGTCGGGCACTATCACCCCGTCGCGAGGATCTCGGTCAGAGGCCGGACCATGCGCCGCCGTTGCTTCGCGAATTCGCAGCGCAGACTGGTAATGCCCGCCTTCGGCTCACTCACCGGCGGCTTCAACATCCGCGACATTTCTTTTGCAAATCTGATGGGCGGCGACTTCCTCGCCCACATGCTCGGCAGCGAGCAGCTCTTTTCCTTTGCTGCTTCGTACTGTTTGCCTGATTGAGCGCAATACGGCGCCAATCCGATAACTCGGAAATTTTTTAGCTACGCATCGCTTTTTATCTGGAAGTATTGGTGGGCGCACAAGGACTCGAACCTTGGACCCGGTGATTAAGAGTCACCTGCTCTACCAACTGAGCTATGCGCCCGCACCAATCGGGCCGCGAGTTTAAGGCTCGCGGGAAGACGGGCGGGGATAGCAAAGCACCCCCGCCCTGTCCAGCGTGGAATCCGCCCTAAATGGGCGGAAACCCCTATTCTGCAAAGGCTTCTTCGCGCTTTTTCCGGATCGCGGGCAACAGCACCAGCACGAGCGCGATCGCGGACACCAGCAGCAGGCTCGCGCTGATCGGTTCGCGCACGAAGACCGTGGCATCGCCGAAGGAAAGCTGCATCGCGCGCGTGAAATACTGTTCCATCAGGCGTCCGATCACGAAGCCCAGAAGCAGCGGCGCTGGCTCGCATTCCAGCTTGAAGAGGATGTAGCCGATCACACCGCAGGCAGCCATCGTGTGCACATCGAACGGATTGTTGCTGACGGAATACACGCCGATGCAGCAGATCGTGACGATGCCGGGGAACAACAGACGATACGGGATCGTCAGGAACTTCACCCACATGCCGATCAACGGAAGATTCAGCACGAGCAGCATGAAGTTGCCGATCCACATCGAGCTGACGACACCCCAGAACAATTCCGGCCGATCGGTCACGAGCGTCGGGCCAGGCACGATGCGGTGAATGATGAGAGCGCCAAGCATCAGCGCCATCACCGGGTTCGACGGAATGCCGAGCGTCAGCATCGGAATGAACGATACCTGCGCGCCCGCGTTGTTCGCCGATTCCGGCGCAGCAACACCTGCGAGTTTGCCTTTACCGAACTCATGCGGCGTCTTCGAAATACGCTTCTCGAGCGAATAGGCCGCAAAGGCGCCAAGAATTGCGCCGCCGCCAGGAAGAATGCCAAGCAACGAACCGACCGTGGTTCCGCGCAGGATCGGCGGAATCATTTCCTTGATTTCGGCCTTGGTCGGAATGAGATCGAAGAATTTCGACTTGATCGCTTCACGTTTGCTCTCGTCTTCGAGATTGCGAATGATTTCACCAATGCCGAAGATGCCCATCGAAAGCGCGACGAAGTCGAAACCGTCGAAGAATTCCGGGTTATCGAACGTAAAGCGCGGCGCGCCGGATTCGCTCGGACCCGCCATCGCGATCAAGAGGCCGAGCACGATCATCGCAAGCGCCTTAAGGAGCGAGCCCTGCGCAAGCACGACGGCCGCAACAAAGCCCATCACCATCAGCGAGAAATAGTCAGCCGGCGAAAACTTCAGCGCCGCCGAAGCAAGCACTGGTGCAAAGCCGACGATCAGGAAGGTTGCGACCGTACCCGCGAAAAACGAGCCGACCGCGGAGGTGAACAGCGCGAGCCCCGCTTTGCCCTTCTTCGCCATCTGGTGACCGTCGATCGCGGTCACCACCGAAGATGTTTCGCCCGGCAAATTGATCAGGATTGCCGTGGTCGAGCCGCCATATTGCGCGCCGTAATAAATGCCGGAGAGCATGATAAGCGCGGAAACGGGATCGAGCTTGAAGGTGATCGGCAGGAGCAGCGCGATGGTCGCAATCGGGCCCAGGCCCGGCAGCACGCCGATCGCGGTGCCCAACAGCACGCCGACAAAACAATAGAACAGATTGTCGAGGGTCACTGCCTGCGAAAAGCCGAGCGCGAGATTCGCGCCCATGCCCGAGAAGAAGTCAGCGAGAAAGCCCATCTTCGTTCTCCCCGCTCAGTAACAGAAAGGAATGGATTCGCCGGCAACGCCGAGCGAGATGAAGAGGGTTCGCAACCACGATCCGCAAAGTGCGATCGGCAAGCCAAGCCCCCAGATGAAAATCAGCCAGGAGAAGACCGCGAGAATGGCCGCCGTCGCCAACGCGGAAAGCATTGTCCACTGACGCGTGGCGAGACAGCTCACGAAGGCAGTCGCCGCGATTGCCGGAATAAAGCCGAGCCCCTTGATCGTAGCGCCGAAGAACACCGTCATGCCGGTGATGATGAGCAAGCCGCGCCACGGAACCGGCGTCAGCGCTTCACCCTTGGTTCGCAAGCCATTCACCAGAATGGCGACAGAGAAGATAAAGAGAAGGCCGAGCAGCATCAGCGGAAAGAAGCCCGGGCCGGGGCGTGCAATTCTGCCCAAAGGAAGTTCGATGAGGCCCGCCGCAAACACACCGCATGAACCAAGCAGTAAAATGCCGGTGTAAAAGTCCTTAGGATTCGAAACGCCAAGACCGCCCTCGCGGCGGAAAACGAAGAAGGCGATCGCGAGATAGCCGGCGAGCAGAGCAAGCACGACGTACCAGCTCACTTCGATCGATCGCAGATAGAATAAGAGACCGATAAGTGCCGCGCCGATAACGGCAAGGATTACCGCGAGCGGACTCGTTGGTTTGCTGGTTGTGCTGGCCATGTTTCGCCCCCGAAAACTTAAAAAATCGGCCGGACCCCGAAAGGCGATCCGGCCGATTAATGCGCGTTAGTACGAAGCGATTAGTCGGCGAACTGGCCGGCCGCCTGAATCAGCGGACGCCACTTCTCGATTTCCGCTTTCAGCTTTGCCTGAAGCGCAGCACCGGTCGCCTGATCCTGCGGCACCGGTTCGGTGCCGAGTTCGGCGAACGCCTGGATCACCTTCGGATCCTTCAACGCTGCCTGCAGCGCCTGCGTCAGCTTGGCGACGACATCCTTCGGCGTGCCCTTCGGCGCGTAGACGCCGTGCCACACCGCAACTTCAAAGCCCTTCAGACCTGCCTGATCGAGCGTCGGAAGATCCGGAAGGCTCTTCACGCGATTCTTCGTGGTGACGCCATAAGCCTTCACCTTGCCGCCCTTGATCTGGCCGGTGGTGTTGGTGGTCTGGTCGCACATCAAGTCGACGCGGTCACCGAGAATATCGGTCATCGCGGGGCCGGTGCCGTTGAAGTTAATCGTGTTGAACTGCTGCTTCACAGCCGCCTGCAACAGCATGCCGCAAAGATGCGAGGCCGAGCCGATGCCGGCATTCGCGTAGGAAGTCTTTTCCTTGGTCTTCGCGATGTATTCGAGCACGCCCTTCAAGTCTTTCGCTTCAAGACCCGGACGGGCGATCAGCGACATCGGCGCGTCGGTCACGAGACCGATGAACTCGAAATCTTCGAGCGGCTTGTAGGCGAGCTTGCGATACAGCGTCGGCGCGGTGGACATGCCGATGTGGTGCAGAAGAATGGTATAGCCATCCGGCGTCGCCTTGACGACGAGGCCCGGAGCGCGCGTGCCACCGGCGCCGGCGGCGTTTTCGACGATGACCTGTTGGCCCAGAGTCTTCGACATCGATTCCGCGATCAGACGGCCGACCGTATCGGTCGGGCCACCTGCCGCGAACGGGATCATCATGGTGATCGAGCGCGTCGGAAAATTCTGCGCCGAAGCGCCGGAGATGCCGAGCGCGAGAATTCCCGCGGCGGCGAGTAGCCACTTACGCATTTTCGTCCTCCCAAAGGCGGGCGCTTTTCAATGGGCGCCCTTGTTTTCATTGCTCCGCCGCCTTCCGTAAGGCGGGCGGGGAAAGAGGATCATAGGCACCATCTGGAGGCCCTGCCCGTCAAGCCGAAAAGCGGGGCAAGCCCGTTAACACCGCGCAACTGCAACATTTTCTGCGCTAGCTGCCATTTGGCCGAAATGCCGCGTGGGAACCGGTTTGACTCTCGATTTCCCAAGGAATATCTGGAAGCAGTTTTGCGAGCGAACGTTCATTCGCTTTTACCGCAGCGCAGCTAAGCCGCCTTTATGGCCCTGCGCGAGGGACTACGAAAATGCGCCGCGCCAATGCCCAGCTCCAGATCGACCGCCGGTTCGAGATTCTCGCCGCGGCCAAACGCTGCTTTTCCCGCAGCGGCTTTCACGGCACCTCGATGCAGGAGATTTGCGCGGAAGCGCAGATGAGCCCCGGCAGCCTTTACCGCTACTTCCCCTCCAAGGAAGCGATTATCGCCGGCATTGCCGAACAGGATCGCGCGGACGTAGCCGAGAAATTCCAGGCCATCGTCGAAGCGCCGGATTTCTTCCAGGCGCTCGCCTACGCAGCGCGCGTCTACATCGTCGAGGAGTCGCTGGAGGAAGTTTGCCTCCACGCCGAGATCAAGGCCGAAAGCAGACGCAATCCTGAGATTGCGAAGATCTACGCAGGCGTCGAACAGGAAGTGAAGGAAGGCATGTTGAGCGTACTTCGCTCGGCCGTCACACGCGGAGACATTCCGCCTCACATCGATCTCGACATCGCAGCAACGATGCTGATGGCGCTGGTCGACGGACTTTATTGGCGCCGCGCAGTCGACCCCGCGTTCGACGCGGAGACGGTGCTGCCCACGCTTCTTTCGGTGACGCATTTCCTGCTCACCGAACCGAATAAACAAATTGCACGGAAAGAATTGGCGGGCCGTCCGGCCGCCGGGGAGTAAGTCATGCACGGCAATCTCGAACGCACGAAAAAGAACCTCCGCTTCGCGCTCCAAGAGATGAAGCAGGGTTTCACGACGATCGGAGAAGTTGCGACGCCGCTGCGCGCGCGCGCCGAAGCGATTTACGAAAAAAGCCCCGTGAAAGGCAGCAAGCTGCTTGCGATCGTGCTGGTCGTTCTCGCGGTACTCTGGATCGGCTCCGGCATCCTGTTCCCGCATCACGCAACGCCGGTGCAAAGTGCCGCGCAGCAGGCTGCCCAGAAATTCCGCGTCGCTGTGCTCGAAGTAAATGCACAGGACTACCAGCCGAAGCTGGTGCTTTCCGGCCGCACCGAAGCGGACAAGAAGGTAACAATCGTCGCACGCACCCAAGCGATCGTGACCGAGCTTCGCGTAAAGCGCGGCGACCGCGTGAAGATGGGCGATGTTCTCGCAATACTCACGGATGACGGACGCAACGCGCAGCTTCAGCAGGCACGTGCGCTCGTGCAGCAGCGCAAAGCGGAATTCGAAGCCCGTACGCAATTGATCGAAAGAGGCAATCTGCCGAAACTCGATGCGAATAACATCGCCGCACAGCTTCGCTCCGCCGAAGCGGCACTCGCGCAAGCGGAAGCTGAAATCGAGCGCATCCGCATCACGGCACCATGGGACGGCGTCGTCGATAGCGTCTCCGCCGAGCAAGGCCAGTTTTTGATGATGATGCCGGCAATGGGTGCCGGCAGCGGCCCGAATGAAATCGCCCGCATGATTTCGCTTAATCCCATCATTGCGATCGTCGAAGTGTCCGAGAAAAAGCTCGCCGGCGTTCAACTCGGCGAGGAAGCGGAGTTGCGCCTCGTCTCTGGCGAAGTGGTGAAGGGTAAGGTGCGCTACATCTCGAAGAGTGCGGCGGCGACTACCCGCACTTACCGGGTCGATATCGAAGCGCCGAATCCCGACAACAAAATTCCTGACGGCATCACGACCGAAGTCGCGATTGCCATGGCCAAGCTGAACGCGACCAAGGTGCCGCGCTCAGCTCTCGTCTTCTCCTCGCAAGGCAAGCTCGGCGTGCGCGCAGTCGATGCTGAAAACAAGGTGGTCTTCATTCCCATCGAGATCGTCGACGACGAGCAGCAAACGATGTGGGTGAAGGGTATCGCCGACGGTACGCGCGTCATCGTGCAAGGACAGGATTTTGTGCGCGAAGACCAGATTGTCGAAGCGGTCAAAGCCGACCAGCAAAACCTCAAGCGCTGACGGAGTCTTGAAATGAATCCCGTCGATTTTGCCATTACCCGCGCGCGGCTTACGATCGCGACTCTGATTTTCCTGCTGCTTGCCGGAGCGGTCGCCTATGTCCGGATCGCAAAAGAGTCCGAGCCCGACGTCCGCATTCCGATTGTTTATGTGCAGCTCTCGCAGCGCGGCATCAGCCCCGAAGACTCCGAGCGGCTTCTGCTGCGTCCGGTGGAAACGAAGCTGAAGTCCGTCGGCAACGTCAAGGAAATGCGCAGCCAGGCCTTCGAGAACGGTGGCTTTGTGCTGCTCGAATTCCAGGCCGGCTTCGACTCGAAGTCCGCCCTCGCCGACGTTCGCGCGAAGGTGGATGAAGCCAAGCGCGACATGCCGACCGATATGGACGAGCCGCTCGTTCAGGAAGTGAACCTGTCGCTCTATCCGGTGATCGTCGTGGCGCTCTCCGGCGACGTGCCGGAACGCACTTTGCTGCACATCGCCCGCACCGCGAAGAACGCGATCGAGCAGACGCCGGGCGTACTTTCAGCCGAACTGCGCGGCGCGCGCGACGAGGCGGTCGAAATCATCGCCAATCCGGCCTTGATGAAAAGCTACAACGTCGCGCTCGATCAGCTACTGCAGATCACGCGCGCGTCTAACTCGCTCGTCGCCGCAGGCGCACTTGAAGGCGAGACCGGACGCTTTGCGGTAAAGGTGCCGTCGCTGATCGAACGGCCCGAAGACGTGTTGCGCATTCCGGTTGCGGCAACATCTGGCGCGAGCGTGACGCTCGGCGATATCGCCGAAGTGCGGCCGACATTTAAAGACGCGTTGACGATCACGCGCGTCAACGGCCAGCCGGCCATGACCATCGAAGTATCAAAGCGCACCGGCGAAAACCTGATCAACACCGTCGACGGCGTGAAGAAGGTCGTCGAACAATTGCAGAAAACCTGGCCGGAAGCGGTCAAGGTTTCCTTCACGCAGGACAAGTCGAAGACGATCCGCATCATGCTGCACGACCTGCAGAACTCGGTTGCGACCGCCGTGCTGCTCGTCACCGTCATTATCCTGTTCGCACTCGGCCTGCGCGCTTCGTTCTTTATCGGCATCGCGATCCCGGCCTCGTTTCTGACCGGCGTGCTTGGGCTCTACCTCGCGGGCCTGACGATCAACATTGTCGTTCTTTTCTCGCTGATCCTCGCAGTCGGCATGCTGGTCGACGACGCGATCATCGTTTCCGAATTTGCGGAACGCCGCATGTCCGAGGGGATGGAGCCGCGCGAAGCCTATTCGCTCGCAGCAAAGCGGATGGCGGCGCCCGTGATCTCGGCGACGTTCACGCGTATCGCTGCTTTCTCCCCGCTCCTGTTCTGGCCGGGGGTCGTCGGCGAGTTCATGAAATATATGCCGATCACGCTGATCGCGACCTTGTTCGCATCGATGATCGTGGCGCTGATCTTTACGCCGACGCTTGGCGCACTGTTCGGACGCGCGGCACCCGTGCCGCATGACGACCGCGTTTCGGACAAGGGTCCGTATATGCGGCTCGTGAAGCGCGCGATTGGCAGCCCCGGCACAACGATTTTGATCGTGCTCGCCGTGCTTATCGTAATTCAGCAGGCTTATGGCCGCTTGGGCCGTGGCGTCGAGTTCTTCCCCGACGTCGAGCCGGATTTTGGTCAGGTCGTGATCCACGGTCGCGGCAATCTCTCGATCGACGAGAAGGACCGCGTCATGAAGCAGGTCGAGGCCCGCGTCCTGAAATTCCCCGGCCTCTCGACCGTCTATGCGCGTATCGGCGAACAGCCGCGCGGCATGGACGAGCTTTCGGAAGACACGATCGGCGTCATGCAGTTCGAATTCGCGGACTGGAAGACCCGGCCGAAAGCGCGCGAGATCATGACTCAGATGCGCGAGGTGACGAAGGATATCCCCGGCGTGCTGATCGAAGTGACAGCGCCGCGCGCCGGTCCGCCAACCGGAAAGCCGGTGCAGGTACAGCTTTCCGCACTCAATCCGGATCTGCTTCCCGCGGCAGCCGCGAAGGTAGCGGCAGTCCTCGCCGCGCACCCGCAGATCCGCGATCTCGACGATGGCCAGCAACTGCCGGGCATCGACTGGACCATTCAGGTGAACAAGGGGCTCGCCGCTCAATATGGCGCGAATGCGTCGACTGTCGGCAGCGCCGTGCAGCTCGTCACCAACGGTCTCAAAATTACCGATTACCGTCCGGCGGAGGCCGACAAGCCGGTCGATATCATTCTCCGCTTCCCGCGCGAGCTGCGCTCACTCGGCCAGATCGACGAATTGCGTGCGCAGACCTCGGTCGGTCACATTCCGCTCGGCAACTTCGTCGAACGCCTGCCGGCGAAGAAGGTCGGCAACATCAAGCGTGTGAACGCCAACCGCATCATCACCGTGCAGTCGAACGTCGCCGCCGGCGTGCAGAGTTCGGTCGTGCAGCAGGAGATCGCCGAGCAGATCGCCAAGCTCGATCTCGGTCAGGGTGTGCTGTGGAAAATGAAGGGCGAAGACGAAGAGCGCGAAAAGGCTGGCGCTTTCCTTGTCAGCGCCTTCGGCACCGCAATCTTCATGATCTTCACGATCCTGCTTGCGCAGTTCAACAAGCTGACTTCCGTGTTCGTCGTGTTGACGGCGGTCGTGCTGTCCACTTTCGGCGTCATGCTCGGCTTCATGATCATGGGCCAGCCGTTCGGCGTGGTCATGGGCGGCATCGGCGTGATCGCGAACGCAGGCGTGATCGTGAACAACAATATCGTGCTGATCGACACTTACGACCGATTGCGCGAGGAAGGCATGAACGCTTACGACGCGATCCTGCTCACCTGCCGCGAACGCGCGCGTCCCGTGGTACTTACGGCGGTGGCTGCAATCCTTGGCGTATTGCCGATAGCGTTTGGCGTGAACCTCGACTTCGTCATGCGCGAAGTCGCAGTCGGTGCGCCGGCGACGCAGTGGTGGATCAATCTCTCGACCGCCATCGTCTTCGGCCTTGGCTTTGCAACCGTACTCACGCTGGTCGTGACACCCGCAATGCTCATGGGCATCGAGCACATGGCGCAGTGGCGTAAACGCACCTTCGGCAAGAAAACGCCGAAACCGAAAAAAGGCGACGCGAAGATCGTCCCCGCCGAATAAAAAACGGGCCGCAAAAAATGCGGCCCGTTTCTTTTCTAGGAAGCGAAGTTTAACCGGCAGCAGTCTGCGGGTTTACCGACTGCCGCTTCTGCGAAAGCTTGTTCAGCGCATTGATATAGGCCTTGGCGGAAGCGACCAGCGTATCCGCATCGGCGCCGCGCGCGGACACTTCCTTGCCGCCCTCTTCCAGACGCACCGAGACTTCCGCTTGCGCATCCGTGCCTTCGGTCACGGCGTGAACCTGATAGAGCATCAGCTTCGCCGTGTGCGGAACCAGCGTCTTGATCGCATTGAAGATCGCGTCCACCGGACCGTTACCGGTCGCTTCCTCGGTCACAGTCTTACCATCGATATCGAGGCGCAAGGTCGCGCGCTGCGGGCCTTGTGTACCGGCGACCACCGAGAGCGACACGATCTTGATGCGATCGTGCGCCTGCGCGATTTCGTCGTCGACCAGCGCAACAATGTCCTCGTCGTAGACGTGCTTCTTCTTGTCGGCGAGCGCCTTGAAGCGATTAAAGGCATCGTTCAGCGAATTGTCGCCGAGTTCGTAGCCCAATTCTTTCAACTTCTCGCGGAAAGCGTGGCGGCCCGAATGCTTGCCCATCACGAGCGAAGTCTTCGACACACCGACATCTTCCGGCCGCATGATCTCGTAGGTCTGCGTATGCTTCAGCATGCCGTCCTGATGGATGCCGCTCTCATGCGCGAACGCGTTCCGGCCGACGATCGCCTTGTTGTACTGCACCGGAAACGACGTCACCGCAGACACGAGCTTCGAGGCGCGCGTGAGCATCGTGGCGTCGATGTTGTTCCAGTATGGATAAATGTCGCCGCGCGTACGCAGCGCCATCACGACTTCCTCGAGCGAAGCATTACCAGCGCGTTCGCCGATGCCGTTGATCGTGCATTCGATCTGCCGCGCACCGCCTTCGACGCCGGAGATGGAGTTTGCGACCGCCATGCCGAGATCGTCATGGCAATGCACGGAGAAACGCGCCTTGTCGGAATTTGGTACGCGCTCGCGCACGGTCTTGAAAAGCTGCGCATATTCCTGCGGCGTGGTGTAGCCGACCGTATCGGGAATGTTGATCGTGGTCGCACCCGCCTTGATCGCGGCTTCGACGCATTTGCAAAGAAAGTCGATTTCCGTGCGCGTACCGTCTTCCGCCGACCATTCGACGTCATCGACATGGTTACGGGCACGGGTCACCTGCGCAATCACCATCTCATAGACTTCGTGCGGCTCTTTCTGAAGTTTGTACTTCATGTGAACCGGCGACGTGGAGAGGAACGTATGAATGCGCGGACGGCGCGCGTGCTTCACGGCCTCCGCGCAGCGGTCGATGTCGTTGAAGGCAGCACGCGACAGTCCGCAGATCACGGAATTCTTCGAGCGCTTCGCGACTTCCGCGACGGAGTCGAAATCGCCCTGCGACGCAATCGGAAAACCCGCCTCGATGATATCGACGCCCATATCGTCGAGGAGTTCGGCGACCTCGAGCTTCTCTTCGAACGTCATCGACGCACCGGGGCATTGCTCGCCGTCGCGGAGCGTCGTGTCGAAGATCAATACGCGGTCTTTTTCGCTGCCCTTCGGCGCGGGTGAATTCGGGTTGTTCATCGTTCTATCCTTCTAAGGCTTTGCGCCGTTTCGGCGCTCTGGGGTTTCGTTCTGCTCATTCCCCTGAGTGCCAAGGCGCGTGCGCCCAGCCGGCCTCAGGGGCGGCGAAGAAGAAGGAGACCCAGAATGAGAGCGTTACCCGGGATCGTTTCGATTCGGGTCGCAAGACGCGTGGTGCGGAAAGTCGTCATGGCGTCAGGCTTTGCTCTCAGGTCGCTGCCAGTCTCGGCCCGGGTGGTTAAGCCCCGGTAAAACCAGCGTGGCGGGCTTTTAGCCGAGATCGGCGCAGGCTGGCAAGGAAGTCGTTTGCCGGGCGCGCCAAAGAAATAGGCAAGCCTTGTTGTCTAAAATTTTCGGCACCTGTTTCAGCGAGTTTTCGTGGGTCATCGGCACAATCTCCGCACTGCTGGAGGAACTGACCCGTGATCAGAAACATCTTTTTGGGAATTGTCGTACTTGTCGCCGCGTGGGGCTATGTCACCGGCAATGGCGGAAAGCGCTCGATCGCGTCCGCGAATCCGGTCGAGCAGAAAGCGCGCAAAGACCAGATCTTCATGATCAAAACCGGCGATCCGGATATGGTCGCCGCGCGCCAGAAAGCCCGCACCACCCTTCCCGAATTTCTGAAACTCGCGCAGTCTCCGCGCTCATCCCAGCGCAACTTCGCGGTAAAGGTCGGTATCCAGGACGGCGATCAGATGGAATATTTCTGGATCGCGCCTTTCAAGCAGAGCGGCGACATGATCGTCGGTAACATCAACAACACGCCGCGCACCGTAAAGAATGTCCAGAACAACCAGCAGATCACGTTCCATGTGAACGACGTCACGGACTGGATGTATGTCGAGAACGGCAAGATGCGAGGCAACTACTCGGCCTGCGTGCTCTTGAAGAACGAGCCGAAGGAACAGGCCGACGCCTTCAAGAAGAAGTTCGGCCTTGAATGCGCGAGCTGATTATTTCCGCGACTTGATCCAGTCGGAAACCGCCTTCACGACCTGATCGTCAATACCGATGAAACCGTGCGCGGCCTGCGCCTCGCATGGATGCCCGGTGCCCTGCGGGCCGTCGAGCAACAGAACGTCGAGTTTCTCACCGCCGTGCCATTTACGAAATGCTTCGATCGATTCCGGCAACGTGTATTCGCACTGATCCTTCTTGTGGCCGATCAGAAACATCGGCAACTGGGCTTTCTGCTGGTCATTCTGAATGCCGCGAAGGAAACTCGGCTGGTTGCCCGATGGCATGAGCATCGCAGCGGTCAGCACGACGTAATCAGGGCGATTTTTTCCTTCCGTCGCGGCAAGCATCGTACCGGTTGAAACCGCGGCGCGGCTCGTACCGACGATCACGACCGGCTCTGCAATCGTGCGCATATACGCAACCAGCGCGCCGAGATCGGCGCCGTGGCGCGGATTCCAGCGATACCCGTTGACCGGATTCTTTTCGCCTTTCCAGTCCGGCGCGATATCCGGCACCAGCACTGCAAAACCCTGCTTCCGATATTGCGCGCGAGTCCGGATGAGTTGGTTGCCGCGGCCCCACTTGATACTGCCGTCGCGTGCGATATCCATCTGACCGTGCCCGCCGACCAAGAGAATCACGCTCGCGACCGGCTTCTCGGGCTTGAGCAAAATCGCGCGGATTTTCTGATTGCGGGAAGATATTTCAACGGTAGGCTCCGCCGCATTCGCGCCGCAAGACGCTGCGAAACCTGCAAGCAAGGCAAGTAAAACTACGGCTGCGCGCATGGGTCACCTTCTGCTTAATCTTGCATCAAGAAACATTCCGGTACAAATTCGTCTCAAAGAAAAAAGGCATCCGGAATGAAACGCGCACTCTTCAGCTTGCCTGTTCTGCTCTTCTGCGCTGCTTGCGCAAGCACTTCCGAACAGCCGCCGCTGCAGCAAGCTGCTCCCGATCCGCAGGTTCCTTCGCTCGAACAGGCGACCGGACCTGCAGAATGTTCGCGGGCGATCAATCAATTCCAGCAAGTGATCGCGGCTGACGTCGGCACGGGTTCGCTCGACCGTAACGTATTTCCGCGCGTTGCCGCCGATCTGGGTCCGGTTCGCGCGGTCTGCGCTTCGGGCAATGCCGCAAACGCCAATCGTGAACTTGCGGCAGTTAAAAGGAAATATGGATACCGCTAAAGCACGGTCCCGAAAAATGGGTGCCGGTTTTCGAAAAAGACCATGCTTAGATAAAAAGACGCTACTTTTCTTTCGCGAGCACTTCGCGCGCCTTCTTCATTTCTTCAAGTGCCGCGGCATCCAGCTTCGGATAGGACAAATTTAGTCCGGCGAGCGCCTCGTCGATTGCGTGCGCAACCACGAGCCGCGTGAACCACTTCTTGTCAGCGGGCACGACGTACCAGGGCGCGTGATCCGTACTCGTATTACGGATCGCGTCTTCGTAAGCCTCCATATATTTATCCCAGAGCTTGCGCTCCTCGACGTCGCCCGGATTGAATTTCCAGTTCTTGTCGGCTTCGTCGATGCGTTCCAGAAAGCGCTTCTTCTGCTCTTCCTTCGAGACGTTCAGGAAGAACTTCAGGATTTTGGTGCCGTTCCGCGCCATATGCTTTTCGAAAGCGCGGATGTCGTCGAAGCGCTCCTGCCAGATATCTTTTCCGATAAGTGACTTCGGCGTTCGCTGCTTCGCGAGAATTTCCGGATGTACGCGCACGACGAGAACTTCTTCATAGTACGAGCGATTGAATACGCCGATGCGTCCGCGCTCAGGCAGCGCGACGGTCGTGCGCCAGAGCCAGTCATGATCCAGTTCGGTAGACGTCGGCGCCTTGAACGAAGTTACCTGACAACCCTGCGGGTTGATGCCGGACATGACGTTTTCAAGCACACTATCCTTGCCCGCAGCGTCCATCGCCTGAAGAATTACGAGCAGCGACCACTGATCCTGCGCGAACAGCATCTCCTGCTTCTTCGAGATTGCTTCTACGATGCCCTTTAACTCGTCCTTGGCCTGGTCTTTGGAAATCGTGAGGCCGAAATCGTCGTCCGGCTCCATGTCCTTGAGCCGGAATTTATCCGGCGCACTGATCCGATAAGACGAAAGCATTTTTGCGCGATCCGTCGGCATTTCGAGATTCCTTCTAGGTAATCTTCTCGGCGCGAAACGTTCTCGTAGGATTGACGAATTCATCCTGCGCTTCGATCAGCAAGATTTCACGCGAACCAGCTTCCTTGGTGCGCTGCATCAAGCCGAAGATCGACGAAGCGGCGTTGGAGAGCGCTTCCGCAGAAGACTTCGTCTTCAGGAGATGAAAGAAGAAAAGCGCTGCGATTGCATCGCCTGCCCCGTTCACCGAAATGTCGAGGAGCGGCGTCCGCAGCCGGAATTGCCCATCGGGTCCCGACACGAGAAGATCGATCGAATCTTTCGGTGTATCTTCGACGTGCAAGCTCGTGACCAAAATCCACTGCGGACCGGCACCGTGCAATCGCTTCACCGCTTTGAGTGCGTCTGCAATCGCTTTCGTTTCGATGCCGGAGAGATAGTCGAGCTCGAATTGGTTCGGCGTAATCACATCCGATGCCGGAACTGCTTTGCCACGCATAAATTCCGGAATTCCCGGACGCACGAATACACCTCGGCCTACATCGCCGATGACGGGATCGCAGCAATAGCGCGCGATCGGATTGGCAGCCTTTACTTTCGCGACGGCCCCGACAATCGCCTCGCCAATCGCGGCATCGCCCATATAGCCCGAGAGCACGCCGTCGCATTTCGGCAACACGCCGCGCTCCTCGATGCCGCTGATCACATCGCGCACGAGATCCGCGCCGAATACCTGTCCGCGCCAAGCACCATAGCCCGTGTGATTGGAGAACTGGACGGTATGCACCGGCCAGACCTCCGCACCGAGCCGTTGGAGCGGAAATACTGCCGAAGCGTTGCCGACATGACCAAAAGCGACATGGGATTGGATCGAGAGGAGATTCATTGCCTGAGACCATAGCGCCTTTCGCGAAAAGTCGCGCGAGGCATTTTCATTCGCTCGCTATTATGTGAAACAGACAGTGCGCTCAACGGATTTGCCAGAATGGAATTCTTTAATTCGCTCGCCGCCGAAGTGGTGGCCTTTACGAAGGCCAATCAGGGCTGGGCGCCGCTTATCGTCGGCCTTCTCTGCTTTGCGGAATCGCTCGCGGTCATTTCCTTCTTTGTTCCCGCAACCGTGATGCTGGTCGGCATCGGCAGCCTGATCGGAGGCGCCGGCCTCGATTTCTGGCCGATCTGGTGGGGTGCGGTGATCGGCGGAATTCTCGGCGATTGGCTCTCTTACGCGGTCGGTTTCTACTTCAAGGAGAGCGCGCACCATCACTGGCCGCTTTCGAAATATCCGGATTTCACCAAGCGTGCCGACGAATTTACGCGCAGATGGGGCGCGATCGGCGTTTTCATCGGCCGCTTTTCCGGGCCTTTGCGTGCTTTCGTACCGCTTGCCGCCGGCATCTTCGCCGTGCCGCAATGGAAGTTTCAGCTTGCGAACGTCACCTCAGCGATTGTCTGGGGCTTCGTGCTGCTCGCGCCCGGCTGGGGCCTGTTTAAATATTTTTCGCCTTACGTGCCGCATTAAAGAAAAACGGGCGGAAGTTCCCGCCCGTTTCGATTCTGATCCAGGAAAAATCAGATCGGATAGTGCGCGTGGCCAGTCTGGATCGTCATCCAGCGTAGTTCCGTAAACTCGTTGATACCCGCGCGGCCGCCGAAACGGCCATAGCCGGAATCCTTCATGCCGCCGAAAGGCATCTGCGGCTCGTCGGAAACCGTCGCCGAGTTGATGTGGCAGATGCCACTTTCGATGCGCGAGGCGACTGCATAGGCGCGATCGACATTGCCCGAGAACACCGACGCAGAAAGACCGAACTCGGTATCGTTGGCAAGACGAATGGCTTCTTCGTCGTCTGTCGCAGGCACCACGATCACGACCGGGCCAAAAGATTCTTCCCGGTAAATCCGCATTTCCGGCGTGACGCGATCGATCACCGTCGGCGGGAACAGCATGCCGTTCGGCTCGCCGCCCGTCAGCACGCGCGCACCGCGATCGACTGCGTCTTTCACAAGATCATGCACGCGTTTCACCGAGCGATCCGAAACGAGGCAGCCGATCTGCGTTTCCGGGTTAGCCGGGTCGCCGACGCGGAGTCCTTCAGCCTTCGCAACGAGCTTGCGGCTGAATTCATCCATCACCGGCTTCTGCACGATCAAACGCTCGGTCGACATGCAGATCTGGCCTTGATGCATGAACGCGCCGAAATTCGCTGCCGCCGCGGCGTCATCGAGATTGGCGTCGTCGAGCACCACCTGCGGGGCCTTGCCGCCAAGCTCAAGCAGCACAGGCTTCAGGAAACGCGCTGCACTCATCGCAATGATTTTGCCGACATGCGTAGAGCCCGTGAAATTGATGCGCTTCACGCGCGGATCGGCAATCATCGCGTCGACCGCGGCACCCGCGCCTTCGCGCGATGTGGTGAGAATATTGATTGCGCCGGCAGGCAGACCGGCCGCTTCCAGCACTTCACCGATGATGCGATGTGTGCCCGGCGTTTCTTCGGACGCTTTCATCACGACCGTATTGCCGCAGGCGAGCGGCATTGCCACCGCGCGCACGCCGAGAATCATCGGCGCATTCCACGGCGCAATGCCGAGTACGACGCCGACCGGCTGACGCACGGCCATCGCAATCTTGCCCGGATGATCGGACGGGATCACTTCGCCGGTGATCTGCGAAACGGCGCTCGCTGCTTCACGCAGGATTGAAGCCGCAAAAAACGTATTGAACATGCCCCAGCCGAAAGTGCCGCCGGTTTCGGCGGTCATTGTCTTCGCGACTTCAGGCGCACGCGCAGCAAGCAGGTCCGCGGCCTTCCAGAGAATTTCGCGGCGCTTCGAGGGCGGGGTCTTCGACCATTCCTTGAATGCAGCGGCAGCCGCGCCTACGGCCGCGACCGCATCCAACGGGCCGGCATCCGGCACGATGGAGACCACTTCACCCGTGAACGGATTCTTTTTCTGATATGTGCGGCCGTCGGCGGAACCGGCATCGCGGCCGCCGATCTTCATCGCGACATTCTGCATCGAACACTCCCCTCGCAAAGCATTGTTGTTCTGATTGTAGGCTTCCCAACTAAATTGCCATCCTCGATCCCTATTGTCGAGAACGGAAGCCGGTTTCGCCAGTACGGTCCCGGGCCTATGGTTAAGTCACGTAAGGACCGGAAGATGCCGCAGGAAAATGACCGCGCGACCCTCGAAAAACTGAACCATGAATATGTGAAGTCGGTTCAGGACAAGGACGTTGCCTGGTTCGACGAAAACATCTCACAAGACTTCATGAATACGGCTTCCGACGGCTCGCTCGCCGACCGCAAAGCCTTTCTCGATCAGATCCGCAAAGGTACAGGAGTTTCGAAAATTTCCGAGGAAGATGTGCTGGTCCGCATTGTCGGCGATACAGCGATCATCCATGCCGCGACCGCATTTACGACCGATGCCGGCGCAAGTGGCCGCGGGCGATACACCGACATCTGGTCGAAACAGAACGGGCGCTGGTTATGCGTCGCCGCGCACGTATCGCGTAAGACTACCTGACGCGGTTCAAACCGATCTGCTTTGCGATGATGCGATCGAACATCCGCAGCGGCAGCTTGCTGAGCAGCCAGCGTTTGAATTTTCCCGGCGTGATCGTGTAGCGCGGACGCGGATTGCTTGCTATCAGCGCGTGATGAATGAGCGACGCGACGTCCTCGGGCGGCAAACCGTTCATGCCGCCTTTGCTCATGATTTCCCGTAGCCTTTTCAACGGCGCGAGATAAGGAGTGCCTTCATAGGCCGAGAAATCGGCTTTCGCGCCTTTCGCCCAGATCGCCGTTTTGATCGGTCCCGGCCCGATAATGATAACATCGATGCCGAAGAGCATGAGCTCACGCCGCAGCGCTTCGGAGACAGCTTCGAGGCCATGTTTCGACGCCGCGTAAGGCCCCTGAAACGGAAACGCGCGCTTTCCAGCAACTGAAGAAATATTCACGATCCTGCCCGGCACACCCTGCTGCGCAGCATCCGTACCGAGCAGCGGCGCGAAAGCCTGCGTGACAATCACGGGTCCGATGACGTTGACTTCAAGTTGCTGACGCCACTTATCGACAGGAACCATCAGCGACGGACCCGGCACTGAAATTCCTGCGTTGTTCACCAAACCGAACAGCGCTGCACCCTGAAGATCGCTACGCACTTTTGCTGCAGCTTCTTTCACCGCCTTTTCGTCGATCACATCGAAAAGCAGCGGCTCAAAACGTTCACCGAGTTCCTGTTTCAGCCGCGCGCCGTCCTCGGCTTTGCGAACGCTGCCGTAAACCTTGAAGCCTTTGGCCGCCAATAACTTCGCCGCCGCTTCGCCTATGCCGGTCGAAACGCCTGTGACGACGACTGCTTTCAAGGCCGCAGCCGCTCGATTTTCAAACGCTTTGCGACCATGCGATCCGACATGCGCGCGGGCAGCATATTGATGATCGCCCGCATGAATTTGCCCGGCGTGATCGTGTAGCGGGTCTTCACGTTCGACCCGGTCAACACATGATGGATAAGCTTTGCAACGTCTTCCGGCGGCAAGCCATTTTCGCCAAGGCTCTTCATAAAGTTATAAGCCGCTTCGAGCGGCTTGCCGTAGGGCGAGCCCGCCATCTTCGAAAAATCCGGTGCCGCGCCCTTGCCCCAGATCGGCGTCTTGATCGGCCCGGGGCCGATGACGATGACGTCGATGCCGAACAGCATCATCTCGCGGCGAAGCGACTCCGAAAGGCCTTCAACCGCATGCTTCGAGGCGGAGTAGGGTCCGGCAAACGGATTGCCGCGCTTTCCTGCCACTGAAGAAATATTGACGATGCGGCCCGGCTCACCTTTCAGCGAAAGATCGGCGCCGAGCAGCGGCGCGAATGCCTGTGTCGTCGCAACAAGCCCGATGACGTTCGCTTCGAATTGTTTCCGCCACTTGTCGAGCGCCGTTTCCAGAAACGGCCCCGGCACCGCGATGCCCGCATTGTTCACGAGACCCGCGAGCGTCTGCCCGTTGAGATCCGCGCGGACTTTCGCAGCCGCGACTTTGATCGCCGTCTCATCGGTCACGTCGAAGATCAACGGCTCGAAATTTCCGCCGATTTCCTGTTTCAACCGCGCGCCGTCTTCCGGCTTGCGCACGCTGCCGTAAACCTTGAAGCCTTGGCTCGCGAGATACTTCGCGGTGGTTTCGCCGATGCCTGTCGAGGCACCCGTGATGACGACGGCTTTCATGTAACGCTCCCGTAAAATGAAACCGCCGGGCCAAGGCCCGGCGGTTGAAACTTCAGTTCTTGCTCTTGTCGACCAAGGCCTTGGCTTTGATCCATGGCATCATGTCGCGAAGCTTGGCGCCAACCTCTTCGATCGGATGCTGCGCGAGCTTGGCGCGCGTCGCCTTGAACGAAGCCTGATTGACCTTGTTTTCGAGCATCCAGTCGCGCGTGAACTTTCCGGTCTGAATGTCGCTCAGCACGCGCTTCATCTCGGCCTTGGTTTCGGCAGTAATGATGCGCGGACCGGTGACATACTCTCCGTACTCGGCGGTGTTCGAGATCGAGTAGTTCATGTTCGCGATGCCGCCCTCGAAGATCAGATCGACGATCAGCTTCACTTCGTGCAGGCATTCGAAATAGGCCATCTCCGGCGCGTAGCCGGCTTCGACCAGCGTTTCGTATCCGGCTTTGATCAGTTCGACCAGACCGCCGCAGAGCACTACCTGCTCGCCGAACAGATCGGTTTCGCATTCTTCCTTGAACGTCGTCTCGATGATGCCGGCGCGGCCGCCGCCGATCGCCGACGCATAAGACAGACCGAGATCGTGCGCGTTGCCGGAAGAGTCCTTGTGGATCGCAATCAGGCACGGTACGCCGCCGCCGCGAAGATATTCGGAGCGCACGGTGTGACCCGGGCCTTTCGGGGCGATCATGAGCACGTCGATGTCCGGACGCGGCTCGATCAGGTTGAAGTGAACATTGAGACCATGCGCGAAAAGCAGCGCCGCGCCTTCTTTCATGTTCGTATGCAGATGATCGCGATAGATGTCGCCCTGGAGTTCGTCCGGCGTAAGCATCATCATCACGTCGGCCCACTTGGCGGCTTCCGCGACTTCCATGACCTTCAGCTTCTCGCCTTCGGCCTTCTTGACGCCCTGCGAGCCTTTGCGAAGCGCGACCGCGACATCTTTCACGCCCGAGTCGCGCAGGTTCAGCACATGCGCGTGCCCCTGGCTGCCATAGCCGATGACGGCGACCTTCTTGCCCTTGATCAGATTCAGGTCGGCGTCGCGATCATAATAAACACGCATAGTCGTAACCCCCGTAAGGCGCGCGGTTTTCCGCTAGCTGATGATTTTCCGCCGAGGTTCTAGGGGGCTCGGCGACCCCCCGCAAGTGCTGTCAAAGCATGGCTCCGACAGCCGATTGCCGGCAACTACATCCCCTCGGGACCGCGCGCGATTGCGGCGATACCGGTGCGCGAACACTCGATCAGACCAAGCGGCGCCATCAAGATCAGAAACTGATCGATCTTGTCGGTCTTTCCGGTCAGTTCGAAGATGAAACTCTCGGTCGACGCGTCGATCACGCGCGCGCGAAAAGCATCTGCAAGCCGCAGCGCTTCGACGCGGTTTTCGCCCTTGCCCTTCACCTTAATGAGCGCGAGCTCGCGCTCGAGCGCACGGCCGGTTTCGGTAAGATCGACCACGCGATGCACCGGCACCAGCCGCTCCAGCTGATGCTTGATCTGCTCGATCACCATCGGCTTGCCGGTGGTTGCGATCGTGATGCGGGACAGATGCTTCTCGTGCTCGGTTTCGGACACGGTCAGCGAGTCGATGTTGTAGCCGCGGCCCGAGAACAGGCCGATGACGCGCGCGAGCACGCCCGGCTCGTTATCGACCAGGACGGAAAGTGTGCGGCGCTGTTCTTTTTCTTCGACCGGCGCAGCGGGGTAATGCGACGTAGTGGGGTTCACGGTCATATTCATTACACCAACATCTTTCCTTCTTCGGTAACCGCATCGCCAATGCTTTCGGCGGCGTCACCCAGGATCATTTCGTTATGCGCACGGCCCGACGGAATCATCGGGAAGCAGTTTTCTGCCTTGTCGACGAGACAGTCGAAGATCACCGGTTTGTCGACGTTGATCATCTCCTTGATCGCGGCGTCGAGGTCGCCCGGCTTCGAGCAGCGGATGCCGACGCCATGATAGGCTTCCGCGAGCTTCACGAAATCCGGGAGCGCTTCGGAATAACTCGCTGAATAGCGGCCACCGTGCAGCAACTCCTGCCACTGCCGCACCATGCCCATGTATTCGTTGTTCAGAATGAAGATCTTGACCGGCAGGCGATACTGCGCCGCCGTCGACATCTCCTGCATCATCATCTGAATCGATGCTTCGCCGGCAATATCGATGACGAGCGACTTCGGATGCGCGAGCTGCACGCCGATCGCGGCCGGCAATCCATACCCCATCGTTCCCAAACCGCCCGACGTCATCCAACGGCGCGGCTCCTGGAAATTATAGAGTTGCGCGGCCCACATCTGATGCTGGCCAACTTCGGTCGTGATGTAAGTGTCGCGATCCTTGGTCAGCTCATAGAGGCGTTCGACCGCATATTGCGGCTTGATCACATCGCTCGACTTTTTGTAGGCCAGCGATTTGCGCGCACGCCATTTATCGATCTGCTTCCACCACTCCGCGAGCGCCTTCTTGTCGGGCTGCGCCGAAGTCGAGCGCCACAGACGAACTATGTCTTCGAGTACATGCGCGCAATCGCCGATGATGCCGATGTCGACCTTGACGTTCTTGTTGATCGACGAGGGATCGATATCAACGTGAATTTTCTTCGAGTGCGGCGCAAAGGCGTCGAGACGCCCGGTGATACGGTCGTCGAAGCGTGCGCCGATGCAGATCATCACGTCGCAATCGTGCATCGCCCAGTTTGCTTCGTAGGTGCCGTGCATGCCGAGCATGCCGAGCCATTGCGGATCGGCCGCCGGGTAAGCGCCGAGGCCCATCAGCGTGGACGTAATCGGATAGCCAGTGAGCTTCACGAGATCGCGCAACAGAACCGACGCTTCGTTGCCGGAGTTGATGATGCCGCCGCCCGTGTAGAACAACGGACGCTTGGCATTCTTCATCAGTTCGACTGCGGCCTGAATTTTCGCGATGTCGCCCTTGAGCTTCGGTTTATAGGATTTGTGCTCGACGTTCTTCGCGCTGGTGTACTTACCCTTCGCGAATTGAATGTCTTTCGGAATGTCGACCACGACCGGACCCGGACGGCCGGAGCCAGCGATGTAGAACGCCTCGTGCAGGATGCGCGAAAGATCGTTCACGTCTTTGACGAGATAATTGTGCTTGGTGCAGGGACGCGTAATGCCGACCGTGTCGCATTCCTGAAACGCATCGTTGCCGATCAGATGCGTCGGCACCTGGCCGGTGATGACGACGACCGGAATCGAATCCATCAGCGCATCGGTAAGACCCGTGACCGCATTCGTGGCACCTGGACCGGACGTCACGAGCACCGCACCGACCTTGCCCGAGGAGCGCGCATAACCTTCGGCGGCATGCACCGCGCCCTGTTCGTGGCGGACGAGAATGTGCTGAACGTCCTCTTGCTGAAACAGCGCGTCGTAAATCGGCAGGACCGCGCCACCCGGATATCCGAAGAGGTGCTTCACGCCCTGTTCTGCGAGCGCCTTCACCACCATTTCCGCGCCGGTCATTTCATTGCTCATCATCCGCTCCACCAGTTCGTCTTCGTTGTTCAGTTCTCGGCCCTAAGAATCGAAAAGGGGCCCCGAAAGACCCCTCTGCACACCACCTCGCTATGCCCGGCTTGCTCAAGCCGTGCGGGGGGTGTGCCTTCCTACTACGAGAATAATCTTGCTCATTGGTCTTCTATATCGTTCAAAAGTTGCGCGGACCCTAATGGCCCTCGCGAGTACCGTCAAGTCTTTATGCGCCTGCCTTTTCCGGCCTGCAAGGCGCTTTTGACGTCAGCATTCTCACGGGATTGTGCCCCTCCTTGGGTTTCGGCATCCGGCGGCGCGGCATAGCTTGGCCTCGAACCGGAGCCCTCCGCTTTGCCTTTCCTGCGCGAGAAAAACGGGAACCTGTCCCCGCACAAGCTGATCGCTTTCACAGGCTCCTGCGCGCCTGCGCTCTATCTCCTCGGCCGGATGATCAGCGACGATCTCGGGGCGCAGCCACTGGTCGAACTGACACACGAGACCGGCGAATGGTCGGTGCGGCTACTGTTTCTCTCACTTTGCGTGACCCCTGCGCGGCGCCTCTTCAATGCGCCGAAACTGATCTTCATGCGCAGGACACTCGGCGTCGCTGCCTTCTTCTATGCGCTCGCGCATTTCTTTCTTTATGTGATCGACCAGAACTTTGCGCTCGGCACGGTCGCGCGCGAAATCGTGCTGCGCCTCTATCTGACGATCGGGTTTGTGGCACTTCTCATGATGACCGCGCTCGGACTAACGTCCACCGACAGCGCGATCCGGCGTATCGGCGGCGCGCGCTGGAACAAGTTGCATAAGCTCTCCTACATCATCGCAATTCTCGCAGTCGTTCATTTCCTACTGCAGAAGAAGCTCAACATCTATGAGCCAACGTGGATGGCGGGCTTGCTCGCTTGGCTCCTGTTTTATCGCTTCGTTCAGAAGCGTGCGCATGACGTAGGGCTGCCGCATCTGATCGGGCTGGTGATCGCGGCAACGCTGTTTACGATCGCTGCCGAAGCGCTTTGGTATGGACTGCTCACCGGCGTGAACTGGCAGCGCGTGCTGCAGGCCAATCTTATGTTTCCGGATGCCGTACGGCCTGCATGGGTTGTGTTGTTCGCGACAACAGGCATCACCATTGCGTCGCGAATTGCGCTCTGGCTTCGGCCGACGCATCGCGCCCGCGAAAAGCTACGCCCGGCCGAGTAACGCCTCTAACGCAGCTTCCGGCTTCACCCACTGAAATTCCGGAAGCTGGTTTCTGAACCACGTTTCCTGCCGCTTCGCATATTGCCGCGTGTCTCGCTTGCCGTGCGCCGCCGCTTCTTCGAGTGGCATTTCATTATTCAGATGCCTGATCAGCCACGGCACGCCGTGCGCCTTCAATACCGGCATGCTTGGATTCAAGTCGCGCGCGCTCAGCGCCTTGACTTCATCGAGTGCACCTTCGGCGAGCATCTTGTCGAAGCGGGCATCGATCCGTTTGCCGAGCGCCTCGCGATCCGTCTCCAGAAAGATACCCCGATAGTCTCCATCATTCAGCACCGGAACGCCCGGCTCCTCACGCCATTCGGCAAGGCCCCTGCCCGTGGCTTCGATTACTTCCAGTGCACGCAATATTCGCTGACGGTCCGGCACACGGATTTCATCCGCCGTATTCGGATCGCGCTCGGCAAGCATGCGATGAAGCGTATTGTTCTCGTGCTTCTCGCCGAGTTCGCGAATTTGCTGACGAATCTCCGCAGGCACTTCCGGCACCGCAGACAGCCCCTTCAACAGCCCGCTGAAATAAAGTCCGGTACCGCCGATGACGATCGGCGTTTTGTCTTCCGCGCGCACAACCGCGATTTCATGCTCCGTTTCGCGCAGCCAACGCCCGACGGAATAAACTTCTTCCCCGCCGATATGGCCGTAGAGCCGGTGCGGAGCAGCGTTCATCTCCTCGTCAATGGGACGCGCGGTGATGACGCGCAGATCGCGATAGACCTGCATCGAGTCGGCATTGATAATAATGCCGTTCGTGCGCGCGGCGACCTCCAGCGCGAGCGCCGACTTGCCGCTCGCCGTCGGCCCTGCAATAAGCACCGCGCTTTTCACTGTCATGGCGCTCATGTCTCACGTCGCGACCCTCGTTAGCAATCCCAAGCATCCCGCGGTCGATGCCGCAGCGATTGCAAAGGCGCGCGCGTTGCTGCCGAACGCGATTTCGGAAAGCGTGCTGAAGCCCGGTATTGCCGCAGACATTTTCTTCGCACCTAGACCGAACGCCGAGGCGCGCGAGTTGAGCGATCTCGTGCGCGCCGGACTTGCGCCCGCGCCGATCGACGTGATCGTGCAGGAGACCGCTTACCGCCGCAAAAAACTTTTCGTGGCCGACATGGATTCCACCATGATCGATCAGGAGTGCATCGACGAACTCGCCGACTATGCCGGCCTGAAAGCCCATGTCGCCGCAATCACCGAACGCGCAATGCGCGGCGAGCTTCCCTTCGAGCCCGCACTCCGCGAGCGCGTAGCGTTGCTCAAGGAACTGCCGCTATCCGTGATCGGCGAGACCATCGAAAAGAAAATCACGCTTGCTGCGGGCGGCAAGGAGCTGATCGCAACGCTCAAAGCGAACGGCGTCTATACCTGCCTCGTTTCCGGCGGCTTTACGCTGTTCACGAACGTGATCGCTTCAACGCTCGGCTTCGATGAAAACCGCGCGAATGAATTACTCATCGAAAACGGCAAGCTCGCGGGGAAAGTGAGAGAGCCGATTCTTGGACGCGCCGCGAAACTTTCGACGCTCGAAGAACTCACGAACAAGCTCGGCATCCGCGCGGAAGAAACGATCGCCATCGGTGACGGCGCGAACGACCTCGACATGATCACCGCTGCCGGTCTTGGTGTTGCGATCCACGCGAAGCCCACGGTCGCCGCCGCCGCACAGGCGCGGATCGATCATGCGGATTTAAGCGCAATTATTTACTGCTGCGGGCTCGCTGCGAACTAGCCGCCGAGACGCTGGATCGCCTGCCGGCTGGCCGGACGATTGGGATCTCGCGCCAGCGCCGCACGAAAATCCGCAAGCGCATCGGTACGATTGCCGAGCTTCTCGAAAACCAGACCGCGCTTTTCGATATCCGCTGGCATCGCGTCTTTGCTGCGTAGGATGCCGTCGAGATCGGCCTTGGCCCGGTTGAGATCGTCGGTACGCGAGGTAGCACCGCTGTCTGCCCGGCCGATATAAATATCCGCGCGTTCGCGAAGATAATTTGCTTCCCCCGGCGCAAGTTTGATCGCCTGGTCATAGTCGTTCAGCGCGCGGGCAAAATCACCGCGAGCGCCATGCGCCGTACCACGGCGCGCATAATAAAGCCCGGTCTGCGGCGAAAGCCGGATCGCGTCCGAATAATCGGCGACCGCCGAGATATAATCCATCTTCGCCAAATTCGTCCGGCCGCGAAGCGAGAAATAATAACCGCTGCGCGAATTCATCTGGATCGCGCGCGTCTGATCGGAGAGCGCCCGGTCGTATTCCTTCAAAAAATAATATCCGTGGCTGCGAAACGCGTAGTTGTCCGGATCGTTGGGTTCGAGCCGGATTGCTTCCGTGAGATCTGTGATCTGATCCGCGTACTGATTGAGTTCGCCATAACTCGCAGCACGGCCCTTCAACGCTGCCACGCGCAACGTATTATCATTACCTGCCAGACGAAGCGCTTCTGCATAGGAAGCGACGGCATCTCTGTGATTGCCGTCCCCAGCAAACTTCTCCGCGCGTTCGATGGCGGCGCGCGCGGTGCTTGCCGGCGGCTGTTTCTGCTTCTGTGTGGTCGTAGTCGTAGTCGTCGTGGTTGCAGGCGAGAACAAGTTCGAACTCAGCGACGCAAACAACACGCCCGCGATGATCAAAACCACCGAGGCGATGGCGGCAATTCCAACCCACGACCGCTGCGCCTTGCGCGGCGTCATTTCCGAGGCACCCTGCGCTTCGGCAGGTGCGGC
>Ga0247762_1000036_pt1 | contig 75723 bp, 80 predicted proteins | sample UWRJL081202R4_FD_181016 | JGI IMG/M metagenome (GOLD analysis project Ga0247762, IMG submission 181016) | Plant litter microbial communities from Arlington Agricultural Research Station in Wisconsin, United States - UWRJ-L081-202R-4 | ecosystem: Environmental > Terrestrial > Plant litter >...
GCCGCCGCCATGCGGGTGATCGACCGGGTTCATCGCGACACCGCGAACGCTCGGCTTCTTGCCCTTCCAGATATTGCGGCCAGCTTTGCCGATCGACGTATTCATGTGATCGGGGTTCGACACCGCGCCGACGGTCGCAAAGCAACGGCCGTGAATGAGGCGCTGTTCGCCCGAGTGCAGACGCACGATGCAATAGCCCTGGTCGCGGCCGACGATCTGCGCGTAGGTGCCTGCGGAACGGGCGATCTGGCCGCCCTTCCCGATCTTCAACTCGATGTTGTGCACGATCGTACCGACCGGCATGTTTTCGAGCGGCATCGCATTGCCGGGCTTCACGTCGACCTGTTCGCCGGCGACGAGCTTGTCGCCCGGAGTCACGCGCTGCGGTGCGAGGATGTAGGCGAGCGTACCGTCATCGTACTTCAGCAGCGCGATGTGGGCCGTACGGTTCGGATCGTATTCGATCCGGTCGACGGTGCCGATCATGTCGCGCTTCGAGCGCTTGAAGTCGACGTCGCGCAGCGCACGCTTGTGACCGCCGCCACGGAAGCGAACCGTGATGCGGCCGTTGTTGTTGCGCGCGCCCGTGTTCGTCTTGCCGACGGTGAGGCTCTTTTCCGGCTTGCCTTTGTGCAGGCCGGTGCGGTCAACGCTGACGTACTGCCGGAGGCCGGGAGTGATGGGTCTATAGGTTCTGAGTGCCATGACGTTTTACCTCAGAGGCCCGTCGTGATGTCGATTGTCTGGCCTTCGGCCAAAGTCACAATCGCTTTTTTCACGGTGCCCTGCTTGCCAGGACGGCCTTTGAACATTTTGTTCTTGCCCTTGCGGGTCAACGTATTCACGCGAGTCACCTTCACCGTGAAAAGCTTTTCGACGGCGTTCTTGATTTCGGTTTTGGTCGCGTCGGTGCGGACCTTGAATACGACCTTGTTCTTCTCGGACGCGGCAGTGGCCTTTTCGGTCACGACCGGCGCGAGGATCACGTCGTAATGGCGCGGCTCTGTGCTCATTTGAATCGCGCCTCCAGTGCGTCGAGCGCGGCCTTCGTCAGAACGAGCTTCTGGCGGCGCATGATGTCGTAGACGTTGATGCCCTGAACCGGCAGCACGTCGATTTCGTGCAGGTTGCGCGCGGCAAGTCCGAAGTTCTTGTCGATCTCGGCACCGCCGATGAAGAGCGCATTCGAGAAGCCGAGCTTCTCGAGATTCTGCACCAGCATCTTGGTCTTCGGCTCTTTCAGCGTTGCTTCCGAGAGCACGACGATCGCGGATTCCTTGGCCTTCGCCGAAAGCGCATGCTTCAGCGCAAGCTGACGCAACTTCTTCGGCATTTCCGTTTCGTGCGAACGCACGACCGGACCGAACGCGCGGCCACCACCACGGAACTGCGGCACGCGTGCCGAGCCGTGACGGGCATTACCGGTGCCCTTCTGGCCGTACATTTTCTTGCCGGTGCGCCAGATTTCCGCACGGTTCTTCACCTTGTGCGTACCGGCGCGGCGCTTATTGAGCTGCCAGTTGACGATGCGATGGAGGAGATCGGCGCGAACTTCGAGACCGAAAATCTCGTCGTTCAGCTTGACCTTGCCGCCCTCTTTGCCGTCGAGCGAAATTACGGAGAGTTCCATTATGCGCCCTCCTTCGCTTCAGTGGCTTCCGGAGCGGGAGCAGCGTCAGCCGCCGGCGCTTCGGACTTCTTGTTGGCTTCGTCGGCGAGACGGAATTTGCCCGGCTTCGGTGCTTCCTTCGGAAGCGCCTTCTTCACGGCGTCGCGCACCATGATCCAGCCGCCCTTCGAGCCCGGCACCGCGCCTTCGACGAGGAGCAGACCCTTCTCGACGTCCGTCCGCACGACCTTGAGATTCAAGGTGGTGACGGTGTCGTCACCCATGTGGCCGGCCATCTTCTTGTTCTTGAAAGTCTTGCCAGGATCTTGACGGCCGCCGGTACCGCCGATCGAGCGGTGCGCAACCGAAACGCCGTGGGTCGCGCGAAGGCCGCGGAAATTCCAGCGCTTCATGCCGCCCGCAAAACCCTTACCGATCGAGGTGCCCGTCACATCGACGAACTGACCGACAACGAAATGATCCGCGGTGATTTCGGCGCCGACCGGGATGAGCGCGTCGGCAGGCACGCGGAATTCCGCGAGCTTGCGCTTCGGCTCGATCTTGGTGACGGCGAAATGGCCGCGCATCGCCTTCGAGACGCGCGTAGCACGGCGCGTACCGACGCCGAGCTGGAGCGCGACATAGCCGTTCTGTTCCATCGTGCGATGGCCGACGACCTGGCAGTTTTCGAGTTTCAGCACGGTCACGGGGACATGCTCCCCGGCGTCAGTAAAGACGCGGGTCATTCCCAGTTTCTGTGCAATCACGCCGGAGCGCATGTGACTTCCTCGTTCCTAATAAAGCTTAGAGCTTGATCTCGACGTCGACGCCCGCAGCGAGGTCGAGCTTCATCAGCGCGTCCACGGTCTGCGGCGTCGGGTCGACGATGTCCAAAAGGCGCTTATGGGTGCGCATTTCGAACTGCTCGCGGCTCTTCTTGTCGATGTGCGGAGAGCGGTTCACGGTGAACTTTTCGATCCGCGTCGGCAGCGGAATCGGACCGCGCACTTGCGCGCCCGTACGCTTGGCCGTCGCCACGATCTCGCGCGTAGAAGTGTCGAGAATGCGGTGGTCGAAAGCCTTGAGGCGGATTCGAATATTCTGGCCGTTCATCGCTTACTCCGGGGTATCCCCGCGTTAAAGTTTGTTATTCGCTTCGTTACGCTGAGATCACTCAATGATCTTTGCGACGACGCCGGCACCAACCGTGCGTCCGCCTTCACGGATGGCGAAGCGGAGCTTCTCTTCCATCGCGATCGGGACGATCAGCTGCACTTCCATCGATACGTTGTCGCCAGGCATCACCATTTCGGTGCCCGCAGGCAACGTCACGACACCGGTCACGTCCGTCGTCCGGAAGTAAAACTGCGGACGATAGTTCGTGAAAAACGGCGTATGACGGCCACCCTCTTCCTTGGTCAGGATGTAGGCTTCCGCCGTGAACTTCGTGTGCGGCTTCACCGAACCCGGCTTGCACAGAACCTGACCGCGCTCGATCTCTTCGCGCTTCGTGCCGCGCAGAAGAATACCGACGTTGTCGCCGGCCTGACCCTGATCGAGCAGCTTCCGGAACATCTCGACGCCCGTGACGGTCGTCTTGGTAGTGTCCTTGATGCCGACGATCTCGACTTCTTCGCCCACCTTGATGATGCCGCGCTCGACGCGGCCAGTCGCAACCGTGCCGCGGCCCGAGATCGAGAACACGTCTTCGACCGGCATCAGGAACGCGCCGTCCATCGGACGGTCCGGCTGCGGAATGAACTCGTCCACCGCCGCCATCAGCTTCAGGATCGCGTCATGACCCTGCTCGGGGTTCTTGCCCTCAAGCGCCATCAGTGCGGAGCCCTTGATGATCGGGATCTTGTCGCCGGGGAAATTGTACTTCGAAAGCAGTTCGCGAACTTCGAGTTCGACCAGATCCAAGAGCTCCGGATCGTCGACCATGTCGACCTTGTTCATGAACACCACGATCGCAGGCACGCCGACCTGACGCGCAAGCAGGATGTGCTCGCGGGTCTGCGGCATCGGGCCGTCGGCGGCCGACACGACCAGGATCGCGCCGTCCATCTGCGCCGCACCCGTGATCATGTTCTTCACGTAGTCCGCGTGACCCGGGCAATCGACATGCGCGTAGTGGCGGTTCTTGGTTTCATACTCGACGTGTGCGGTCGAAATCGTAATGCCGCGCGCCTTCTCTTCCGGCGCCTTGTCGATCTGGTCATAGGCCGTGAACGTGGCACCGCCCGTCTCAGCAAGCACCTTCGTGATCGCAGCCGTCAACGACGTCTTGCCGTGGTCAACATGGCCAATCGTGCCGATGTTGCAATGCGGTTTGTTACGTTCGAATTTTTCCTTGGCCATGGGGTCCTCACGCTGGGGCTGCCGTTCTTTCGAGGCGCGAATTAAGCGACTTCATCGCCAAGAGCAAGGCCACTGTAGCGACAGGGCTAACGACAGCGGCGGCCGTCAAAAGGGACGTTGCGACGGTAACTTTTCAGGCCTAGCCGGGTTGTAACGGCTGCATGTCATGCCCCCTGGAAGTGAGCCTGAGTATGAAATCCAGGCTTGTTTCAAAGCCGACGAAAATCGTTCGCGCTGCCGCTGCACGCGTCGGCACTGCCGGCTGGAATGTCGCAAAACAATATGCGGATGATTTTCCGCTTAGCGGCTCTCATCTGGAACGATACGCGACGGTATTTCGTGCGGTCGAAATCAATTCCTCGTTCTACCGGCCGCACCGGCACACGACCTACGCACGCTGGGCATCTTCTGTGCCGGAGGATTTTCGGTTTGCCGTGAAAATGCCGAAGGCAATCACCCATGAAAGCCGCCTCGAAAATACGGTATCGATTCTCGATCGTTTTCTTACGGAAATCAGCGAACTCGGAAGAAAGCTCGGACCTATTCTCATTCAGTTGCCGCCATCACTGAAATTCCAGCCAGATATTGTCGCAGCCTTCTTCACCGAATTCAGAGACAAAACCACCGCTCTCGCCTGTTGCGAGCCGCGTCACGCTTCGTGGTTCGTTGAAGAAGCGCATATCCTGCTCGCCACGCATCGCATCGCGCGTGTGATCGCCGATCCGCCGCCCGTACCAGAGGCTGCAAATGCTGGCGGCTGGCCAAAACTGCGCTATCGCCGGCTGCATGGCTCGCCACGGATTTATTATTCGGATTATGCCGCTGACGCGCTTGGCGCCGTCTCGGACGAAATCGATGCTGAGATGAAAGCCGGGATTGAGTCCTGGTGCATTTTCGACAACACCGCAGCCTTTGCCGCAACGGGCAATGCGCTCACGCTTCGCTCGCGATTTACCGGCTTGAGGATGGATAAAGGCGAGTGTGTTTGGAGCGGGTGAAGGGAATCGAACCCTCGTATTCAGCTTGGAAGGCTGCTGCTCTACCATTGAGCTACACCCGCGAATTCCGCGGTCTTTTAACGGGAACGCTTGTCTACGCCAAGAAAGATCGGGCTTGCCTAACCGTCACAAAGGACGCGAAAGCCGGTGGTGGGGGAGGCAGGACTCGAACCTGCGAAGGCATAGCCAGCGGATTTACAGTCCGCCCCCTTTGCCGCTCGGGACACTCCCCCGGAAAGCCCGGGTTTCTCTCAATATAGAGCAGAAACTGACAGGGCCCCGCGACCGCGAAGCCCAGCGGCGGGACTTATGGTTGCCGTCCTTAGGGGTGTCAACCCTGTGAAATCGCTTCGGTTCGGAGCGCTTTCGCCTGATATGCCTGCGAATTGCCAAGCTGCCGCCCGGGGGCCTAGATGCCGCCCCCGAAGAGACAAAGCCAATGGCCGCGCGTCCGCAAAAACCTTCCAAGAACAGAGCCGCCCTCACCGGCCGCCGCAGCTTCGGCGCTGACGGGCGCAAGGTCCCGCTCGATCACACGATTCTCTACGGCTGGCATCCGGTATCCGAGGCGCTCAAGAATCCCGCGCGCCGCTTCCGCGTGTTGATCGCAACAGAGAACGCGCTGCGCCGCTTGCAGGAAGCGAACATCGAACTTCCCGTGCAGCCCGAGATCGTGCGACCCGACGCACTCGACGCAAAACTGACGCCTGATGCCGTGCATCAGGGCCTATTCGCAGTGACCGATGCACTCCCCTCGCCCGGCCTGCATGAACTCGCGCTCGACAAGCTCGTGCTCGTGCTCGACCAGATCACCGACCCGCACAACTTCGGCGCCATCGTCCGTACCGCCGCCGCGTTCAATGTTTCGGCGATCGTCACCACCGCGCGCCACTCTCCGGAAGCAACTGGCGTACTCGCGAAATCCGCATCCGGCGGCCTCGAACATGTGCCGATCTCGCTGGTGCAGAACCTTTCCCGCGCGATGCACGAACTTAAAGAGCACGGCTTCACGCTGGTTGGTCTTGCCGAGGAAGGCGAGAACGACTTGAGCGAAATCAAACTCAACGCACCCGTAGCACTCGTTCTTGGCGCAGAAGGCAAAGGTCTGCGCCAACTCACCCGCGACACGTGCGACGTGCTTGCACGGATCGACCTCTCCGGCGCGATCAAGAGCTTGAACGTTTCGAACGCGACCGCGCTCGCGCTTTACATCGCGGACCGCGCGGTTCGCGGAAAGTAGCGGAGAGAGCCGATGCATTTCGGACGTTGGTTCAACTCAGCTCCACCGAAAGGCAATTGGGTCAAACGCTACCTCATACCGTCGCTGATCGGTTTGCTGATGGTTGCGATCACGACCGCGCTGACCGCGATCGTCGTCAATGCAATCGAACTTGGAAATGTCGGCGTCATCTATCTGCTGCCGGTTTTCATCGTGGCGGTGCGCTGGGGACTGATCCCCGCGCTTATCTGCGCGGTGGTGAGCGTCGGTGCCTCAGCCTTCTTTTTCTATCCGCCGATTTTCAGCTTCAAGGCGCAGAACTGGGACAACCAGGTCGATCTCGTGCTGTTCACGATCGTAGCTGTCGTGACGAGCCATCTCGCGAGCCGGCTGCGCCGGCAGGATGAAGTGGATCGCCTGCGCGAGGCGTTGATCGGTTCGGTGTCGCATGAACTACGCACGCCGCTCGCATCCATCCTTGGCGCGTCTTCTGTCATCGCCAATGCGGCAAACGTGAAGAGCGATCCTCACCTTCTGACGCTCGCCAACGTTGTTCGCGAAGAAGCCGAACGCCTGAACCACGACATTCAGAACCTTCTGGATGCGACCCGCATCTCGAGCGAAGGAATCCGCCCGAAGCGCGAATGGATTGATCCGGCGGACATCGTAAACGTCGCGATAGAACGTCGCGCGCGGACCCTCGGGGCGCATAAAGTTCTCGTAAAAATCGCCGACAGCATTCCGCTGTTTCAAGGCGATCCCGTGCTTTTTGATCAGGCCATCGGCCAGGTGTTGAGTAACGCCGCGAAATACTCGCCGACGCACTCTGAAATCGCGGTCGACATCCGCCACGAAAACGATCAGATCGTGTTTTCAGTTTCCGATACCGGCGCCGGGATGACGTCGGAAGATCAGAAGCGGTGGGGCGATCGGTTCTATAGAAACGAACGCCTTGCCAATACGACGACGGGTTCCGGTCTCGGCATTTGGATCGCCAAGGCCTTTCTCGAAGCAAGCGGCGGTTCGATCAAGGCTACGAGCGAAGGATTGAACCGGGGCACTACAGTTTCAATCATGATGCCGGTGCATACAGTACCGGCCCGCGAAGCGGAGGCGACCGATGAATAGTCACGCACCATCAGTCCTGCTCGTCGACGACGAAGCGCAAATTCGCCGCTTCCTCCGCGCGGGTTTCGAGATGGACGGTTTCTCCGTCCAGGATGCCGAGAACGGTACCGATGGCATCAAGAACGCCACGATGCGTCCGCCCGATCTCATCATCCTCGATCTCGCGCTGCCCGATATCGATGGCTCGGAAGTGCTTTCCCGTCTTCGCACGTGGTCGAATGTGCCGGTGATCGTGCTGTCCGTACGCTCCAGCGAAGATGAAAAGGTCAAGCTGCTCCAGTTAGGCGCGGACGATTATGTCGTGAAGCCTTTCGGCATGGCGGAACTTCTTGCGCGCTCGCATGCCGCAATCCGGCGCCACACGCGCAATCAAAGCGGCGACCCGGTCGTCAATCTCGGCAGACTCTCGATCGATCTTGCAAACCGCGCGGTTTTTGTCGGCGGCGAGCGCTTGTCCCTCACCCGGAAGGAGTTCCGGCTGCTGCAAATCCTCGCGCAGCACGCCGGCAACGTGGTGACGCATGGGCAGTTGCTGAAAGAAATCTGGGGCGCAGGCCACGATCAGGATTCGCATTATCTGCGCATCTTCGTTCGCAAGCTCAGGCAGAAGATCGAACTCGATCCGACACAACCGAAACTCCTGCTTACGGAACTCGGTGTCGGCTATCGTCTTTCGACCGACGATAACGGAAGAGCGACGCAGCACTAACTTTCGTCGCACTACTTTCGCCGCAGAGCCTGCAGAAGCTACAGAAAATTTATGCTGCAGCTGCCATTCGTTACGCGTATCGCAGGTGGCCGCTGACTAGTTTCGTCCGCGAAGGACGAAGCAATGCCCGCCAAGAAGATCGAAAGCGCTCTGCGCCGTAAAACGACAATCGACGAGCGCGAAATTACGAAACTTCGCAACGAATATCTGGTCGAAATCGCAAAGCTGGCGGCGAAAGACGCCGCAGCACCGCTCATTACGAAGGCGCAGGAACTTCTCAAGTCGCGCTACTGGGCGAACTCGACGTGGCGGGAACGCGGAAAAATTCTCGACACCGTCAACTTCCTGCTTCGTACACACGCCGCCCGCTAGAAATTTACGACACGAATACGCGGGCTCGCGGTAACCAAAGAATTTACGCGTTGGCTGTGTGTATCGACGCCAAGCTTTTTTTCGTAATTGTTATTTGTTTTCCAGCGGCTACCGCGCCGCACATCATCCTTTCGCCTAATACGACTTGGTATCACGACCCGTCGCACCCCCACGCGTAGCGTCCTCCGCGAGGCCGCACTGCGGATTCTATCCGCCCTGCGACTCCAAGTTCGTTTCAACTAGGGGGGATAACCCATGGCAACTGCCACTTCGGCAAAAGCCAGCTCGACCGGAATGACCCGCGAAGAAAAGAAGGTCATTTTTGCGTCGTCGCTCGGCACCGTTTTCGAATGGTACGATTTCTATCTCTACGGTTCGCTCGCCGCGATCATCGGCGCGCAGTTCTTCTCGGCCTATCCGCCGGCAACGCGTGACATCTTCGCGCTGCTCGCATTCGCTGCAGGCTTCCTCGTTCGCCCATTCGGCGCGATCGTGTTCGGCCGCATCGGCGACATCGTCGGCCGCAAGTACACCTTCCTCGTCACCATTCTCATCATGGGCCTGTCGACCTTCATCGTCGGCCTGCTCCCGAACGCCGCGACCATCGGCATTGCCGCTCCGATCATCCTGATCGGCTTGCGCTTGCTGCAGGGTCTCGCGCTCGGCGGTGAATACGGCGGTGCTGCGACTTACGTTGCGGAACACGCTCCGCAGGGCAAGCGCGGTTACTACACGTCGTTCATTCAGACGACCGCGACGCTCGGCCTGTTCCTCTCGCTCCTCGTCATCCTTTTCACCCGTACCTACCTCGGTGAAAAAGACTTCGCGGAATGGGGCTGGCGCGTTCCGTTCCTGCTCTCGATCGTCCTGCTCGCGATTTCGGTCTGGATCCGCTTGGCTCTTAACGAGAGCCCGGTCTTCCAGAAGATGAAGTCGGAAGGCAAAGCATCGAAGGCACCGCTCACGGAATCCTTCGGCAACTGGTCGAACGGCAAGCTCGTGCTCATCGCGCTGCTCGGCGGCGTCATGGGTCAGGGCGTGGTCTGGTACACTGGCCAGTTCTACGCGCTGTTCTTCCTGCAATCGATCCTCAAGGTGGACGGCTATACCGCGAACCTTCTGATCGCTTGGTCGCTGTTGCTCGGCACGGGCTTCTTCATCGTGTTCGGTGCACTCTCCGACAAGATCGGCCGTAAGCCGATCATCCTCGCAGGTTGCGCGATCGCGGCGTTGACGTTCTTCCCGATCTTCCATGCCATCACCAGCCAGGCCAACCCGGCTCTGGAAAAGGCCCTCACCTCGGTGAAGGTCGAAGTCGTGGCCGATCAGTCTCGTTGCGGTGATTTGTTCAACCCGGTCGGAACGCGCGTATTCACCGCGCCTTGCGACACCGCTCGCGCTTACCTGTCGCAGCAGTCGGTCAAGTACTCGACCACCGCTGGTCCGGCTGGTTCGGGCGTCGTCGTGAAGATCAACGGCAAGGACATTCCTTACGCCGCTGCCGCCGACAACCCGAAGATTCTCGCTACCGTTCAGGAAGCGGGCTATCCGCGTCCGGGCAATGCAGAGATCGTGAAGATGGCGAATCCGTTCGACATCTTCCGGGCTCAGCCGGCTGCGATCATCGGTCTGCTCTTCATCCTCGTGATCTATGTCACGATGGTGTACGGCCCGATCGCCGCGATGCTGGTCGAACTGTTCCCGACCAAAATCCGCTACACCTCGATGTCGCTGCCGTATCACATCGGTAACGGCTGGTTCGGCGGCTTGCTGCCGGCGACCTCGTTCGCGATCGTTGCCTCGACCGGCGATATTTACGCCGGCCTCTGGTACCCGATCCTGTTCGCAACCCTCACCGTCATCATTGGCTTCTTCTTCCTGCCGGAGACGAAGGATCGCGACATCACGAAGTAATGCGACTTGCGGGGCGGTGGTAACAACCGCCCTGCTATATCGACTGGAAAGCCCCGGCCTTTGTGCCGGGGCTTTTTTTATTCTGATTACTTGTCGTTGTTATGCGGCGCAGGGATCACGTAAGGCCCTTGCGGCGACTGTTGCGATTGCTGCGGCAGGTCGGCCGGCTCGTTCGACTGCGTGCTCCAGTTCCGCTGCCAGCGCGGCCCGGGAATTGAAGGCTGCCTGGTCGCGCGGCTGCGATAGGCAAAGGGGTCGCCGACATTCGATGGGAAGTAATAGCCGTGCGGCGCGAGCGGCGCGTAATAGTATTGCGGTCCCCAATATTCGGCGGACGGCACCACGTTGTTATTCCCCGCCAGTCCCCATTCGCCATAGACGACCGTGCCGTCAGGAAGGATGACCGGACGCTTGTCGGCGCTTGCGGGGGCTGCGAGAGCAGCCGCAATCGTTACCAGCAGGATAAAACGCAGCATGCAGGCGTATCCTCGTGTGCCGGCGATCCTGCCATTTCAGCGGTTCCAGCCGGTTACCGCCCATTCAACTCTTGAAACTATGGTTAGTGCCTTGCGTATGCTCATGAAGCATCGCAAATACCGGCGCATAGCCCCGAAAAGCATGTCACCGGACCTGATCCGGTGATGGCACCGGTTTCGGACTAGGCTATGCGCCAAACAATAAGCCGGCGTAGCACAGCGGTAGTGCAGCGGTTTTGTAAACCGAAGGTCGGGAGTTCGATCCTCTCCGCCGGCACCATTTCTCTCTGGGACGCAAGCGAAAGAGCGCGGAAACCGAAGTTTCCGCGCGCTCTCAAAACTTCGCGTGTTGCTCAATATCCCCGTGCGTGCCGGATCATCGCGCCGAGCACGTTGGAATAGTCGTCGGTCCAGACCCACTGCCGCGGGTCGACCTTTTCGTCGTTCCAGTGCTTGGCCTCGTTGAGCGCTCCGAAATCTTCCGGCTTCTTCACGATCGCGCAGACGGTGCCCGAGAACTTGTAGTCCTCGTCGTTCACCTCGTCGTCCCCTTCGATCGTGTTGTGGGTACGCACCACCATGCCGTTCGCATTGGCGATGCCGGCCACGACCGAGGCAAGCTCGAGATGCCGGTTCGAAATGTGCATGATCAGGATGCCGCGCGGCGAAAGCTTCTTCTTGTAGATTTCGACCGCTTCCTTGGTCATCAAGTGAATCGGGATCGCGTCCGACGAGAACGCGTCGATCACGATGAAATCGTAGATGCCGTCCGGTGCGTCCGCGATCGTAAGCCGCGCGTCGCCGAGCGTGATCTTCGCGTCCGGCGCGCATTGCGCGAGGAAGCTGAAACCGAAGCGCCGCGGATTGGTCGCGATCTCGATCGTGGTCGGATCGATCTCGTAATAGTGGACCTGATCCTTTTCCTGCTTGTGGCAGGCAAGCGTGCCGGTGCCGAGGCCAACGACCGCATAAGTGATCGGCCCGTTCTTGTTCAGGCGCGCCTGCGCCACCGCCTGCGCAATCGCCGCCGACTTATAATAGTAGGTCGTGAGTTCCGGGCGGCCGGTATAGGGCTTGAAGTCGTTCGTCATCATACGCTGCGCGCCGTGAATGGTCGTACCGTGCAGGAGCACGCGGAAACGCCCGTCGTAGCTGTCGGTAACTTTATGCACGCCGAAGAAGGAGCGCAGCGTCGCGCGCGTGCGCGAGTCGATGTTCTCGTAGGCTTTGATGGTGAGGAAGCAGAGCGCAATGACATACGCGTACTTCACCGAGTCGAAAGAAAGCAGGATCGAAATCACAAGCAGGATTCCGATCACCCACTTCATGTAGGTGTAGTTGCCCGGCGCGAGATCGGACAGGATCGGCACCCGGTATCCGAACGCAGGCGCAAGTGACGCCGCGGCGACGAGTGCGAGCGCGATCCAGAAAACCGGCGCGAGACGCCCGCTCGGCCAGACCCAGCCCGGACGGCACAGCAACGCGAGCACAATCAGGATCGGATATTCGGCGACCCAGTTGAAAATCTGCGGCGCGACGAGTGCCGCCGCGATGCCGCCGATCATGCCACCGGCCGACATCCACATATAGAATTCGGTGAGGTACGTCGGCGCCGGGCGAAGCCGCGCGAGCTCGCCGTGACAGACGAGTGCCGTGAAGAAGAACGCAGCGATGTGGATCGTGAGAATCCAGAAGATCGAGTCGAAACCTTCGAACACCTGACTTGCGATCAGTGCTGCGATGAATAACGGCTGCAGGATCACCGCGCCCTGATGGACGTAGGCTGCGAAGCGCGAAAACACGAGCACGAACGTAAGAAGATAAAGCGCGAGCGGCACGACCCAGAGGAACGGCACCGCGGCGACGTCGGTCGAGATGTGGCTCGTGACGGCAATCAGCAATCCGGAAGGAATGGCGGCAAGCGCAACCCAGACCGCTGCCTCCGACCATGTCGGTTTGTCGGCTTTCTCGCCTTTAGCGGGTTTTACCGTTTTCAGGTCTTTCGTATTCCAGATCAGGTAGCCGCAACCCGCGATCAGAACGATCAGCAAAACGAAAACTGCCGACCAGCCGAAAGTCTGCTGCTGCAAGAGCGTCAGCGGCTCGACCACGAAAGGATATGCGAGGAGCGCAAGAAAGCTTCCGATGTTGCTCGCGGCATAAAGAAAATACGGATCCTTCGCAGCCGGATGATCGGTGCGCGCAAACCATGCCTGCAGCAGCGGGCCGTTCGCGGAGAGTGCGAAGAACGGCAGCCCGATCGAAACGGTGAAGAGTCCGAGCAGCCAGAACGCCTCGCCCGAAGCCGGCGGCTTCGTCCAGCCGCTTGCAATGCCGAGCGGCAGGAACAGGATCGAGACCAGCATGACCGCGATATGAATCATGACGGCCTGACGGCCTTCGAGATTGCGCGTCAGGAAATGCGCGTAGGCATAGCCCGCGAGCAGAACGGTTTGAAAGAACACCATCGCGACCGACCAGACCGCGGGCGTGCCGCCGAGACGCGGCAGCACCATTTTCGCGAACATCGGCTGCACGAAGAAAAGAAGTGCCGCGCTGACGAAGATCGCGAGCATGAAGAGCGGCAGGAGAACTTGAGCGAAAGACGCCTGCGAGAAATTCTTTTCCGAGGGCGCTTTCTTCTTGGCGGGCGTCTTCTTCGCGTTCATGGAAATTCCTTCAACCTGTCAGCCCGACACCGGGATGCCTATGTGCGGCGCGGAACCGCCTGCCGCCTGTGCTCGATAATTTCGGGGTGATCTATATCGCTTCCCGAGGTCCGGGAGCGCGGAATATCGCGGAACTGGCGATTCCGGTCCAGCCCTGCCCAACTTCTTTTCGCAGCGCGGCGCGCGGGCATCCCAGCGACTTCGCGTTGCATTGCCGCAATAAATTTCCTGCTAAATTACCTCCAGAGCCCCGGTCAAAAGGGGTCATCGCAGGGAGCAATATATGTCTCAACTTTCACGCCGAACTGTTCTTGCCGGCGCCGCCACGATCGGCGCTGCCACAATTTCCGGAGCTGCTTCAACTTCATCTGTAAAAGCCGCAGCACCACTTTCGGGGAAGCAGGCATCGGGCTTCTATCGCCGCAAGGTCGGCGACATTGAAGTTACGCATGTCTATGACGGCATCTGGATGTTCGATCACGGCCCGACTTTCGTGCGCAATGCTGAATTCGCAGACGTACAGAAAGCGCTAGGCGAAGCATTCGCTCCGGCAGGCAAAGTACCGATCCCGTTCACGCCGCTCGTCGTCAATACCGGATCGAAGCTGGTCTTGATCGACACCGGAACAGGCGCGCGCATGTCGCCGCTCGCCGGCACCTACATGGACAATCTCACGGCATCCGGCGTCGATCCGAAAGCAGTCGATGTGATTGCGATTTCGCATTTCCACGGCGACCACATCAACGGCATTCGTCAGAAGGACGAAAGCCTCACCTTCCCGAATGCGGAAATCTGGGTCCCGGCGCCGGAATGGGCGTTCTGGATGAACGACGAAAACATGAACAAGGCGCCGGAAGCTGCGCGCGGTGGATTTATGAACGCACGCCGCGTGTTCAAGGATCTCGGCGAGCGCGTGAAGCAGTTCGAGCCCGGCAAGGAAATCGTGCCGGGCGTCACTTCGATCGCCGCGCCCGGCCATACACCCGGCCATACGGCGTACGTGATCTCGTCGGGCGGGCAGACCATGCTTACGATTGTCGATGCTACGAATATTCCAGCGCTGTTCGTTCGTAACCCGGGATGGCATGCAGTATTCGACTCAATCCCGGACGTCGCCGAAGCGACTCGCCGCAAGCTGCTCGACATGGCGGTGACGGACAAACTGCTTACCACCGGCTATCACTGGAACTTCCCCGGCGCGTCGTATGTCGTGAAGGAAGGCAGCGGCTACCGACTCATCTCGGCGGCTTGAGGCAAGCAATATAGAATTTGATGAAAAGGCCGCCGGAAACGGCGGCCTTTTTCTTTTCAGACGGTATTCTGCGGTGGAGTCCGCGCGGTATTCATCCGACTTTAGCCATAGACGCGCCGTGCGACTTTAATCTTCTGCTTTCGCAAACCGAAATGCGATATGCTGCCCTTCATTGCTTGAGGGCTAGCGGGATACTTTGACGGATATTTCAGCTTCCGCTCTATCGGATGCAATCAGCGTGCGCGAAGCGCATGAGCGGTTGGTCGCAGCACTGCGCGCTTCCAAAAGCGGAACCTGGCGTTGGGATATTCCCACCGACACCGTAAAGTGGGACGAAGCGCTGAGCGATGTCTATGGCATTGACTTCGCGAAGACGCCAAAAACCTCAGCCGAGTTTCTGCAGCTAATCCACCCCGAAGATCGCGAATATGCGCTCGGGGTTTTGCAGCGTTGTCTCGAGAGCGGCAGCGAAGTCGACTACGAATTCCGCGCGGTAGTCGGCGATAAAATCGTCTGGATCTACGATCGCAGCATGCTCGTGCGCGACGCCGAGGGACGCCCGCACCATATGACCGGCGCCTGCATCGACATCACGCAGCGCAAGCGCATCGAAGAAGAACGCAATCTTGCGCTCCAGCAGCAGAAATTGCTCCTCGTCGAACTGAACCATCGCGTCAAAAACCATCTGCAGATGATCTCGTCGATCCTGCAGTTGCAGGCACGGCGGCAGGAAAACGCGTCCGCGCGCTCCGATTTCGAAAAAGCCATCCAGCGCATCAGCACGATCGGCGATCTTCATTCGCGGCTTTATCGCGACGAAGCGGTCGAACAGATCGACGTTGCGGAGTATCTGAGCGGCCTCTGCGACAAACTCCGGGATTCCGTGATCGGCGATTTGCCGGTTAAGCTCGTGTGCGAGTTCGAGAGCGTGCCGCTCACGATCGACGAAGCCGTCCCGCTCGGGCTGATCGTGAACGAGCTTGTCACCAACGCGATCAAATATGCATTTCCCGAGGGTGGAGCCGGCACAATTCGCGTCAATTTGCGAAAACGCAGCGACCGTATTCGTCTTTCGATCTGGGATGACGGCTGCGGTATCCAAAAGGACGATACGAAGAAAATCGGAATCGGCATGCGCATCGTCGGCGCGTTGACGAAGCAGCTCGGCGGCAGATTGCGGACGAGTTCGACGAGCCAAAGCGGAAGCGCATTCCATCTGCTTTTCCGCTCGGCCGCGCGACAAACCGCGCAGAAGTAAGCTTCGCGATTGACTCCACCCCGTCTCCCGCGATTAGATGAAGACTGATGTAGGTGTTCCGCACGGTGAAAGCCGCGAAGAACATGGGAATACGGTGGGGATCGCGTTCTGATCCGAATCCGTAGCTGCCCCCGCAACTGTAAGCGGTAGCTCTCGTTTCAAGTGCCACTGGACGAAAGTCTGGGAAGGCGGAGCAAGAGCAACGACCCGCGAGCCAGGAGACCGACCCGCATCAGTCACCCAACCGGCGCGCGGGGCGTGCGATCGGTGCGGCTAACCGCAGCGGTGACACGTGAAGACGTGAACCGTTGCGGGGGCGCAGGTGGGGCTGCATCTCGATAAGGCTATCGGAATGAACGGGGCTTTTGGCTCCGCGCTTTCGCGCGCCTCCGCGACTTGTCCAAAGACTTGTCCTGGAGGCTACCCATGTTTCGCCTGTCGACCGCGTCAGCACTTGCGCTGATCGCACTTCCTTTTTCTCTCTCGTCCGTTCTCGCGCAGCCAACCGTGCTGCCCGACGTCGTGATTTCCGCAAACCAGACGCCGCAGCCCGCGGATCGCGTGGGCGCAAGCGTGACCGTGCTGCAAGGCACAGAGTTGCGGGCACGCGGTGTTGAAACCGTCGCCGATGCGCTTCGCACGGTTCCCGGCGTGCATGTCAGCAACGCCAACGGCAACAAAGGTGGCCTCACGCAAGTTCGCATACGTGGCGCCGGCGCAAGCCAGATCCAGGTGATGATCGACGACGTGCCGGTCGGCCGGCTGGACGGCGGCGATTTCGATTTTGCGGATTTTCTGGTGGACGATATCGACCGCATCGAAGTCGTGCGTGGCCCGCAGTCCGGCATCTATGGCGGCAATGCCCAATCCGGCGTGATTGCGATCTACACAATTTCAGGCCGCGGGTTGAAGAAGCCCGAACTGACAACGCGTACCGAAATCGGCACGCAAAATAGTTCGCTTCTGAGTTCTACTCTGCGTGGTGCAAATGGACCCTTCTATGGCGCTTTCAGCGTACAGCAACGCGACACCGACGGTCACAACATCTCGCGCTTCGGAAACGAACGCGACGGACACCGCGCACTCATTCTGAATTCGAAAATCGGCGTCGATATTTCGGAACAGATCAACATCGAAGGCGTGATCCGCCACACCGACCGCAAGGTGCAATACGATCCGGAAACGGCCGTCCCCCTGCCGGACGCCTATGCGCAGGACACCCAGCAAAATTCGCATGCGCGCATCAACGTGAATACGCGCTCACTCGACGGATTTTTCGTCCAGCGTTTCGGATATTACGTCCGGCAGGAAGACCTCACCTCGACCTGCCCGACGTGTTTCTCGACGTTCCGGGAAACCAACACCAAGGGCAATGGCGCGGATTACAAAGGCGTTTTCAACTTCAACACCGGCAACGTGCAGAACACCGCGACGTTTCTGCTCGACTGGAAAAACGAAAGCTTCCTGAGCGGCGGCGTGAACGCCGAACGCGACCGCACCGGCCTCGCCTACGAACACATCATGCATTTCATGACCGGCTTTACGATCTCCGGCGCCGTGCGTCACGATTTCCACGACGTGTTTCAGGATTTCACGAGCTGGCGCGTCGCAGGTTCGCAAAAGTTTGCAACCGGCACGCGAATTCATTCGAGCGTCGGCACCGGCATCACGCTGCCGACCTTCTTCCAGCAATTCGGTTTCGGCCTCACCTTTGTCGGCAACCCTGCCCTGAAGCCCGAGACGTCGCTCGGCTGGGACATTGGTGTCGAACAAAGTTTCCTGAACGGGCTGCTGGTTGCCGACATCACCTATTTCTCGATCGAAGCTGACAATGCGATCGCGGGATTCGGCAATACTGCCGTGAACAACATCGGCATCTCGCAGCGGCGCGGTGTCGAGTTCACGGCAAAATATAATCCGTTTGCCTGGCTGACATTCGAAGGCACCTACACCTACACGCACGCCGAGACGCCGGACGGCGTTGAAGAAATTCGCCGTCCAAAACACGCGGGCAGCCTCGCCGCAATCTGGCGTCTGCCCGACAATAAAACCCGCGCGAGCGTCATCGTCTCGCACAACGGCAGTATGAAGGACGATGCTTTCATCGGCTTCCCGGCAACGCGCGTAACACTCGACAGCTATACGCAGGTCAACGCAATCGTGACCTATCAGGCGACGCCCACCGCGCAGTTCTATATTCGCGGCGAAAATCTCCTGAACGAACGCTACGAGGAAATCTTCTCGTATGGGTCGTCGGGCGCAACGGGATATATCGGGATGAGAATGAAACTCGGCGAACTCGCGCCGCAGATCAATTACTGAACAGAAGGCCGGCGCAAAAACGCCGGCCTTTTCGTTTCAAGCCTTGACCGAAATTCCCTGCCCGCTCGACTCCGAAAGAATCCAGTCGATATAAGCGGGATCTCCGCCTTCCGCGGGAAGAAACAGAATGGCCGGCGTGTCATAGGCGTGATTGCGCTTCACTTCCGCCGCGACCGCTTCCTTCTGCGCGTCTTTCGTCTTCACGATCATCACGACTTCTTCGGCATTCTCGATCTTGCCCTGCCAGCGATAGATCGAGCGCATACCGGGCAGGATATTCACGCAAGCGGCCAGCCCCTTTTCGACCAGTAACCGTCCCGCCTGCTCTGCCTCGACAAGCGAAGGATAGGTCGTATAGACGAGAACCGGCCGATCCATTGCCGCGCTCCTTTTCAAAACAGCGTACCAAGATGACTGCGTCAGGCTACGACAAGATCGCTTTCGTCGCGAGCAACGCACCCGACGCGGAAGCCGCGCGCGTGCGCCTCGCCAAGATGTATGGCGACGCAGCCCCGAACGAAGCCAACGTCGTGGTCGCGCTCGGCGGCGACGGCTTCATGCTCCAGATGCTGCACAAATTCCGCGACTCCGGCACGGCGATCTTCGGCATGCATCGCGGCACCATCGGCTTCCTGATGAACGAGTTTCGCGAGGACGGCTTGCGCGAGCGACTCGCGGTCACCAAGAGCAGCAAGATCCATCCGCTCATGATGGAAGCGACCGACGACTCCGGCAAAATCCACCGCGCGCCCGCGCTGAACGAAGTCTCGCTGCTGCGCCAGTCCTATCAGGCAGCGAAGCTCCGCATTCACATCGACGGCAAGGTGCGGATGGAAGAACTGATCTGCGACGGCATGCTAGTCGCGACCCCGGTCGGCTCGACCGCCTATAACCTCTCCGCCCACGGCCCGATCCTGCCGCTCGCGGCTCCCTTCCTCGCCGTGACGCCGATCAGCCCGTTCCGCCCGCGCCGCTGGCGCGGGGCCCTGGTGCCCGACCGCGCGGATATCGAGATCGAGATTCTCGAGAAGGACAAGCGCCCGGTGAACGCGGTCGCCGACCACTTCGAGGTCCGTTCGGTGGTCCGTGTCGGGGCCCGCATGGATATGCATTCGACCGTCGAAATGCTGTTCGATCCCGGCCACAGCCTCGACGAGCGGATTCTGAGCGAGCAGTTCGGCTACTAGCCCGCACCCCCGGATTTCACCGAAAATTAAGCCTGCTGGGCGCTAATTGGCCCGGTATCCGCGTTCGGCCGCTTCGGCCTTGGGTCATTTTGGCCCCGGAGCCAGGCGCGCCATGATCCGGATCGACTTCAACCGTCTGAAATTTCTGATCATCGACGATAACGCCCACATGCGGCGCATCGTCCGCCAGCTCCTGCACGGCTTCGGCTCGCGCGAAATCTTCGAAGCCGAAGACGGCGCCGCCGGCCTCGAACTCTTCGCCGCGCAGAAGCCCGACATCGTGATCACCGACTGGGCCATGCCGCTCTATGACGGCATCGAGTTCACGAAGACGGTGCGCGGCTCCAATTCGCCGGTGACCCGCTTCGTGCCGATCATCATGTTGAGCGGCCACTCCGAGAAGCGCTGCGTGATCGAAGCGCGCGACGCGGGCGTAACCGAATTTCTGACTAAGCCGGTCGCGGCGAAATCGCTCTATGAGCGGATTCTGAGCGTTGTGCTCGCGCCGCGTCCCTTCATTCGCACCAAAGATTATTTCGGCCCGGACCGCCGCCGCACGGTGAATACGAAATACGCCGGGCCGGAACGCCGCAAGGGCACCGCGGACGCCGAAATCATCGAAGTTGCACCGATCGACAACCGCCTGCAGCAGCAGCGAAAGCAGGCGGATCCTATTGCTGCGGGTCAGCGGACCGGTACTGCCGCGTAAGGCACGAGTTCGGGATAGCCAGCCATGACACAGCAACCGCAAAACAATCAGAACCCGCCGGAGAAGCGCTTCGACGACCATTCGGTCATCGTGCCTCCGCACAAGCTGAAGAAGGCCGTGACCCACACGCGCGGCCCGGTGCAGATCGACATGAGCGCGGTCGAGCGCGCCGAAGCCGCGCTTGCCGAACTCAAGGTCGAATTCGGCGAATGGATGAACTCCGAATGCCAGCGCGTCGATGCGGCGCGTAAGCTGATCCATACCAAGGGACTGACGCGGGCAACCGCCGATGCCCTCTTCCTGCCGGCGCACGACATCAAGGGCGGTGCCGCGACGCTCGGCTTTCCGCTCGCGGAACGGATCGCGACCAGCCTGTGCCGTCTCCTGAAGCACTCACCAGAGCCGGGAAAGATTTCGCGCAAGCTGATCGACCACCACGTCGATGCCATCCGCGCTTTGGTGCGTGAAAACGTGCAGGACCCGGTGAATCCTTACGGGCTCGAAATCTCCGAGCGTCTTGCGATCATGGTCGAGACGTTTCTGGCGGAGCAGCTGAAAGACGCCTACGCCGAAATCGCAGGCGACGCGGCACCCCGCCTCGCCATTCCCGACAAAAACTGATTTTCAGAGTTAAGCCGCGGCGACAAGATCGGCCGTGAAGTGCCGCGCTTCGTCGCGCGCGGCTTCCGCTGCGAAGCGGCGCAGGAGCGCGTAAAGCTCGTCGAGTTCGCCGAAGGACTCCGGCGCATAGCGTGCAATCACCTGCTCGACCATGCCGCGGCCCAGCGCCGAATAGCCCGGCGTTCCGGCAAATCCCATTTCGTGAACGACTTCGATCGCCGCGCGGAACGCACCGAACGCGCCTTGCGGCAGACCTGCGCGTTCGAACAACGCGCGGAAGCCGTGGCCGGACTTGTCGCCGAGAATGGAAGAGATGCGTGACGGCGAAAGGCCGGAGAGTTCGGAGAGCGCGTCGATAAGGAAGTGCGTGTTGCCCGAAAGCAGCGCGCGTAGAAGCAGCGCGCCCGTGAGTTGTCCGGTCTGCGCGAGATGGCGCACCAGGGCCGCGACCTGTTCCGGCGTCTGGCCGGCCGCGATGGCGACGGTCGCGCGGTCACAGGCTTCGCGCGCCACGATCTTCGCGCGCGCTTCGGGCAGCCATTCCTTATGCGTGACGAAACGCGCGAGCGTATCGGCAAGCGTCGCAACCAGAGCCTGCCGCGTTTCCGTCGGCAGGTCTTCGCGCACAAGCAGCGCATCGCGGATTGCCGCAAGATGCCCGTGACGCTCCGCGATCCGGGCAAGTGCAGCGCCGGTGAGATCGGCAGCGGGATTTTCGAGAAGAATGAGACAAGCCGCGGCACTGCCGACTTCGGCGATGGCGGCAGCAACGGCGCGAGAAATCAGTTCGCGCGAAGCAATCGCGATCTGCAGCCGCTCCTTCCCACTCGCGGCGATATCGACGAGTTCGACGTCGAGCAAAGCCGGCGAACGTTCGATGACGATCTCCGCAATGTCGAGTTGATCCTGCGTAAGCCCGATCAGAACGGTGCGCGGCGCGTATTCGCTGGTCGCAATCGTCTCCGCGAGCGCACGGCGCACATGCGGCGACGGATCGTCGAGCAGAACCGTCATCGCAGCTTCCGCCGCCATGCGGTCACCACTCGAAAGATCGGAATAGAGATAAGCGCGCGCCAGCGCGCTGGTTGCGTCGGCCCGTTCGCCGGGAGGTGCGGTCTGAATCCACATCAGGAATTCGCGAACGATCATGGCCGGCTCCGCACATACAACTTCATCCGCAAAGCCTATGGGCGCGCGCTTAACAAAGCGTTCACCCTGAATTTTCAGATTTCGTTAAGGAGTGAAGCGCGGCGGATCAGGTCGTGCGGCGCAGGAACGGATTGACCCCGCCCCACAGCGAACGCACGTCCTGCGAGATCGGCGCCGCCGAAGAGACCGGCTCGTTCTGGAACAGGCCGCGGAAGATCGGTGCATCGTTCGGCACGCGCGGCGGATCGTTCAATTGCGCGACGGTCTGTGTGGAGGTCACCGGTTGCGGCGACTGTGCGGTAATCGTTCGCGTCATCGGCGTCACGTTCGGCGCAAACGCAGTTGTCGTGGAAGGATTCAACTGGCGCACCGGCATATTCATCGGCGTGGATTTTCTTGACGAGAAAATCGAGGCGATCCGGTTCAACAAATTCGGAACCGGGGAATTGTCTTCATCCACTGCGCGGGGATTCGTGATCTGGAGATTGGCGACCGCGGTTGCGGGCGCAATATTCTGAATGTTGTCGTGCTTCGCGACGAGACCGCGATAGGTTTCTTCGATGCTTTTCGCGCCATTCGGCCCGTAAAAGATAGATTTGTTCGCGCGCGCGGCTTCCGGGAATGCGGACGCGGCGGACGCGCTAGGGTTTGTCGCGCGTAGCGAGAGAAAGCGTTTCGCCCCGTTCGCACCGAGAAAATGCGCTATATAGAGTTCGCCGGAAGTCGGCTGGCGGCCGAGCACGCTCTGGATTTCGTTGGCGTTGCGCTTCGAAAACGCGGCCGCCATGGTGGATGCAATCTCCGGGTTTTCGCGCAGCTTCAGAATCTGTGCGCGCACCATCGGATCGCGCACGAAATACTGGCCGTCGGCGGTCTTCTCGATCTGGTTTGCCTGTGCCTGCAGGCCGAAGGATGGGCCGTCTTCCTTTACGATCGCAAGCCAGGTCGTATCGATGAACTGAAACAGCCCGAGCGCCGACGAGGTCGATGCCTGCGCCTTCGGGTTCAGCGCGGATTCCCGATAGGCCGTCTTCAGGAGATAATCGAAACTGATGCCGGTCTGCTGGCTCGCCGAACGGATCGCCGCGGTGACGCGCTCACCCGAGTTCAACAGCGAGTCGAGAAGCATGGCCCCTTGGTCCCCGGCGTCCCGCGACTCGTGCCGCGGAAAGACCCCGCTTGGAACTTGGCTTCTTATGGTAAACGGAATCTTAACGGCGAAATCCGGGAGCGAAACAATGGTGTCAGAGGCGAACCGCCACCCCCGCGGCGGCATGTATTTCGAGGACTTTCAGGCGGGCACGGTCATGGAGCATCGGCTGCGCCGGACCGTCACGCAGATGGACAACATGCTGTTTTCCAACATGACGCTGAACCCGCAGCCGCTGCATATCGACCGCGACTTCTGCGAAAAGGAAACCCAGTGGGGCCAGCCGTTGATGAATTCGCTCTTCACGCTGGGGCTCATGATCGGCATTTCCGTGAACGACACCACGGTCGGCACCACCATCGCCAACCTCGGCATGACCGACGTGAAATTCCCGCACCCTCTTTTTGAGGGCGACACCGTGCACTGCACGACCGAGGTGATGGGAAAACGCGAGTCGAAGTCGCGGCCCGATGCCGGCATCGTCGATTTCCACCACAAGACGTTCAATCAGGACGGCAAACTCGTCGCTGAATGCAAACGGCAAGCGTTCATGCTGAAGCGCAAAGTAAACGTCTGATGCGTTCCTACCTGTTCGTTCCCGGCGACGCGCCGCGCAAACTTGAAAAGGGTCTTGCAAGCGGCGCGGACGCGCTATTGCTCGATCTCGAAGATTCCGTCGCGATCGGCGCGAAGCCGAAAGCGCGCGAAACGGTGCGCGACTATCTGAACGCGAATATCGGGAAGAAAGAGCGCCCCCGCCTTTTCGTGCGCGTGAACGCGCTGGACACCGGCATGACCGACGCCGACCTTGACGCGGTGATCGCCGCACGTCCGGATGGCATTCTGTTTCCGAAAAGCCGCAACGGCGGCGACGTCACGCATCTGGACGCCAAGCTCACGGCCCGCGAAGCGCTTTACGATATCGAAGAAGGATCGACGCGCATTCTCGTACTCGTCACCGAGAGCGCGCAGGCGATGTTCGGTCTTCACAACTATCGCGGATCGAGCAAGCGTCTCGACGGCATGACGTGGGGAGCGGAGGATCTCTCCGCCGATCTCGGTGCGGAAACGAACCGCAACGAGAAAGGCGACTACACCGATCCCTATCGCCTCGCCCGCGCGCAATGCCTGATCGCCGCGGTCGCAGCGGAAGTCGCACCCATCGACTCCATCTATCCGAACTTCCGCGACGCCGAAGGCTTGAAGCGCGAGACAATAGAAGGCCGACGTGATGGTTTCACCGGCAAGATGGCGATTCACCCGGATCAGGTGCCGGTCATCAACGAGATTTACACGCCGAGCGCGGAAGAGATCGGCAAGGCACAACGCCTGATCGACGCCTTTGAGGCCGCGGGAAATGCCGGCGTGATTTCGCTCGACGGCCAGATGTACGACCAGCCGCATCTGAAACGCGCGCTGCGGTTGCTCGCGCGCGTGTCGAAATAATCAGCGCTTCAATTCGTCGGGCCGGACCATCTGGAAGAGTTCGGTCACGACGGAGTAGTCGCGATAGCCGAGCCGCGCGATCGGCTTCAATGCGGCGGCATCGAGGATGCCGTTCTTGATATATTTCTCGTCGATGTGAATGCCGACGACTTCGCCGAACGCCACGTAATTGTCGCGAGGGCTGCCGTCCGGCCCCTTCATCTGCACGATCTGCGTTGCCTTGCATTCGAGCGCGCAAGGCGCTTCGGCTACGCGCGGCGGCTTCACGAGCTTCGAGGGTGCCTGCGTCAAACCGGCGAGTTCGAACTCGTTGACCTCATGCGGCACGCTTTCGGAGCTCTTGTTCATCGCGTCGCGCAAATCCCACGTCGCGAGATTGCAGACGAATTCCATCGTCTCGGTCACGTTCGAGATCGAGTCCTTGAAGCCGTCGCTTGCGAACATCACCATCGGCGGAAATGTCGCGACGCCATTGAAAAAGCTGTAGGGCGCGAGATTCACTTTGCCCGCTTTATCCATGGAGCTGATCCAGCCGATCGGGCGCGGCGCCACGATCGCCTTGAACGGATCGTGCGGCAGGCCGTGATTGCGCTTCGTGGGTTCGTAAAACATCAGCGCCTGCTCACGATCTGCGCGAGATCGGGACGCGGGCGCTGGAACACCTCGCCCTTCACCGTGCCGATATGGATGAAGCCCACGATCTGTTCGTTGTCGGCAAGCCCGAACAATTCCTTGCTCGGCTTGTCGAACGCCGCCCAGCCGGTGAGCCAGTTCGCTCCGAAACCGGAAGCGTGCGCGGCGTTCAGCAAATTCATGCAGGCCGCCCCGGCGGAAAGTAGTTGCTCGACATCCGGCACCTTCACATTCGGCGAAATCCTGCAGACCACTGTCACGATGAGCGGACTGTCGCCGAAACGAAGCCGCTGCTTGTCGGCCTCCGCCTCGGTCGCGTTCGGATTTCCGGCGCGGAAATTCGCAACCAGTTTATCGACAAGTGGTGCCCGCGTTTCTTTCGGCAGCACGATGAACCGCCACGGCTTCATCATGCCGTGATCCGGCACGCGCGCTGCAATCGTCAGAATTTCGTTGAGCTGCGCCTCCGTTGGCGCGGGCAAAACGAGGTCCTGCGCTTTCGGTGAAGTGCGATTTTTGAGGAGGTCTAAAGCGTTGGACATTCGGATTCCGGTCTCGAAAAAGCCGGGGAGCGGTAGCACGGTCGTTCACGCTATCCAACGACCGTAAGGCAACGCTGACCGTTCCGGCTTGCATTCAGGGCCTTCAGGGCTAAAAGACCGCCATGACGTGCTTATCCCGCTTCCGCGCCCCGATTGCGGCCCTTCTGATCCTGCTGCTGGGCGCAGGCACGTCCTCGGCACAGTGGTTCCCCTTCCAGGGTCCGAACCCGCCGCCCACGCCTCCGGCCAATATTCCCAATCCCCCGGCGCCCCAGAACCCGCCGGCACCCCTCACGCCGCCGGCTGCTCCGCAGGCGCAGCCAGTGCCGCCACCCGCAGCGCCGCGCCCGGCTGCGAAGGAAACGCCGCCGCCGAGTAACGCGCCGCTACGCTACACGTTGAACCTCGTCGCGCGCTACTCGCCCGAAGGCCAGAACGTTACGCGCGCTTTACACTGGCGTATTTTCGTCGAACGCCCCGGCACATCGCAGCCGCTCTTCATGGTCAGCGAGTCGCAAGAAGCGTCGCCGACCTTCACGCTGCCGCCGGGCAAGTATGTCGCGCATGTCGCTTATGGACTCGCGAGTTTTGCGCAGCGCGTCACCGTTACCGAAAACATGCGCGAGACGATCGTCATCGCGGCGGGCGGTCTTCGCCTGCAAGGCCGCGTCGGCGATACCGCGATAACGGCGCAGAAACTTCGCTTCGACGTTTACGAAGGCAACTTCCTGCAGCGCGCGAGCGCGGACGGAAAGAAAAAGCGCACTGCACGCAATGAGCGCCCGCCGGTAATTCGCGGCGTTGTGCCGGGCGATCTCGTGCTCCTGCCCGCCGGCACCTATTACGTTCAGTCGACCTATGGCGAAGGCAATTCGACGATCACCGCCGACGTGCGCATCGAAGCGGGACGACTGACCGACGCGATCGTGCATCATCGCGCAGCGCAGATCACGCTTCGTCTCGTACACGCAACGGGCGGTGAAGCGCTCGCGAACACATCATGGTCGGTGCTGACGCCCGGCGGCGACTCCATCAAGGAATTTATCGGCGCCTTCCCGTCCATCGTGCTTGCCGACGGAGAGTATGTCGCGGTCGCGCGCCACGACGGCAAAACTTATCAGGCGAATTTCAAGGTTCTCGCGGGCCGCGACCGCGAAGTCGAAGTGCTCGCGCGCGCTGAAAATCAGGCGCAGACACCGGCAGGACCGACGACGCGGTAAACTTACGCCGCCTCTTCGTCTTTCTCGCGCTTCAAATCCGGCGGCAAAGCTTCGGCGACGAGTGCCGCAAGCGCCGCATCCAGCGGCATCGAAGTCTGGTTCTGCGAACCGAGGCGGCGGATTGAAACCGTGCGCTCTTCCGCTTCCTTCTTGCCGACGACAAGCAGTACCGGAATTTTCGCGAGCGAATGTTCGCGGACTTTGTAATTGATCTTCTCGTTCCTGAGATCGATTTCCGCGCGAAGCCTCAGCTTGTACGCCGCCTTGAACACGTCGTTCGCGTAAGCATCCGCTTCCTGCGTGATCGTGCAGACCTTGATCTGCGACGGCGCGAGCCACAACGGAAAATGCCCGGTGTGATGCTCGATCAAAATGCCGGTGAAGCGCTCGAGCGAACCGCAGATCGCACGATGCACCATGACGGGCGTCTTCTTGCCGCCATCGGCATCGATATAAAATGCGCCGAAACGCTCCGGCAGGTTGAAATCGACCTGCGTCGTGCCGCATTGCCAGTCGCGGCCGATCGCGTCGCGCAGCACATATTCAAATTTCGGCCCATAGAACGCGCCCTCGCCCGGATTGATCGCGGTCTTGATGCGGCCGCCCGATTGATCGGCGATCTGCTTCAAGACCTTTTCCATCACGGCTTCGGCGTGATCCCATGACGAATCCGCGCCGACGCGCTTCTCCGGGCGCGTCGAGAGTTTCACCGTCAGTTCGCCGGTGAAGCCGAAATCGTCATAGGTCGAGAGAATGAGGTCGTTGATCTTGAGACACTCGGCGGCGAGTTGATCTTCGGTACAGAAGACATGCGCGTCGTCCTGCGTAAAGCCGCGCACGCGAAGCAACCCGTGCATCGCGCCCGAAGGTTCGTAGCGATGCACGACGCCGAACTCGGCGAGACGAACAGGAAGATCGCGATAGCTTTTCAGGCCATGCTTGAAAATCTGCACATGGCCCGGACAATTCATCGGCTTGATTGCGAACCAGCGCTTGTCTTCCGCTTCGTCGCCCGCCGACTGCGCAGCGAACATGTTTTCGCGATACCAGTCCCAGTGGCCTGAGGTTTCCCAGAGCGATTTATCGAGCATCTGCGGCGCGTTCACTTCATCGTAGTCGCCGCGTAAACGGCGGCGCATGTAGGCGACGATGGATTGGAACAGCGACCAGCCTTTCGCATGCCAGAACACGACGCCCGGTCCTTCTTCCTGGAAATGGAAGAGATCCATTTCGCGGCCGAGTTTGCGGTGATCGCGCTTCTCGGCTTCCTCGAGACGGTGAATGTAATCGTCGAGCTGCTTCTGATCGGGCCATGCCGTCCCGTAGATGCGGGTCAGCATCGGCTTCGTCGCATCGCCGCGCCAATAGGCGCCCGCGACCTTCATCAGTTTGAACGCGTTACCGATCTTGCCGGTCGAGGGCATGTGCGGACCGCGGCAAAGGTCGAACCATTCGCCCTGCTTGTAGATCTTCAGGTCCTGATCGGCGGGAATGCTTTCGACGAGTTCGACTTTGAAATTCTCGCCTTTATCCTTGAATACCTTTTTCGCCTGATCGCGCGTCCAGACTTCCTTCGTGAAGGGTTTGTCCCGCGCGATGATCTCTTTCATCTTCTTTTCGATCGCGGGGAAGTCTTCGGGCGTGAACGGCTGGTTGCGGAAGAAGTCGTAATAGAAGCCGTTCTCGATCGACGGGCCGATGGTGACCTGCGTGCCCGGAAAGAGCTCCTGCACGGCTTCCGCCATCACATGGGCCGCATCGTGACGGATCAGTTCAATCGCGCGAGGATCGTCGCGCGAGACAAATTCGATCTTCGCATCTCGGTTGATCGGATCGGTGAGATCCATGACCTCGCCGTCGAGCGCCATCGCAATCGTGCGCTTGGCAAGCGAAGGGGAGATTCCCTTCGCAATATCCAATCCAGAGATTCCGTTTTGAAATTCGCGGCGTGCGCCGTCGGGAAAGGTCAGCGTGACCATCATGTCCTCCTGCTCACTCCTGCAAACCAGGCAGGTAAGCGACCTATTTTTCCAATTTTGCTGGTGGCGACTCGTTGGTGCCGCGCCAGCGTCCATAGCGCCACGGCATATACCAGCGTGCGCTTCCCGGTAAAGCAGCGGGCACGAAATCCAGTCCCGACGTTCCGAACGGTCCGCAGCGGCAGAAGCGCGCGAATGTCATCCAGCCGCCGGCCCAAAGGCCGTGCCGCGCGAGCGCTTCGTCGCCGTATTCCGAACAGGTCGGCAGATGCCGGCAGCGAAAACCGATCAGCGGCGAAAGCGTATAGCGATAGCCTTTGATCAGAGCCCTGCCTGCCTGTCGCGGCGCGCGCGCGGCACGGTCGAACAGCGTGTCGAGATCGGCTGCCATCATCCGCCGGAGGCGGGCTTAAGCCCCGGCTCGTATTCGCCATCGACCAAGATGAAAGCCATCCGGCAATTCGCGCCGGAGCGGTTTTTCCAAGCGTGGATGGTCCCGTTCTGGACGACCACATCGCCTGCTTTCAGATCAATTTCTGTATCGTCGAGTAACAAAGTCACCTCGCCCGACAGCACGATCCCGTAGTCGACGGATTGTGTGCGGTGCATGAAAGGATGCCTTTCGTGCAGCTTCGGGTCGTCGTTCGGATGCAGGCCCATCAATTCGAACAACTTCCCCGCGAGTGCCATCGGCGGCTTCGGCGCGTCCGGATTTTCGGGCGGGAAGTCGATGATGCGGATGATAGTGCCCTGCTTCGGCGGCGGCACTTTCACGGGACGGTCTTTGGTCGGATCGCTCTTGGCTAAGATCTTCGCGGGCGAGCCTTGCGTATTCCAGACCTCGTAGAAGGCGAGCCCCGGCACTTCCGGCCGATTGAAAACGACCGGCGGCTCACCGTCCTCGACAACCACCGCTTTGCCTTTGGCGTCGTGTCCGGTGACGACCCTGCGCATTCTTGGCGCCATTTCCGCTCCCCTTATTTTGCGGCCTATTTGGCCTGTTTCTTCTCGATCTGGCCGATGGCGTCGACCACCGCATCAAAGGTCAACAGCGTCGAGGCATGCCGCGCCTTGTAATCGCGCACGGGCTCAAGAACCGCGAGGTCTGCCCACTTGCCTGCCGGCGCCGGGCCGCCTTCTTTCAGCATCCGGTACATCTGGTCCCGCACCGCACGCAGCTCGGCGGCGTTCGAACCGACGACATTGCGGGCCATGATCGAGGACGAAGCCTGGCCCAGAGCGCAGGCCCGGACGTCATGGGCAAAGTCGGTAATCCGGTCCGCTTCCATGGCCAGATCGACCGTCACCGTCGAGCCGCACAACTTGGAATGGGCGCTCGCCGAGGCGTCCGGATGCGGCAGCCTGCCGCTCCTCGGTATGTCCGCGGCAAGCTCGAGGATGCGCCGGTTATAAACATCGTTCAGCATGCCTAGTCCTTAGCCTTACTCCGCGAATTTGCCGTAATCCAACACCAGATTTACTTCCGGCTTGCGGGAACTAATGTACGGGGGTGCATGTTTTCACGAGTGCTTGCCGCCCGTTAGAAGGCGGAAGGATTTCGGGAAACAGCCACAGAGGCGTCGTTCGCAAGTCTTATTCCCCGGAAATATGGGACCGGAATGGTCGGGTTGGAAGGCGCCCGGCTGATGGGAAGAAATGTGCCTCCTGCATAGCCGCCCCTCCGCCCGGAGGCCGGACTGCAAAACGCAAAGTTTCGCCGGACGACGGGCGTCGACCGGCTCGAATGGAGAAGACCAAGATGGATGCCGTCGTCACGTCGCTGCACAAGCAGCCGGATGCAGCACCCGAATTAAGCCCGGTAAAGCGCCCCTCTCGTGAAGAGGCGGAGGCCGCTGCGCGTACGCTGATCGCCTGGACGGGCGACAACCCGAACCGCGAAGGCTTGCTCGATACGCCGCGCCGCATGGTGAAGGCTTACGAACAAGTGTTCGGCGGCTATGGCGAAACGCCGGAAGAAATTCTTGGCCGCACCTTCGGCGAAATCGGCACGTTCGACGATCTCGTCGTCGTGCGCGACATCCCGTTTCACTCGCACTGCGAGCACCACATCATGCCGATGATCGGTAAGGCGCATATCGCGTACTTCCCGGTTGATCGCGTGGTCGGTCTCTCGAAGTTCTCGCGTCTGATCGAAATCTTCGGCCGCCGCCTGCAGACGCAGGAGCATCTGACCTCGCAGATCACCGATGCGATCGACGAGCATCTGAAGCCGCGCGGCTGCGCCGTTATGATCGAAGCCGAGCATATGTGCATGGCGATGCGCGGCGTGCAGCGTCAGGGCGTATCGACCGTCACGACTCAGTTCACCGGCGTCTTCCGCGACGATCCGGCCGAACAGGTCCGCTTCTTCACGCTGGTGCGCGGCAGCCGCAGGGACTAAGCCGGGCTACCAAGCCAGAGATAGAAACGGGCCCTCGCGGGCCCGTTTTCTTTTGTGCAAGGGAATGATCCCGAAAAGCGGCTACCGGTTTTCGGATAGGATCATGCCCGGATAAAAAGCGACACGAATTTTGCCCTCAGGACGATTCCGATGCACGACAAAGAACTGGAAGAAGGCACCGCCCTCACCCCGCGCTACGACGCGAACGGGTTGATCACGGCCATCGTCACGGACGAGAAGTCCGGCGAGGTGCTGATGCTCGCGCACATGAACGCAGACGCGTTGAAGCGTACCGTCGAGACGCGCGAAGGCTGGTTCTGGTCGCGTTCGCGCAAAGCTCTCTGGAAGAAGGGCGAGAGCAGCGGCAACGTGTTGCGCGTTTCAGAAATGAAAGTTGATTGCGATCAGGACGCAGTCTTGCTGAAAGTCAGCGTCACCGGCGACGGCAAGTCCTGCCACACCGGACGCCGCTCGTGCTTCTATCGCTCCGTCCCGCTCGGCACCGGCAATGCCCCGCTAACCTTCGACTAAAGCCGCGCGATCTTTGACGCGATCCTGACAACTTTCCTTTCTACATCGCTGCGATGCAGCGACGATTCCGCAAGCGCTAGCAGGAACTTCACAAGTCAGTGCCGCGTTTTGGGTAGCACCATGTTCTTGAATGTATTCAACCGCAAAACTCCTGAGCAGCCGAACCAGAACGTCCCGGTCGATCGTCACGAACCGAAGACGTCGGCTCCCCGCATCGGCCTCGCGCTCGGCGGCGGCGCCGCGCGTGGTTGGGCGCATATCGGAATCCTCCGCGTCCTCGATAAAGCCGGTATCCGGCCGGACGTGATCGCCGGCACCTCGATGGGTGCGTTGGCGGGCGGCGCCTGGGCGTCGAACCGTCTCGATCAGCTAGAAGAGTTCGCGCGTTCGATGACGAAGCGGCGCATGTTCGGATTTTTGGACTGGCGCATCGGCGGCAACGGCCTGATATCAGGTGGCCGTCTTGCGAACCTGCTCGAATTGAATTTCGGCGAGTCGATGATCGAGAACCTGCCGATTAAATACGCGGCCATCGCCACCGAACTTTCTTCAGGTCACGAAATCTGGCTAACTCGCGGCAATCTCATTCAGGCGATGCGCGCGAGCTACGCGCTTCCCGGCATTTTCACGCCAATCAAAATCGGCGGACGCTGGCTCGTAGACGGCGCGCTCGTAAATCCCATTCCGGTTTCAGCCGCCCGCGCGCTCGGCGCACGCGTCGTGATCGCGGTGAACCTGCACGCCGACGTGTTCGGCAAGGGTACCGTGATTCAGGACAGCGGCCCGCTTGCCGATGAAGAGCCGCCGCTGCCCGCGCCTGCTCCCCAGCCGCGCCGCCTGTTCGGCAATGTCTTCGGCCTGCCGCGCCAGCGCGTGCAGACGCCGCCCGATGGGCCGCGTGGAATTTCATCGGTGATGATGGATGCCTTCAACATCACGCAGGACCGCATCTCGCGTTCGCGTCTTGCGGGCGATCCGCCGGACGTGATGATTTCGCCGCGGCTCAATGGCGTCGGCTTGTTCGAATTTTATCGCGCCGAAGAATCGATCAAGGCCGGCGAAGAAGCCGCCGAACGCGCACTCGCGGATATTGCGGAATCGGTAGCAACGCTCACCGCCTAAAGCATGGCCCCGAAAAGTGTGAAACGGTTTTCGGACAAGACCATGCTTCAATAAAAGTTACGCCGTCGCGATATATTCCTTCAGGTGTTCGCTTTCGCGCTCCATCTCTTCGAGGCGCAGCTTTACGACGTCGCCAATCGAGATCACGCCCGTGAGCCTGCCGTCGTCGACCACCGGCATGTGACGGAAGCGGCCAGCCGTCATTACCTGCATGATATGCTGAATGGAGTCGTCGGGCTTGCAGCTTTTGACTGCCGACGTCATCGCCGATGACACGGTGTTCTCGAAGCGATTGGCGTCCTTGTTCGACAGCAAATGAACGATATCGCGTTCGGACAATACGCCGACCACCTGCTCGTTCTTTTCGGTTACGATCAGCGCGCCAATCCGATGCTCTGTAAGCAACGCGATTGCGTCGAGCAGCTTTTTCTCCGGCGCGATGGTCACGACGTCGGAGCCTTTCAGGTTCAGAATTCTGCGAACAGTCATCGAGTCCTCCGGTGAAGCGGGGCCGATAGACAACTATGATTGGTCGGTTTTGGTTGCGCCGCAAGTTGCGATGCAGCGGCGATTTTTCAGTGCAGCGTGGGCCGCCGGATCGGATCGAACAGCGGAAAAAGCAGCAATCCCGCAAGGAAGCCGCCGACATGCGCCTCCCATGCGACCGAGCCTTCCGACAAATTCGTAAGCGCGCTGGTCGCCCCGAACAGAAGATTCAACAAAAACCAAACCCCGAGAAATACGAGGACCTGGCGGTTGCGCAGCGAAACGAGAAGCGGCGACGCCGGGACCTTGAACGCTTCCGGCCCCGAATTGCGCCACGCACCTAGCGGTCCGCCCGCTTCGAAAGCAAAACGCGTCGCCGCGGCCATCGCGCCCGAGATCGCAGCCGACGCGCCGACCAGCGGCGCGATGTCATTGTAATGGGTCGCGAGATGCACGGCAGATCCTGCGGCTGCGGTCACGGCACTGAAGGCAAGAAAGCGCAACGTGCCGAAGCGCCACGCAACCGCACTGCCGAATGCAAGAAACCAGATCAGATTTACGGCGAGATGGATCGCGTCGCCGTGCAGGAATGCGTAAGTGACGAATGTCCACGCGTCCGCCGCAAAGCCACCGGGCAACAGACCGTTCAGCACCGGCACATGGCTGTAACGCGCGGGCAGAAACGCGGTCCAAAGCAAGACTTTGAGATCCGTTTCCTGCGACAGGAACTGCCGCAGCACATGCACCACGACGAGGATCGCGGAGATCGCAATGATGACGGGAGGAAGATTGAACACCGGCTCGCGGCGGCGCTCCGCTTCCAGAGGGAAATTCGCGTAATTCACCGCCCTCCCTTAGAGGGCACCGCACGCACGGGCAAGGTTTGGCGAAATTTATGCAAATCGGAAAAGAAAAGGCCCGCGAAATCCCCATTTCGCGGGCCGGTCACATCCCCAATTTCAATTCAGTTTGCGCGGGTCCGCTTTGTTGACCGCCATCCTCTGTGAGGAAGTCTGACGGTGTGGCCCGCGAATTTCGAGAGAGCCTTGAGCCATTCCCACCATAGCCGCTCCACTCGGATGAGAAAGCGAAAGCGGAGATTAACCCTACCTCGGGCGGCCTGTTGATCGCCCAACATCCGGCACAGCCCCTGCTCCGTAGGCGTGGCACCGTCCCAAGATGCAACGGACGGATCAAATGGATTGGGGAACTGTTGATATGAAACATCCGTCAGCGCGCGCGCTGCATGCCTATTGGGATCGCCTGCGCAAAGGCCGCGCGGCGCCCGAGCGCGCCGAAATCGACCCGGCGGAAATCGGCCGCCTGCTCGGCGATATTTTTCTGCTCGAGAACAATGAGAACCCGCGTCACGCGGTGCGGCTCGCCGGAACCCGGCTTTGCGCGCTGATTGGCCATGAACTGCGTGGCCGCAGCTTCGGCGCGTTCTTCGCAGCCGAAGACCGGCCGACTTTGTTTGGTGTCCTTGAAGGGGTCGCCGACGGCCAGATTCCGGCGGTCGTAAGCCTGCTCGGCGAAACCGACGACGACAGGTCCGTCGATCTCGAAATGGTGCTTTTGCCTTTGCGCCACCGCGGCAGGACGCACACCCGGATGCTGGGCTCGATCGTCCCGCTTGATGTCCCATATTGGACCGGCACCGCCCCGCTCGCCCGTCTTCGCATCAAGACGCTGCGGATGATCCATTCCGCGGAACCAGCCGCCAGCGATTTCACCGGCCTCCGCGCAGCGGCTTCCGGGCGGCTGCGCGTTGTCCAAGGGGGCCTGAGTTAACCACGCCCAAAATCGCATAACTTGCGATACGGGCCGTTAACCACGGCTACCGTAGTGTTTTCGCTAATTCTCGGGCGAAAACCGGCAACATCATGCGTCAATTGAATAGAGCGGTCACGCTTCCCCTCAATCAGGAGCGTCGCCGAAGCCAGCGTGTAAAAATCGACCTCACCGGTCGGTACATGCTTGCTGACCGCCGCGAGTTCACCTGCCGCACCTTCGACATGTCGCCCGGCGGCGTTGCGCTGATTGCACCCGCGCAGCCGCGTCCGGGCGAGCCGGTAGTCGCCTATATCGACCATATCGGCCGCCTCGAAGGCCATTGCGTTCGCCTGATCGAGAATGGCTTCGCCATGACGATCCAGGGCACCATCCGCCGCCGCGATAAACTGGCCGATCAGTTGACGTGGTTTGCAAACCGTAACTCGCTGGGCCTGCCGGAAGACCGCCGTCACGAGCGCTTCACGCTCCGCAATCCCCGCTCGATGCTCGCCTTCGCGAACGGCGAAAGCGTGCCGGCACGCGTCCTCGACGTATCGCTTTCCGGCGCCGCGATTCAGGCGCGCGACAAACCGCCGATCGGCACCCCGGTCACGCTCGGGCGCACGCCAGGTCGCGTTGTACGCCATCTGGAAACGGGTTTTGCGATCGAATTCGCGCGCGTGCAGTCGGTCGATACGCTGGAAGAGAACATCTCCGTCGACGACAAGATCTGATCGAATACAAAATCGAAATACGAAATGGCCGCCCGGTTGGGCGGCCTTTTTGTTTCGCGCGCAGCGAGATGAATACAATTTTAGATAAATCCGATTCAAACAATCCGAAAATTTGAGACTGATTTACGACAAGAAAGCCGCGACTTTCGTGGCGCAAATTAGACGAGTCTCAAAACGTGTCTGCCATGATCGCTCCAACAAGAAAAACAGGGTTTGGGGCGTCGTATGGTTGCGTATCAGGGTATCGGCGTGCGTGCCGCAGTCGTCGTGGCTGCGTTTGCCGCCATCGCATGTTTCGGAACTTCCGCGCATGCGCAGAAGAAAATGCTTTTCGTTGCGGTTGGTGAAACTGCGCGTCCGCCGATCGGTTGGGTGCAGTTTTGCGAAACGCGTCCGTGGGAATGCAATGTCGAGCGGATGGAGCCGCGCGACGTGCAATTCACGGCACAGGCCAAGCGTGAACTTGAGCGCGTGAATCGTTTCGTGAACGAGCGTATCAAGCCGCTCACCGATCTTGAGCACTATGGCGTGGTCGAACGCTGGACCTATCCGGAAGACGGCTACGGCGATTGCGAGGACTACGTTCTTCTCAAGCGCCGTATGCTGATGCAGCTTGGCTGGCCGCGCTCCGCGCTTCTGATCACGGTCGTTCGCGACAAGAAGGGCGAAGGTCACTCGGTGCTCACGGTTCGCACGGACAAGGGCGAACTCATTCTCGACAACCAGGTCGAGGAAGTCTTGCCGTGGGCCGACACCGGCTACCGCTACGTCAAACGCCAGGCGCAGCACGACCCGAACGTGTGGGTTTCGCTCGGCGACGACCGTCCGACGCCGTTCGTCGCTGCCCGGTAAGGAGATACAGGAAACGCAGGCCCGGTCACGTCCCCACCCCTCCCCGTCCCCTGACCGGACATGCGGAGGCCGGCTTCGTCCCCCCGAAGCCGGCCTCACTTTTTTATGGGGATTCAGAGATCAAATGCGTCCGCGCAAACAGAAATGTGAATGAGTTATGCGTAGTTCTACCTTGCCAAGCTGCACTGCAGCGACCAAAGTTCCATGGATTCTTGGCGTGCTTACGGGGGGTCGTATGCGTACACCGATACTGTCGGGCCTTGCCGCGTTGTGTGTACTTGCGTCTCCGGCTTTTGGTCAGAACACCATCAGCGCGATGTCGTCGTCGAAGACACTCGACGTGGATGCGCCTTGCCGCATTCCGTTCGAGAAGCTCAAAGACGTGAAGACGAACGCGCCCTTCCCGATTGAAGCAGCGCTCAACCCCAACGAAAAACTGCCGCAGAACGTACGCAGTCGCTATATCGTCGCCGATTTCAACACGGCCGATGAGAATGGCACCTGCAAGGGCGTGGTTGAGTACATTTCGCGCCTCGACCAGCTCACTGAATTCCCGCGCCTTCGCAAAATTGCGCTCTCCCGCGACGTCGATATCCGAACGCTCGCGAAGGAAACGCCGAAAGCGCTGCTCGACTCCGAAGAAGCGCCGGCTGACGAAGTAGCCGTGCTGACCACCGAGCTGGATGACCTCAAGAACTACATCGAGCAGGTTGAGCGCTTTCAGACTGACCACGTCGTGAAAGCCCGCGTCTACAACGGCTATTGCGTCGGTCAGACGCTGAACTTCTGCGAGATACAGGACGGCAAGCCGAAGCTCATCTACAAGTTCGTCACTTCTTCCAGCCGCTGGCAGCAGAAGCCGAACAACAACTATTACGCGCCGATCAATGTGATCGCGAAGCGCAACTGGAGCTCGGATCGCCGCTATACGCCGGCTGACGCCAAGCGCGACGAACGCATGGGCGGCGGCGTACCGCATATCGCGATGTTCGAGAACGGCGGCAATCCGATCGAGATGCCGAACTTTCTGCACTTCCTTCCCGACAAAGGTTACGTCGGCGAGCGCGCGAACGGCATTCACCAGATCGCCGGCGGCCTCGACTCCGGCGGCACTTTCGGCGCACCCGTCAGCCTCGGCTGCGTTCGCTTGAGCAAGTATCAAGCGAAGCTCGCACGCTGGTGGACGCCGCGCGAAGCGAAGTTCTTCATCTATCTCGAAACCGACGGCTACAGGAATTACGGCGACGCAAAGACTGCAAAGGCCAAGGGTTACATCAACCCGCCGCCCGTCGACCTCACGAGCCACCGCGAGCGCAGGGAAGCGCAGAACTTCGGAATTTTCTCGCTCTTCCGCTGAGCAAGCGCACGGATTTAGAAAGCCGGCTTCGAAAGAAGCCGGCTTTTTTTGTTTTCCGGAACACTCAGCCGACGCGCTTGAAACTCGCAGCGTATTTCGGCCAGCGATTGTAATAGCTCGCGGCCGCGAGTTTCAGGAACGCGATCGTCTTCTCGTCGAGCGGACGCACGACCTTTGCCGGCGAACCGACGATCAGTGAGCCATCCGGAAATTCCTTGCCCTCGGTCACGAGCGCATTTGCACCGACGATGGAGTTCTTCCCGATCTTCGCGCCATTCAACACCGTCGCACCCATGCCGATCAGCGAATTATCGCCCACTGTGCAGCCGTGCAGGATCGCCTTATGACCGATGGTGCAGCCCTCGCCGACTTTCAGCGGAAAGCCCGGGTCCGTGTGCAGCACGCAGCCGTCCTGAATGTTCGAGCTGTGGCCGATCTCGATCCACTCGTTGTCGCCGCGCAGCACCGCGTAAAACCAGATGCTTGTATTTTCGGCAAGCCGCACCTTGCCGATGAGGCTCGCGTCAGGCGCAACCCAGTTCTTCCCGGCAGCGGGAAGCTCCGGCCGGATACCTTCGAATTCATAGATAGGCATTGATTGTCTCTTGTCTCGGATTTCGCGGGGACCATGCCACGCGAAATTGAAAAGCGCGAGACTTAGCCGCTGAAGCCTGCAGCAAAACGCAGCGCTTCGACCGCAGCGGTGCCTGCGAACAGGCTCCAGAACCCCGCGATGATGGTGGCGAGCGCCACGAAAGCGATATTGCGGTCCTCGTGCTGGCGACCGCGCACGGTGTTACGCACGATGATGAAGGGCGCGGCAAAGACGAGGAACGGAATGGCGGAGAGCGCGCGGAGCCGCGTTTCGTTCAGGAGCCGAAAACTCGCCGGACGTTCGGCAAAGACCTGATAGCCCGAGCACAGGAGCCCGGCGAAGCAAAAGCCGAACGCCAGGGCATACAAAGACTGCAACGCTTCCTGAGAAACCACGCGACGCCACCCACTCACATGGGCTCTTTGGCCCATCGGCGGCGAGGTTAATGATGTCTTAACGCGGGGCGCAAGCCGTTTCGCGGGTCAACGTTAATTCGCACGCGGCAGCTATTCTTCCGGATCGAGATCGATGTCGAGCACCGCCATCTCGAAGGTCCAGGAGCGGCCTGTGGCGTCGTCGCGGAACAGCACCGCGATGTATTCGTCCTCAAGATAGATCTCGGAGGAATCCGTTTTCTTCGGGCGCGGGACGACCCGCAACTTTTGATTGCCGAATTTCGCGCGGATGACTTCGTTCAGATTTGGCGTCGCCGATGGCATTTCGACCGGAACGGTGACGTTGTAGGAGCGGTCCCCGTCTTCATCGTCCACGGTGACGCGGCCAATCGGCTGGTCGCCAAGAACAATCTCCGCCATGTTTTCGACCCGCGCGCGCGCAGCCAAGCCGATTTCCGGATTCAGCATCCGCTGCAAATAGTTTTGAAGGCGGTCGAGTTCGGCGCGGTCCAAGGGAATCTCCGGGAAATTAGAAAGGCGCGGGCAACCTACCCGCGCCTTACACAATCCGGCAAGCCGGAAGAAAAGTCAGATCGCCTCGCCCATGAAGGGCATGTCGAACATCTGGTTCATCGAGCGCGCGGGTTCCGAGTCCTTGCAGCCGGCGTCGCCAACTACGCGCGCAGGCACGCCTGCAACCGTGACATTCGCGGGAACCGCTTTCAGCACCACCGAGCCTGCTGCAACACGCGCGCAGGAACCGACTTCAATATTGCCGAGCACCTTGGCGCCTGCCGAAAGCAACACGCCGCGGCGGATTTTCGGATGGCGGTCGCCCTGCTCTTTGCCGGTGCCGCCCAGCGTCACGCCCTGCAGGATCGAAACGTCATCGTCGATCACGGCAGTCTGGCCGATCACGACGCCGGTCGCGTGATCGATGAAGATGCCCTTGCCGACCTTCGTATTGGGATTGATATCGACGCCGAACACGGACGACGCCTGACTCTGGAGATAGAGCGCGAAATCCTTGCGGCCGCGGTGCCAGAGATAATGCGCCAGACGATGCGACTGCAGCGCGTGGAAGCCTTTGTAGTAGAGTACGGGCTCGAGATAGCGCGTGGTCGCAGGATCGCGCTCGGCGACAGCCACGATATCGGCGCGCATCGCGGCACCGATGGTGGGCTCGGCGTCGATCGCCTCGTGGAAGGCCTGCACGATCATCTCGCTCGATACGTCGCTCGAACCGAGCCGCGCCGCAACGCGATGCGCGATCGCGTGCTCGAGCGAGTCGTGGTTCAAAACCGTCGTGAAGATGAAGCTCGCCAGCGCCGGCTCGCGGCGCGCGCATTCTTCGGCTTCCTCGCGCACGCGCGACCACACCGGGTCAATTGCCTGAATGCCTTGGGGAAGCTTTTTATGCAGGGCCATAAGCGCTGCTCCGGTTCGGCTTATTGGTGATTGGGATCTCTTTTAGCACAAATTCCGTGACGGCGTGATAGCCTCAAAACCGTTAGTAAATCACGTAGTTCCAGCCATGCATGCAACGCATCCCGTAAGTCAGCAAGTCCGCGCCGAAATCAAAGGTCCGGTTGGTTACCTGATCCTTGACCGGCCCGAGCGCAAGAACGCTCTGTCCTTCGAGATGTGGAAGGAAGTGGCAAAGCTGATCGGCGAGTTCAGCGCGAACAAGGCGCTCCGAGTCGCCGTGCTGCGCGGCGCTGGCGAACTACCCTTCTGCTCCGGCGCAGACATTTCGGAATTTGAAACGGTTCGCGCCAATGCCGAAGGCGCGCGTGCATACGAAGAAGCGAACGTGGTTGCCTTCGACGCGATTGCCGCCTGCCCGCTACCGACGATCGCGATGATCCGCAGCTTCTGCATGGGCGGCGGCGTCGGCCTCGCCGCGGCCTGCGATCTCAGGATCGCAAGCGAGAGCGCTGAATTTGCGATCCCGCCCGGCAAGCTCGGCCTTGCCTATCCGCCTTCCGCGATCCGCTACATCGTCGCCGCGATTGGCGCGTCGAATGCGAAAGATATGCTTTACACCGCGCGCCGCGTGAAGGCGCAGGAAGCCGAAAAACTCGGATTCATCAATCGTCTGGTCGCAGAAGATGCGCTTGAATCGGAGGTCGAGAAACTCGCGATGACGATTGCGGAGAATGCTCCGCTTTCGCTCAAAGCCGGAAAGCTCGCCATCAATTATGCGAGCGGCTACGAGTTCGCGGGCGACATGAATGCGGTGAAAAAAGCCGCCGACCGCTGCTTCGACAGCGCCGACTACCGCGAGGGCCGTGCCGCGTTTCTTGCCAAGCGCAAGCCGCAGTTTAAGGGCGAATAAGCGCGTTGAATCTCTTCTGAAGCGGCGACGGACTCTGAATCATAGCTTGAAGTAGGAAAAGCCGGGAAAGACTCGGGTTTTCGCGGACTCTGAATCTCAACTTCAACTGAATCGGATTCTGAAGACGAACCAGTTGAAGCGGAATCGCGCTTTCAGCAGCACCCCGCAAGCGATTCAAAAGACTCGATAATTCGGCCTAGCGATTTATTCGGGCAAAGCGGCGAGAAAATCGACAATTGCCGCCGAAAAAACGTCATTGCGGTCGCCGGCCACCATGTGCCGCGCACCCGCGACGTCCACGAATTTTGCGTGCGGAGCGAGCATCAGAAACTCCTTCACGTGCTCTTCCTTGACGAGCTCCGAAGAGCCGCCGCGCACGAGGAGCGCCGGGATGCGGAGATTGCGCACCGCGTCCACCCGCTCGTCTTCATAGAGATGACGTTCCTCGCTGATCGGATGCGGACCGTCGAAGAAGCGCGGGTCCCAATGCCAGTACCAGCGGCCGTCGCGCTGGCGCAGATTTTTGCGAAGGCCGTCCGTGGAGGTCGGTCGCGGGCGATGTGGAAGATATTGCGCGACCGCGTCGGCAGCCTCGTCGATACTCGCAAAACCCTCGAGCGATTTTCCACGCATGAAGTCGCGGATCTTGGAGGCACCCTGCGGATCGAAACGCGGCGTCACATCGACAAGAACGAGTGCTGAGAAATTCGGCGCGCGCTTCTCGTTGAACGCCATGCCCTCCGCCAGCATTCCGGCCATACCGCCAAGCGAAGCGCCGACCAGCACCGGCTTCTTGCCGAAGCGTTTTGCCAGTTCAGCCGAAACCGCAATCGCATCTTTCGCAAAATCGGGCGCGATGTAGGAGCCGTCTTTCACCCATTCGGAGTCGCCATGTCCGCGCTGATCGAGCACGAGCGCGCTCCACCCTGCTTTGGCGAGTTCCTGCGCCGTACCGGCGAAAGCATGCCGTGTCTGTCCGCCGCCATGCAGCAGCAGAACCGGACGCGGACCCTTGCCGTAAAAATCGCCGGCGAGCTTGTTGCCCGCCGAGCCGATGAACGTCTCTGTGCGTGGCGCGCTTTCCAGCATCACGGACGCTCCCGCAGAAAATCGATAACTGCCTGTTTGAATTTCGTGTCGCCAACCGTGCGCATATGATCGCGGTCTTCGAGTGCCACGAATTTCGAATCGGGGATCAGCTCGGAAAGCTCCGGGCCCGAACCCGCGATATCGTCCTTAGTGCCGACGACAATGAGAACCGGAACGCGTATGCGTGCGGTATCTTCGCGCGGCACGGTGCGCTGATGAGAGCGGGAAAGTGCGGCGAGCGCCTTTAGGTCGCTCTTGGTCTGTTCGGCGAACTTGCGAAAATCGAGACCGATTTTATCGGTCACCTGCTCGCGCTTGTCCGCTTCGAGCGCTCGCGCGACGGTGTCGCCACTCGAAACATTGCGCGTCAGATTGATCCCCATTCCGCCGAGCGTCGCAGACCGCACGCGCGCCGGATAATGCGAGGCGGCGTAAGCGGAGATGCGCGCACCCATCGAATAGCCGACGAAGTCCGCTTTCGCGATTTTCAGGTGGTCGAGCAATGCGATCACGTCCTTGGTCATTTCCGGGATGTGATAGCGCTCGGTTTCATAATATTTGGTGGATGCGCCGTGGCCGCGGTTATCGAGCGCGATCACACGAAAGCCCGCTTCCTTGAGCGGCCCGATCCAACCCGGAAAAACCCAGTTCACTTCCTTGTTCGAAGCAAAGCCGTGCACGAGCACTACGGGATCGCCCGCGCCCTCGTCGAGATAGGCAATCGTGGTTCCGTCGTGCGTGAAAGACTTCATAGCGGGCGGGAAACTAGCCACCACTTTCGAGATTCGCCAGCGCAAATCCCATGCGGCAGCCGCATGACGCTACGACACGCTATCGAATTTTGCGGAAGAGTTAGCGCGCAGCCGAAGTAGGACGTGCCCAGAACGGCTCAAGCAGAAAACGCATGGCGCGCGTGAGCCAGCCGCGGCGGGCGGCAGCTTGCGGTTCCGGCCAGCTTGACGGCCATAGCCACCGCAGTACCGCGGCACCGAAACTGACGACCGCGATCACAAAAAACATCAGGCTGCTTGCTGCACCGACGACCCAGCCTGCGATGGCGAGCGCACCGGCACCGACCGCAATCGCGCCGCGGCCCAGCGTCTTGAAGATCGCGAGCGTGGATTTGCCCTTCTTCTCGGCAAGCACGCCCGCTTTCGTGAGATCGCCCACGTTGTCGGCATGACGCATGCTTTCCAGCGCAACCCGCGTGCCTGCGCGGCGCTGAATTTGCGCGACGTCGGTCAAAGCGGCGGTGACCGCTCCCGTGCGGCGGGCTTTCAGCAGCACCATCACGTCGTCCGCGAGTTTCGCGCTGAGCTTGCCGGTGCGGCGTGCGACCTTGATCAAGGTCGAACCCACACGCGCAGGTGCCGCCGAACCCCACGTGAAATATGTGGCCCCAGTGACTGCAAGACCGGCCGCTGCAAGCCCCATGATCAGCGGATCATTGTCGAGCCCGCGCAGCCAGCGCGAGCCTTCGCGCGCAATGTCGCGAATGTCGCCAAACACGAGAAGATCGCCCGTCGCAGCACCCGCGAAACCCGAAATATCCTGCGGTTCGCCGGTGATGAAGCCGTGCGCGAAATTATAGGCACTGCGCTTCGCCTGCGCCGTCTTCGAATTTGCTTCGGCAACGCGCGAGAGCAGTTCCCGCGGCAGTTCGATGGCGCGGTCGCCGGCAAGCGCGACAAAGCTCGCGGCGAGTTCGGCGTCGTCCGTCTTCAGTGCCTCTTCGATCTCGCGCGTGGCAGCGGCAACGTCAAAACCCTTGAGCCGCAGGTCAGCGAGCTTCGACGGATCTTTCTCAGCGGCGACCGCGAGTTCCAGTCCGCGCCAGGCTTCAGGCAGCGTGACGTAAACGCCCGCGCCGAGGGCGGCGACCAAAGCAAGCCGTACGAGCAACGCTTTCATGCCGCCACATATGGGAACGGATTACGGCAAGCAAAAGGAAGCCGGATTCATCAATCAGTCCGCGCGGTTAATGGGCCGGTCGGCGGTCCAGTCGTAGGTTCCGAGGTCGCGCTCCCGCACCGCTTCTTTCCAGCCTACAGCCTCCGCCCGGCGCTTGAACGCCATACCTTCCGGCGAGTGGCGCGTGATGCCGTCGAAGATATTCGCGAACATCTGCGTGGTGCGCAGGCCCATATTCTCATAGGCCTGATTGATCATGAGCTTCTGCATCATGAGTTGGTTCACCGGAACCGACGCCATGCGCTCGGCGAGTGCATCAACCTCGCGGTCGAGCTCGGCGGCAGGAACCGCCTTCAGCACGAGCCCAAGCTTTTCTGCTTCCTTGCCGTCGATCTTGTCGCCGGTGAAGAGCATGCGCTTCGCACGCTCCATGCCGAGGCGGTAAACCCACATCGCGGTCGTGGGACAGCCCCAGACGCGCGCGGGCATGTAACCTATCTGCGCGTCCTCGCTCATGATGACGAAGTCGGAGCAAAGCGCGATATCCGAGCCGCCCGCCACTGCGAAGCCATGAACCTTGCAGATCACCGGACGATAGGAGCGGAAGATCGCCATGAACTTCTCGGTGAAGCCCATCATCAGCGCATAGTCCTTCATCGGGTCCCACGGCATTTCCTGCACGCCGGGATTGGGGCCGTCGGTCTGCGCGAAGAGCGAGAGGTCGTAGCCCGCGCAGAATGCTTTGCCCGCGCCGGACAGCACGATCACGTGCACCTTCGGGTCGGCGTTCGCTTTCTCGATCGCCGCCGCGAGTTCGCCGGGCAATTCCATGTCGATCGCGTTCATCGCCTCGGGACGATTGAGCGTGACGCGCGCAATGCGCCCGTCTTTTTCGTAGACTACGCGCGGCATTTGGACCTCCCGGAAACCACCCTGCTTGTTTCGGCGCGTATTATGCCGTTATGGTGCGCCCGCAAAGCAAGGGCATTGCCATGGCCGCTTCCGTCGTTCCGCACTTCCATAACGACGCGGGAATTCCCGTGATCGAAATCGGCGCACATGAATTCAAATGCGTGGGCGCGAACCCGCCTTACGACCATCCGCATGTCTATCTCGACATGGGCTCGGACCACGAAATCATCTGCCCCTATTGCTCGACGCTTTACCGCTACAATCCGAAGCTGAAAGCCGATCAGGCCAATCCCGCCGAGTGCGCCTATCGCGCGCCCGCGGCCGTCTAGTCATCATTTTCCGTGTCGCGTTCGCGCACGGTTCTGGTTGCCGGCGCCGGAATCGGCGGTCTCGCTGCCGCCATCGCTCTCGCCAATGCCGGATTTCGCGTCCTCGTATTCGAACGCGATAAAACGCCGGATACGTCCGGCGCAGGCATTCAGCTTTCGCCCAACGCTACGCGGGCCCTCGCCTCGCTCGGTGCGCTGGATGCACTCACCGCAAAAGCTGTTGAGCCGGATGAGCTCGTCGTCGCGAACGCAGCCAATCGCGCGGTACTTGCGACCATGCCACTCGGTAAAACGATGCGCGAAAAATTCGCCTCTCCTTATCTTGTATGTCTGCGTGCCGACCTCCACGACACGCTCGCGAAGATTGCCGCCGATCATCCCGATATCGAACTCCGCTACGGCAGCACGCTTGCGGATTTCGCGAGCCACAGCCGCGGCGTGACAGCGCAGATCGAACGCAACCGGCAGACGGAAGAAATTCTCGGTGCCGCACTGATCGGCGCTGACGGCATTCGCTCCCAAATCCGCATGCGGCTTCACCCGGGTACAAACCCTCGGCACAGCGGCATGTCCGCATGGCGCGCGACAATTCCTCTGACGGCACTGCCGGAAGAAATGCAGCACAAGTCGCAGGTGCGTGTCTGGCTCGGTCCGGGCGCGCATCTCGTTCACTATCCGGTTGGCGACGGCAAAGAGATCAATCTCGTCGCCGTCACCATGGATAAGCAGACGACGGAGTCATGGGGCGAAGAAGCATCGACCACGGACGTCGTGCAGCGCTTCGCGCAATGGAACGAAACGCCGCGCAGCGTGATCGCCGCCGCTTCGCAATTCCGCCGCTGGTCGATTTATGAAACGCCACTCCTGCCATCATGGGGCAAAGGTGCCACGACGCTGCTCGGCGATGCTGCACACGGTATGTTTCCGTTCATCGCGCAGGGCGCGGCATCGGCGCTCGAAGACGCCGTTACTCTCGCTACGTCGCTTCACAACAACGAAGACATTCCGGCCGCGCTGCGGGGCTATGAGCGGCTGCGGATTCCGCGCACACAGAAAATCCAGAGTGCGGCGCGCAACGTCGGCCGCGTCTATCATCTCGCAAAGCCCTGGAGTTATGGGCGCGATATGGTGATGGAGCGCATCGGCGGCAAAGGCTTGATCCGCCAGAACGCGTGGATTTATCGCGGCTGAGCCGGAACGGATCGACAGGCATTCGCGTTACGTAGGGCTGCACAGCCCCGGGAAACACGATGGCCAGATCGAAACGTAAAGCCTCCACTACCGCGTCGCTATTCGCGTTCCCCGAACCGTCCTCATTCAGCGATCGCGTCGATACGTGGTTTACGGAGTTCGCGCATCACACCTCGCGCTGGGCGGGCAGTCCGTGGGTTTTCGTCATTGCGGTTCTGACCATCGTCGTTTGGGCGATCAGCGGTCCGCTGTTCGGCTTCTCCGATACCTGGCAGCTCGTCATCAATACCGGCACGACGATCATCACCTTCCTGATGGTGTTTCTGATTCAGAATACGCAGAACCGGGACGCGCTTGCGGTGCAGGTAAAGCTCTCCGAACTCATCATCAAGATGCATGGCGCGCGCAACGACTTCGCGCAGATCGAAGACCTGACCGACAAAGAACTGGAGATGTTGCACGACATCATCCGCGAGAGCGCGGGTTGTGAACCCGTGGAGCCCTCAAAACTCGCGAAGAAAATCAAGAAGAAGTCGCGAAAATCCTAAGTCCGTCCGCGCGTCGGCAAGATCAGAAGAAGCGCTGCAATGACGAAGGCAACGCTTAAGTATCCGATGCCGTCATAGATTCCGCGCGCATAGAGAAGTCCGCCAAGCGCCGAACCGATGGCCTGCCCGACATAGAGCGCAGACGTGTTCAGCGCGACAGTCGCGCTCGAAAGATGCGGCCCCGCCGCAACAAGCCGTGCCTGCTGAATCGAGTTGAATGCGGCAAAGCCCAATCCCCAGAACGCGACGCTTGCGAAGATCGTCGCGAGTATTGATGAGTTGAGCGCCCAGAACGCTATCCCGACGAGCAACGAACACATGAAGAGCGCCGAAGTCTTCAGCGCACCGATCTTGCCCACGAGCCGTGCCGCAATCACGTTGCCGATAAATCCGCAGACGCCGAACAGCGAAAACAGAAGCGCCATCAGTTCAGCACCTGCGCCCGTGCGCATGCGCGTCAGCGGATCGAAATAAGTGAGCAGTGCGAACTGCCCGCTCGTCTGTAATGTCGTAATTGCGAGCAATAGCAGCATCAACGGATTGCGCGCGACCTCAAGCCAGGATTGCAGTGAAAGCGGCTCGCCCAGCAACCCCGGCCGCAACGAAACGTAATTCAGCACGCAAGCCGCGAGAGTAAGCGCACAGCAAAGCATGTGCACTTCCCGCCAGCCGATATGCTGCGAACCCAGGCTTATGCCGGGCAAGCCCACCGCGACCGCGAGCGACCAGCCGAGAAAAATTAGAGAGATAGAGCTTGCGCGCCGCTCGGGCGTCACGAGCAATGCCACCGTGTTCGCTGCCTGTGGCGTGTACACGGCGGCTGCAGCCAACATCGCGACCCGCGCTGCAAGCAACGTCCAGAAATTCGGCGCGAACGCGGAAAGCCCGTGGCAGATCGCAGTGATCAAAAGCACCGTCGAAAGCAGCCTGCGCCGGTCAACGCGGGTGGTAACCCACGCCATGACGGGCGAACCGATGCAAAGCATGATCGCGCCCGCGGTAACGAGAAAGCCCGCCTCGCGGATCGACACACCGAGATCTTTCGCAAGCACCGAGATCATTCCGGCGGGTGCCATCACGGCAAGCCCGGTCGCGAAATTACCGAGCAGCAGCGCGAACAGCGCGAGCTGAACGCCGCTTTCGCGCGGCGCAACCGAAGCGGTGGAATTCATGCGAATCTTATTCTGAGATTTTCCGGAGGATCGCAGCAGATTCCGAGTCTGCGGGGAAAAAGGATTCGATGGCAAGCTCCGACAGCGTAACATCCACCGGCGAGCCGAAGATCGTCATGGTGCTGAACAGCGAAACTCTGCCCGCATGCGTCTCGAAATGCAGCGGAACGACTACATCGTCTGCGTTTCCTTCGCGGATCGGAACCACGCTGCGGGACGGCTTCGGATAGGCGGAGATTTCGCGCAGCAGCTCTGCGAGTTTCGCATCACCCGAAAGATCGACCTGCCGCTTGAGCCGCGCAATCAGATGCGCACGCCATTCATGAAAGTTTACGATCTTCGCCGCCAATCCATCCGGATGCAGACTGAGCCGCAATACGTTCACCGGCGGCTTCAGCAACGCGGGCGAAGCAACACCCATCAAAATCCCGATCGGCTTGTTTGCGGAAACGAGATTCCAGTGGCGGTCCACTGCGATGGCCGGATAAGGCTCGTGTCCTTTCAGAACGAGTTCGACCGCCTCCCTCGCCTTTGCAAGCGCCGGATCTGAAATCTGCCGCTCGCCAAAGACCGGCGCGAACCCGGCCGCGATAAGGAAGCCATTCCGTTCGCGCAGCGGCATCTCCAGCCGCTCCGCCAGATTGAGCACCATCTCGCGGCTCGGTTGCGCGCGGCCGGTCTCGATGAAGCTCAAATGCTTTGCGGAGATTTCCGCTTCCAGCGCCAGATCGAGCTGGGTCATGCGGCGGCGCTGGCGCCATTCGCGCAAGACTTCGCCCGCGGGTTTCGTTGCAGCCATAACTGAGACTTACCGCACGCAAAATCCCGGCGCCATTACCTCACGGGTAATCCGCCTCTGGCCCGGCTCCCGCAGTTGGAGTAGCTAATGCAAAAGCAAAAGATCCAGGGAGCGTAACGTGGCAGGCGATTTCGACGGCAAGGTTGTTCTGGTCACCGGCTCTTCCACTGGCTTGGGCGCGGCGATCGCGATCGGTGCTGCGAAGCGCGGTGCAAAAGCCATCGTCGTCAATTACGCGAGCAGCGCGAAGGAAGCCGAAGAAACCGCCGATCTGTGCCGCAAGGCGGGCGCGGACGTAGCCGTCGTGCAAGGCGATGTCTCTGAGGACGCCGACTGCAAGAAGATCGTGGAAGCGGCGGCAAAATTCGGCAAGGTCGATGCGCTCGCGAACAATGCCGGCGTCACCAAAATGGCGCCGAACCACGCCGATCTGAATGCGCTTACGAAAGACGACTTCCAGCGCCTCTATGCGATCAACACGGTCGGCCCGTTCCAGATGATCCGCGCGGCTCGTTCGCTGCTGGAGGCATCGGGCAAAGCAAGCGTCTTGATGACGTCCTCCATCGCGGCAGTGACCGGCATCGGCTCGTCGGTCGCTTACGCCGCGAGCAAAGGCGCGCTAAATACCATGACGCTTTCGCTCGCGCGCGCACTCGCACCGAAGATCCGCGTAAACGCGATCTGCCCCGGCTTCATCGACACACCTTGGTTCACCAAAGGCATCGGCGAGCAGGCGACGGCTGCGCTGCGCGAAAACATCGTCAAGAACACACCGCTGAAAGTCGCCTCCACCGCCGAGGACATTGCGGACCCTGCGCTGTTTTTGTTGTCGGACGCCTCGCGCCACGTCACCGGCGAGACGCTGCTGATCGACGCCGGCACGCATCTCGGCTTCTCGCCGCTGGTCGCGCGCTAAAGGAACTAGGCGAGTTTTATTTCTTCATCGACTTCGTGCTTGAGGCCGACGGCATCGATCGTCAGCACGATTTTCGCTTGCAGCTTCTCGTCGCCTTTGAGCTTGCCGCTTTCGATCGCCGCACGCACCGCCTGCTCGACCTCGCGCTGGGACGTGACGCCCACGACTTTCAGAAACTTGCGCAGGCTGATGTTGAAGGTTTCTTCGTTCATTTCTTTCCTCCGGGCACAAATGCTTTGTCCCGGAAATACAGGATTTGCTGACTTGTGGCGAGGAGCTTGCCGCCGCGCGTCCATAGCCCCGCGGTCTGATCGGCATAGCCTTTATTGAAGATGTTCGCGTCGGCAACGCCTAGCAGATAGTCCTCGCCCACCTCTGCAAGGTCCGCTTCGTCGCAATGGAAGTAGGTCGTCATCGAAACCGTGCCGACCTGAATAAGCCGGCCAAGCACGTGGAACGGCCGCGCAAAGAATGCGTCGCTCATATTCATGAGCGAAAGGAAGTCTAAATTGCGGAGCGGATTATCCCGCATCCAGACTTCCGTGCGCGCGCTGCCGAGCGGCACCGAGTCATCCTTGCGCATCACCGGGAAACCGCTTGCGAAGCGCATATCGAAACGATCGATCCATGCGAGGGGCGCTTTCGCTTTCGGCGGATCGATTTCCTCCGGCGCCTTCACCGCAGGCATCTTGCCAGAGATATACGAGAAGCCTTCAGGCCGGGCGGCGAAAACAAGTGTCGCCGTTGCGATGGTGTCCGGTCCTTGCGCCATCTCGACCGAGAAATGCTGCGTCGAGCGGTTCGTGCGTTTTTCCGCGACAACAATATCAAACGCGCCTTTCGCGACCGGCGCGCAGTAGTTGATCGTCATGGCAAGAGGGAGGTTCTGCCGCTTCGGATGCTGCATCGCTGCATTGAGAAGCGTCGCCGCGGTCGCCCCACCAAACGGACCGGTGAAATTCCAGTAGGCGTCGCTGGTCGCGCCAGTCAGTTTATCGCCGGCTGCTTCTAGTTTTGTCGCAGCGTCGAGCGGATGCATGAGGACACTCCTCGTTCACGTTCGTAGTTAGCGCGGCAACCCCCGCGCGCCGATTACCTCCGAGGTAATCGACCAAAGGTGCGGCGGACGCAAGAGTGACGCCACGTCAACGAAGAAAGGAAAATCGAATGACCTTCACCCCTTCTCTCTTCTTACGTCGCGTCCTGCTGCTTGATGCGGTTGCGACCTTTGCCACCGGCCTCTTGCTGCTGGGCGGAATGAACCTTCTGCAAAGCTGGCTCAACCTGCCTGCATTGCTGACGACGTACGCCGGCGCGTTTTGCGTCGTCTGGGCCGTGCTCGTAGCTTTCGCCTTCACGCGCAAGCAGCTCACTCGCGGTTTTGTGCTCGCGATCGTTATCGGTAACGCGCTCTGGGCGCTCGGCTCGCTTGCGCTTCTCGTCTCCGGCTACATCACACCGACTGTGCTCGGCTATGCCTTCGTGATTGCGCAGGCAATTGTCGTCGGCGTGTTCGCGGAGTTGCAATATGTTGGGTTGAACCGCTCGGCTACGCAGAACGCGCGCGCGTAATCAAAAATCGAGCCCGACTTCGTCATGGCCGGGCTTGTCCGGGCCATCTCGAGTCCGCTTGTGTCAGCGTCATCCGATCAAGAAACTGAACTTGTTTACCTGGCCTCCCTGCGTGACACTCACTTCTCAGGAAGGGCGTAAACATGAAAGCCGCAGTGATTCAGAAGCCGCCGGTGCTGCTCGATCGGGATGCGACCATCGCCCGAATGCTGGAACTGATCGAAGAGGCGGTGCGCGAGGGCGCGGCACTTCTGGTCTTTCCCGAAGCTTACATCCCCGGCTATCCGACCTGGATCTGGCGGCTGAAGCCCGGCGGCGATATGGCGCTATCCAACGAATTGCATGCAAGACTTCGGCAAAACTCCGTCAGTCTTGCGCGCGGCGATCTTCAGCCCGTTCAGAATTCGGCGAAAAAACATCAGATCACACTCGTCATCGGTATCAACGAAATCGATACGGAAGTGAGCGGTACCACGCTTTACAACACGGTCGTTGTTATCGGGCCGGACGGCAGGATTCTGAATCGTCACCGCAAGCTGATGCCGACCAATCCCGAACGAATGGTCTGGGGGATGGGCGATGCGTCGGGACTGAGAGTCGTCGATACACCAGCCGGTAGATTGGGCTCGCTCATATGCTGGGAAAACTACATGCCCCTCGCCCGTTACGCACTCTACGCGCAAGGCGTCGACATCTACGTCGCACCGACCTGGGATACCGGGGAAAGCTGGATTGCCACCCTACGCCACATCGCGAAAGAAGCGGGCTGCTGGGTAATCGGCACCTCAACTGCAATGCAGGGCAGCGACGTGCCGCACGATTTTCCTGACCGCGACAAACTCTTCAACAGCGACGAATGGATCAACGACGGCGGCGCGGCAGTCGTAAAGCCGGGCGGCGCCATGGCCGCCGGCCCTCTGCACCGCCAGAAGGGAATACTCTACAGCAAGATCGACGCAGAAGCCGCGCGCCGTTCCCGCCGCTCGCTCGATGTCGCTGGACATTATTCGCGGCCAGATGTGTTTACTTTTTCGGTGGATCGCCGCGCGAAAACACCAGTGAATTTTACGGATTGAGAGAAGGCTTCGTCAGGCGCCTTGCGAAACTGCGCGGTACATCACGTCACGCGCGCGATCCAGCACCTGCTTCGGAATCTCGCGACGCTGCAAGCCGAACTTCTCAATCCTTTGATCCATGCTCCGCAGACGCGCAGCCCATGAAACGGCCTCGCGTAGCCTGCCTTCGGCCAACGCTTCGGCCTGCGCTTTCGCGGCGGTATCGCGCAGTTCAAAAGTCTTGGCTTCCATCAACGCGGTTACCGCGATCCGATCGTCCGAATGCATGGTGAAGCCTCCTCCAATTACGAGGGAGGTTATCTGAGTCTCGTGACGGGCAAGAAGATTCGTTTTCTTGAAGCCGCGCGAGAGACTCGCTAGGCGAAACTTCCGAATCAATGTTCGGCGAATCGCACCGAATCGATTCGCCGTGAAACGGTTTGCGCCTCAGTGATTGCGCGCCGGAAAAACACGACGCCACAACACGTCGTGTTGCTCGCACGAGCATTTCAATTCGAGCGCAAGTCTGCTGGTGCGGGCGCCCGGACTCGAACCGGGACAGAGGTTTCCCTCCGAGGGATTTTAAGTCCCTTGCGTCTACCATTCCGCCACGCCCGCGAACCGCGGCGGACCATAATCGCGGCCCCTGCCCACTTGCAACCAAAGTGGGCAAGAACGCCGCGTGCATGACCAGAAAAATCGCCTAATATCGGCGAATGTCCTGGCTCCCCTCACAAGACCCCATTCTCGGCGACAAGCGCTCCTGCGACGCGCTCGAGCTCGTCATCATTCCCCGCGCGCGAGACCTCGGCGATTTCGAAGTCCGCCGCGCGCTGCCGCACGGCAAGCGCCAGATGGTCGGCCCCTTCATCTTCTTCGATCAATTCGGGCCGGTGCAGTTCATCGCCGGCCACGGCATGGACGTGCGCCCGCATCCGCATATCGGGCTTGCGACGGTCACTTATCTTTTCGACGGCCGCATCATGCACCGCGACAGCGAAGGCAACGCGCTGGAGATCACGCCGGGTGCAATGAACCTCATGACCGCGGGCAGCGGCATTGCGCACTCCGAGCGCACGCCGGGCGATGCGCGCAACGGCGGCATGAAGATGAGCGGCATCCAGAGCTGGATCGCGCTGCCGAAGTCGCACGAAGAAATCGCGCCGAGCTTTCAGAACTTTACCGCCGAAAGCCTGCCCATCATCGATGACGGCGCGTTTCGCGCGCGCGTCGTCGCGGGCAAGATGTTCGGCAAGTCGTCGCCGGTCGGCATGCATTCCGAATGGTTCTACGGCGAAGTCGTCCTCGACGAAGGCGCAAGCGCCCCGCTCGATCCCGATTACGAAGAGCGCGCGATCTATGTGGCCGAAGGCGAAGTCGAAATCGCAGGCGACCGCTTCGAAGCGCCGCGCCTTCTCATTTTCCGGCCCGGCGACCGCATCACCGTGCGCGCAGTGAGAAAGTCGCGCCTGATGTTTCTCGGCGGCGCTGCGCTCGAAGGCCCGCGCTACATCTGGTGGAATTTCGTCCACTCAAGCAGAGAGCGTATCGAGCAGGCAAAAGAAGACTGGAAGACCGGCCGCTTCAAGCAGGTGCCCGACGAAACCGAATTCATTCCGCTACCCAATTCGTAACCTTCGCACTGGCGCGCGAAGCGAGCGGCCAGCGCGAAAAAAATGCGATAAATAAGTCGCAGTGAAAATAGAACATCCAAGGAAACGCCAAATGCTTTTCGAAACGACCCTCGCCGGAAGTCTGCCCAAGCCCGCATGGCTCGCGGAGCCGAACAAGCTTTGGGCACCGTGGAAACAATCCGGCCAGGCGCTCTTGGACGCCAAGCGCGATGCGACCGTGCTCATTCTGAAAGAGCAGGAAGACGCCGGCATCGACATCGTCACCGAAGGCGAGCAGTCGCGCCAGCATTTCGTGCACGGCTTTCTCGAGAAGGTCGAAGGCATCGACTTCACGAACAAGGTCGAAATGGGCATCCGCAACGATCGCTACAAGGCGATGGTGCCGGTCGTGAACGGCGAGTTGAAGCTGAAAGGCCGCGTGCACGAATTTGAAGCGCGCGTCGCGCGCGCACACACCAAGCGCAAGCTGAAGTTCACGCTTCCCGGCCCGATGACCATCATCGATACGATTGCGGATCAGCATTACGGCGACCGCGTTAAAATGGCGAAGGCTTTTGCCAAGCTCCTCAATCAGGAAGCCCGCGCGCTCGAAGCCGACGGAGTCGACGTGATCCAGTTCGATGAGCCCGCCTTCAACGTCTATATGGATGAAGTCACGCAATGGGGCATCGACGCGCTCCACATCGCAGCCGAAGGCCTCACCTGCACCACCGCCGTTCACATCTGTTACGGCTACGGGATCGAGGCGAACGTGGCGTGGAAGCAGACGCTCGGCGACGAGTGGCGGCAGTATCAGGATATTTTTCCGGCGCTTGCGAAGAGCAAGATCCAGCAGGTCTCGCTGGAAGCGCGCAATTCCAAGGTACCGATCGACCTGATCGGTTTGCTCGAAGGCAAGGACATTCTGATCGGCGCAATCGACGTCGCCTCCGACCAGATCGAAATGCCGGAGGAAGTCTGCAAGGTCATCGAACAGGCCATGCGTTACGTGCCGAAGGACCGCATCTTCCCGGGCACCAATTGCGGCATGGCACCCATGCGCCGTGAAGTCGCCTTCGCGAAACTGGCGGCGCTTTCCAAAGGTGCGGCACTGGCGCGCGAACGCTACGCTTAAGCACTATTGGCGAAAGGAACGGCGCGGCTTATCTCAACGGGATGGAGCCGCACGCGCACGATCATTCGCATCATCACGGCCATTCGGGGCATGACCATAAGGTCAAAGATCCCGTCTGCGGGATGATGGTCGATCCGCATACGGCAAAGCATCGTCACGAGCGTCACGGCCACACCTATTATTTCTGCAGCCCGCGCTGCCGCGAGAAGTTCGTGGCCGACCCGGAAAAATATCTCGCCGATGAAAAGCCGAAAGAAGATGTGCCTGCCGGCACCATCTACACCTGTCCGATGCATCCGGAGATCCGGCAGAACGGTCCCGGCGCCTGCCCGATCTGCGGCATGGCGCTTGAGCCTGAACTCGTCACCGCGGACAGCGGACCCAATCCCGAACTGATCGACATGACGCGGCGCTTCTGGATTGCGGTCGCGCTCACGATCCCGGTGCTCTTTCTCGAGATGATTCCGCATCTCGCCGGGATCAGCTTCGTGCCCGCGGAATATTCAGGGCCGCTGCAATTCGTCCTCGCAACGCCAATCGTGCTTTGGGCGGGATGGCCTTTCTTCCAGCGCGGCTATGCCAGCATCGTCTCCGGCAACCTCAATATGTTCACGCTGATCGCGATGGGAACAGGCGTCGCGTGGCTCTACAGCGTCGTCGCGCTCCTCTTCCCCGCGATCTTTCCGGCGGCGTTCCGCGATCATCACGGCAATGTCGCTCTTTATTTTGAAGCGGCTGCGGTCATCACCGCACTGGTCTTGCTCGGACAGGTTCTGGAATTGCGCGCACGCGAGCAAACTTCGGGAGCGATCAAGGCGCTTCTGAATCTCGCGCCGAAGCAGGCGCGCAAAATCAAGGAAGATGGCAGCGAAGAGGATGTCGCGGTCGATTCAATCGCGGTCGGCGATAAACTCCGTGTGCGTCCCGGCGAGAAAATCCCGGTCGATGGCATCGTAATCGACGGCAGATCGTCTATCGACGAATCGATGGTCACCGGCGAGTCGATGCCGGTCACGAAAGAGAAAGACGCAAAGCTGATCGCAGGCACCGTCAATCAGAGCGGCGCGTTGGTGATGCATGCGGAAAAAGTCGGCCGTGACACCATGCTTTCGCAGATCGTGCAGATGGTGGCGCAGGCGCAGCGCTCGGCGGCACCCATTCAGCGTCTCGCGGATCGCGTCTCGGCCTGGTTCGTGCCGCTCGTGATTCTTGCCGCGCTCCTCGCGTTCGCAGTCTGGGCGATGTTCGGCCCCGAGCCACGTTACGGCTACGGTCTGGTTGCCGCAGTCACCGTACTCATCATTGCCTGCCCCTGCGCGCTGGGTCTTGCCACGCCCATGTCGATCATGGTCGGCGTCGGCCGCGGTGCGCAGATGGGCGTACTCGTGAAGAACGCAGCAGCCCTTGAGCGGCTCGAGCGCGTCAATACGCTCGTCATCGATAAGACCGGCACGCTTACGGAAGGCAAACCCAAACTCACGAAAGTCGTCACCAACGCGTTTTCGGAAAGCGAATTACTGCGTCTCGCCGCAAGCGTAGAGCGCGCAAGCGAACATCCACTCGCGCAGGCCATCGTGAACGAAGCAAATGCGCGCAAGCTCGCGCTCTCCGACGTCTATGATTTCAATTCTCCCACAGGCAAAGGCGCTTTCGGCCGTGTCGAAAGCAAGCATATTACGCTCGGTAACGCGCCGTTTTTGAAAGAGCGCGGCATCGACACCAGCGAGTTTGACTTCGAAGCGGACCGTTTGCGCGAGAATGGCGCAACCGTCATCTATGTCGGAGTCGACGCGAAGACCGCAGGCGTGCTCGCGATCAAGGACCCGGTGAAAGCGACGACGCGCAAAGCGCTCGAAGCCCTGAAGAAAGACAAGATACGTCTCGTCATGCTAACCGGCGACAACAAGACGACCGCGCGCGCAGTCGCGGATGAACTTGGCATCGAGGAAGTCGAAGCGGAAGTGCTCCCGGAGCAGAAAGCGAAGATCGTCGAAAAACTACGCAGCGAAGGGCGCGTAGTCGCAATGGCAGGCGACGGCGTGAACGACGCGCCGGCATTGGCGGCGTCCGATGTCGGCATTGCGATGGGTACAGGCACCGATGTTGCGATGGAAAGCGCGGGCATCACGCTGCTGAAAGGCGATCTTATGGGCATCGTGCGCGCGCGGCATCTGTCGCAAGCGACGATGAAGAACATCCGGCAGAACCTGTTCTTCGCTTTTCTCTATAACGCGGGTGGCGTGCCGATCGCAGCGGGCGTGCTTTATCCGGCGTTCGGGATTCTGCTTTCGCCGATCGTCGGTGCGGCGGCGATGGCGCTTTCTTCGGTCAGCGTGATCGGGAATGCGCTGCGGCTGCGATTTACGCGTATCTAACATTGCGTCATGCCCGCGCTTGTCGCGGGCATCCACGCCTTAGCAGCGCTTAAAAATAAGAAAGCGTGGATGGTCGGGACAGCCCGACCATGACGAGGAACTATTCCTTCCCGCGGATCGGCGGCGCGTACGTCAACATCGTGTCCCACGGGAAATAAATCCACGTGTCCTGCGAAACTTCCGTGATGAACGTATCGACCAGCGGACGGCCGAGCGGTTTCGCATAGACCGCTGCGAAGTGCGCTTTCGGCAACATCTCGCGAACCACCTTCGCGGTCTTGCCGGTATCGACGAGGTCATCGATGACCAGAAGACCCTCGCCTTTCGTATCTAACAGCCTGCCTTCGATGGTCTTCACGACTTCCGGCGCGCTCTGATTTTTGTAATCGCGGTAGCTGACGATGGAAATCGTTTCGATCAGCCGCACATCGAGTTCGCGTGAGACGATCGCCGCCGGGACCAAACCGCCCCGGGTAATACAGACGATGGCATCGAACGGCCCCACCGAGTGCAGCCGCCAGGCCAGCGCCCGCGCGTCGCGATGAAATTGATCCCATGAAACCGGAAACGGTTTTTCCGGCCCGCCTGCTGCTTCGATCATTCTGTTCACGCCCTCCCGCGTTGCCGCGACGATTACCGCAACTCGCAAACAAAGGCGAACGCGCCGGAGAGGTATCAACAACCCTTGCTGGTCAGCGCTTGGCGGCAATTTCCGCGAGAATCCGCCGCGACATCGCCTCGACGTCCGCTTTTGCGGCGGCGAGTTTCGCAGCATCGCGCGAGCGCACGACCACGCGCGTCGCGAAGCCTTTTTCGTTCATGTAGGGGTACGAACCGATGGTCGTGTCGGGATGGTTCTTCTGTACCTCGCGAAGATCGGTCGCGATGTCGCCTTCCTTCAATCCGGCGTCGATGGTCTCGGACAAAACCTTGGTACCGGTTTTGAGCTGCGGCACGACATGGTCGAGCATCGCGCGCATGATCGCAGGCACGCCTGCCATCACGATCACATTGCCGATCCAGAAGCCCGGCGCTTTCGAAATCGGGTTCACGACGAGATCGGCGCCGTCCGGAATACGTGCCATCCGAAGCCGCGCCTCGTTCAGATCGCCGTCGGTAAAGCGCTCCTTGAGCAATGCGACCGCGCGGGGATCGTGGCCGATCTTCACACCGAAGGCTTTTGCGACCGCGTCCGCGGTAATGTCGTCGTGCGTCGGACCGATGCCGCCGGTCGTGAACACATAAGTGTAGCGATTACGCAGCGCATTCAGCGCTGCCACGATCTCTTCCTCCACATCGGGCACGAAACGCACCTCCCGCAGATCGACACCCACGCTCGTCATCGTCTCGGCGATGTGTCCGACATTGGTATCCTTGGTACGGCCGGAGAGCAGCTCGTCTCCGATCACAAGAACAGCGGCAGTGACGCGATTTTCCATTTGCGATGACATAACGAACTCGCGAGAATTATATTTCCGGGCGCCAAGAGCCGCGTTTGACGCATGAACTATCCTGCTCGATATTTCGAAAAATTACAAAGAACGCTCGGGGAAGCGCCGTGAACGTCAACGCCAAACCGCCGTTCCGCGCGGTAAACTTCGCGGCTGTCGGTGTCGATAGGATCGACAACGCGGACGGCTCGATCCTGTTGCGCTCGTGCGCAAAGCTTCCCGAATATAATCCTTCGCTTGCCGCCCTCTTCCGGAAAGCCGTCGAGAAAGCACCGTCGCAGCTTTATCTCGCGGAGCGCGCGGGCGACGATTGGCGCAAGGTGACTTACGAGCAGGCGCGCAGGATCGTGGATGGCGTCGCTTCAGCGCTGCTGGAGCGCGGTCTTTCCGCCGAGCGACCGGTCGTCATTCTCTCCGGCAATGCCGTCGATCATGGTTTGCTCTCGATCGCCTGCGAACACGCCGGCATTCCCGTCGCGCCGATTTCGGTCGCCTATTCGCTGCAAAGCTCCGATCTCGCGAAGATCAAATACATCGCCGAGTTGCTCAATCCCGGTCTCGTCTATGCCGCCGATACCGGCCCGTTCGCGAAAGCGCTCGCGATTGCGGGGAAGAACGCCGAGATCGTCGCCAGCAAGAACAGCGCAAACCTCGAAAACGTGACGCTGTTCGATCAGCTCGCACAGACAAAGCCTTCGCCCGCGCTGGAAAAAGCTGTCGGCTCGATCAACAAAGATACGATTGCGAAATTTCTCTTCACTTCCGGCTCCACCAATCTGCCGAAAGCAGTCGTCTCGACGCACGGCATGCTCACCGCCAATCAGGAGCAGATTGTTTCCTGCTGGCCTTATCTCGAAGAGACGCCGCTCGTGCTCTGCGACTGGTTGCCGTGGAATCACACCTTCGGCGGCAGCTTCTGTTTCAATCTCGCGCAGCGTGTAGCGGGCACGATGTATATCGACGGCGGCAAGCCCGCGCCGGGACTTGCGGAAATCACCGTGAAGAACATCACAGAAGTTTCGCCGACGACCTATTTCAACGTGCCTGCAGGCTATTCCGCGATCCTGCCGCATCTGGAAAAGGATGAAGCGCTCGCGAAGAAATTCTTCTCACGGCTCCAGATGATTTTCTATGCCGGCGCTTCGCTGCCGAAAGATCTTTGGGAGCGGCTGGAAAATCTCGCGATCAAATCGACCGGCGCGCGTGTGCCGATGACGACCGCATGGGGCACCACCGAAACCGCGCCGCTATCCTTGATGCAGCATTTCTTCGCGGACGGGCCGGGCGTAATTGGCGTGCCCTGCCGCGGCGTCGATACGAAGCTCGTTCCTTCCGGCAACAAGCTCGAAATCCGCGTGCGCGGGCCCAACGTAACGCGCGGCTACTGGAAGCGCGACGAGCAGACGAAATCCGCGTTCGACGAAGAAGGCTTCTACAAATCCGGCGACGCCGTGCGCTTCGCTGATCCGAACGATCCCGACAAAGGTTTGATTTTCGACGGGCGTCTTGCGGAAGATTTCAAGCTGACCAGCGGCACCTGGGTGCAGGTCGGCACGCTCCGCGTAGCGGCGATTGCCGCCTGTTCGCCGGTCGTGCAGGACATGGTGATCTGCGGCGAAGGCTTTGAGAATATCGGCGTACTTTGCTGGCTCAATGTAGCGGGTGCGGCGAAAACTGCAGGAGTCGAGGCGACAACACCGCTATCCGAGCTTTCCAGGCACCCGAAAGTGCTGGAGCACGTGGCCACCGCGCTCAAAAAATGGAATGCGGCGCAGTCCGGGCTCTCGACCAAAGTCGCGCGCGCAATCCTGTTGCCAGACGCACCTTCGATCGACGCCAACGAGATCACCGACAAAGGCTATATCAATCAGCGCGCGGCGCTGGAGCGCCGCAGCGCTGAAATCGAGCGGTTGTTCGCGACTAAGCCTGACGCGTCGGTAATTGTCGCGATTTAATCCTTCCTATCCGGAACGCTTAATCCTTAGGCGCGTTGCCTAGCGGCTGAGCGCTGCCGCCTTTTGCGCCAGAGCGCGAGGGCTGGCATGATTGCAGGCAGAAGACCGGAGCCGGAATTGTCCTCGCGTAGCCCAAGCTTTTTCGACGAGATGCGTGCGCCGGATGGCTCTATCCGGCCTGCCTATCAACAACTCGCTTTCTGGCTTGAGAACGTCCCGAAAGACGTTCTCGATTATCGCCGCAAGGAAGCGGAATTCATCTTCCGCAGGATCGGCATCACCTTCGCGGTTTATGGCGAAGCCGCATCCACCGAACGCCTGATCCCTTTCGACATTATCCCGCGCATTCTCAATCGCGGTGAATGGCAGAAGCTCTCGCGCGGACTTGAGCAGCGCGTGAAAGCGCTGAATGCCTATCTGCACGACGCCTACAACAAACGTGAAATTCTTCGCGCCGGAATTATCCCTGAAGAACTGGTCTTCGGGAATCCGGTTTTCCGTCCCGAAATGAACGGGCAAGCGGTGCCGCACAATATTTACGTGATGATCGCAGGCATCGATGTCGTCCGCGTCGATCCCGACAATTTCTATGTACTTGAGGACAATGCGCGCGTTCCGTCAGGCGTGTCCTACATGCTGGAGAACCGCGAGATCATGCTCCGGTTGTTTCCGGAATTGTTCATCGATCATCCGGTCGCGCCGGTCGAGAACTATGCCGACGATCTGCTCGCGACGCTGAAGTCGGTCGCGCCCGTCACATCGTCCGGCGAGCCGAATGTCGTGCTGATGACGCCGGGCATCTACAACTCCGCCTATTACGAACACTCTTTTCTCGCAGATAAACTCGGCTGCGAACTCGTCGAAGGCCGCGACATGTTCGTCAAAGGCGACATGCTCTACATGCGCACGACCGAAGGTCCGAAGCGCGTGGATGTCATCTATCGCCGCGTCGACGACGACTTCATCGATCCCCTCGCGTTCCGGCCGGATTCGATGCTCGGCGTGCCGGGCCTGTTGTCAGTCTATCAGGCAGGGAACGTCACGCTCGCCAACGCGCCAGGTACTGGCATTGCGGACGACAAGGCCGTCTACAGCTACATGCCCGACATCATCAGATTTTATCTCGGTGAAGAACCGATCCTGAAGAATGTCGAGACATACCGCTGCCGCGAACCTGACCAACTGAAATACGTGCTCGACAACATCGACAAGCTGGTGGTGAAGGAAGTGCATGGCTCCGGCGGCTACGGCATGCTGATCGGACCTGCAGCCGACAAAAAAACCATCGAGAATTTCGCTGCGAAAGTGAAAGCTGCACCGGAAGGCTTTATCGCGCAGCCGACGCTCGCGCTCTCCACCTGCCCCACATTCGTTGAGGAAGGCATCGCGCCGCGTCACGTGGACTTGCGTCCCTTTGTACTCACCGGCCGCGACAAAGTCCGCATCGTGCCGGGCGGGCTGACGCGCGTAGCACTCTCGAAAGGATCGCTCGTCGTGAACTCAAGCCAAGGCGGCGGCACGAAAGATACCTGGGTGCTGGATCGCTGACATGCTCTCGCGCACCGCAAGCAACCTCTATTGGCTCTCGCGCTACGTCGAACGCGCCGAATGTCTCGCGCGCATTCTGGACGCAACCTATCGCCTCTCCGCGCTGCCGCAGGGCTATGGCAGCGAAACCAACGAATGGGAATCCGCGATTGCCACCGCTGGATCGGTAATTTCCTTCGGTGAAAATTACAAAGAGGCGAACGAGCGGACCGTTACGGAATGGATCGCTTTCTCGCCGGAAAATCCGGCTTCGATCCGCAACTGCCTTGAAATCGCGCGCACGAACGCGCGCTCAGTCCGCACCGCACTGACCGGGGAAATGTGGGATGCGATCAATTCCGCCTGGCATGAACTGCATCGCTACGATCCGAAGCGGATCACGCGCGAAGAATTCACGCGCTTTCTGAATTTCGTGATGGAAACGTCGGTGCGTTTCGACGGCACGAGTTTCCGCACCATGCTTCGGAACGATGCCTACTGGTTCTCGCGCCTCGGTTTTCTTGTCGAGCGCGCCGACGCGACCGCGCGCATTCTCGACGTGAAATATCACGTGTTGCTGCCGCGTGAAGCACAGGTCGGCGGACCGCTCGATTACTTCCAGTGGGCTTCGATCCTGCGCTCGGTTTCCGCACGAACCAGCTATCACTGGGTTTACCGCGATAGCGTGAAGCCCTGGCTTGTCGCGGATCTTCTGATCCTCAACCGCCAGATGCCACGCTCGCTGGCAAGCTGCTACGAAAACATCAACCGCTATCTCGACGATCTCGCGCAGTTCTATGGACGGCAGGGACAGGCGCAGCGGCTCGCCCGCGCGACGACCAGCAAACTCGAAAACGGAAAGATGGAAGAAATCTTCCAATCCGGCCTGCATGAGTTTATTACGCAATTCCTGATCGACAATAATCGCGTCGGTAACGCGATCGGCGATCAATATCTGATCTAACTGAAGCAAGAAGAACGATGCGAATCCGGATCGCGCACGAAACCGTCTATCGTTACGACACGCCTGCGACCAAGGCGATCCAGATTCTGCGCCTGATGCCGCGCAACCATGACGGTCAATATGTCGTGCGCTGGCGCGTGGAAGTTTCCGAAGACTGCCGCGTCGAGCCGCGTGAAGACGCCTTCGGCAATCTCACGCATACTTTCACCGTCGATGGGCCGATCTCGGAACTCGCCGTTCGCGTCGCCGGCGAAGTCGAGACGCAGGACACGCACGGCATCATGCGGGGCACACGGGAAAAATTCCCGCCTTCGTTCTATCTGCGTCAGACCGATCTCACGATGCCCAACAAGGACATTACGGCTTGGGCGGAAGAGCTCAATGACAACGGCAAGCGTCCCGCGCTCGATACGCTGCACGCGATGCAGCAGGCGATCTATTCCAATTTCACCTTCGACGTGAACGCCACTGTACCCTCCACGACCGCGCAACAGGCTTTCGCGAACAAGCATGGCGTCTGCCAGGACTACGCGCATATTTTCTGCGCAGCCGCGCGCCACCTGAAAATCCCGGCGCGATATGTCGGCGGCTATTTCCTGCGCGGCGATGGCGTCGTGAACATGGAATCCGGCCATGCCTGGGCGGAAGCTTTCCTGCCTGATTTTGGCTGGATCGCTTTCGACCCCGCAAACGGCATTTGCGCAACGGAAGCCCATGTCCGGGTCGCGACCGGGCTCGATTATCTTGCCGCTGCCCCGGTGCGTGGCACCCGCTACGGGGGCGTCGGCGAAGCCATGGACGTGAAAGTCACGGTCGATCAGGCAAGCCGGCAATCGCAGCAATAGGTCGCAATAGACCGCAATTGCCCGCACTTGCCGCGGTGCAGCGGTAGGGCATACTCCGCCCCCGGCAACGAAAGTCCTTGAGTCGATGACCTATTGCTGCGGAATCCTGGTTCGCGACGGGATCGTGATGATCGGCGACACGCGCACCAATGCGGGTCTCGACAACATCTCGACCTTCCGCAAACTTCATCTCTTTGAGGAGCCCGGCAAGCGCGTGATGGCGCTGGCCTCCGCCGGCAATCTTTCCGTTTCGCAGACGGTCGTGAGCCTGCTCTCTGAAGGCATCGAGAATCCCGAGACCGGCGAGCGCGAACGGCTTACCGATGCGCCTACAATGTTCCAGGCGGCGCAACGCGTCGGCCGTGCGGTACGCATGGTCTATGAGAGCGACGCGAAATTCATGGAAGACACCGAGATCAATTTCGATGTCTCCTTCCTGTTCGGCGGACAAGTCGAAGGGCGCCGACTGCGTCTCTTCATGGTCTATGCCGCAGGCAACTTCATCGAGTGCACGACCGACACGCCTTATCTCCAGATCGGCGAGCACAAATACGGCAAGCCCATTCTCGACCGCGCGGTGAACTACGAAACCGATCTTTACGATGCGTTGAAGATCGGTCTGATCTCGATGGATTCGACCATGCGTTCGAACCTCTCGGTCGGCTTGCCAGTCGACGTCGCTGTAATCCGCCGCGACACCTTTGGCATCGAACTGAACTATCGCATCATGCCGGGCGAACCTTATTTCACTGATCTGCGCGAGCGCTGGTCGGCGGCACTCCGTGCCGCACACATCGCAATCCCCCGCCCGCCTTATGCAACGCGGCCTGTCGAAACGATGCCGATACCGGAAGCGATCGATACCGTGCTGCCGCGCTCGGGCGCGCATGCCAATGCTGCAAGCGCGCAATTGACCGCGGGCCAGCCGGCGGCGAAAGTTCTGCAACAGCAGAAACCGAGCCGATAACCACAAACAAAATTCAGAAAATTCAGGGAGTGAATGGCGATGGCAACTTCGCGCAAAATCGCATTGGTCACGGGCGCAGGCTCCGGCATCGGCAGAGCGTCCGCGGTAGCGCTCGCCAAAGCCGGCTTCAATCTCGTAATCGCGAGCCGCACCAAAGCGCAGCTCGATGACGTGGCGAAGGAAATTACGGCTGCCGGCGCCGAATGCCTCGTGGTGCCGACCGATGTCGGCGATCCCGCACAGGTGAAAGCGCTTTTTGCCAAGACGAAAGAGAAATTCGGCCGCCTCGACGTCGTCTTCAACAACGCGGGCCGTGGCACGCCGCCGGTGCCGCTCGAAGAGATCAAGCTCGAAGACTGGAACGCGACGGTTGCCGCAAACCTCACCGGCCCCTTCGTCTGCACGCAGGAAGCCTTCAAGATCATGAAGGATCAGAGCCCGCGAGGCGGCCGCATCATCAACAACGGCTCGATATCCGCTTACGCACCGCGCCCCTTCTCGTCGCCCTACACTTCAACCAAGCACGCTGTCTCCGGTCTGACGCGTGCTACCGCGCTCGATGGCCGCGCTTATGACATTGCCTGCAGTCAGATCGACATCGGCAATGCCGTGACACCGATGACCGAGCGCATGGCGAATGGCGTGTTGCAGCCGGATGGAAGCACGAAGGTCGAGCCGCGCGTTGCGGTCGAACATGTCGCGAATGCGATCGTCTACATCGCGTCGCTGCCGCTGGATGCGAACGTGCTCTTCATGAACGTGATGGCGACGAAGATGCCGTTCGTCGGCAGAGGCTGATTTAACTTAAAGCCCGCTCGAACCTGTCGCCAGTTCCTGACGAAGAAGCTGTGCTGCCTGCTGCAGTTGCGGGTCGCTGCGCTTGCGCGGAAACGGCAGCGTAATCGGAATCGACGCATGGAATGCGCCGGGTGAGCCGATGATCGCGACAACGCGGTCGGCGAGATAAACCGCTTCGTCAATCGAGTGCGTGACGAAGAGAATGGTTTTCTTCGTCGCGGCGCGAATGCGCGCAAGTTCTTCCTGCAGGCTTTCGCGCGTGATCGCGTCCAGCGCCGCGAACGGCTCGTCCATCAGCAGCACTTCGGGATCGACAGCGAGCGCACGCGCAATCGCGACGCGCTGGCGCTGGCCGCCGGAAAGCTCATGCGGATAGCGGTTTCCCAGCGTGCTGAGGCCGACGAGATCGAGCGCGTCCTGCGAGCGCTTCTTCCGTTCTGCCGCTGACGTTCCCCAATGCTCAAGACCGAAGCCGACGTTGTCGATGACACTGCGCCAGGGCAGCATCCGCGCATCCTGAAACACCATCGCGACCTGCAAGCTGCCGCGTTTTTGCGGCGCGCGAACCGTGAACGTGCCCGCGCTCGGTTTCAGCAGATTCGCGATCACGCGCAGCAGCGTGGACTTGCCGACGCCGGACGGCCCGACGATCGCAACGAATTCGCCGCGCTTCACGTCGAGATCGAGATTGCGCAGGACTTCAGTGCGCTCGTTGTTACGCGAGAAGGTCAGCCCGATCTTGCGGAGTTCGACTATCGCTTCCATCGGAGCAACCAATTCTGAACCGCGACGAACATTGCGTCGATGACGCCATAGAGAAACGCCATCGTCGCCATGTAGACGACGACCACATCGGACGCGAGCAAGTTGGACGCCTGCGTCATGCGCGAACCGAGACCCGGCACGCCGAAGATTTCTGCCGCGACCACCGCCATCCACGCTTGACCGAGTGCCGTGCGCAGGCCGGCAAGAATGCCGGGTGCAGCCGCCGGCAAAATAACTTTGTAGAGTTTCTGGAACCACCAGCGGAATTCGAACGCGTCCGCGAGTTCAATCAGGTCGCGGTCCACCGCCTGCACCGCGCCGAGTGCTGCGAAATAGGAAATCCAGAGCACGCCGATCGCGATGATGAAAACCGCACCGGAAGGATTGACGCCGAACCACAGGATCGCAAACGGAACCCAGGCAAGACCGGGAATCGGCCGTAGGATACGAACGACCCAACTCAAGCTGTCTTCGAGCGGCTTGAAGATGCCGGTGATGACACCGAGCGTCACACCGAGGATGCCGCCGATCGCAAGACCGATCAGATAGTGGCGAAGACTTAAAACCAGCATCTGTTGCCAGATGCCCGCGCGCACTTCGCGCATGAACGCTTCAGGCAATGCGCTGGGCGGCGGAAGAAAGGCTGCGGGAACAATGCCGAAATACGGCAGCGCCTCCCAGAACAAGAGAAAGGCCGCCAAACCGAGCGCGGCAAGCGCAAGCGAATAGCGGCCTTTCATGATCTCGATCTCTAGTGATTGACGGGCGGCAACTTAATGCCCGGCAACAGCTTCCTTGTAAACGTTCAGCGCGAACAGGCCATCGACCGGCTCGGCTTTCTTGAGAACGCCGATTTTCACCTGAAAATCCTGCAGCTTCACGGCAGACGCCGTAATGCGGTTCGGATCGGCAACGAAACGGGTCTGCGGCGACTTCAGCGACGCGAGCAGAACGTCATCCGGCAGCAGACCTTTGCCGAACGCTTCGCCGAGATGCGGCACCGACTTCTCCGGATTCTTCTCGAGGAATTCGGTCGCGCGAACCGTAAGGCGAATGAGCTTCTTCACCGCTTCGGGATTCTTGGTCGCGAAGTCGCCGGTGACTGCGAGCACGACACCGGGGAAGTTCGGGAAGATTTCAGCACCGTCCGCGATCAGCTTGATCTTCGGATTCTGCTTGCGAACGATCGCAAGCGCAGGCTCGCGGATCGAACCGGCTTCGACCGCACCGGTAAGAATGGCGCGCTGTGTCGCGTCGATGCCTTGCTCGACGATTTCGTAATCGGCCTTGTCCGCCTTGATCACTTCCTGCAGCCAGTAGACGAGCGAGGTGTGCGGACCGGAGCCGACCGGCTGCGTCGCGAACTTCGCGGGACGGCCGTTCTTTTCGCGGAACGCCTTCAACGCCGCCGCTTTTTCGTTGACCTTCTTGCCTTCGAAAAACGGCGCGAGTTCTGCGCTTGCGGCAATGCCGAGTTCTTCGACGACGGTCGCTGCGACCACGCGGATATCCTGGCCCTTCGAACGGGCAACGAGCAGCGGCGCGAAGCCGGCGTTGTAGACGTCGATGGTGCCGGACGCGACGGCCTGAATGAGGTTCGGGCCGGATTCGAATTTTGTGAACTGGACGTTCAGGCCCTGCTGTTTGAACCAGCCTTCGCCCTGAGCGACAAAAACCTGGGCCGCGCCCATCACCGGGATGTAGCCGATGCGGACGGTCGTGGTCTGCTGGGCCTGCGCCGCACCGGCGGCGAGGACAGCGGCTGCAACAGCCGCCAAACGAAATGCGCGCAACATGGATAGCTCCGTGAGATTTGGCTCGTCCGGATTTCCGGCGGCCAATTACGAGGACAGCTAGCGCTTCGCCGCCCCTATTGCAATGCGACGATGTGATTTAGTTTAATTCACACATATATTGCGTTTAAATATTGCCAATTCGGCAGAGATTTCCGTTGAGGCAGAGCAAATCGCATACGCTGACACGCTTACGGGACGAGATAGATGCAGAACCTGCAATCGGCTCTGGGAATCGCTGTGATCATCGCTTTGGCGTGGGCGATCAGCGAAAAGCGAAGCGCGGTGCGCTGGAAGCAAGCGACGATCGGGCTCGCGCTGGCATTCTTCCTTGCTGTGCTCTTTTTAAAGGTGCCGTTGATTACCGCAGCCTTCGTCGCTGCGAACGGTGTGGTCGATGCCATTGCTTCGGCAACGCGCGCAGGCACGTCGTTTGTCTTTGGTTATCTCGGCGGCGGGCCGCTCCCCTTCGATCTGAAGTCGCCCGGCAATGAATTTATCATCGCCTTCAACGCGCTTCCGATCGTGCTGTTGATGAGCGTACTCACGACGCTTTTCTTCTACTGGGGGATTCTTCCGCCGGTCATTCGCGCCTTTTCGTTCGCGCTGAAACGCACGCTGGGAGTCGGCGGTGCAGTCGGGCTTTCGGCTGCCGCCAACATTTTCGTCGGTCATGTCGAAGCGCCGCTTTTCATCCGGCCCTATCTTGCAAAGTTGTCGCGAAGCGAATTGTTCATCGTCATGACCGGCGGCATGGCCGGTATCGCGGGCACTGTGCTCGTCCTATATGCGCAGTTTCTGCGCGACAGGATTCCCGACGCCGCGGGCCATCTGATTATTGCGTCAGTGCTTGGTGCACCGATCGCGATCCTGATCGCGCGCATCATGGTTCCCGAAGAAGGGGGCGCACGCGTTGACGAAGTCGCGGTTGACGAGCCGGTCGCTGAAAGCACCTTGGACGCGATCGCCAAGGGCACATCCGCTGGCCTTTCGCTGCTGCTCAACATCATTGCGATGCTGATTGTGTTCGTAGCGTTAGTTCATCTGCTGAATGGAATGCTTTCTCTGCTTCCGCACGTCGCTGGCGAAGCAATAACGCTGCAACGCATGCTCGGCTTTGCGATGGCGCCTGTCTGCTGGCTGATTGGAATTCCCTGGGCGCAAGCGCCCGCCGCCGGCACGCTGATGGGCGTGAAGACCGTACTGAACGAACTGATTGCTTATTCCCAATTGGCGCAGTTGCCAGCCGACGCGCTCGATCCGCGTTCGCGTCTCATCATGCTTTATGCGTTGTGCGGCTTTGCGAATTTCGGCAGCGTCGGCATCATGATCGGCGGGCTTACTGTCATGACTCCGGAACGGCGCAAGGATATTCTCTCGCTCGCGATGAAGTCGCTAGTGTCCGGAACGCTCGCGACGCTTCTCATGGGCGCGATTGTGGGGCTGCTGAACTAGGCTCTAATTCAGAAAATACTCCCCGTTCACCGCCCTGAACTCCGACGGCTTAATCAGCCGCGCGTGCGCCACCCTGACCGAGAAAAGCGGGCCAGCCAGCTCTCGCCGCCAGAATTCGAGGAAGCGCGAAAGCGTCGGGAATTTTGGGAAGAGGTCGTATTCCTGCCAGACGAAGGTCTGGAGGAGATGCGGATGATCCGGCAGGCGGTAGAGGATCTGGGCGGTCGTCAGCCCGTAGCCGTCGAGCTGCTTCCTGAAGTCTTCTGAGATGCGATTCATCTGACATCCTTAATTCGGAAGGACGCCAAAGGGTTCGCCTGTTCGGACGAAAGTACAAGCCGAAAAATTGAATTAGTTGTTTAGAAACAAGGCACTAGCAGCCGGGGGCTGTGGCGGCTAACAACCTTGGCGAGTCTTGGCACTCGAACTCGCGCAGTGCCAAAAAAGTTGACTCGCGGCCTTGAAGGCGGGAGAACCCGCCCCATCTGGCGCTAAGGCGAGACAGAAGTCTCTGTGCGCCAAAATTCCAATTCGCTTCAAAAATCAAGGTCTTGGAGGACTGCTAATGAAATTCCGTCCGTTGCATGACCGTGTCGTCGTCCGCCGCATCGAGGCTGACGAGCGCACGAAGTCGGGCATCATCATTCCGGATACCGCGCAGGAAAAGCCGGCCGAAGGCGAAGTGATCGCCGTCGGCGCAGGTGGCCGCGACGAAGCCGGCAAGCTCATCCCGATCGACATGAAAGTTGGCGACCACGTCCTGTTCGGAAAGTGGTCCGGCACCGAAGTGAAGATCGACGGTGAAGATCTCATCATCATGAAAGAATCCGACGTTCTCGGCGTGATCGAAAAGACCGCTGCGAAGAAGAAGGCCGCGTAAGCGAGCCTCGTCGAGAAACCAGGAGTAAGAAACTATGGCTGCTAAGGAAGTAAAATTCTCGGTCGAAGCGCGGGACAAGATGCTCCGCGGCGTCGACATTCTCGCGAATGCCGTGAAGGTCACGCTCGGTCCGAAGGGCCGTAATGTCGTCCTCGACAAGTCGTTCGGCGCGCCGCGCATCACCAAGGACGGCGTCACCGTCGCCAAGGAAATCGAACTCGAAGACAAGTTCGAGAACATGGGCGCACAGATGGTGCGCGAAGTCGCATCCAAGACCAACGACCTCGCCGGCGACGGCACCACGACCGCGACTGTGCTCGCACAGGCGATCGTGAAAGAGGGCGCGAAGTCGGTTGCGGCCGGCATGAACCCGATGGACCTCAAGCGCGGCATCGATCTCGCGGTCGAGGCGGTGGTTGCGGACCTCAAGAAGAACTCGAAGAAGATCACGTCGAACGCCGAGATCGCCCAGGTCGGCACCATCTCCGCGAATGGCGATTCCGAAATTGGCGACTTCCTCGCGAAAGCGATGGCGAAGGTCGGCAACGAAGGCGTGATCACCGTTGAAGAAGCGAAGTCGCTGGAAACCGAACTCGATGTCGTCGAAGGCATGCAGTTCGACCGCGGCTACATCTCGCCCTACTTCGTCACCAACGCCGACAAGATGCGCGTCGAGATGGAAGACCCCTACATCCTCATCAACGAGAAGAAGCTCTCCTCGCTGAACGAGATGCTCCCGGTCCTCGAAGCGGTCGTCCAGTCGGGCAAGCCGCTCCTCATCATCGCGGAAGAAGTCGAAGGCGAAGCGCTCGCGACTCTCGTCGTGAACAAGCTCCGCGGCGGCCTCAAGGTTGCGGCGGTGAAGGCTCCGGGCTTCGGCGATCGCCGCAAGGCCATGCTGCAGGACATCGCAATCCTGACCGGCGGCACCGCGATCTCGGAAGACCTCGGCATCAAGCTTGAGAACGTTCAGCTCAACATGCTGGGCCGCGCCAAGCGCGTGATGATCGACAAGGAAAACACCACGATCGTGAACGGCGCCGGCAAGAAGGCCGACATCGAAGCACGCGTCGGCCAGATCAAGGCGCAGATTGAGGAAACCACCTCGGACTACGACAAGGAAAAGCTGCAGGAACGTCTCGCGAAGCTCGCGGGCGGCGTGGCAGTCCTCCGCGTCGGCGGTGCGACCGAAGTCGAAGTGAAGGAAAAGAAGGATCGCGTGGACGATGCCATGCATGCGACCCGCGCGGCTGTTGAAGAAGGGGTGCTGCCGGGTGGCGGCGTTGCCCTCCTCCGTGCCGTCAAGGCGCTTGCGCGCATCAAGCCGGACAACGACGACCAGCGTACGGGCGTCGAGATCGTGAAGAAGGCGATCCAGTCGCCTGCTCGTCAGATCGCGCTGAACGCGGGTGAAGACGGTTCGGTCATCGTCGGCAAGATCCTCGAGAACGACAGCTACTCGTTCGGCTTCGACGCGCAGTCGGGCACCTACGTCGATATGGTCAAGAAGGGCATCATCGACCCGACCAAGGTCGTGCGTACCGCGCTTCAGGACGCCGCTTCGGTCGCTGGCCTTCTGATCACGACGGAAGCCATGGTTGCCGAACTCCCGAAGAAGGGTGGCGCTGGCGCTCCCCAGATGCCGGGCGGCGGTATGGGTGGAATGGATTTCTAATCCACTCGACCAAGTACGAAATCGGAAAGGCCGCTCTTCGGAGCGGCCTTTTTATTTTGCGGCGAGACTTTCTTCCGAAGTCGGCAACAACTCCCAGCCGTCCTCTCCATTTCTGTAGCGCGACGTGCGTCCTTCTTTGAAACCGCTGCCGGGCACCCAGCGCATCACCTGCACTTCAATGTCGTGACCATCGACGTAAATCAGGTTGTACGTATTGCCGTCGCCCTCGCGTGTACGCGTGGAGTTTGCCGTTCCCGCATAAACGATAAGCACCTGCTCCTGGTCTTCGGTCTCTTCGATCGTGCCGCTCAGGCAGCGATGGTGATGCCCCGAGAGCAGCATCTGTACGCCGGCATGAACCACCTTCGGCAGCGCGAGTTGCGATCCGAAGGCAAGATCGACGAACACTTCGTTTGCAACCTGCCCGACCGGATGGTGGGTAACGAGAATGCGGGTTACACCCTCGCCAAACTCCGAGAAAAACTTCTCGATCTCTGCGATCTGCTCTTCCGAGATGCGCCCGTTCTTTCCGGTAAAGCGCCGCGCCGTATTCAAGCCGAGTACCGCCATCTCTTCGTCGCGATAGGCCGCACCCGCAACACCGAGCGGCTCGATCAATTTCTTGTAGCCAGAGAAGGGCCAGAACAACCGCGCGACAATGTTAAAGAGCGGCATGTCGTGATTGCCGGGGATCACAAGCTTCGGCTCCGGCAATTGATTGACGAAATCCCGCGCCGCTTTGAACTGCCAGCGGCGCGCGCGCTGCGTGAAGTCGCCGCTCAACACGACCAGATCGGTCTTTTCGGCGTGAACACTTTTCACAAGGTCGGCCGTCACCAGCGGCTCATGCGAGCCGAAATGCATATCGGAAAGATGCGCGATCTTTCTCACGCCTTGCTCTCTTCCACCTTCGGCACGAATACTTTCAGTGCCTGCTTACGGATGACGTAGCGCAAAGGCGGCGTCAGAATTTTCACCTCACCGTCGAGCGCTACCGGCAGGCGGCTCGTGCGGGCGACAATTTCGGCGGAAGATGCCTTCAGCATTTTCAGATCGCGTGAGTACCGCAATTTGCCGAGCATAGCGCGGAGCGCGAGCAACAAAAGCCCTCGTCTCGATTCGACGCGCGCGATGTAAATGGAAAGCTCGCCGCGATCCAGCCGGTCCCGCTTGCCGAGCGCCACGCCTTCGCCGCCGTATTCGTTATTGCCGATGAAAATGACGGGGCTGCGGTGAAGGCTCGTATCGCCCTCGACGCGAACTTTCAGGCGGCGCAGCGGGAATTTCTTCATCGCGCGAATGGCGGCATAGAACGCCGCATGCCATTTGCGCTTGCCCTCTTCTTCCTGCATCCGCTCGCGATCCAGCACGAGGAAAGGATAAATGCCGATCGAAGAGTTGTTGATAAACGCTTCGCCGTTGACGTCCGCCACATCGACGCGAGCGACGTTGCGGGCACCGATCACGCCGATCGCTTCCTCGAGCTTTAACGGAAGACCGAGGTCCTTCGCAAAGTGATTGAGTGTGCCGAGCGGCAATACGCCAAGCGGAATTCTGGAGCCCGCGAGCGCACCTGCGGCCGTGCGGATGGTGCCGTCACCGCCGCCGACGACAATACCGTCGATTTCGGATTCTCTTGCTTCCTTCAGAAGGCGCGGAAGTTCTTCCCCGGCCGGAAAGCGAATGTCGGCTTCGATATCGAATTGACCGAACAGCTCGGCAAGCGACCCGCGCAGCTCGTCCTTATCCTTCGTTTTTGCCGTGCCCGCCGACGCATTGATGAAAGCAATGAATTTTTTTGCCAAAAGCCGCCCCGATCAGAGGAGCAGTAACGCGCGAGACCGTACGAAGGTTTCTTAGGTTTTCTGGCCGTTCCGCAGGAGTTTCAGCACTTTATAGACGTATTCGTTCGCGGGCGTCGGTACGTTCACTTTTTTGCCGAGTTCGACGACTTTTCCCTGCAGCCAATCCAGTTCGAGACGGTTGCCGCGCTCGAGGTCTTCCAGCATCGACGCCTTGATATGGCCGCCCATGCCGTTTGCGACGGACATCAGCTTTTCGACCTCGCCGTCAATCGCTACCCCGGATTTGACGCCGACCGCTTCCGTCTCGCGCATGAGATTTTCAAACAGCGCACGCGTATCCGTATCGGCAAGGATCGGTCCCATCGCGCTGCGCGTGCTCGCGGTCGCACCCGACACACCGACGAGGAAAACGAACTTTTCCCAAAGACTTTTGCGGATATTCGTCGAGAACGTCGCTTCGACCTTCGCCTTGCGCATTTCCTCGACCAGCGATTGCAGTCGCGCGTCCTCGCGTCCGTCGAGAAAGCCACAGCGGAAGTTTGCAAAGGCGCCCTTGTGCGCGATCACACCTGGCGCGGAAATCACGGCCGAGATTCTCGTGGGCGCCGCGCACACGACGTCACCCAAAATCGGCGTCAACCGATCCACGGAATCGATGCCGTTCAGCATCGAAAGCACGCGCGTATCTTCCTTGACGAAAGGCTTCGAAAGTTCGTCCG
>Ga0247762_1000037_pt1 | contig 75264 bp, 68 predicted proteins | sample UWRJL081202R4_FD_181016 | JGI IMG/M metagenome (GOLD analysis project Ga0247762, IMG submission 181016) | Plant litter microbial communities from Arlington Agricultural Research Station in Wisconsin, United States - UWRJ-L081-202R-4 | ecosystem: Environmental > Terrestrial > Plant litter >...
TAAAACGCTTTGACCATCTTCCTGCACGTCTTCCTGCATGAATACCGTGTCCGCGCCTTCCGGCATCGGCGCGCCTGTAAATATGCGGATCGCTTCGCGAGAATTGAGCTGAAGTATTTTTTTCTGGCCCGCCATCATGCGCCCGCTGACTTTTAGCGTTGTGTCGCCGGATGGATCGAGATCGCTATGACGCACGGCGTAGCCGTCTACTGCGGAGTTATCGAAATGCGGGAGATTAACCGGCGCGATCACATCTTTCGCGATAACGCGGCCACGCGCCGAAGCAAGCTCGACATGTTCGGTGCCGCCGACGGTCGAGATACGAGCCAGTATCAACTGCTCGACGGCCTGAACGGGCATCAAGGGGCCGTCGAACGCGAAGCAATCGTCGGTGAGTTGCGCCATTATTCACATTCTACAGCGACATACATAATTATTGCACTTCGCGAGTTGATGGCTCCATGCCGATCGCACGAATGCGATTGCGAACCGCCTCGTCTTGCAAAGCATCGAGAAAGGCTTGCACTGCTGGGCGCTTGAGCCTGCTTTCCACGATCAGGAAATCATACTGTTCCGGAGCGAGCGGCAGAAAACCTAATCCGTAGAGTTTCGCGGCAGGCTCAATGGCAACGCCCCAATCCGCGCGACCCTGCACGACACCGACAGCAACGGCGTTGTGCGATTTCGGCTGGTTTGCGTAACCTGCGGGACGGCTCAATCCCGCTTCCGCCAGCAGTTTATCGACCAATACGCGCGTTCCGGACCCGGCATTGCGGTTGATCATCACGCAAGACACATCGCCGGTAACGGTTCGCGCCGCTTTTGCAGCGGTTTTTCCTTCGAACCGCATGTCGCCTTTACGAAAGACAATTCCCTGCATTCGCCGCCATCCGGGTACGAGCTGCAGCCCCGGCTTCTGCAAATGCACGTTATATTGTCCCTGCGTCGGTCCTTCGCTAGTATCGACCAGATGCACCGGCGCAATATCGCATTCGCCGCGCGCAGCCGCCGACGCCCCGCCCTGGCTGCCCACTGCGATGGTTCTTGCGCTAAAGCCTCGCTCAGCAACGGCAGAAATCACGATATCAAGCGCGAGATCATGGCTCCCGGTGATCGTAAGATCGGGAGTCCGTACGGCGTTGCCGATCAGCGTTACGCGCTGCTTGCTACCCGCCTCAACCGAGGAAGCGAGCGCATCGACTTCTATGAATCCATCCGCCTGAGAGAAGCTTGTTACGGAACCGGAGCCCTTCGTGCTCGGAAGCGCCACCTTTCCTTCGCCCGCTTCAATCAGTGACACGAGCATAAATTCCCTGCGACCGAGTTCGGAGGGAACGCGAACGGGTAACTGTGCTTCGACAACTTGCGCGGATTCTTTCGGAAGACCGGCCCACGCGCGGATGATCGGCGCGACAAAAGCGTGGAACGTGAAAATCGCGGATGTCGGAAAGCCGGGTAACACGACGACCGGCTTGCCCTCAGCGATCGCAAGACAAAGCGGTTTTCCAGGCTTCAATGCCACGCCGTGAACCAGCACGGTGCCGAGTTCAGAAACGATGCGGTGCGAGAAGTCACCGGCACCCTTCGAGGTGCCTCCCGAAAGCACCACCAGATCGCATTGGCTGATTGCCTCACGCAGAACTTTTCTGAGAACGTTCTCGTCGTCCGGAAATGCGCCCATCGGCACCGCAACGCCGCCCGCTTCTGCAACCGAGGCTGCGACAATCGCACCGTTCGAGTCATACACCGCTCCCGGCACGAGCGGCGTGCCGGGTGCGATCAACTCGTCGCCGGTAGAAAGCACCGCAACTTTCGGTCTGCGGACCACATCGATTTCGCTGAGGCCGCATGCTGCGAGAATGCCGATTTCGCGAGAACCGATATGCGCGCCACGGCGAAGAAGCGTTTCGCCGCGCGCGATATCGGAGCCGGCAAAGGAAACGAACTGGCCCGGCATCAATGGGCGCCGCAATTCGATCACCGGACTTTTCCCGTCTTCAACCAGATCAGTCCACTCGATCATCGCAACCGCATCGGCTCCGCGCGGAATCATGCCACCGGTTGCGATGGCAGTCGCCGTTCCCGGAGCAACCGTCAGCGCCGGTGCAGTACCGCAGGCCAGCACTTCGCCATTGAGCAGCAACGACACCGATTTCGTGTCGCTTGCGCCCGCGGTATCGGCTGCCCGCAGTGCAAAGCCGTCGACATTCGAGCGATCGAAGGGCGGCGAATCGACCGGGGCCGCAATATCGCTTGCAAGCACGCGCCCAAGCGAACTGGCGAGCGCTACCTTCTCGGCGCCGAGCGGCTTCAGATCGAGACGGCTTTCAAAGCGAAGGCGTGCTTCGTCCGGCGACAACACCTCGAGAAACTGCTCCTGGCGCGCGGCAGCAAGGATGGCCGCAAGCAATCCCTCGGGCGCAACCGGCGCCTTGCCTGTACGATCACTGCTCATGGCAGACTTCTCATTTCAACCGTGGTCCCCGCCGCAATGCCTTCGCTGCCCGGCGGAATAAAAATCCAGCCGTCGGCTTGAGATAATGCCTGCAGCGAAAACATACCGCTACCGAGCGGCTCGATCCCTTTCTCCACGCGGCGCACGAATACGACTTCTGCGAGACCGATCGTCGAAGTCACTTTTTTTGAAAGAAAAACCGGCGACGCCGGATCGGTTTCGGTCGAACCGGCTAGCCGCGCAACGATCTTACTTCCGACCAGCAGAAAAGCAGCAAGTGCGCTGTCGAGACGTCCGGGAAGCATGAGTAGCGGGCATCTATCGACGGCACCTAGCGCTGCCATCTGTCCTGGCAAAATACCAAAACCATGAAATTCAACCTTCCCGAGACGCGCGGCCGATTTCAAGGTCGTATCGTTTTTGCCGGATCCGGTGCCGCCGATCACGATGAGAAGATCGCATTCCGGCTTTGAAAACATCATTTCAAGGGGTGCCGCGCTTACAATTTCCGGCCGACCGCCGACGGCGCGAACGGCATGCGCAATCATCGGCGCAATGCTATCGCTCTTTCCTTGCGGAACGGATACGGAGAGAATTTTCACGCGAGGCGCTCGCACTGAAATTGTTTCAACCGCCAAAGAACGAATGACGGCAACGTCTAACTGCCGCACGCGCTCGCCTGCTTTGCGCAGAACAGCACCTTTCGAAACATGGCCGCTCGCAGGCAAAACGCCATCGCCTTGCGTCGCCGGCAGGTGAATTTCAGCTTTGCCGTTCACAACCGTCGCACTATCGGGAGGAAGCACAGCATCCGTTCCAGCGGGCATGAAGTCGCCTGTGTTCACCCAGGAAGGCGCCGGTTCTAAAACGACCGGGGCGAAAGAGCTCGCATCCGCTGTCTGCTCCGCAGCGACGGCCCAGCCGTCGGACAAGGCGCAATCGTGTTGCGGAAAATCTGCCGGTGCGGCGAAACCGGCGGCAAACGTGGCACCAAGAGCATCCTCCGGAGCGATAGCTGACACAGCGACCGGAAACACCAATGCATCGAGCCGCGAAAGAATGTCGGCGAGCGGAGTGAGGACAGTGATGCGCTGCAGCGTAGCGGTAGAAGAAGCCATTTCTGTCCTTATATATACGCGCATTCGGATGCACGGTATTAATGCGCCTATCCAGCACAAACCGCCGCTGCAATATAACAAGCCGTGAGAATACCGGACAAAGAAAAACGGGCCGGCTAGCGCCGGCCCGTTACGTGGGCTTCCCCTGCCGGCTCACGCCGTCAGCACTGCGATCTGCTATTGATCGATTCCCTATAACCCGCCGGAATCGTTGGGCCGTGCGCCCGCCCAATTCACACTTCCGGAACAGCCGCAGGTACCGCAGTGTATATTCCTTCAGCAGCGTCATAAACGGAAATTTGAACGACGGGAAATTTCCCTTTCAGTATTTCGCCAGCCGCCATCGCTTCCTTCGCGGTCTCGTATCGCTGTTTCCACTTTCCATCGACCGACAACACATAGCCATCCGTCGGCCTGGCATTTGCTCTTGCTGGTGGTTTTGCGGTCTCGATCATAATTATTCCTTTTTGCATGAGCTCCGCGCTCAGTCCTACGAGTAAGATTTGACGCGCTAGAAGTTCGAAGCGCTGAGATAATAGGGTCCGCTATTCCGGCGCGAATAGACTTTCGCAGCGGCGGCATAAATCAGACTTCGATTTGTATCGAATATGTCGAGCACACTCGCCTCGTCGTACTGCAAAAGGTTTCTAATTTTCAGGAGCGCGTCTACGGGCATGGAAAATACTTTTTCGATCACACCATCATATCCCCAGAACAGCACAATTTTTCGCGCCGGATCATAGCTCCGGCTCTCATTGGGAAAACTGATTGTCACAGAAACTCCTATCGCCACTTTGTGGCAGACCACCTCGGTCTAGCTGCTCGTACGGCTAAAAACGCATTCGGACGGCCATGACTGTCTATATAGGAATGAATGGCTGCAAATGCCGGAAATGCACTACAAATCTCACGATTCATCGGCGAGTGAGCAATATTGAACAGATTGCCGCCTTAGTAGCACGCTACGAAGGAGATACTCGCAATATGCGCTTGAACGTCATCAGGCCGGCATTCGGCTGACCTCGACGATCATTTCTAGAAATCGCTGATTGTTAGTTCTCGCAGGCACGAAGCTGGCCGCGAGTTGCGTTGCTATCGCATTCCCGCACAGCGTTGTTGCGCGGTTTGCCATCACATGAGGCCAACAATTTGACCGTTGAACGCGCGCGAGCAGTACCTCGGCAAAAGCCATGGGGCGTTTCCGACCTCTTACCGTGGAGCAGCGCGAAGGCCGACGGCGCAGTTGGCGAGATCTGGTTCGAGCGATCGAGTAAAACCGCTGAAGGTTCTTCGCTGCTCTTAAAGCTCTTGTTCACCAGCCAGCCGCTATCGATTCAAGTTCACCCCGGCGATACCTACGCGCAATCGATTGGTCTGCCGAACGGAAAAACCGAAGCCTGGCACGTCTTGAGTGCAACACCCGGCGCGAAAGTTGCGCTCGGTGTGCGAGAAGAAATTACTTCACAACAGCTACGCAGCGCTGTGGAGAGCGGCAAGCTTCCCGGCGTTATGCTTTGGCGTCCGGTTGCAACCGGCGACACGATCTCAGTGCCTGCAGGCACAATCCACGCAATTGGCGCGGGCTTGGTCATCGCGGAAATTCAGCAGCGTAGCGACGCGACATTCCGAATGTTCGATTACGGCAGGCAACGCGAACTTCATATCGAAAATGCAGTCGCCGTTGCTGACACAACGCCTGCCGGGATGAGTGCCCAGCCTGAACGGCTTACCGACCAGCGTACTATTCTCGTCTCTGGACCCTATTTTGTGTTCGAGAGTATCGACCTCACGCCAAATTCAATTTGGACGCTGGACGCAACACAAGAAACCTGGGTGCTGGTCGTCAAAGGCAGCGCTCGCGCCGGTACGTCCAGCATCGGCATGGGCGATGCCATGTTTGTCGAATCCGACAGCCTGGAAATTCGCGCAGGCGAACTGGGTCTGCAAATTCTCGTGGCTTACGCGGCCACGGTGCCTGCCAAAGCATTGCTTCAATAACGCCATGGATAGGTCGTCCCAGTCTCGCGTCAACAATGCTTTCGGAAATAGCCAAATGAAACCGCTTCAGCGCGTCGCGTTCATTGGGAATCATTTGCCGCGCCGCTGCGGTATCGCGACCTTCACGCACGACCTGCATCGCGCCGTCGCGTCGTCCCGGCAGGATTTAGAAACCTGCGTGGTCGCGATGAACGATCCCGGCTGCACTTATGATTATCCTGCGGCCGTGCGTTTTCAGGTTCGGCAAGATGTGCTTTCAGACTATACGGATGCGGCCGATCTGCTGAACGCCGCCGATTTCGACGTCGTCTCTCTTCAGCATGAGTACGGCATTTTCGGCGGTGATGGCGGCTGCGACATCGTAGAATTGCTCACGCGCCTGAATATGCCGGTGGTAACGACACTGCATACGGTCCTGGCCGACCCCACGCCTGCGCAACGGGGCGCGATGCGGCGGATTATCAAAGCTTCCTCCAAGATTATCGTCATGGCGGAAAAGGGCCGCGAATTGCTGCAATCGGTGCATGACGTACCGCTCGATAAGATCGAAGTCATCCCACACGGTATCGTCGATTTTCCATTTCTTGAACCCAAGCAGGCTAAGGCCAAGCTCGGTTTTCAAGGCAAGACTGTGATCCTTACGTTTGGTCTGCTTTCGCCAAGCAAGGGTATTGAAAACGTCATCGACGCACTGCCCGCAGTCATCAAATCCTGCCCGAATGCGGTTTATGTGATTCTCGGCGCTACCCATCCGAACCTCGTTCGCGATCAGGGCGAAGCGTATCGCGCTGGCCTGATCGCGCGCGTTCGCGAATTAAAAATCGAAGACCATGTCGTCTTCTTCAATCAATTTGTCGATCAACCCACGCTGCTCGACTTCATCTCGATGTGCGACGTCTATGTCACGCCTTATCTGAACGAAGCGCAGATGACTTCCGGCACGCTGTCCTGCAGTTTCGGTTTGGGAAAGGCAGTGGTCTCCACGCCCTACTGGCACGCCAACGAACTGCTGGCCGATGGCCGCGGCGTGTTGGTGCCGTTTGGCGATGTGAATGCTTTGAGTAAAGAAATCTCCGTGTTGCTTACCGACGACGCCCGCCGTGATGCGATGCGCAAGCGTGCTTATGTGGAAAGTCGTTCGATGACGTGGGCGCAGACTGCCAAGCGCTATCTTTCCGTGTTTGAGAAGACGCGCGATATTTTCCGGTCGAGCAAATTACCTTCAAATGCAATTCTGCTCGGAAGCAAGCAAAACATTCTGCCGGAAGTGCGTACCGCACATCTGCTTTCACTCTGCGACAGCACCGGAATCATTCAGCATTCGGTTCATTCGGTCCCCGACCGCGCGCATGGTTACTGCGTCGACGACAATGCACGCGCGCTTCTGCTCTCCTGCGCGTTGTCCAGTAGCGGCGAAATCGAGTTGCCGGAAAAAATCACCACGCGATTTGCCGCGTTTATCCAGCATGCGTGGAACCCGGACACGAAGCGTTTTCGTAATTTCATGAGCTATGACCGTCGCTGGCTCGAACCGCAGGGCTCGGAAGATAGTCATGGCAGAACGCTATGGGCCTTGGGTAAGTGCGCGAGCGAAGATACAAATCGTTCACGCCGCCGTTGGGCCGCGGCACTCTTCAATACGGCCTTCCTGCCGGTCGAACACTTTTCATCGCCGCGCGCTTGGGCGTTTACGCTTCTCGGGCTGAATGCCTACTGCGTTCACGCCAGAAATGACGATCGCGCAGAACATATGCGCGGCCTGCTGGCTGATCGGCTCATGGTGTTGTTCGCGGCAAACCAGAGCAATGACTGGTGCTGGTTCGAAGAATATCTGGCCTACGATAACGCGCGGCTGCCGCAAGCCATGATCGAAACCGGCATTGCGATGAAGCGTCCGCATTACGTCGATGCGGGCATCCGGTCGCTGCGCTGGCTCATGAAGGTTCAGACCAACTTCTATGGGCACTTCAGACCTGTCGGAAGCACGAGCTTTGGGAAATCAAGGCAAAAACCTTCCGCATTCGATCAACAACCGGTCGAAGCCTGGGCCACGATTGCAGCCTGTACGACGGCCTGGCGCCATGACGGGAATTCCGAATGGGAAGCTGGCGCAACGCTCGCATTTGCATGGTTTATGGGCGAGAACGATCTCAGGAGCACGCTGATCGATTCTGAGACTGGCCGCTGCTGGGACGGACTTCATCCCGACAGGCCCAACGAGAACACAGGCGCTGAATCTACGCTATCTTACTTGCTCGGTCTCATCGACGTGCGGCAGCTCAGCCGTGACGCCGCTACTAGCCGATCAAAGTCACCATCCAATTTCGTAAGTCTCGTTGCCGAGCGCCCGATGGCCTCGCTGGCGCCAAAAGGAAGCTCCTTTGACTCAACACGTATTCCTGAACCGGCAAGCACTTTATCTACGCCCGGATCCGGCAAGAGTGGTCGTCAAGCCGTTCAAGCCGGCGACTGAACCGCGCGATCTCAATCCAACCGACAGAACCCGTGCGAACCATATCGTCGATCGGGTGCTGAAGCTCGATGCAGGGGCTGCCGAGCAACAATTACGCGACGTGCTCGACAATTTCGAAGGCCGGCACAGAAATCTGCTCAGCATCTTCGAAACCCGCGCGGATGAAATGGAAGATGCGCTCGATCCGCACGCAAAGCTCGATGTTGTTCAGCGCCGGCTCATCGGCGCGTATTTTCTGAACGAATATTCGTTCGAAGCATCCGCACTATTTAACCCGAGCATTGTCCGGCATCCCGATCAAAGCGGCGTCGCGACAGAAAGCTGCCGCTTTATCCTGAGCCTTCGCGCGGTAGGCGAAGGACATATCTCATCGCTCACGTTCCGGTCGGGCACGATTTCCGCGGATGGCGCCGTTGCCATCGACCCCACTGCCCGTCTGGCTTCGGTGCCCAAGATTAAAAGCCGCACCGGCGGGCGTTACGGCGAAGAAGTTGAAGTGGTGTTTCAGCAGGACGAGGAATTGAGCGAGCGGGTAATTTTTCCGGTGACCGACTCCCAGATCAACGGCATCGAGGACGCGCGCTTTGTCGAATTCAACGACGGCGGCGAAAAAACATTCTACGCGACCTACACGGCCTATAGTGGCCGCGCGATCCGATCCGAATTGATCGAGACCAAAGACTTTCTATCCTTCAAGATGACGCCGCTCGGTGGCTCCGCGTCGCGCAACAAGGGAATGGCGTTGTTCCCACGCAAGATCGACGGCCGCTATGCCATGATTGCACGGCAGGACAACGAGAACCTTTATCTCATTTATTCCGACGACCTCTACACGTGGGATGGCGGCAAAGCATTTCTGCAGCCGGAATATCCTTGGGAATTCGTGCAGATCGGCAATTGCGGCTCTCCCATCGAACTCGAGGAAGGCTGGCTGCTCTTGACCCATGGCGTCGGTCCAGTCCGAAAATATTCTATTGGCGCGGTGCTGCTCGACAAGAACGATCCCTCGAAGGTTCTTGCGCGCTCGCGCGAGCCTTTGCTCCGCCCCGAGCCCGGTGAACGAGAAGGCTATGTACCGAACGTGGTCTACACCTGTGGCGCGATGCGCCATCGCAATCACATAATTCTACCTTACGCGGTGTCTGACACCTTCTCCAATTTCGCGACGATGAGAGTTTCCGACTTGAGACAAGCCATTGTGGGCTGAGTGAGAATGCAAACGCTCTTCATCGGCCACACCTATATCGACGTCACGTTTCTTACGGATCGCATGCCGACCGGCGATGAAAAGCTTGTGGCGAAAGACTACGCTGTCTCGTTCGGCGGAAACGCCGTTACCGCCGCATTCTGCTGTGCGAAGCTCGGCATCAAGCCTGACCTGATAACACCCGTCGCCGATGACTGGCTTGGCCGCATGTTTCTGGACATGGCGGCACGCTACGGCGTCTCGCTCCACGCAAGGAAGGTTGGCAAGTCGTCATTGTCGGTCGTAATGCCGAACAACGGAAAGCGCGCAATTCTTCGCGGACGAGACGACGAATATCCTCATCCATTTCCGGTTCTCAATCTGTCCGGATGCCGCGCGCTTCACCTCGATGGACATCAGCCCGACGCTGCCATCCATTACGCAAAGCTATTTCGGGAAAAGGGTCTTCTTACTTCGCTGGATGGCGGCGGACTGCGCGCCAATACGGAAGAGTTGCTTGGCTATATCGATGTAGCCGTAGTCGCCGAACGGCTTTGCGAACAGATGAACCTCGAACCGGCGGCAATGCTGGATTACCTAAAGCGCCGCGGCTGCCGTATCGGCGGCGTTACCCTCGGTGCTCGCGGGATGCTTTGGTACGACGAGACGGGAAAGGTGAACACCTTACCTTCCCTCGCTATCGCGCCGGACCGCATCGTAGACACGAGCGGTGCGGGCGACGTGTTCCATGGCGCTTATATTTATTCGTATCTCAACGACAGCACGAAGCGATGGCAAGACCATTTCCATTTCGCGCGAGCGGCATCTACCCATAAGATACAGCATCTAGGTAACGAGGCGGGCTTGCCCACCTTGGCCGACATCGCGACAGCAGAGCGCAATTTCAAGGCGTCCCTAGATTAGACCTACGCGACAGGTAAACAGGATTTTGCTGGGCGGTTATTCGACATTTGCTTCGTTCATTATTTCCCGGGCCAGCACAGACTTAAAGAGCGAAACCACATATTCCGAACCCCAGACCGATAGATGATCTTCGTCGGCGTAAATCGTTTTTCCGTCCGGCGTCATATTCCGGCAATGGACTGAATCGCATAGATAGCGAAACGGATCGATCCATATAAATGTTTTGTCCGGTATGGCAGCAACTGCACTGTTGAAATCTGCATTCACTCGATCGACTACCGTAAGCCGCGGAGACGTTGCGCATATCGGACTTTGCAGCGGTCTGGAAAAACAGTCTTCGGGAGACCCTATATTTGCAAAGGTCGGAACACCGCCTACCACCATAACGCTCCGGCTCTGGAGCCGGGACTTCAGCGCTTCAATTTGAGCGGCTGCAAAAGCGGCAAACAACGGTGTCTTGGTGGTCTGGAAAGCCGCTTCCCGATGGTCCGTGGGAAAATGCCGCAAGCGCGCATAGGAACGCCACAACTGGAAAATAATTACCGGCGAACTCGTTTGCGCAATTTCATCAAACGCACGCCGTCTCAGACCAGCACAATCGACGCCGGTACGGCTATACGCTGCGTAAAAGCCGGCCGAATAGAAGCCGCAGGCATCGGAGACGAAGAATATAAAATTCACGCTCGGGAACGAATGAACCAACCCGGCATACAAGCCGCGCGCGTGCGAATCCCCAACAACGTATACTTTAACATGTTCAGGATTGCCGGTGCTCTCGCAACGAGCTTCCTTACAATCTACTCCGCCATAGATTGTATTATCGAGATCGAACGGTTTTGCGGAAAAACCGTTTTCGCGAACGCGCCATGGCCAGCCGTCAACCTGGGCAGAAATCGTGGGTACCGCCAGCAACGCAACGCAGACTGTGACAACGATCCAACTCTTCCGCGGACTCGCGATACTTATATTAGAGCCTCGGGGACGAAACGGCTGCTCCACATATCGAAAGAGCGCAATGGCGAGGACAAATATTGCAACGAGAACAAGAATTGTCTCGGTATTCGTAAGGTCGCGCAACAGATAGTACTTGGAAAATACAACAGCCGGCCAGTGCACGAGATAAAGTGAATAGCTTATGCGGCCAATTGCGACTGCCGCGGAATTCGCGAGTGTTACGCGCGCGATGAATGCTCGACCACAACAGATGCATAGCGCCGCGCCAAGACACGGCAGCAGACTGGCAACACCGGGAAATTTCGTATCGCTGTCAAAGATAAGAATTGAAGTTGCAATTGCGGAAAACCCGGCAGCGAAACCAGCTTCCGTGAGCAAAGGTGCCCGGCCGGAATTGGCGGGCGCCCACACGAGGAGAGCGCCAAGCGCGAATTCGCATATCCGAAACGGCAGCAGAAAAAACACGGCATCGGGGCTGAGCCGCAACCATGCTTCGGCGATTACCGCGCTCGCTATGCCGATTGCCCCGATCACAATCGGTGCGACATGTTCTCGACATCGCAGAAGAAGTACGATTGCCGCAGGCCAGAGCAGATAGAACTGCTCCTCGATGCCGAGCGACCATGTATGCAAAAGCGGCTTCGTCCAGCTCGACTCATCGAAGTAGCCGCTTTGCAGCCAGAAGGTCACATTGGATACCGAAAGCACCGCGGCGAGCGCAGAACTCGACAAATATCCGAACGCAACCGGAGACATCAAGAATGCGCCCAACACAAACGTGACGAACACAGTCACGAACATTGCCGGAAACAGCCGGCGCATGCGGCGCAGGTAAAATTCTGAAAAGCGAAATGTGCCGGCAATACTGTGGCTGCGGATCACACTGGTTATGAGATAGCCGCTGATTACGAAGAAAATATCAACGCCTACAAACCCGCCGGCAAATGATTTTATGTCAAGATGAAATGCCAGTACCGCAAGTATCGCGACGGCACGCAGGCCGTCGATTTCCCGTCGGTACTTCATATGCATCTTGTGAAACTATCCTGTTCGGCACTGCGTATCGAACAATAGTGTTGACAGCGAGATGCGCCTTCAGCCGGACAATGTGCGACGAACATGGATTGATGGTGCTCGCGCCGTTTCGGGTTCTTGGCGAACCTGTTCAATATTGCTCACTCGTCAAACTCTCGATCAAACTCGTTTGTTAAGGTCCCCTGCCGACGCCAGTCTGGCCGCGCGCTAATCTTAAATGACGCACAGGAACATAGCCGCTCGCCTGCGCGTTGAATCATCGATCCCGACTTTTCTATTGCCTTCCTCGACTGCTGTCATGTCGGCAGCGGGCGAGCGTTCTCGCGATACCGGCATTTCTCCAGAACTAGAGTAATTTCTATGAAATACTTCAGACCTCTATTACTCGCTTCCGCGGCTATCGGCCTGGCTTCGGTCGGTAGCGCATTTGCGATGCCTCTCACCGCCGTCCCGGCACAGGCAGACGCTCATGCGCAAAATGTGCGCATCGTCTGCGATCAATGGGGACGCTGCTACAATACTCGGAACCGCTACCGCGGCGGTCACTATTACAGAAACGACGGTTATCGCGGTTACGATAACGGATATTATCGCTCGAACAGAGGCCCGTTTGGCCTGTTCTGAAACTAATACAAGTCGACACGATCTGGTTCCGCCGGGCTCGATGCCCGGCGGAATTGAGCCGAGCTTTCTCTTGCAGCGAACGTTTTGCGCAAACGATTACGCTCATAAACATCTTACAAAATTTCTACAGCCGAAAGCGCTGCATTTTTCTTCTTGGCCTTCCGCAAAGCGAGCCTTGCGGCATCTCGCTTTTTTCTGGAGTTAATGGTTGGCCCACCAGTCGATGCGGGGGCGACGTCTTCGCCGCGCAATTCGATATTCATCACCGCTTCTCGATTTTTCGTATCGAGTATCTCTGCATTTGTGCATTTAATCTTGGGCATACAGTTGGCCTACAGTCGGGTACACACAAAGCATAATTTATTTCAAAGACCGTTCTTCGTGGTGACAACCGATACGCCTATTTAACATTCGCGTGTGTCCCCAATCGCTCATGCGAATACGTTATTCGCTGATCACCAACGCGCACGATTTGAAGAGAATACTGCAAGTAGACGGACGACGATTACCTCTGCGTTCCATCGAGAATAACGTCTCAATGAGCACTATTGAACAGATACAACTTTACTAGTTTGCTACTGCAGAGTTTCGAGCAGACCCGACGACGGTACACAACGGTGACAAAGCGCAAACCAGAACTCGAAGCGGCCCCATGGATCCCGGGTATGGTCGGTTTACGCGAGCCTGCAGTTGAGGAAGCGCTGAAGCGCTTTCACTTGCAGGAAACCAAATATCGTGCCGGGTTGCTCAGGCAGGAAATCGACGCGGCAAATCGTGAGATTCACGAACTACGAGTCCGCATCGGCATGGCCCGCAAAACTCTTTGGTTTTATGCATCCGGCGACAATGATCTCGGCGTGTCTGCGAAGACGGCGCTTAGCGCTATGACAGCGGAAATTTGTCCGAACTTCGCAATCGCCTTTTGCAAGGACAAAGCGGAAGAATGCGCAGCCGTGGCCCGCGATACAAATATTGCTGCCGATATCCGCGAACAGTATCGCCAGCTTGGCCAAGAATGGACATTATGTGCTGAACACGCCGACATCTATCTGCTTGATCGTGCGACACAGTCTACGTAGCGGACTCTACTGCATTGACTGACCGCGGCTCTTGCTCGCTTGCGCGGCCTTTGACGGCTGGAGGAACCAGCATGACGCGCGTTCTTGTGATTGACGACGACAGATCCGTTTGTATTGCAATCGAGGCCTTGCTGCTTCAGCGGGCCTGCAGCGTGGTTCTGGCGGAAAGCGGCGACGTATCCAAGACCTTCGATGAGTCGGAATTTGACGTAATTATTGTCGATATCGTTATGCCTGGCATCGACGGCTTCGAGACAATCAAAATTCTTCGCGCGCGCGCTCCTAAGATACCGATCGTAGCCATGTCCGGTTTCAAATTTAGCGATTCTAACGCACCCGCGCCGGATTTTCTTCGAATGGCTGCCACACTTGGTGCCAGCTATTGCCTGCGCAAACCATTCGATCTGCTGCAACTTATGGCAGCGATAAATTCTTGCACCGGCCAAGGGACTATCGAACGTCGCATCGGAGAACCAAAACATGTTCGATAGCGCCGCGTAAGGTTTCAACCGATTCAGTACTACTACGTACGTATATAATTATTGTGATTCACCGCCGCGTGCGACATCGATTCAGTGACCATTAATCCGGCGATGCAACTTTGGATGGAGCATCCAAAAGGCATCGCCATGAGTGGCAAACCCTATTTACCCGGCTATGGCGTCGTTCGGCGCGTATACGCGAACTCGCGTCCGAGATTTCAGGTTCAGCACTGTGGTGCATGATTTTGGCAAGCGCCTGCTTGCAGACGCCGCCGCGCTTGCTGCGTTAGGACAATTACTTTCCGAAAATCCGCAGTCTGATGTCCTCTCAGAACGCCTCCAAACTTGCGCTCACAAGCTCGCAGGGGCCGCAGGGGTGTTCAATTTACCCGATATAAGCGGCAAGGCTTCCGCCCTCGAAGAATCCGTCATTGAGAGGCGCGCGGGCCGCGGCTTTGGCGAGACCGTTAAAACCAATCTCCATGCGCTCTTGCGTGCGCTCGACGCGAACCACGGGGCCTCTCGGAAATAGCGTTGCAAGCAGCACATCAACTACAACCTTATGGAGGCCGGTAGGAAATGACCCAAGCACTTCAAACAGCCAATGCTTCGCGCCGGCCGGACCATACGATCGTAAAAATGATCATTGCCGATGACGACCCGGCGATCGTGAAATTTCTCGCCGAACGATGCACGAAGATCGGCTTCAGCGTCGATACTGCGAATAACGGGATTCAGTTGCTCATGAAGGCCCGGCGTAACGAGCCGGACGTCCTTATTGTCGACGTCAACTTGCCAGCCTTGAACGGTCTTTCAGTTTGTAAGCGCTTGCTAGATTCAAATAATAAGCCGTTCGAGGTAATTGTAATCACGGGAAGTGCGGATCCTGAAACGATCGAACGGTGCGAAAGCCTGGGTATGTTTTATGCCCGTAAAGGACCGCGCTTCATTGCCGATATTGGGTCGGCGCTGACCGAAATCTATCCTGCAATGTCACGAAAGATAGAACAGTTTTCGACATCTGAATCCGATGCGCGAATGCACAACCGCTCGCGTGTGCTGGTGGTAGACGACGACCCTGACATGGAAGAATTTCTTTCCAGCAGGCTCCGAAAATACGGGGTAGACACGCTCTATTCCCCAGATGCGGTGCAGGGGTTTCGAATGGCATGCATGGAAGAGCCAAGCGTCATTATCTGCGATTACCATATTCCGAACGGAGATGCGTTCTATCTGTTGTGGCGACTGCGGACTACGCCGGCGACCGAGAATATCCCTGTCTTCGTTATAAGCGGGCGCAAGATCGACAAAGCTTCCGCGCTCAATCTGAAAAGGGAAATCAGCGGCCGACCGGGTGCCGCAGCCATCTTCAGAAAATCGCTGGAGACGGAGGAATTGTTCGGCGCCCTCCAACAATATTGCGGCTTCGAGATAACGAAGCCACAGTGACGGGGGGCATCGGAATGAACGATTCAGAATTTCTGGAAAGTATTGCCAAAAGTCGCGTGAGCTTTCTAGCGATGTTGGCAGATAAGATTCAAGAAACCGACGCAGCTCTGGTGCATCTGGGTGGAAACAGCAAATACTCAGTTTGCGCGGTTGAGGACGCGTACCGGCGCTTCCATGATTTATGCGGAATAAGCTCAACCCTCGGACTGGATGCTACCGGGCGCGTCGCACGGACCATCGATGCCATTTTGTCCGTACCGTTTCGTGCGCGACGCGGACTGTCGCAAGACGAATTGAGGAAGCTGAACAGCGGCCTCAGGTTCCTTAACCTGATCGCCTGTAACGAAATGAGATCACGTGAGTTTTGATAGTATTGGCGTCAGACCATTTATGATCTCCGCAGGCGGGATCCCTTTTCTATTCCTTGAAGCAAGGTGTCGATCGAAGACACGACAAATTCCACCGAAGCTTGATCATTGAGTCTGTTCGCGGTGGACTCCTCAAGCTTGGCGGCAAAATCGCTAACCTGTGCATAGCCAAAAATTCCTGCCGCACCAGCCAGGCTGTGAGCAACATCATTCATTGCTGTTAACACGGTCGTCTGATCCCCTCGACACATGAGCGCCGATCGATGCTTCGCCAATACCGCCGCATTGTCATTCATGCGCTGGATGAAGGCATTCCGCAGAGCGTCCAGTTTGTTCGCCGTTGCGGGCACGAAGGCGCGTACTGCCGCCGCCAGCGTCATCGGATTAAACGGCTTCGGTATGACTCCGACAGCGCCAAGCGAAAGGAAGCGGTCGGCATCCGGCGCTTGTGCGCGTACCGTCATAAAGACCACCGGAATATTTGCGGTACCCGCATCTTCTCGCAGGCGCGCCAGCGTTGCCGGGCCATCCATGAAGGGCATCATGACGTCCAAAAGAATGATATCGGGACTCCAATCCGCGGCGGAGACGAGCGCTTCGGGACCTGAACTGCAGCTTCGCGTCTCGAAATCAGGATCAAGGCCGAGTGAAATCTCCACCACTTCGCGGATATCAGGTTCATCTTCAACGTGAAGAACACGAACAGAGGTCATGAAACCCTCCTTGCCTTGGGCAGGCGATGGCGCTGCATGGTCGCGAGCCGTTGCCGCCCGTCCATTTCTAAGTTCCGCAATCACAAGACTTCACGCAAAGCTTTACGGACCAAGTCAGCGGCATTCTTTGCGCCAAACTTTCCCATAATGTGAGCCCGGTGGACCTCGAATGTTCGCGTACTGATTTGCAGCCGGTGACTTCCCTCTTTGTTGGAGACGCCTTGGGTGATCAGAGCCAACACTTGCCGCTCGCGCGGGGTCAAAAGATGCTGACCGAACGAGGCGACTGCTTCACGGCTACGGGCGATACCTATCTCAGAGGCTGCCTTCATCTCGATTGTCCCGCTTATCCCCTGAACAATTCCGCTGAAACGCTCCGTTTCACGAATTGCATTCTCCAGCAGCTGACGCGTTGAACCCGGAGTTGTTTCCGTCTCAGAACGATCAATGTTCTGTTCCTTGATGCCGTGCAGATAGAGCAGCAGTGCTGTCAATGGTTCGTTCAGTTGATGCGCCATCGCTGCACCAATTTCGTCCACCGCCCACATGCGAGCCGCGCATACGAGATCAGTCTGGAATTTATTTATGGTCGCTTCCGACCGTAAATTTCCGATCCCCGAAGATGGAGCAAAGGCTCTCACGCTTCTCTGCGTCATCGTGTCTGACCTCTGTTGATGCCGGCCGATCACATGCAGGTCGAGAAATTGCGCGTACAGCTACTGCAAGAGACTGGCCGAAGACCGAGCGAAACACATCAAAAATTGAAAAATGCACAATTAAGTAGATCATACTAAGTAGCGGATTTCGTGATCTTGTACTGTCCAATATCGCTCACAAGCTTTTCGCAATCACGAAAATCGCCTCCATCTCACTATAGGCGGTCTCCTTTTCTGTGTTGACGGCTTATCTTTTCGCGCGAACGCTAACGTCAACTTCACGAGCGCGACAACGTTCGGTGTAAGAAACCGCTCTGAGTGACCAATTCTATACAGCTGGCGCTGAGCAATTCGGCACAGTTGGGGTTTCGGCGCACGTGTAACCTAAAGCTCGCTTGATTCGTTCTCTCCTGGAAAAGGAGAATGTTTGTTGCCGATAGTTACCCCTTTGTGGTGCAAGTTGCGTTTCCTCATCCTGGCAAGAACGTTATGCCGGTTACTGAATTTGGAAATAGCGCAATGGCTTTCGATCTCCCACAATCATTCTGTAGCGGCTAAGCCGCAAAACTCTTTTCGCCGAGCGTAATCGATAACGATCATGAGATTTGAACGCTCTTAGGGAGGCAGAGAATGGAAAAGGCAGCGTGGCAGGCGCCTTCATCTTCCAAAGAAATATCGTTGTTGACTGAACCACAACCGCTGCTGGAAGCAGGCGGCGGGGCGGCGTTAGCACAGGCCATCGTGGACACCATACGCGAGCCGCTACTGGTTCTCGACAACGAGTTTCGCGTAATCGCAGCAAGCCGCTCGTTCTGTCATGTTTTCAGAAATGACTGGAAAGACATTTACGATCGTCCGCTCTACAAGCTCGGCGATGGCGAGTGGGACATCCCGCAACTGAGATTGTTACTGGAAAACGTTGCGCCGGAACATACGGTGATGCGTCCCTCTGAAGTCGAACGGCATTTTACCGGTATCGGACTTCGCACAATATTGTTGAGCGCCCGCGAAGTGTTCAATCCGGAGAACTCCAAAACGCTGATTTTGCTGGCGATCGAAGACGTAACTGAGCGCAGAGGATTCGAGCGAACCACGGCCGATCTGTTGCAGCAGAAGGAACTTTTGCTCCATGAAATGCAACACCGGGTTGCGAACAGCCTGCAGATTATCGCGAGCATTATCCAACTGAAAGCAAGAACAGTTCAATCCACCGACATCCGACGGCATCTGGAGGATACACATCAGCGGGTTATGTCTTTCGCCGCCGTCCAGCAACAGCTGCATACTTCCATCCGCAGTGAACAGATCGATATCTCAAGTTATCTGTCTCGGCTGTGTAAATCGCTTGCAGCTTCCATGATCGGCGACAGCCGGCCTGTATCATTAAAAGTTCACGTCGGAAGGGGAACTGCACCGGCGAATAAAGTGCTCAACCTTGGGCTGATCGTAACCGAGCTCGTCATCAATGCACTCAAGCATGCATTTGTTGACGACAGAGCCGTAGGATTGATCGTCGTTTCTTACAACGAGACCGAAGCGGCCTGGAAATTGACCGTTTCCGACTACGGAATTGGACGGCTGAAAGGACATATTGAAAAAGGAGCGCCCGGAATTGGCACAAATATTATTGAATCTCTTGCAAGGCATCTCGACGGACGCGTCGAAGTGTCGAGCGCTTCGCACGGAACCACGGTATCCATCATTCACGGAACATTTGCGCCACAACTCACCGGCGCCAATTGAACTTCGCAACCTGCGGGCCGTCCAACTGTTACTCGCATTACTTCCCTGGACGGAGTCCGCGCAGGAACATAGCCGAACATCCCGCATTTAGTCCCAGAGGTTATCCCATGGGCGTCCTCGGTCATTGCCGAACAATTGCAGCTGAAGCAGCCAAGAAAGCTGAAGATCCCTCGCTCACCCTCGAAGCGAAAATCGAGTGGACACGCATTGCGAGAGACTGGATCGAATTAGCGGAGCAGCGAGAACGATATGAAGGTCTAGAAGGCCTCGTTTCTCGCAAACCCGGCGAGACGATTCACTAAAGAAAATCCGGCTGCGCTTTAAGCCGCTGCCGACCGATCAGGCGCTTTGGGCGGACAAATTTTTCCGAGGGTCAGAAGCGGTGCGACGTCTTCGGCCGACATCGGGTGCGAAAAATAGTACCCCTGCACTTCTGAGCAGCCCATATCTCTCAGTAAATCCAGCTGTTCCGACGTCTCGACGCCTTCCGCGATGACCTCGTTGCCGAAGTTCCTTCCAAGACCAAGAATCAGTTTTACAATCGCAGCCGCTTCTTCGCTTTTAACCACATCACAGATAAATTCCTGAGCAATCTTGATCCGATCGACCGCAAACCGCCGAAGGTAATTCAGTGATGAATACCCCGTACCAAAATCGTCAAGCGAGAACCTGACGCCGGCGAGGCGGAGGCGCTGCACCACTTCCTCGTGCTGAGGCGAAAGATTAATCAGGGTTTTTTCCGTTATCTCTAGCTCCAACACACCCGGTGGCAGTTGCGTGTCCGCGAGAACCGCACCCACACGCTTTTCAAATGCCAGCGGCTCCTTGAATTCGGAAGTGGAAACATTGACTGCGATCGTGCCGGGTATAATCCCGGCATCTATCCATCGGCGGCCCTGTTCACAGGCTTCCCGCAACACCCAATGACCCAGTTCTTCGATCAAACCGCTGCTCTCGGCAATCGGGAGGAACTCGTGAGGATTCAAAATTCCGAGCCGAGGATGACGCCAACGTACGAGCGCCTCGACGCCGATAATCTGACCGGTCTTCGCCCTGACTTGCGGTTGGTAGACGAGAAACAATTGCGCGGTCGATAGAGCCAGACGAAACTCATCCGTCAATACGATCCGCGCCCGCACTTCATCATTCATTGAATCGGAAAAGAAGCGGTAGCTGCGTCCGCCTTCGGCTTTGGCGCGATACAAGGCAATATCCGCGTGAGAAAGCAACGTCTCTGCATCGCGGGCATTTTCATCAAAAATTGCCACGCCAATGCTGGCGCCGACGTGACACTTTATGCCATCCATGATGAACGGCTTGCTGAGCGCCGCGATAATTCTCTCTGCAAGCACGGCGATTTCCGGTGGCTCGCTCACCTCGTTCAGCAGAACCGCAAACTCGTCTCCACCAAATCTGGCAATATTTTCGCTGGAACGGACGACGGATTGCAATCGCGCGGCCACAAGACGTAAGAGTCTGTCGCCCGATGGATGACCGCGTGTGTCGTTGACGTCTTTAAAATGATCCAGGTCCAGACTCAATATCGCGAACTTCTTTCCGCTTCGAAGCGATTGAGCAATGGACTGCTCAAGTGCAGAAATAAACATAGTCCTGTTTGAAAGTCCGGTAAGGACATCGTGCTGGGCCAAATAAAGAATCCTGGCATCCAACGCCTTTCGTTCCGCGATATTACGTATGATAGCTACAATCGCGGAAGCTTTGCCGAACATGGAATAGCGAAGGGATATTTCAGTCCAGAACAGCGTGCCGTCTTTATTCTTACACAGCCATTCAAATATCTGCGGCTCCCCTAAACGAGCTCTTTCATTCAGCTCCAGCGCCATATCAGCGGTATGAGGATGAACTCCGCTCGAGAGCGTATCCACGTCCCGGCCAAGGAGATCGGCCTTTTGATATCCAAACATCCGGCAGCCCGGTTCATTGATATCGATGAATTTACCGGTCGCAGGGTTCGAGATGAAAATGCCGTCGTTGACGGAATCGAAAATGATCCGGAACCGGTCCTCAAATCCAGCAATAGCAGAAGCTGCGTCAGGGGCCTTGCCGGAACTACTCATGATTCAATTTGGTCCTCTGCAAACATCGCGACATCATGGAGCGCGCTCGCTGAGATCAGGATTGCAGTAAGAACGCCTGTTGAACTTATCGAGACGAATATTGAGTAGAGCAAGAAGGCTTACACCGACTTAAGATACGACGCACATGGCCGTCTGCGCAGTATCATAATTACGATGATCAAGCTTCTACGTATTACTGCGTAGACGCAGCTGCAACGTCTGTTCATTAAAGCGCTGCTGACGACATCTCTTTTGCCGAGAATGCTATAACGACGCTCGTGCCTTGATCGTGAGCGCAACGGCCGAAATGTACTTTGCCGCCGATCTGGCCAACCAGAGACTGCACGATATTCATGCCAAGCCCTTTGCTCGCCTCAGGCGTGAACCCCTCCGGCAACCCTGGCCCTTCGTCCATCACAGTAAGCGAATGCATTTTGTCGTTATTCTTGATGTGGACGGTTATATTGCCGACCGAATACTTCGCGGCGTTCGTTACCAACTCATTCACAATGAAGGCGAGCGGTATACCTGTCGCGGCCGGCAGATGGAGATCCGCGCCAGTCACGACCACGGAGCGCTCCATCTGGTCGCGCAACAGGAGGCCAGAGATATCGTCGCACAATTTCTCCACGTATTTCCTGAAATCGACGCTGTCTTCATGATCTAGGAGATGCAGACGGCGATGTACACGTCCGATGGCCGCGACGCGCACTGCAGCTGCGTTCAATTGCGCGGCAGCTTCGGCTGTTGTTGCCGTACGGCTTTGCAGAGAAAGAAGGCTCGCGACCAGCTGCAGCCCGTTTAAAATCCGGTGCTCGAATTCCTGGGTCATCAGGGCATGCCGCTGCGACAGCCTTTCTTTTTCTTGAACCGAATCTTGTTCCCGCGAGAGCAAAGGCACCAGTTTGGCTACTGCTATCGAAAACTGAGCGGCGATATTCTCCCCATCGAAATTCATGGGTTTTTTGGAATGCTGCACGTTGCCCTCGTTCCTTGCGATCACCACGAGGGAACGATCACATCATTCTTCGGCGCCCAGTGTGTGAAAGTGAACACAAATCGCATCCGCGCGAATACGGCTGTCGCGATCCCGTGGAAGGGTGAATCAAGCTTGCGGAATACACATCCAATTGGCCACACATCGTATGTGCATGATGTTCATGACGCGGTGTGGACTCTTTACGGAATTCTGGCCGAGTTGTGCCCGCCGGAGGGGATTCGTGGGGGTCTACCGGCGGGCACGTCCGGACTGCCGAAAAGCGTTACCGCTTTCCGGAAGGGAACCAACATCTGCCGATGGTTCGGCTTGCGGCACAAATAAGGCTAGCGCTGTTAGCCGAAGCCGACTGTGCAAGATTGCTCACAATCGTTGTTCTTGAATGAGAAAATATCGAGCGAAATCAACTAGCCACGCACACAGCGCTTCCGGCTATCCGAATGGGCAGAGCATTTGCGGACACCCTTCTTCAAGGGCGACTCCTTAATGCCCCGCCTGCGTTGACCACCTTGTAGGTAATTTTACCTAGGCGCGATCCTCTTCGAAGCCGCCGGAGACGAGCTTTTTGCTCCAATCCTTCACAAAGCAGGATGTAGCCCTTAAGAACTTTTGTGACAGATGAGCCATGAATTCCGTCATTGAAAGACTGCAACACCAGTTGGCCAAGAGGGCCCTGCCTGACGAAAGCTGGAACGAATTCCTTGATGAAATTCGCACATGCAGCGAGAAACTTGAGCAGGAGATAACTTTTCTGCGCGCAGATAGAGAGCAGCTTCTGGCAATTTTAAATTTGGTGCCAGTGGCCTTTTTTGTGAAGGATCGCAACAGCCGTTTCTTTCTTATGAACCTCGCTTGTGAGGAACAGTGGGGCCTGTCTTTCCAAGATCTGCGCGACACGGATGCGAGTAAATTCTTTCCTCCGGACCAGATAAAACAATTCTTCGCTATGGATCAGGCTATTTTTGAAGGCCGGAAAGCGGTCGAGTTTGAAGAAACAATCTGGAACTCTGCCAAACAATGCAATCGTATCTGTTACACATTCAAGCGACCAATGTACGACGAGAAGGGGGAACCTCTTTATCTTGTCTGCGTAACTCTCGATATTACCGATCGCAAACTATCTGATTCAGCCTTGCTAGACAGCGAAACACGGTTGCGGGAAGCAATTACGCATTCACCAAATGCAATGATGATGCACGCCGAGGATGGCAACATCATCATGGCGAGCAACGCTCTTGCCGCGATCACCGGCTACAAACTGGAAGACTTGCCGACTATTTCCGTTTGGGCGGAAAAGGCATATGGCATTCATGCCGACAGCATGCGAGCGAAAATCAGGGCGCTCTTCGAACTGAATACGGTTAGACATGAAGGTGAGTCCACGATTATTACAGCATCGGGCGAAAAACGCATCTGGGAAATTATGAGCCAGCCTTTACCAAAATTGCCGGATGGCCGGCGCGTATTGCTGAGCTCAGGCGTTGATATAACCGAACACAAGCGGATGGAAAAGGAATTACTCGCGTTAGCGACGACCGATGCGCTCACAAATTTACCTAACCGCCGGCAATTCCTTGCTAAGCTGGAAGACGAAATTGTCAGGATGCAGCGCCTGGGAAATTATTGCAGTTCGATTTTGATGCTCGATCTCGATTTTTTCAAGCTGATCAACGACACGTACGGCCACAACACCGGCGACGAAGTGTTGAAACACTTCGCGCAACTCATGCGCAGAAATCTACGGTCTATCGATACGGCAGCACGTATAGGCGGCGAAGAATTCGCCGTCATCTTACCGGGCCTCGACTTGGCTTCTGCGCAACAAGTCGCCGAGAGGTTATGCGAAGCACTGACCAAAACGCCCTTCGTACAAAAAGAAGCAAGAATCCCGATTACCGTTAGTGTCGGTGTCGCTACCCTTGATCCTGGCGATCCCAACGCGGATAGCGCGCTCCTGTGCGCCGACAAAGCCCTTTACCTTGCCAAAAACAGTGGGCGCAATCGGGTGGAACTCGCGGAGGCCCGAAGCGTCGTAGACCAGTTTGCAGCTTGACGAATGTTGTCAGAAGGCCTCTGCGTAAGCAGGCGTTCTTGACGCAGTCTAAGCATTTAAAACATGGGACATAGCGAAAACCGATCAATTTTGACCGGACTAGAATCTGCATCGCGTGTTCCAATGCATTGAGAACGGCGGCGCTCAACTTGCATACTTGGAATACAACACTCTTCGCGCTTCTTCTGTCGGCTGCCGTAATGGGTTCGGCGCATGGGCAGCGTTTCGATGGCTTCAATGTTGTCGTAACCTCCAACCATCCTTTTGGCAGCGTGTCTGCCGAGCGTGCACTCGCAGCCGCGAAGCGCCTCGGGGCAACGACCGTCGCGATCATTCCATTTTTATGGCAACCGAATGCGTTGAGTCCGGATATTCAGAGCGGCAACGACATGGCCGACGATGCATTGCGGCAAGGGATTCGTCAGGCTCGAAAGTTGGGCTTCCTTGTAATTGTAAAGCCTCATGTCTGGGTGCCGGAAAGCTGGGCCGGCGCCGTAGTATCGAACTCTGAGCTGTCCTGGACGAACTGGTTCATGCGATATCGCCTTGAAATCCAGCGCATAGGACGCATCGCATCGGAGGAAGGCGCTGTCGCTCTTTCAATCGGAACCGAACTTGCAAAAACCACACATCGCCCCGAATGGATTGAAGTTATCGCAACAGCCCGGGCGGTGTTCCCGCGCACTCTCTTCTATGTCGCGCACAATATCGAAGAAGCGGAAGCAGTCCCTTTTTGGGCTCAACTCGATAAAATCGGTGTCTCGCTTTATCCACCGCTCGGTGCTGACGATGATCGGGCTTCGCGTATCGCGGCAATGAAAGCGGTCGCCGACCGTCTCGACTTGCTCTCAACCCGTATAGGTAAAACGATCATCGTAGGGGAAATCGGATTGCGTTCCGCTCGGGGCGCTGCGGCGAAACCATGGGAAAGCGCCGAAGAACGGACGGCATTGCCTGATCAGCAGTTGCAGGCAAACGTACTCACCGATTGGCTCGCCGTTCTCAAACGACCTGCCATTGAGGGAGTGCTCATCTGGCGCTGGTTCACAGACCCCGCAGCGGGCGGTGCACAGGACACGGATTTCACCGTGCAGGGAAAGCAAGCGGAGAAGGTCTTGTTGTGTGCCTGGGCCGCAGTATGCCGCGGCCCGTGAATCAATTCGTTGCGGAACAGTTCAGAACTTATACCAAGTGCCCAGAACGATTCCATTTTCCTGCAACGCATTTTGTCCGGCAAAGGTGGTGTAGCCACCGATTTGCAGCGACAAGGCAGGCGTCACAGCATAGACGACGCTGAGCTGAAGTTTGTGATAGGAATAAGCCGGATAACCTAGCGTGCCGGCCCCTTCGGAAACTACGTTGAAGGACTGCGCCAGAAGAAGCCAGGACTCGAGTGGGCGAATTCCGAACGTGAAGTCGCCGCGAAATTCATCCGGTTGCCCACCCAAACGAAATCGCTGTCCGATTTGAAGATCAAAGAACGCGGGTAATGCGCTGATCGTGAAACTATGACCAAGCAGCGCGCGGACATCGATTTCCGGATCCGTATAGCCGATTGCAGCAATATTCGATCTATCGGAGGTACCAGGCAAACGTAAAATAGTCTGCGTCGATGCAACCCACGAGTCGTTTGACCATAAACGTACCCTGCCCCCAATCTCGCTATAACCTAAACCATCTCGGCGCGCATCGACTGGCGCAGCGATGTGCACGTATTGCAGTGAAGGCGCAGCAATAACAGTAAAGAAATCCGTGTAGCCGTACTCGAATAACGCCTGCGCCTCTCCCTTGCTATAGCGAGGGATAGGACGCAAATCTCCTCTCGTGTTGAACGCTTCGCGCGCTTCACTGATCGTGCCGGTCACGACCACCATGCCTTGACTTTCTTTTAGCGTCCACGCTCCGGCCAGAACCGGGCTTGGAAAGGTAATCAAGCCTACGGTCAACGCTCTTACAAGATATACATATTTGTTCGCCGTGAAGCCTTCGTGTCCGGCCGCACCAAGCGCAACGATTCCGTTATTCATGTTCAGATCCGACGCGGTTGCCGCCCGCGGACTGAACACCGGAGAGAGCGGAAATTGCCCGGATGATAAGATGACGTCGATCGTCGGCGCTTTCCGGTTTTGCGGTCGCCACAAAGACGCTTGCTGTAACGTGATCGGCGCTGATGGATTCCGGATTGGCTATTCGAAGTTCGGCGACTGAACTGCGTAAGGCTTCGCCCAACGCTATTGCCTGCCCTGATGGCGAGTCAGGGACAACAAGCACGATCATGTCCTTGCAATACGTCGCCGCGATAGCGCCGATCGTTGCTGCAGTTGTTCGAACCGCACCAGCGACTTGCGTAAAGATGTGCGACGCCGCCGCATCGCCTTGCGTTGACCGCACCGCATCGAGGCGATCGATTGCGAGCGCAATAACGGACGTACTGCCGCTTGACGGGATGCCGGCAATATAGGCTTCAGCGATATGGTCGAAAAACAGACCGGTTGTTTCGTCGACAACTGACGCGTGACGTTCCGTCGTCAGCGATATGTAGTCCAGAAGCTCTTGCTCGCGAGCTTTTCGCCTATCCAACTCGGACTTCAATTTAAGAGCGGAACGAACGCGTGCCAACAATTCAACGCGATTCATAGGTTTGGTTATGTAATCAGTAGCTCCTGCGACGAAAGCGTGGGCCAGACTGTCAATATCGTTTAACGCGGTCACCATTACGATTGGCACATCGAAGTAGCGTGGCTCTTTACGAATGCTTGCGCAGACTTCGATGCCGTCAATTTCGGGCATCAGAATATCGAGCAGGACAAGATCTACCGGCGCATTTTGTTGCGCGGGGACGTCTCCAATCCCAAGAAATCGAAATGCCTCATTACCCGAACCGGCAGTGGCAATTTCTTCGTAACCCGCCGACAGAAGCATGGCTTCCGACACGTCCCGCCCATCTTGGGAGTCGTCCACGATCAGAATCCGCATGTCGCAACTCCGTTGATGATTGAATTTCGTGATATCTGAAATCAAGAAGACGGTACGTGCTTAAGGCTCGCTAATTTCGTGCGAATAATTTCCAGTACGCATTCTCGTAAACGAGGCTGTATCCGGGTGCCCCCTGCCGATACAAATGCGGGAATATTTTGTTCAAGCGATCTTGCGCGCCCACGCCGATGAGCGGATTGGGAACGGCGACAAACGGCGTATCGATTCTGGAGAAGAGAATACCAAGCGCGAACGTTTCACTTGATGGCGAGATCAATCCTCGCGCACGCCCGCGACCGAGCACGATGGCAGGAGCATTGAATGTATCTACAAGGATTCCGTTTCGCTCTGCGGTGACAGCCCCAAGGCTTATTGCCGCGAGACGCTCTTGATCTACGACGCGGCCTTCAAGCGCCATTCGGACATTCGCCGCGCCGCGTGGGTCTGCGATCACCAGTCCAAATACGCCGCCGACCCATCCAACGACCAGTAGCGGAATGACGACTGCGAGCCGCTCACGTGCGAGCGGCACATGGATAAGAATAGTTGCGGCAAGAATCGGTGGCATGATCGCAAGTGCCGCAGGATCGCCAAAAAGCCCGAAGGTGACGGTGATCCAGGCGGCAGCGAGAGTTATTCCAACGACCACGAGAGCCGGAACTGTCAGCGGCCGGCGTTTGCGAACCCATGCGATCGCGACCGGAATTATCGGAGCGGATATAACGAGTGCAATAGCGACAGCGATTGCAGCATCGATTCCCAGCGACCCAGACATTCCGCGGCCGAACACTTGCGAAAATCCCACGGCCCAAAGCGCGAGGCCCTCAGCCGGCGAGACAAGAAAGCTCCATCCGCTCCCTGGAAATATCCAGGACATATAAGAGAATGCTCCGACGCAATATGCAGCCGGAAACACAAGAGCCAATACCAGATTGAATACAGATCCCGTGAGCATTTCCGGACGAACGGCGAAAATGAGAAACGGAATTGCAGCACAAGCGAGTGCGGCGCCCATGGGATGCGAAAAAGTAAGACCCAGTAGCGCGAGCGCGACTGCCATAACTTCCGGTGCGGCGCTGCGAGCGCGCAAATCGTAAAGCGCTCCGCACAGCAGAAACAGGAATACCGCGAGAATTATTTCGGAAGGTCCACTAATCGCCGCGCGTAAAAGCGCCGGATGGAGCGCGAGTAAAGCGGCCATCACAGCAGCGGCTAGCGGCCGAAATCCGGCGCGAGAAAAGAGGATAAACCAAGCGCCTGCAAGCAAGGCGAGCGCGCTGGCGGTTAAGATTAGCGGCGCCGGAGTACCGAACGGCGTGATCGCCACGACAAGCGAAGTAGCGAGAAAGGGTATGGTCGGATAGGCCGCGAGGATGCGCCCGATCGGAAGCTCGCCGTCGCCAGCTGCAAGCGCGTTCGCCCATAGCAACACGGCATCATCAGGAACAATATTGGCAGTCGTAATTACTCTTGAGAGGAACAGCGCCGTGACGAATGCGGCCAGCATGATGAGCGTGGCATGACCGGTGCGGCTCACTGGGATACTTTCGGCGCGGCGGCCAATTCGCGCATAACATGATTGGAAACGCCGTGCTGTGTTTTCTCCCAGTAGAAAGGATTCCTGAGAAGCTGCCAAAGACCTTTATACGCGGCGATTGAAATCAATACCCAATAGCCGGGCGCCGTCAGACTATAGGGGATGAGCGTGAACCACCGGCGGCGAATGGGGGCCAGCATGTGAAGGAATACGAAGGCGCCATTGCCAGCTAGTAGGTTAAACAAACTGAGGAATAACAAGGCTTGCGGAAAGACAACATCGAAATCATCCGTCCCTGCGAACAACCACATTATATAGAGAAGCCAGAAGAGCGGATTGAGCAGACCGGCAAGCACTGTGCCGCCGATAAAAAATACGAAGCCCAGAAACCCCAGAGGGCCTATCGTGCGCAGCAGGTGCAGCGGGCGTCGGGTGTGAACCAGAAACGTCTGCATATAGCCTTTTAGCCATCGCGAGCGTTGCCGGATCCAATTGCCGACGTGACAGCTCGCTTCTTCGAAGGTCGTCGAGTCGACGACACCAACGCGATAACCTTTCTGCGTCAGGCGAACGCCAAGATCGGCATCTTCCGTAACATTGAATGGGTCCCACGCATGCAGTTCGCGAAGAACATCAATTTTGAAATGGTTCGAAGTACCGCCCAAGGGAATTGGTACATTCAACCGCTCGAGACCCGGCAGCATCTGGTCGAACCAGAGCGCATAATCAAGCGTAAACATGCGTGTCAGCCAATTTTCATTGGCGTTGAAATAGCTGAGGCGACATTGCAGACACGCGGTATTGGGCGAAGACTGCCGGAACGTGGCGACCACTTTGCGTAGCTGATCAGGCTCGGGTCTGTCTTCGGCGTCGTAGATAACCAGAAACTCGCCGCGCGCAAATTGTAGCGCGAAGTTGCACGCCTTCGGTTTGGTTTGTGGGTGCGAAGGCGGCACGCGAATGACTTCGAACACGCCTTCAAGGCCGAGCTTGCTTGCGACCTCTATGGTTTCGTGGTCGCTTGCCTCAAGTACCAGTTTAATGTCGAGCTTGCCCAGAGGATAATCCAGTTCGCGCAATGAGCGGGCAAGAACCGGTAACATCTTTGGTTCGCGAAACATCGGCACCAAGACGGTGAATACAGGCAATTCCTCATCGGTTAGCTGGTGCCCGGCGATCGCGATCGCCTCATCCTTATCGGTGGAACGCGCGCCGCCAACGGAAACAAGAATTCCTTTGAATATGAAGTTTCCAAGATAGAATACGCTCATCAGCACGTTGAGCGTAATGAGTGTCGCTATCGCATGGAGCGCGAGCCCGATAATCAATAGCGTCAGCACGGCATAGCCAACGATTACCTGTGCTGTCGTAAACACTTGCTGCGCAGACAATTCTGGATTCAGTTCGGCGAGATCGTACACGGCGTGATGCGACAACGACTCGGCGAAAACCGTTTGCACTGCCCAAACGATGTCGAACTTGGATACCACTACGAACTTTATATTCTCGCCCCAGCGTTCCCGAGCAAAAAGCAATGTTTCCGGCCCTGGATCAGCGGTCGCGATCATCACGTACCCGTCGCTCTGCCGCCATGGCATCGTTAGTGTGCGAGCGTAGGTCCCGGCTTCTGCGGCAACGAGCAATCCAGCATCCGGGGACTCATCGATCAGATTTACGAACGGCAGTTCGTAGTGATAAGCCACGGCGCGATAGTAAACCGACGGTTCTGCCCAGTTCCGCGACAAGATCGCGTCGCCGAGACGCACATGCCAGGTTTCAGCAAGGCTGATCGCTTCATCCAGTTGAGCGAGACTAAGGACACGGCGGGCAACCAAGATATCGCCCAGTGCAAGGTCGGATGACGAGAGCGGTTGCATAGAGATTTATCTGCTCGCCAAGGCGCGGCGGCGCCGATAGATTCTTTGCAGTCCGAACAGAAGAAGGACGGTGACGAGGCCCCAAAGACCGCCGAATATCCACGGTCTAAATCGATCTACGTTCGCCATCCACGAAATCTGCTCGGGATACGAAATCCGAAGCAAAGTGTCGCGTGCGGTCGATAGCGCGAGTGCAATTCCCGCCTTATCGACGAATGCGACATCGCCTCGATCGAGATTGAAGCCCGGGGAGATCGGCAGCGATCCGTCATTCGCCAGCGGCTTGATCCACAAACCCGGAAATGGACCCGACGACACAAGCTGGGCCACGGCACCGGTCGTGAGGCCTCCGACATCGAGCCGCGTGCGGCCATTGCGATCGGCAACGACAACTCTGCCGCGATCAAAGCGTACGTTCTTCTTTACTCCCTCGGGCGCCAAGTCACTGACAACGACAAACGGTGCAGTCGGGCGGGGAATAACTCCTGCGTCGACGAACTTTACGGCGATGGGAGCGGATTCTTTGGATAAGGCGTGGAGCACGTTGCCGAGCATTCCGACAACGGACAACGGACGCGTGGCCGCAGCAGCCGGGATCAACACCTCGATGCCATTAGCCCAGAGCGCAGCAAGATCAGAAAAATCTTCTGCCGCAGATCCGGCCGGAGAAAGGATAATCGAACTCGAACCCAGAAGCTCGGCAGGATATCCTTGGGGTTCAAACCGGCAGTCGCCTTGAGCACTACGGCGCTGCACGACGACGCGTATGTTGGCTACGGTGCCAATGAGACCCGCGGGAAAAGGGAAGTCCAGTTGGGTGGGCCCGCCAATGACAGCAACCGTACTTGCAAGCAGCCTGTCGTTCACGAAAGCGCTCACCACTGCCTTTTCGCCAGCGCTATCGGGCGCCACCATAATTTCGAGAATGAGCCGCGACGGACGGGCGCCGTTGGGGAGTGTGCGGCTCGCAATCACCACCGAAAGTTCGGCGCGGCCGAATACCTCGACCTGCCCCGGGACTAAGCCCAGTTCGTCGAAGCTTACGCGTTCCGAAAAGCCTTTCGACGACATCGCCTGAGCGATCGAAGCTGAACTCGTGTCGCGCAATACTGCGAGTGATGGGTTTTCGATGAGCGTTCCCGCACTCGCGGACGCAGTATCAGTAACCAGCAGAATCGGTATTCCACTGATGCGGGCCACTGCAACCGTGTTGCTGATATCGCCCGCACCTTTTAGGTCCGCGAGCGTGCCGGCCGGTACATCAAGGAATCTGGAAACGCGGTCCAGCACGCCAACGACGATCAATCCGCGCGTCCACCTTCGCGGGTCTTCACGCTTGGTCAGGTCCGCCAGTGAGTCGACGCCATGATGAAAGGTCACCCGCCGTCCAGCGGCGGCGAGCGAACGGGCCAGCGTAAGAGCTGCCGCAATGTCAGCGGAAGGAAGCACGGGGTTTGATAGAAGAATGGCGATATTCTTAGGCATCAGTGCGGCGGTTGCCGTGATGCTCGAAGGTCCAATCGTGCTGATATCGAGCTCGACAGAAGATTCCGGACGAATCGTCACGCTGTCGCCGACGTAGCGAACATCGATGCATCGATCCAGAGTTGCCGCGCCTGAATAGAGAAATGAGAGCTTGAGGAAGCCATTCCGCGCGGTCACATTTGCAAGCGAAATCCGAACAGTGCGGCCGCTACCCTTGCCATCCAGAGCAATCGCAGAAACCGAGCGATCGTTGACAAGGACCTCCAGACTGCGGCGGGCATCGTGAGCGCTTACATCGTCGAGCACGAGCACCAACTCCGCAAGACTGAGCGCGATACCCTGGGGTATCGGCACATAAATTTCGCGCCGGCCGCCCAAATTGGAGAACCGAAAGCCGTCGGAGTACCCGATGTCGGCAAATTGCACGCCGACCAAAAGCGATTTTGCAGGCGCTTCGGGCAAGGCACTTTTCGCATCGGGTAATACGACGCTGTAATTCGTGGATTGTGGATAGGCGGTCGATGCCAGGGCCATTACCAATGACGCTGCAAGCGTAGTGCGCAGGACTGCTGACATCACAGCGATAACTCCTCATGTGTATTGGTTGCTTTTGTTTCGTTTTCCAAGACCGATTGAAGACTGCCGAGCTGTTCCGCTAGCTGGACGAGCTCATTCGCTGTAAGTCCCCGGCGCGAACGAAAGGCATCGATCAAGATGGTATCAATTCTCTTGGCCGCCTGCCCGGTTGCTTCGAGGCCAACCGTTGCACTGATGCCGCATGCTTCGTGAAACGTGCGGTATGCGTCATCAATTGCATCCATGGTTTCGTGTTCGCCACCTGCCATGCGGGGCAAGGTCGAAATGGTTTTGCGAATGTTATCGGTGAGATTTGCGACGAAGCGTGCGCGCACTCTTGCGATACGTTCGGCGAATTCCAATTCGTCCACAATACTTCCTCTTGTTCAGAGGACAGCAAAATTGCATCTGATTATTAAAGCTCACTAAATTTTAGAAGCGCGTGCGCGTGTTTCATTACGTACGTATTTGTGCGTACGCAAATTACAATTACGAATGTTGTGGAGATTGGAAAAACCAAACGCGATTTAAAAATCGATGTGGCGTTGAATACCCAAGACGCGTCGCATTCAACTCGTTATTGACATACCCCTATCGGGAGTTCTCTCAACTGTGAGCATGTCGAGTTTTCTAATCATTCAACAGGTCGCTGATGAGGCAATTTCGCTTTTGTCAGCCAGAAATCGTTGATGCTTTTTACAAGCGCTTCAAATGCGTCAAGCTGCACCGGCTTCGTGAGGTAACAGTTCGCCTGCAGTTGATAGCTCTTGAGAATGTCCGCTTCGTCGCCCGAAGTCGTTAGAATCACGGTTGGAATAGTTTTCAGGCTTTCATTCTTCTTGATACATGCGAGAACTTCCCGGCCATCCATTCTCGGAAGATTGAGATCCAGCAGTATCAGACTGGGCCGTGGCGCATTGGAGAACTCGCCTTCTTTCCTAAGAAAGGCCATCGCTTGGACTCCGTCCATCGCTACACTCAGGTGAATGGAACGACTTGCTTCTCCAAATGCTTCGCGCGTTAGCCGCACATCGCCGGGGCTGTCCTCGACCAACAATACCTCAAGGGGAACATTCGGTACTCGCAAGCTGTTCATCAAACTCGCTCGCTGTCTTGCAAAGCAAAGCGAAACGTGGACCCCTGCCCGAGAATTGATTCAACCTGAATATTGCCGCCGTGCCGCTCGACTATTTTCTTGCAAATTGCCAACCCAATTCCTGTCCCGGCAAAATCTTCGCGTCCATGCAGGCGTTGGAACATACCGAAAATCCTCTCGAAATATTGCGGGTCTATCCCCATCCCGTTGTCGTTCACGGAGAACATCCATTTCGTGTCCCCATTTCTAGTGGCGGTTACATGTACTTTCGGGATTCCTGGATTTTGGTATTTGATCGCATTGCCGATGAGATTCTGAAACAACTGAATCAGTTGCGTCTCGTCTGCGAGAACATCGGGCAGCGGATCGTGTGTCACCAACGCTCCGCTTTCCTGGATCGCGCCACCTAGATTTCTCAGCGCAAGATGCAGCGAAATTTCGCTGGAGGTCTTCAGGAGTTCCCTGCCCTTTGTCGCCACACGAGAATAGGCCAGCAGATCAAGAATTAGACGCTGCATGCGGTTGGCGCCATCGACTGCAAAGGCGATGAACTCATCCGCGTCCGCATCCAGCTTTCCCTTGTACCGCTTTGCTAGAAGCTGTGTGTAGCTCGCTACCATCCGGAGCGGCTCCTGCAAATCGTGTGATGCGATGTAGGCGAACTGTGCCAATTCTTCGTTCGAGCGATTGAGTTCCCGGACCTTCTCCAGCAGGCTAGCTTCCGCGATTTTTCGTTCGCTGATATCTCTTATCGCCGTAGTGATCAGTACTCCGTCCGTGCCGTTCCACGGGCTGAGCATGAGTTCGATCGGAAATTCGCTGCCATTTTTGCGGCGTGCAACGAGCTCGATCCCCGTGCCGATTTGTTGCGCTAGCGCTTCGCCTGGGGAGCGAAGATGGTCCGCGATCAAGCGTTCGGCGAAACCTTTCGGAATGATGTTTGTTACTTTTTGTCCGAGCAGTTCGTCGCGACGATAGCCGAACTGCTTTTCTGCCTGCACGTTCAGCAGAACGATTTCACAGTTCTGGTCCACTACCACCATTGCGTCGGGTGCTGCTTCCAGGAGACTGCGATACCTGTCTTCCGCAATTTCGCCGAGCTTGGCAGAAACCTCTTCGTCCGCTCCTGTGAATGCCGACTCTCTGCGCTGAGAAATCACAAGACTTCACATTTCCCGAGACGCCGTTTTCCCGTCATTCGGCAATGGCTCATTCAGCATGGACGTAGAAATGTACGGCGTTTGGCTGCACCCATCTGTTCTAAAACGCTCACTAAATAAATGAGGCTCGCTATGCATCTTGATTCAGCGATTAGGTATAGCCGTCTCCGATATTGATAGTTTATTTTGGCGACATTTTTCACCAGTTTTTGTACCGCTAGTGAGGGACGACTGAACTTGCCTCTACTCGAGCATTATGCACATCCGGTGTTGAGCAATTTGGAACAGATAACGATGTGGCGCGAGCATAACCTGATCGTGTTGCGATTCGTTTTCCCGGTTTTCGGGAAAGTTTCTGGCTGTAGCCGGAGCTGGCTGCGTCTTCCATAAACGCGGGACGAACAAGACGGTTTTGCGTGGGCTCGGGCACCGGAAGCAGAAGAGAATGAAGTCAATCCGGACAGTTCTCCTAGTAGAAGACAATCCTGGTGATGCGCGTTTGGTTATCGAGACGTTGCGCGAGCAGGATCCGCATAATTCGGTGTTGGTGCATGTGGGATCCATGTGTGAGGCCGAAAAGTATCTTGGAGAGCATACGGTCGATATCATTTTGCTCGATCCGGGCTTGCCCGATGCACAAGGATTGGGAGCCGTACGCCGGGCTCACGCTGCCGCGCCCGGCGTCACCTTGGTGATATTGACCCATGTAGATGACGAAGAGTTGGCGACACGTGCCATGCAAGAAGGCGCGCAAGACTATCTCGTCAAAGGCCAATTCGAGACCCGCGCGCTGTTGCGTGCTCTTCGCTATTCGGTCGAGCGCAAGCGCCTTGACCTACTGAAAGATGAGTTCGTCGCGACCGTAAGTCATGAGTTGCGTACACCGCTCACGTCGATTTCAGGATCGCTTGGCTTGCTTGTCGGACAAGCTGCTAAGCTACCCGAGTGGGCCGCCAGACTTGCGTCAATCGCGCATTCGAATTGCCAGCGTTTGGTTCGCCTCATCGACGATATTCTCGATATAGAAAAGCTCGCGTCCGTCAGGGCCGTCTTCAAGATGAAACGCGTTAGCCTCTGCCCACTTGTTGAAGGGGCGATGGAGGCTACGAGAGGATTTGCACAGAGCTATAATGTACGCATCCGGATGCACGCAGAGTGCGAAGCTGTCGATGTCTTCGTGGACGCTGACCGCCTTACACAGGTCGTCACGAATCTACTCTCGAATGCCATCAAGTTCTCTCCCGCGAATCAAGAAGTGACAGTTCGGGTTGAGAAGCTAGCAGAAACCGCGCGTATTTCGGTGCGAGATTTTGGCCGCGGCATTCCCATCGAATTCAGGCCACGCATCTTCGAAAAGTTCGCGCAGGCCGAAGCCACGGACGCGCGACAGGTAGGCGGCACCGGCCTTGGCCTCAGCATCGTAAAGGCAATCGTCCAGCGGCTGGGTGGCGAGGTAGGTTTTACTGACGCAATCTCCGGCGGCACGATCTTTCACGTCGATCTGCCGCTTTGGAACGAGGCGCTTCATGACGACACCGATCCGCTCATCAAGCCCGGATACGAAGCGGCATGACCCTTCGCGTGCTTCACATCGACGATGACGCGGATATTTGCGAGGTCGTGGCGATGTCGCTTAGCCTGGATTCCGAATACGAGGTGCGTAGCTGCGCTTCGGGTCAGGACGGACTAGCGGCTGCCGCTGCGTATCGGCCAGATCTTATTCTCCTCGATGTCATGATGCCGGGCATGGATGGCCCTACGACGTTGGACCATTTGCGGAAAAATGCACAGACCGCCGACATTCCCGTGGTTTTTATGACCGCTCGTGCCCAGCCCCGCGAGCTGGAGAAATTCAAGGTGCTTGGGGCTGCCGGTACAATCGCCAAGCCATTTGATCCAATGGATCTTGCTAGTTCGGTGCGCCGATATGTGCGGCCGTTTCCGGGATGAAATGGGGAGTATCGGCGCATATTTCTTGAGGAGGAACGCTGAAGACCGAAAGTTGCGAACCTAGCCTCCGAGCTGCCCGCTCTCCGCATTCCTGACCAGCGATTCGACAAAGGATTCAAAAACCATAGGTCGCGCGAAAAGATAGCCTTGTGCAGTATCGAAACCCATTTCAACAATTGAATTGAGTTCTTCAGGAGTTTCAACGCCTTCCGCACAGGCGGATATTTTGAAACTTCGGGCCAGATCAACAACGGTCTGACAGACAACGCGTTTCAAAGGATCGAGCGAGCATCCCGACACGAAGCTGCGGTCCAACTTCAATTCTACCCAAGGCAATTCCATTAACCGTGCAAGAGATGCTTGAGCAACACCAAAGTCGTCGATCGACATGCCAACATTTAGTATTTTAAGTTGTGTTGCGACCTCACGAATTAACTTAGCGTCGCGAATGACATCGTCCTCGGTTATTTCCAAAACCAGGCCACTATATCCTTTCGGTAGATACAATCTGATATCGCTTATAAAGCCTGGCCTCATCACAAACGATGCCGGCATGTTTATAGAAATCTTGGTCTCTACTTTCTGATCAATGAGAATCTGCGCATGTTTCATCGCAGCCGATAAGACAAATATCGAGATCGGTTCGAAGAGCGGATCGAGCGGGGCGGGCAAAAAATCTCCAGGAGAAATAACGCCGTGTTCCGGATGCCGCAACCGTATGAGCGCTTCGCCGCCACAGATTTGGCGTGACTTCAAATCGATCTTCGGTTGATACCAAAGCTCAAGCCATTTCTTTTCCAACGCCTCAGGCAGATCTATCGATAATTTCGCATTGGCGGTGCGCGCATAATGAGGGACCGCTTCTGGCTTTGCATTTAACCGAGTCTTTAACTCTTTGCTATGGAAGGGCTTGTGAAGCGTTGGCAACATGGCAAGACCATGCGCCAGTCCGATAGCGTGAACCTCTGCAAGAATTTCTTGCGAGTGGCCGCTGAACAAAAGCAATCCGCCCCGATAAGCGAGCCCATCAAGCTTCCGTATAACTTCAACCGCATCGGACTTTCCAAGCGATATGTCCAACACGACAAAATCCGGCGGCGTGGTCTTTACACTCTCCAAGAAAGGCTGGGGTGTATCAAATGAACTAGGCAGCATTCCACTTGATGCAACGATCGCGCATACCAAAGATGCCACCTCTGGATCGTCGTCGAGCACATAGACTAGGTTTTGCCGGGACAAGTCCGGCATTGATTGCTGCATGAACGCTGCCCCGTATTCCTCGAGATTGACTTCTGTTCGCAAAATGGAACTCGCCAAATCTGAAGGTCACAATGACTAGCGGCTCAATTGCAGCAAATAGCTAGCGAATTCGTACTCTTTGTAAGTTGTTTGATACACGATCGTTGTAGTTACGTATCCGATAACGGAAACCATCAACTCCCAAGTGCAATTCGCAAAGGATGCGCCAATCAAACGGGAGGTAGTCTTAGTTGGCCGCCACCAGATCCAGTGCTTCACGGACCGCCTTCGCAAGCTGGCCCCGCCGAAAGGGCTTTCCGAGAAACTGAGTGCCTTCGACAATGATTCCGGTGGAATCCGCGAGTACGCCCGCGGGATAACCCGACATAAACAGCACTCGTAGCTCGCCATTTGACTGCCTTAAACGATCGGCGAGCTCCCGTCCGTTCATCCCTCCCGACATGATGACATCGGTTAGCAGAAGGTCCGGCCGGAAACCCTCTTCAAACTGCTGCAAGGCTTCCTTCCCGTCAGGCGCTGTTACGACCACATAGCCAAGCGAAGCAAGCTGACGCTCGGTATTTACCCGCACCAGTGGGTCGTCTTCGACCAGCAGAATGGTTTCGGTGCCCCCAAGTAAATCATTGTCTGCCTCCTGACTCGGCGTGTAGCGGACGGCCTCCTGATCTACGGGGGGAAAATATAACTTTATTGACGTACCTAAGCCTGGCTCGGAATAGACACCGATGTGTCCCCCAGATTGCTTTACGAAACCGTACACCATGCTCAGGCCAAGGCCGGTGCCTTTGCCAACATCCTTCGTTGTGAAAAACGGTTCGAACGCGCGTGCTGAAGTTGCAGCGCTCATGCCGGCTCCGTTATCAATCAGCGTCAGCGTCATAAAATTCCCAACCCGGAGTTCAGGGCTAATCGAGACAGCGTCCACGTCGAAACTGGCCTTCGCGGTTTCGATCCGCAAAATGCCGGCTGGGCCCATCGCATCTCGTGCGTTAACCGCTAGATTGAGTATCGCAGTTTCCAATTGGCCTCGATCGACTTTTACTGTCCAAGGCGCTTCGCATAAAGCCAAGTCAATTTGAATGCTTTCGCCAACAGTTACGCGGATTAAATCGAGCATTCCGTTCAAAAGTTGATTTATATCGGTTGGCTCGGGGCTCAAATTCTGACGCCGCCCAAATGCGAGCAACCTTTGTGTCAGCACAGCGCTGCGATCCGCGGCATTGACTGTCGCCTTTGCCAGCGGAAATAACTTTGGCTGATCCTCCAAGGATTCCATCAGCAGTTCGGCGTTGCCAAGAATGACGGTCAGAAGATTATTGTAATCGTGGGCTAGTCCACCGGTCAGTTGACCTAAAGCCTCCATCTTCTGCGACTGGCGCAGCTCCCCTTCGAGTTTACGCGTCTTCGTGTACTGGTTTTCAGCTTCAGCGAGCGATTGGCTCAATTTCTGATTGAGATTCTCGATATTAATTCGGTCGCGTTCCATGGAGGCGGCACTGTTATTGAGAACTGACATCAAGCTGCCGAGTTCTCCGCTTGGATAAGGCGGCGAAATTCTCGCCGTAAGATTTCCCGCACCAAGACGCGTCGCCATGGCGGCGATACGTCCGATCTGCGATCGGATTCCGATTTCCGCTACTAGCCAAACTCCGATCAACAGCACCAGGGTGAGCGCAGCGAGCGTGACCAAGTCTTCAACAAGCCTTTGATTAGCCAACGCGGCCAACTCGGTTTTCGAGCGCCCGACCAAGACGTAAAGTCCTGCCTGCTGAACGAGCGTGGATTCGGAAACCGCCCAGACTAGAATTTCGCCTTCGAGACCCGGTAGCTCACCGGTATCTCCGGCGTTCTTTGTGATGAAGCGAAACAAATCCGAACCAGCGATCGACGTGCCCAGCAGATCTGGGCGGCGGGCGGACTCAGACCATGCCATCACCGTTCCGGTTGCATCCACCAAAAGATATTCTTCTCCCGGCCGATGATTAGCGGAATGCTCGTTCACGAAATTTCCAAGATGAAAAGAAGCCAACAATATGTACTCTAGAACTTTGAAATCGTTGCGCACGGGATAAGCGATTTGAAGCACAGCCATCTGCGTCAAGCGGCCGAATACCGCCTCCAGAACGACTGAATCGGTTGTCAGTAGTGCGCGCTTGAAATAACTCCGGTCCCGAAGATCGAGTACCCGTCCGGATCGCAAAGAATCACAGAACAAGCTGCCGTCAGAATCTACCGTGAGAATGCCTGTGTATTGAGGTTGTTTGTCGAGCACTTCTGACAGGAAAGCGGAGCAATCCACTTTGTTGTGCGCGTTAAGATCGTGAACTCGAGAAAGACCAAATAGAAGCTGAGTAGTGCCTTGGACTTTTGCTTCTAAAGCGCTCGCAAACGACCGCGCAGAGAGAGCCAGCCGTTGCACCGCAGCGTTTATCTCGTTCTGCCGAACTTGATAGTTTCGCGCACCCACCATGAATGCGGGCAAGAGAGCTGCCGCCAAAACAAGCAGCAACAAACGGGCTCGGATGCTCAAAATCGTTACCTGTAGCCGGAACACTGCCCCGGGCGGAATAAAAACCCGGAGGCGCCAGTCCTTCAAAAATCTGAAGGATGTATTCGACCGTTAATTCGGTCCCGGCTGTCCAATCCGCATACACCCTAAACTACGGATCACCTAAAGCTGGTATTTGCAGGCTGCCGCTTTGGGGCAACGCCGAGATGCTTACTTGCGTTTGAGTATATGGGCACGAAGTTCCGCTATATGGATCGATCGCAATATTTTCCCGCAAGTCGTAATTGTGAATTCGACGAAAACCATTGGGCAGAGCTTTACAAAACACTTGCTTCCGCAGCTTTCTCTGACGCACGTGGGCGCCCCACCGCCCCAGAGTGTTATGTCGCGCAAGCCGAGCGCATCGCGATGCTGGTGCGTCGTTGTTTTCCGTAGGCGGCCTGCCCAAACGTGCGAGCGGAAGCTGATCAAAACTGCTCAGACTCTTAAGACCAGTTCTCGTTAGCCTTTGAGCACTACTTCAAGGCAACCGGAAGAGGATGTCCAAACAAGATGCACGCTAGGTGTCACGCAGTATCGTCTCGAGGTCCATAATTTATGAATCTGCCATCTTTGGTCATATATGGGTGCAGAGTATAGCGAGTACCGACTGGAGCGTCATGAATATTCCAATCGCGATTATCGTCGGTTCAGTTTTGATAGCTGCCTCCCTGCTGTTTGTCGGCAGGTGGGAGATAAGCACGCCCCTGAGTGGTCCAGTTTTGCTAGACCGATGGACAGGAAAAGTATTGACCTGCGCCACTGCCAACGCAGCAAGTCAGCGTAGACTTGAAGGCCAATCCTATGACTGGGACTGCGGCACGAAATGACCGCAAAGGCTTTTCGTGAGTGCGCGCTCGTGAACTGGATTTTGATATAAAGCGTGCCAACGAAAAATGCTGGTATTTGCCCGGCTTCAAACATGATGGCCGGCCACTTTACCGGCTGGTTGGGGCGCCAGGATTCGAACCTGGGAATGGCGGAATCAAAATCCGTCTGAATCCCTTATGATTTCAATCCCTATTCTGAAAATTGGGACTGATTTCCCACAATTGCCCCTTTGAAATCACACGGTTTTTCAGAATGTCAGAATGATTTTTACCACCGTCCAATTCACGTGGCGGCCGGGGTTTAAATAAAAAAGCGCGGGAACACCCGCGCTTCTCTATCGTGAAGAGTTGAGCTTACTGAAAGAACAAAAAGCCTGAGAACTTCCGATTCAGACCAAGCTTCACAATATGCAGTTCCTGGTCGCCAGAAAGCGTTATCAGGTTGCCGTTGTTCACCGGTCCCTGCGCGAATAGTGAGAAGTCCAAGTAGTTGTATTCGATCTTGCCGGTCCATCCGTTGCCGAACGCATGTTCGATACCGAAGCCGACCACGTAGCCAACTTCCCACTTTCTATCGTTGATGGAACCGATGTTCACGTCGTAGCGCGCATCAACGAAGATATCGAAGTTTCCGAATGCGACACCACCCGTAACGAAGAGCAGCGTACGATCCATCACGTAGCCCCAACGGCCACGCAATGTCGCGAATTGCTGAATCTGAATCTGAGCAGTTGAGCCGTTGGCACCACCACCGCCGGCCGTGAAACGCAGAGAGTCACGGATGTCAGCAAACTGAAAATCGGCTTCAATGCCAATCAACCAGTTACGCGCGTACTGCCAGTTGTAGCCAATTTGAAAACCGCCGAACGGGCCGTTCGGCGTTAAGTTAAGATACTCATCCGGCTCACCGGGTGTCTGGAGAAGATAGTTCGGATCCCAGCCGTAACCAGCGTTGATGCCGCCATAGAGCCCAGTCCAATTATAAAACGGCACGGCCTTATAGACCGGACCCTTGACCGGGATGTCCGCCGCCAGTGCGGAGCTACCAAAAAAAGCAGCCGCCGCGATGGCGAAAACCATTGTTTTCTTCATTTAATCAGACCCCTCGAATCCCGAAATTTTACAACTGGCGGTAATGGCGCGCAATTTGGATTTAGTGGGCCCGGGGCAGCTTTTTTCTGTATAGGGCCAAAATACCACAGTCATTCGTGTGCAGCTAAGTCCTTGACGGACTGTGTTTTTTCGTCGAGCGCTTTCCAGTATCATCATTGGATTTCCAAAAACACGATGCGCCGAGGTCGTTAGGCGGCTTTCTTTCGGTCCATAGGATCCGCCCGCATCACGAGGGTGGTTGCGACGGGGTAGATTTCGCCTACCAGCATACCGGCCTCGCGAGCGTGTTCGCGGATGGCCGCTTCGTCGCGCGCCTCATAAATGCAGAACATGCCTAAACGTCCATCTTGCTCAGCGACAACGTACGACCGAATCCAGCGAACTCGATCTGTCATTTCGAAATCGCCAATATGAGCGGCCTTCGCTGCCGCCATTTCCAGTTCTTTCGCACCAGCCCAGCCACTGGGCCGTCTCACTACGAACAATTCCATCTTTTTTCTCCACTCCGGCTAGGCGGCACCGGTAGCCGGCCAATCGCATCGTGCGGCGACGGTTCCGATTTACGAGCTTGATGCAAGGTTGTCCTTACGGTGGGCTGATCAATTCCTGAAATGAACTGAGCGACCCAAACGCAATGTGCCGTGCCTACCGGCACGGCGCATTTGTTACCTCAACCGAGTTAGGTGCGTCAGGCGGCAGAAGCCAGTTGATCAAGATCGGCACGGACGATGAAGGTTGTCTCGACAGGATAGATATCGCTCGGCAAACCCACACGGCGTGCATGTTCGCGTAACATTTCAGGGCTGTGCGCTTCATAGACGTCGAACATGCCTAAGCGGCCATCGGGTTCGTTGACTACGTAACAGCGAATCCATCGAACTTGACCAAACATCTCGCGGTTCGCGACTCGAGCCGACGCTGCGATTCCACCTTCGATTTCCTTCGTTGTTGCCCAAGTGCTGGGCCGGCGAACAATGTATTGGTTCATTCTCTTTAAGCCTTTCAAAAGCTTGAGATGATCGGCATCTCCTGGACCGGCCGAAGCGGGTTCTCCCCTGCGGCCTGTGTGGTATAGGGACTTGAGCCGACCGGCGTCCTTACGGCGGCCTGAGCAAGTCCTGATTTCAGCCAATTGCGGCTCACGACGGTTCACGAATGCTTGAGATTGGCCCCTTTCACTTGGATGAGCCCGCGCGCGCGTTGCGCTTGGCGGATCGCGAAATCGCGCTGCAACCGCGCGTCTTCGATCTACTTACCTACCTCGTGAAAAATCGCGACCGCGTCATCTCGAAGGACGAATTGCTCGACAACTTATGGCCCGGTGTGACCGTTACCGATAACTCATTGCAACGTGCTGTGAGTTCACTCCGCACGGCTTTGCGCGAAGGCGGGATGGAAGATGCGGTGAAGAATTTCCCGCGCAGCGGCTATCGCTTCCTACTAGACGTAACAGACGGCGCGAAAGCGGCAACAGATGAGGCACCGGAGTTGTCGGCGCTCGATACCGCCCGAAAGATGTTTGAAGAGCAGCACTGGTCCGAAGCAATCGAATTTTACAAAATTGCGGACGACAAAGAGCTCCTATCTGCGAAAGACCTGGATCGTTTAGCCGTCGCGATGCAATGCCTAAGTGATATTGCCGGTCCGTTGCCGATACTCGTGCGCGCAGTTAATGCTCACTCCGAGGCAGGCGATTACGACTCAGCTGCTATCGACGCAGCCGTGTTATCGACGCTGCACCTCGAGCGTGGTGAAACCGCAATTTCGAAGGGCTGGCTCGCTCGCGGCGACGATCTCGGTGCCAAAGGTGGGCCAAAAGCACGCTCCATCGCGCTTTGGGCGCGCGCACGTTTCACTGCATTTGAAGCCGAGCCGAAGCGGGCGGAAGAGTTGTGCAGCGAAGCCTATGAGCTTGCCCGCGAAAGTGGCGATCTCAGCGTGCAAGCGCTTGGACTCATGTTTCGCGGCTTCTACCGTTTAAGCTTGGGCGATACGAAAGCCGGTCAAGCCGATCAGGACCACGCTGCTGCGATTGCGCTTTCGGCGCAACTCGATCCTGTCATCAGCAATCTCTTGTACTGCAATCTGTTGTGGGGCTGCCGGACCTTTGCCGACTGGTCGCGCGCCAATCAATGGACGGCATTCTACGAGGAATTCCAGGTCTCGCGTCGGCTTGAAATTTCCGGCTCGTGCAAATTGCATCGCGCTGAAGTGCTTGGCGTTCAAGGATCGCTCGACGATGCACTTGACGGTATCCAAAAGTCTTTAGACCAGCTCGTAAACGAGATGCCTTGGGCGGTCGGCGACGGACAACGCGTACTCGGCGACATCCTGGCCGCTATCGGCGACGATGACGCGGCTATGGAAGCCTACGACAAATCTTATGCCCTCGGATGGAATCCTGAACCCGGTCGCGCGATGCTTCTTATGGAGCGTGGCGACACCGAAGGGGCTTACGCGGCGTTAGAGCGCGGCTTGCTCGGCCAAAGCTGGTGGACGTTGCAGCGCCAAGGAATGCTGCTTGCGCATCTCGCATTAGTGGCAGCCGCCGCCGGAAAAACGGATCGCGCGAAGGCGTTGATCGAAGAACTCGCGGGCCAAGAGCAGCGCTGGCCGATGCCCTCTATTCGTGCGCTAACGAATGAGGCTTCCGCTTTGCTCGCACGCCGCGATGGGAAACTCGATGATGCATTGCGTCATCTTCATCTCGCACGGCAGCTCTGGACCAGCGTGGAGTCTCGCTACAACGCGGCTCGCCTTCGTTTAATCGTCGCCGAAAGCCAGTGTGAGCTTGGCGACAAAACCGGCGCGGCAACGGAACTACGCATCGTCTGCCCTGCCATCGAGGCTCTGAAATCCAAGAAGCTCCGCACGAAGTACGACCAGATCAACCGCAAGCTCGCTTAAGCGCGGCAGCGACGCGCAGCGAACCATATGGTTGAGTTCAAGCTACGTTACGTTGCAGCTTTGCGAATGGGCTTAGCCCCAGCCATTGACCCATCGAACGCGCAATCGCTGGATCTCCGTTGAGAGAGATTTTTCCGGCTTCCTCTTCCGCTCGTAGGGTGGATATTCCCATCCAGACCGCGGTCATGCTCCGCAATGAAGCATTCACATACAGGTCAACGTCGAAGCCTGGATCAACAGCACAAAGATCGACCATCGTCTCGTCGACAACTAGCCACCATAGATTACGCTGGTTCAGATCCCGATAGCGGAAGTGAATATTGCAACGGCGCGGCGGCAACGGCTTCGGCAGCAAATTGCGACGCATATCCCACATCAACAGAGTCGGATCGAGATTTTTTAGTGAGAGCGAGGATTCTATCCAGCGCTGCCCCCACGTGCCGACGGTCATGACGACATCGCGCAGCTCTTCGCCTGCGGGTGTGAGCTTATACTCGACGATGCCAGGCTGATCGGTCTTATGCTCTGCGATAACGCCGGCCTCTTTCAGTTCTTTCAGGCGCTTGGAAAGAAGCGTCGGCGACATCCTCGGAACGCCACGCCGTAGATCGTTGAAGCGCGTCGAGCCTGAAATCAACTCACGCAACACGAGCATGGTCCAACGCGAGCAAAGGATTTCAGCAGCCATTGCTACTGGGCAAAATTGCCCATAGCTGCCGAGTTCTAATTCCTTGGCCAATATTGCCTCCCCAAATCCGTAAACACCGCGAAAAATCAGGGTAGTACAGAAGCTGTAGCGCAAAACCTGTCGCGGCTCCTAGCCCACAGCCGAAAAGCATTATTTTACAATAATTTGGCACCGCGCCAGCATTGCGCGAAGACCGGTGCAGTACAGTTCGGAAACTAGAGCGCGAGCCGCTGCTCATAGAAAACCTTCGCAAGGTCAAACGACGCGAAGAACCCCGGTACTGCGGCTTTCAACACAAGATCAGTGATTGCTCAGGCCCCGGTAAGGACCGTCGGGATGATCGCGACCTATAGGCCTTTCCCAAGGATGGAGGGGACGCGAGCGACGCCAGATGCCGCTCAAGTTTCTCCAACCGAAAATTGAACTCAGGAGAATTTCGAATGAAAAAACTGTCTTCACTAATAGTGTTGCCGATCAGTGCGATTGCTGGAATGGCGATCTCGTTCCTGATTATCGACGGCTATCCGGCCAAGGCGAACATTCCGGACGCGATCGCAGCACAGGGCGAAGTCCTTGTTGCAACGATCCACGCGGAAGGTTCGCAGGTTTACGAATGCAAGGCGAACGCCTCTGGCGCCCTCGTCTGGCAGTTTCGTGAGCCGGTCGCAACGCTGATCGAAAACGGCAAGACCGTTGGCCGACACTATGCCGGACCGCACTGGGAACTCGCAGACGGAAGCCTCGTCGCTGCGAAAGTCGCGACCCGCGCAAATGGTGCCACTACCGCCGACATTCCGTTGCTCAAACTTGAAGCGACCAAGCGCAACAGCGGTCGTTTCGCAGACATCACGACCATCCAGCGTCTCAACACTAAGGGCGGTGTTGCCGAGGGCCCGTGTCCGACCGCGGGAGTATTTCTCAGCGTTCCCTACTCCGCCGACTACACGTTCCTGCGCAAGCAGTAACGAGCTATCGCCACCCCATTTTTTGAAATTCAACCTCTAAAAAGGAAATGCAACATGAATATCCCTATCAAAATCACTCCGGACTTTGCCGCTGTGAAAACTAAACAGCAGGCGGCTTGGAGTTCCGGCGACTACGCGGTCGTTGGTACGACGCTGCAGATCGTCGGCGAGCGCCTCGTCGAAGCGGTCGATGTGAACAGCAATCACCGCGTTCTGGATGTGGCTGCCGGCAACGGTAACGCTTCGCTAGCCGCCGCGCGTCACTTTGCTGAAGTCGTGTCCACAGACTACGTTCCCGAGCTGCTCGCTCGTGGCCGGGAACGCGCGAAGGCTGAGGCGCTGCAAATAACCTTCCAGGAAGCAGATGCGGAAAACCTTCCGTTCGAGAATGGCAAGTTCGATGTCGTGCTTTCGACCTTCGGCGTGATGTTCACCCCGGATCACGAGAAGGCTGCGAACGAAATGATCCGTGTCGTGAAGCGGGGCGGAAAAATCGGCCTCGCGAACTGGACGCCGGAAAGCTACATCGGCCAAGTTTTCAAGACGATCGGCAAGTACGTAACCCCGCCGGCCGGCGTGCAGTCTCCCGCACTTTGGGGCGCGACGGCGCATATCGACGAACTGTTCGGCTCGAGCGCGTCTTCCATCAAGGCCGAGAAGCGCAACTTCGTGTTCCGTTACCACTCGCCGCAGCACATGCTCGATATTTTCCGTACGTTCTACGGACCGGTGCTCAAGGCTTTCGGCGCGCTCGACACGGAGAAGCAGCAAGCTTTGGAGCAGGACTTTCTTGCTCTGATCGCTCGCTTTAACCGCGCCGACGATGGCTCCGTCGTCCTGCCGAGCGAATACCTCGAAATCGTCGTCACTAAGAAGTGACGCCGTAACCAGTGCGCAGCCGGTTTCGCCGGTCGCGGTTGACGAACCTCCAGTCCGGCCACCCCTCCGGACGCCTCACGGCGCGGCTCCACCAAGCCGCGCCGGCGAGGAAATGCGGTAATTAGATACTCTAGCCCAGTACAGTTTCGTGACTAGTTGGTGATGCAGTCCCCCGGTACATCGCCGTCAACACCACTAGTGAACCCATCAACGGCGCGTTCGACGCGCAAGTTTTAAGGACTACGAGGATGAGCGAGCGGGAATTAATTGCGGATTACGTAATAGTCGGCGCAGGCGCGGTGGGTATGGCTTTCGCCGACACGCTCCTTGATAACAGCGACGCCAGCATGATCCTGATCGATCGCCGTCAGAAAGCGGGCGGTCTCTGGAACGACGCTTACTCGTTCGTGCGCCTGCATGGTCCCGCGCTCTATTACGGCGTGAACTCCACGCGGCTCGGCTCCGAGATCAAGGAAGAAACAGGTCTCAATCGCGGGCTTTACGAACTCGCAAGCGGCGCAGAGTTGAAGGAATATTTCGACAGCACGATGCGCGACAGGCTCCTGCCAAGCGGACGCGTGACGTTCCTGTCATCGAGCGAATACAACGACGGCGTTGTTACTTCTCTGAAAAGCGGTGAAACAATTCGCGTGCACGCCAGGCGTAAACTCGTCGACGCGACTTATGCGGACACTCGGCAGCCATCGACACATGCACCAAGTTTTCCAATCTCGGAAAGTGCCCGCTGCTTTACGCCAAACGACTTGCCTCACAAGTTCGAGTCTGACGCGAACTACTGTGTTATCGGCGCCGGCAAGACCTCAATGGATACGGTTGCTTGGCTGCTCGATCAGGGTGTCGCGCCAGGAAAAATCACTTGGGTTCGCCCCCGCGACGCCTGGGTGCTGAATCGCAAAAACGTGCAACCAAAATACGATTTCTTCGAGCATATCTTCACGGCGCGCGCGCAAGAAATGGAAGCCGCAAGGGATTGCAGTTCGCCGGACGATTTATATCACCGCCTCGAAACTGCCGGCATTTTTCAGCGTTTGGACAAGAACGTGACGCCGACAATGTTTCGCTGTGCCACGTGCTCGGAAGCGGAAATTGAACAACTACGTCATGTGACTAATGTCATTCGCCTGGGCCATGTGCAGTGGATCGGCGGAGATCGGCTGGTGCTGCAAAAAGGCACTGTGTCAATGAGGCGTGGAACGATCTACGTCAATTGCACCGCAGACGGAATCCCCGACCGGGCATCGCAGCCGATATATCAGAAGGACAAGATCGTCTTGCAATATGTCCGGCGCTGCTCCCCTTCATTCAGCGGTGCGTTTGTCGCCTATCTCGAAACGATTGAAGCCGACAACGCGGTAAAGAACGCGATGTGCACTCCGGTGCCCCCGCCGAGAACGCCGATGGACTGGATAAGGATGCAGCTGCAGGAGTCTAGCAATCATCTAGCTTGGTCGAAAGTACCAACGCTTCAGCAATGGTTGATCAACTCAAGACTTGAACGCTTTTCCAGTCTAATCGTGCGCGCCCACGAGGAAAATCACAAGCAGAACCTAGATCTCCTTGAGCGAAATCGGAACGCTGTGAAACCGGGCATGTCACGCCTCGCTGAACTGATAGCTCACGAGACTCGAAAAAAAGCGGCGTAATACCATTCAGGGAGTAGATGATGAACACCGAACAAATCGGAGCGGCTACGCTAGGCAACGACATACCGATTCAAGCGTGGAACACCGTTCTGTTCGAAAAATTCACTCGCTTCAAGTACGTCATGACAAGCGGCTTGTCGGATCACAGTGACGAGTTCCTGCGGCAGCGGCCATATCCCGCGGGCGCTCGTGTGCTGGATATCGGCTGCGGATGGGGCGATACCGCACAACAGATCGCGAAGCAGACCGGACCGGCAGGCCGTGTGGTGGGCATCGATTGCGCCCAGAACTTTATCGATGCAGCGATTTCAGATGCGAATACGAAAGGCGCCCAGAATGTATCTTTCGTAACGGCCGACGTAGAAACTAGTGACCTGCAAGGACCGTTTGATTTCGCTTTCTCCCGCTTCGGCACTATGTTTTTTAACCGACCGGTGCCGGCGTTGCGCAATATCCTAAACTCACTCCGTCCCGGCGGAGAACTTGCGATGATCGTGTGGCGCCGTCGAGAGGACAACGCGTGGATTCACAAGGCTGAGCAGCAGGTCCGCGCAATTGTACCGGTTGTCTCTCACGAGGATACCAATCAAGTGCATTGTGGCCCTGGGCCGTTCTCCATGGCGGGTGCCGACATGCTGAGCGACATGCTCCGCATCGCCGGATTCGAGCGCATGACTTTCCAGCGTTATGACACGGATATTTGCGTCGGTCGCACCATCGACGATGCGATCGACTTTGCAATGACAATCGGACCGGCTGGTGAAATTATTCGTCTTGCCGGCGAGGAAGGCCGGAAACGGACTGACAAGGTCGATACGGCACTGCGCGCTACTTTCGCCGATCATTTACGCAGTGATGGTGTATGGCTGCGGTCAAGCAGTTGGTTCGCGATGGCGTACCGTCCGGTGAATTAACTCGGGCCCGGCGTCCGTCTGAGAGATCCGATCTCTTTCTATGCCACGCAATAGGTGACGCTGTCTGCGAGGAGCGCCACATATAATGTCCTGCATAAGCTTTGTAAGTCACGAGCTCGCTCTACTCGCGCCGGACTAGAATTCGCGCGTTGAGATGGAGTTCATCCGGCATAACTCGAAGTGGCTCGGTTTCAGAAAGTCTGTGGACTAAGCGGAGTGGAACCTGCTGTTTCGCTAGGAGCGTGTTCGGTTGCGTTTCGCGTTCCTGTTCGATCCCTGCTTGACAACGCTTAGCGCTGCGCTTTTCTTCAACGCTTCTTTTAAGTTTGTCGGGTGCCCATGCTTTTTTAGGAGGTCACGAACTGCTTCGTCCATAAGTTCCTGCATCGATGAACTTTTGTCGTCAGCAAGTTGCTCTAACGCACGCTGATCTTCGTGATGAAAAGCGATGAGCTTTCGAGCCATTTATTCGAAATTCTTTCCAAGCAGTCGAACCATTGCGCCACTAACGAGGCTGCAGCTGTTGCCCGAGCGTTCGACAAGCGCGCAAGGCCTCGTATAGCTTCCGCTAGTTGCAACATACAGGTCCCCGCGTTCACTGCCAAAAAACCTGGCGCGCGAAGGCGTTGCCGGGGAGCAACCGGACGCTTGCTGCGGTGCATTGTGAAACAAATTAAATATCAGCGGAACTTCTTACGGGGCTTGGGGTTGTGAGCCGATGGCCACAGTCATCCCGGGGATTGGCTTGCACGGCGCCACCATAGGAAATTCCGAAATCGGCACGGTATCCGCGCCACGTTTTCCTATGCACGAGGGGGAAATGGGCCGGCTGATCAGGGTTTTTGATTGGTCCAAAACCAAACTCGGCCCCATCACTCGCTGGCCTCAAAGCCTTAAAACCGCAGTCGAACTCGCGCTCGCGACTCCAGTCGCCGTAGTGATGTTGTTTGGGGATGACGGTACACTCATCTACAACGACGGCTATCGCGACTTCGCCGGAAAAAGACATCCGCAAATACTTGGGATGCCAGTGCTTCAGGCTTGGCCTGAAGTCGCTGAATTCAATCAGTTTGTATTGGACACGTGTCTCGCTGGAGGCACGCTGTCGCCACGCGAAATGCTGATGGTACTCAATCGTCAGGGTGAGATGGAAGATGTCTGGCTCGATCTTGATTACAGCCCCATCCGCGACGAAAGCGGAAAGCCTTTCGGAGTTTTTGTCACGGTTATCGAAACGACAAAAAAACTGTTAGCCGAGCGAGCACTCCGCGCGCGCGAAGCCGACCTCGCACGCGCACAACAGATCGGTGGTGTTGGCGGCGTAGAAGTGGATCTGCTCAATGGGTTTAAGAATCGGCGCTCACCAGAATATCTAACAATTCACGGCCTGCCTCCTGAGGCTGCTAACGAAACACATGAGGACTGGGTGCGGCGGCTGCACCCAGAAGACCGCGAGCGCGTCGAAAAACAATTTCTCGAGGCGGTCAAAGGCAATGTTCGCGATTACTTCTCGGAATATCGTATCGTCCGTCCTAGCGATGGCGAAGAGCGCTGGATTTCAGTGCGCGCACATATCGAGCGTGATCAAACAGGTGTGGCGCTTCGTCTTGTCGGCACCCACATTGACATTACAGATCGAAAACGGATCGAAAATGCACTACGCGAAGAGACGCGCGCGTTAGAAATCTTGAACAAGACCGGCGCGCAAATCTCAGCAGAACATGACCTCAACAAGGTGGTGCAAGCGGTGATTGACGCCGGCGTAGCACTCACGGGAGCCCAGTTCGGCGCCTTTTTCTTCAACCTCATTGATGAAAGTGGTGAAAGCTACACCTTATACAATTTGTCTGGTGTACCACGTGCGAACTTCGAAAAATTTCCTATGCCGCGGAAAACAGAAGTCTTCGCACCTACATTTGATGGCACAAGTATCGTCCGCTCAGACGATATTCTCGCCGATCCGCGTTATGGTAAGAACGATCCACATTTCGGGATGCCAGAAGGTCATCTGCCGGTCAGAAGCTATTTGGCTGTCCCTGTAATCTCTCGTAACGGCGAAGTTCTTGGCGGACTGTTTTTTGGACATGCACAGCCAAACGTATTCAGCGATCGCTCTGAACGCTTGATGACGGGTCTGGCGGGTGAAGCGGCGGTCGCAATCGATAACAACAGGCTGTTCCAGGCAGCACAACACGAACTTAACGAACGCAGGCTTACAGAAAAAGCGTTGCGCGAGAGCGAAGAGCGATTCCGCCTGATTGCAAACAGTGCACCGGTGCCAATGTGGGTGAGCGAACTCGCTGGGAAACGGGCCTTCATAAATCAAGCTTATATGGAATTCCTTGGCGTCGGCTATGAGGAAGGGCTCGTGTATGATTGGCGAAAATCCCTACACCCCGACGAAATTCCACGGATTTTAAAAGAACAAGTCGCAGGCGAAAGCTCTAGGAAGCCGTTTTCACTAGAGATGCGCGTTAGAAATGCGCAGGGAGAATGGCGATGGGTGCGCTCACAGTCCCAACCGCGCTGGAGTCCGACTGGTGAGCACATCGGCTTCATTGGTGTCGCGCACGATATAACCGCATCGAAACAAGCAGAATCGCGTCTGCGGCATGAAAATTTAGCGCTTGAAGATGTCGTCGCCCAGCGCACTCGAGAGCGCGATCGCATTTGGAGCGTGTCAAAAGATCTAATGGTCGTGGCTGATTTCCAAGGTGTGTGGAAGCAACTTAATCCCGCCTGGACAGAGACCTTCGGCTGGACGGAAGACGAACTTTTGAATCGAACATCCGAGTGGCTCGAACATCCAGACGATCGAGCAAAGACAAAGGCCGAAACTGAGAAATTAGCCAAAGGATTTCGTACGACGCGATTTGAGAATCGCTATCGTCATAGAGACGGTAGTTACCGATGGCTGTCTTGGACCGCTGTACCTGACGAGGATCTCATATTCGCGGTGGCGCGGGACGTAACAGCTGAAAAGGAAGCTCAAGAAGCATTGCGTATCACGGAAGAAGCGCTCCGGCAGTCGCAAAAGATGGAGGCTGTTGGTCAACTGACCGGCGGAATTGCTCACGACTTCAACAATCTTTTGCAAGGCATTGTAGGGTCGCTGGACCTCGTACAGAAACGGGCGTCGCAAGGTCGCATACATGAAATCGACCGATTTATCGGGGGCGCAATGACCTCGGCAAATCGAGCTGCTGCCCTGACCCACCGGCTTCTTGCTTTTTCTCGCCGCCAACCGCTCGCACCTAAGGCGTGCTCTGTCGATCTAGTATTGGCATCAATGGAAGACTTGCTACGCCGCTCCATGAGTGAACAAATTTGGATTGATATCCGGCGCGAAGACGAACTCGCGCTCACTTATATCGATCAGAACCAGCTCGAAAATGCGATTCTCAATCTCGCAATAAATGCTCGCGATGCCATGCCCGAGGGAGGCAAGGTTACCATTGCGATGCGCAATGTCGTTATCGACGATCCCGCACGCGCGAAAGCATTAGACATTACGAGTGGCCACTACGTCGAAATTGCTTTAGCAGACACCGGCACGGGCATGACAGCGGATGTTCTGGAGCGGGCTTTCGAGCCGTTCTTCACTACAAAACCAACCGGCCAAGGTACTGGTCTGGGACTTTCCATGATCTATGGATTTGCCCGTCAGTCTAACGGTACCGTCGTGATTGAGAGCAGCCCCGGGGCGGGAACTACAGTGCGAATTCTGTTGCCGGAGCATAAGGGTTCAACTGAAATCGAACGCCAGGAATCTCAAACTGCGGAGATGCCCAAGGCCGATCATGGTGAGACTGTTCTCGTTGTAGAAGATGAGTCCATTGTTCGCAGCTTGATCGTCGAAGTTCTCGATGAACTCGGCTATAAGGCAATCGAGGCGGTCGATGGGCCGAGCGGCCTTGAGATACTGCAATCAAATCGTCAAATTGATATGTTGATTACAGACATTGGCTTACCGGGATTGAATGGCCGGCAGATTGCCGACGCGGCACTCGTCAAACGCCCAGATCTAAAAATTCTATTTATGACGGGCTACGCGGAGAACGCGGCACTCGCAAATGGCGTACTTGAGTCAGGCATGGAAATGATCACGAAGCCATTCCCTATGGACACTCTCGCAAAGCGTATTCGAGAGATAATTCAGCGCTAAGACATTAGCGGTTGCGACCTGTGTCTGCAATGTTTGTGCTGGCTGGCACCCGGCAAGTTTAAACCTCCCAGGACGCTGAGAAGCGCGCGGAAGCTCTCGCCGTACCGCGGCCATCGCCCTCATCACCACGGGTTTAAAAAGAAATTATCTCGTGCCGAACGAAAAAGCGAAAGACCGCCGCAACAAGCCAAGTTAATACGCTTGTTTGACGCTGGAAGACTCGCAAGCTGCGAGCCTTAAATTACTTTACGCGCGTCAACTGGTAATTGATAAAGAGCGCTAGGAAGAACAGCCCAAAAACGAGAGCATGCCAAATAATAATCTTTAAGAACAGTGATTTAGCAATTTGCGTTTGGTGTTGAAATTTTTCGAGCTCAGCCCGCTCTTCAGGTTTGACGTCGGACATTTTTGTAAATGGAATGAAACTCATTAGCGCGATTGCACCCGCGAAGATCGGTCCTAAAGCTCCTAAAGCTATGTTAAGAGCAGTGCCTTTTATCCCTAAAAAATATTCTTCCTTTTCGCTCCACTCCGCTCCATACAATTCTGACCAATCTACGAATTGCGTGGAAAGAACGTTTCCTAGCCCGAATGCGAGCCACACGACAAAGAAGTCGTAAGCAGTTTTAGGAATTTGGGGGAAGGATGGTGGCCACACTGCATTGGTGGCTGTCATCAAGGGTTGCCGTACATACTCAGAATAAAGATTTACAGCGTCTTTGAAAAAACCAATCCAAACTACTGCGCCGTCTACAAGTCCAGCAAGCCCGGTGACGTTCAAGGCGACAGACAATGATAAAGGAACGAATAGATAATTCTTCGATAGTCTGGTCTTTATCTTTCTTCTTTTAGACATTTCGCGTGGCCTCAGTGGGCAAGAGCGACCGAAAGGGAATTATACACCAACATCGTCAGCATGATAACTGTGTTACTTTATCATCAAAGCTCACCGAGTTGAACTTGCTAGCTTTGGCATGAAAGAACGGATTGGCTCACTTGTTGTGGAAGTCGAAAAATATAACAAGTTGCATGTCTGCTTTTGGCACTGCTTAGCCGAGCGAGGGGACTTGCACCTTTATCCACGCCGGCGCGTGATCACTTGCGTGCGCGCGACTACGAACGTCGCGATCAACTCCGCCACCGGTCAATCGCTTGGCCAACTCTTTGCTTAACAGAAGGTGATCAAGACGTAGGCCCGCGTCTCGCTCCCAGCGCTTTCGTTTGTAATCCCAGAACGTATAAATGCGTTCATCCGGAAATAGTTTTCGGATTGCATCTGTCCAGCCTTGCGAAAGTAGCTTTTGGTAAGCGGTACGAATTTCTGGTTGTAGCAGCGCGTCATCGTCCCAAGATTTTGTTGGGTAAATGTCTAGATCGGCCGCGACAACATTATAGTCGCCCGCCAAAATCACGGGATGTCCACTATTCCAAAGTTTTCTCGCGTGGCGTGAAAGCCGCTTGAACCATTGCAGTTTGTAATCAAATTTTGGACCCGGCTGCGGGTTGCCGTTGGGCAAGTATATGCATCCCACTATCAACCCCGCCACTGCGGCCTCGAGGTATCGACTTTGGGTGTCGTCCTGATCGCCAGGCAATGAATAGCGAGTGACGACTGGCGTTACAACCCGCGAAAGAATCGCAACACCGTTCCATGCTTGCTGCCCTCGCCACACCGCGTGATAACCTGCTTTCAGCAAATCCCTCTCAGGAAAGTTGGCTTGAGTAGATTTAAGCTCTTGCAAGCAGACGATGTGCGGCTTCGACTCTGCAAGCCATTCACGCAGGTTCTGCAGACGACTGTTGATGTTGTTTATATTAAAGGTTGCGATCTTGAAGACCTTGGGGCCCCGCATCCTCATCGTACTAGTTGGCTGTTTTGAAATTCTTCCGGGCGCCCAACGGGTCGGGATCACGTGCCGGTTCTTCAGGATCGTCAAGTCCGAGTTGTTTGACCATTTGCCCACTTGGCGCGTCTTCTCGCGTTCGAGATTGCGGAGCGTAGTCGGATAGCATCGTTATCATCTTGCTCGTCACGGCTTCGTTGACTTCATCGCGATCAAGCAGGCCGAGAATCTTACTCAATACTAAGTCGGAATCTCGGTCGCCCGGCTCGATGTACTTCGCGAGTACAAGCTGCGATGCCACGACTGAAAGAATAATTATCTCGTCGTCGGAGAGATGTGCCTTGTTCTCTACTCGGCGGCAAATCTCTCCAGCCAAGTCAATGTAATACTGAAAGTCCTGTTTCTGGGCGACCTTGGAAACACCCTTCACTAGCTTTGGTACGGTCGGCATTTAAACCTCGAACTTCTTTCCGAGCTGCCTCACCATTTCATCGCGGAAGCGTCCGCGGCTCTTTCCCGCGTTGTAACGCTCGAACAGAGCTCGGGGCATAGTGAGCGCTACTGTTACCAACTTGCCGTTGTCCGCAATTACCGGGTCCATCGGCTCCGTTACCCGTATTTCTTTCTTTGGACGCACGTCTTCGTGGGGCTTTATCCCGGCAAATAGCTCGTCGGGGGTCTTGGGAGCTAAGCGTTGTTTAGCCATAGGAAAACACTCACTCCTGATCAGGACTCGAGTCTTTCGAGGCCAATAAGTTCCCCGGAACCTGCGATTATGCCGGAAGTTTTCTGCTGCTGAGGAACGAATGACTGAAATTAAGACACTTGCTGAGGAAGTCTGTGCTTTGCTTTCTGATGCCGATCAAAAGCTAGCGGTCGCGGAATCTTGCACGGGTGGCCTACTTTGTTCGGTTCTTACATCGCTTCCTAGGTGTGGTAGCGCACTTGAGCAGGGCTTCGTTACCTACACGAAGAGCGCAAAGATTCGCTCGCTCGGCATTGATAAAGGCCTGCTGGATCGACACGGAGTAATTTCTCCCGAATGCGCCCAAGCAATGGCTGAAGGCGCAAAATCACAGGCAGGCGTCGATTACGGGATCGGTATCACGGGCGTTGCGAGACCGGATACTGCGGAAGGAAAACCAGTCGGGCTTATGTATCTCGCGTGTGCTGGTGCGCAGGAAACAGTTGTATTAAAGTTCAATTTTGGAGAACTCGAAAGAGATACGATACGTGAACTTGGCGCATATTCAGCACTTGATCTGTTGAAAAGGATTTTATCTGAGCAGTAAAAACAAGGGCTGCCGTAATTAACGAGAGCCCTTCCGAATTCTTAGATTAAGACTGCTTGCCGTACTAGTCCTTGCGGACCTGGTCTTTCCCGATGCCGCAACGCTCTTTGGATCTTACCTTCGAGCTGATCGCGCTTGCCTTCGATGGCATCGAGATCATCGTCAGTGAGATTGCCCCCCACTGCCATTTGACCTTTCCGGTTAGCGACGTGAATGCGAAAGTGAGAGCCGATTTTCTCCACACTGAACACATTCGTAGCTTGCCGAAATTACTTTCGTATCGGCATCGAGAAACTTGTTGACTGCGCGAAACCTGTTAGAGCCGCACAAGCATTTGGCGTTCCGCACTACGACTTTTTCAGACGTGTTTTCGCTCATAGCAAACACTCAGAACGGAGGCGGGAAATAGCCCGCCTCCGTCGCTCGTGCTCTTATGCAGCCTTCTGATGCGTCAGCTTATTTTCGTTAGACGCAATCTGAATGCGACGAGGCTTCATCGCCTCAGGTACTTCGCGCTGCAACTTGATCTTCAGGAGCCCGTTTTCAAAGCTGGCGTCTTTCACCTCGACGTATTCCGCCAGGTTAAAAATGCGCCGGAACGAGCGGGTAGCGATCCCCTGATAGAGATACTCGCCGCTTGCCTGTTCGGTCTTCGTCGCTTCGACCGTAAGCACATTCTGCTCCGCAGTAATATTTACCTCTGCGGGCGAAAAGCCGGCGAGCGCCAGCGTAATTTCGTATTGGTCTTCGCCAGTGCGCTGGATATTATAGGGCGGATAATTCTCGCCCGAAGCCCAGGCATTCGACTGATCGAGCAAGTCGAACAGACGGTCAAAGCCAACGGTGGAACGCCAGAGCGGCGTGGGATCGAAGTTTCTCATTTCCATATCCTCCTTGAAGCAACATGGTGCGCCTCGCGGCGCGTTAACCGAGCCTGATAGGCCTCGGCGGAAATGAGCTAGTTGGCGAAATTCGACCTTCAAGACCCCGACCGGAAAAAAATATGCTAGCTGGAAACTCATTTTTAGATTTTTAGTTATGGGGAACGAATGGAAAGGAGGAGTTGAGGAGGCAACCATGAGTTTTACGGACTTTCTACCCGCAACCGCTGCGTTAACTGCGATCTGGGCAATGATCGCGTATTTTCAGGATGTAGGAGGGCTTCGCCTATGAGCCTTCATACCCACGATACCCGCACCCTACTTTTCATAGGGCGGCTTTATCACCACCCGGACGAGATAGTTCGGGATCGCGACATTCATGTAAAACGTAAACGCGCCCTGCTCTCCGACTGGGCGTCGGACCGCAATGCTGTAGTGTCCAAACCGGCTTTGCGGCGCCACCCGGTCACGGGTGTGCAAGTCACCATAGATGAGATCATTTCGGCGCTTCGTTGTTTGGACGGCCACCCGACATTTCAGTCTGCACCCGACATTCGTCTGCCGCCAATAAAACCGGCGCAGGGCTTTCAGAAATAGATCCGCATGACAGCGTTGATTGCCATAGTCGGATCGCACCTGGGCCTCCTGGCCCAAAACTGGCCCCTGCGTATGGGGCATTTTTTTGAGAGTGTCCTGGCCTACATAGTGCAAACCGCAACTCGTACATTCATCGCAGTCATAACAGGTCTTGCGCTTGCGATAACAGCCATCGTTTTTCTACTCATGCACGAAGACAGCCTTCTAAAGCTGCTGCTGCTTTTACCTGTTGTAATCACAGCTTCATTGCTGTTGGGCATTATGTTTGCTTGGCTACTTAGCAAGACTCGCTGATTTCAAATTGAACTCACAAAGAAAAGCCCCGGCAATTTGCCGGGGCTTTAGGTTGCGGAGGCTTTTTACCAGAAACGCCGACCCATAAAGTGTGGGTACGTGTCGGTATCACGGTGACGCCCGCCAAGGGCCGCACCAGCCGTTGCTGCGATGATGCTGATGAGAAGCGAAGCTGCAGCTAGGAACGCTGTTAGGATCGCGGTCTTACGAGCCTTGTCCGCAGCGGCGCGCACTTCGACTTCGAGCCGCTGTGCTTCTGCTACTGCTTCGTTTACTCGCTGCTGCGCTTCGGGCTGAGCGAGTCCCGTCCGCTGGCTTACGATCGATGTGAGGTAGTCTCGATCGCGCGCAGTGAGTTCACGCGTTCTGATGCTGGACGTAAAAATACGTGTCACCTCAGGACGCGCATCGGTCTGCTGATTTGGAGTCTGCGTGGTGACGGTGCCTGATGTCTGGTTGGTATTCGTATTACCAGAGCGAAGCAGCAAGTCGGTCGCATACTCAGCTGGATTAACGCTTCTAGCTGCATTCGTAGCGCCAGCCGTTGCCCCGGCTCCAATAACTGCAGCCGACTGAACGCTAGTCTGCAATGCAGAAAGTCCGCCAAGAGCAAGTAAGCCCGCGCCAAGCGTGACGCCCACTGCCCACACGACGAAACCATGCGCTCCATCGCGGAAGCTACCTTCGCCTGCAGATTGTGCCCACGGAGTACGCATACGGCCGGCAAGATAACCGCCGGCAGCAAAGCCGGAGACTTGAACCAGCACTGACCACAACGCGACTACTACTGCGATCGTGGTTGCAGATGCGCCGGCATCTGGCCACGGGGAGGTCATGCTCAGCCCGATAGCACCGCCGAACGTCAATAAGAGAAATGAAATAGCGGAAGCCGCAAAGGCTCCGCCGATGATCGGTCCCCATTCAAGATAGCGAACGGGCGCAACATCAGTCGCGGATAGCATTCTGTCAGCCATGTTGTGACCTCACCGCAAGCCGACGAGAGACAGGATCGCCATGACGATAACGATGAGACCGACGAGATAAACGACGCCGTGCATGTTCTTCCTCCTATAGGGTATTTATTTGGGTAGCTGGATGGTGAAGCTCGGACCGCGCTGCGGGAAGAAATTCCCGCTGTACATCATGAAGGCCGCACCGATGAACACCACTAGAAGCGCGCCGAGCAACACGCCGAGTAGGCCGCTCGCACCACTTTCATCTGCCATTCGTTCCTCCTAAAATTACAAGGCGTATGCCTCGCGCGACAGCAACCGCCTCCAACCGCAAAATGTTCCGGCACTTGAAGAGCGCCGAAAAAAAAGCCCGGCGAATTTGCCGGGCTTTCTGAATTTTACTTCTGCTGGTTGTTCTGGCCGCCTTGCTGGCCGCCCTGACCACCCTGCTGTCCACCCTGTCCCGGGTTCTGTTGGTTCTGTTGGCCGCCCTGATTCTGGCCGCCCTGCTGATTCTTGTCGTTCTGATTGTTCTGGTTATTTGCCATTTCGTTTCCTTCTATGAATTGGACGCATTTTGAAAACGGTTTTGTGCGCCGCTTCGTTCCTAAAAGAGTTGATGTCGCTAAGCGGACTCTTTCTCAGCACGTTCATTCACGTCAGATTCCGCGAGTGAACTGAGGTCTTTGTCCGTCTGCTTCTCTTGTGTAAGCGTTGCGGAGAGCTGCGTCGCAACGTCAGGCCAGCCAAGTTCCTCTGCCCAAGCAATCAAAGTTCCATAGCGAGAGATTTCATAGTGCTCGACAGCTTGTGCAGCTGCGAGAAGACCGGCGTCGTGAGCTGTCGATCCTTTGAAGTCTTCCATAATCTCTTGGCCTTCTTCGATGAGGCCATTGATCGCCGGGCAGATTTTTCCAGACGGCTTCTTCTCTAAGAAGGCAAAGACCTTCTCTAAACGTTGGACCTGACCCTCGGTTTCCTTCGCATGCTTCGCAAATGCCTTTTTCAGCTCGGCAGACTGCGCGGCCTTGGACATTTTCGGCAGCGCTTTAGTCAGCTTCTTTTCGGCGTAATAGATGTCCTTCAACGTTTCGAGGAACAGGTCCTCCAAAACCTTCGATGATTTCTTTGCAGCCATGACTTCCTCCTAGGGCAATGGTCTTTCGAGGAAATGCGAGGAACAGGCTTAGGTTCCTCAAATGTAACTCCTCTTACTCATAAGGCCCCTAGGACGGCTGCTGCACATTTGCGGACTGTTTAAAGCGACGGAATGCGCTCATTGATCCGCAATGGGACAAGCCACACCAATTTCATCGAAACCGCTTCTGGTTGAGTTTTTCATGCCGCCTGAACCGAACACACAATCACGGACGTGTGGATGTGGAAGTAAAAGCTTTCGCGAAGTTCATAGGATTAACCAGACCAAGGGGCGAGTATCCGTTATGTACGAATGCACTGACTGCGGAGAGTATCGACTGTAGTTGCGGAACGTGCAGCTGGGGACGTCTTACCCAGCCAACTCGTCCGTTTCAAACTGTGCGCTTGCCGACCAATCGGCTTTCTAGAACGCGCGTGACTTTTCTTCGCCTTGGACCGCCATATAACCTTCAAAAGGTCACCTGAAATCGGTGGGGCGAGTTGGCGAGACATGATGTCTAGAAAGCTAAGCTTAGCTCGCCTTTTGACTTACCCATCGGTGACTTGTCGTAAATGACGTGTTTCACAACAACTCAGCGCTTTGCCCGTCGCTCTTTTTACCTGTTGCTACCACCTTTAATAGCCCGTCCGGAAAAGGACGCTGGAGCTTCAATGCTTCTTCTATAGGTGCTCGAAGCCAAGTTTCACACTCGTTTTCGTGCAGAATCACGGGCATCGCCTTAGCGTGAATTGGCTTCACTTCAGCGTTCGGCTCAGTTGTCAGAAATGAGTAGAGAAGATGATCGCCGTTTGCTGGATCTTTCTTTGTGCCTCTCGTTCCATTCCAGGGCCGCCAGATTCCCGCAAAAAACAATACTGGCCGTTCTTCGTTCAGTGCGAACCAATGCGTTTCTTTTGGCGTCCAGTCGCCATACTCACAAAAGGAAGTGAACGGCACTAAGCAGCGTTGCTCTGGCTTCAGCCACGCTCGCCAGAATCCACTGTTCGGGTTTCGAACGTTCGTAATCGGCCGCGCGCCCATGTTGGGGGGCGGCGGAAATCCCCAGCGCATCATCCGAAGCGTGCGGCCGTTCGGCTCACATGTAACAACGGGAGCCACCCCATCGGGGAAGATTGCCGTGAGTGGCGGAAGATTTCCTGTCAGGTCACGCATTGCGCGGACGAGGTCAAGAAGCGCCTTCTGTGTCTTTGTCATCGAATAGAGATTACACATCGGTGGCTTCTTCTTCCGGCTACTCTTCAATTTCGCGCCAACCAGTTAGATCACTGGCAAACAACGTCGAGGACTCGTTGTCCCGCGTACACCACCCTTCTAGCATTCCTGGCTCTCGATTGCCGAGGTATGAATTTCTCGTGGGCCCCGAGCGTCGATCCCATTTTATATGTAGTTCGTAGCCGTCACGATGTTTCGCGACGATCGTTCGATTCTTTGGCGCCATGCCCATTGGCTGATATGTCATTTGAGTAACGTTTGCCGACCGCCACACTTGGTACATGCGAGCGTTATGGGGAATCTCGGAATATCGTAGCGAACAGTAATGCCACACGCGCATTTAATTCGACGGGTATTTCGCCAAGGCGCGTCTGACTCAAGAAGTGCATATAGCGTTTGGCCGGCCAGAAATTCCGCTCTTAATTGCTCTTCTTGCGGCTGCAAGCGTTCGCGCAACTCTTCGCGTTTTCGTTCTTTCCGCATCTTGTTGTACAGGCGCCCGATCATTTTCGTCGGCCCCCAAGTGGTGGCTCAACCGTCGGGCGATTCCAAACCCACCACGCCTTTTTCTCGCGATCGGCCGGGTCGAAATTCACGCCATCCCATTCAGTTTTAAAGGTTTGTGCTGCTTCAATTTCGGCGAAGCACACTACAAACCAGTCTTCATTCTCATAGTGGAGGGTGTGACCGCGCAAACATGCGTTGAGCCGATCTTGTGACTCTTGCCACTCTGCGAATGGCCGTTTTCGCATCGCGCTTTCGGAAACGGCAACTTGGTAGGGCCAGCCGTAGTCCACGCCCGCCGGCGAAAGTTCACCTTTACGTCTGCTCACTCCGCATCCCTAGCTTCCCCGCCTGGTGATGCCTGCCGTGGTCCCAAGCTGGAGTGCTTCCGTGGTCTGTGCAAAGATTACAGCCACGTGAATTGTGGATGTCTGCTTCCCGGGAAACATTGACACAACATGATGTGGTGGCCACCCTTCCGTAGGAAAGTTCTCGCCGAGGCCGACGAGTATCTCGAGGCATTTGGCGAGCACGCTTACAAGCAATGCCGGACTGACTGCATTGCCGCGCAGGAGAATGGCGACCAAAAGCGCTTGAAGTTTCTTAGCGCTGTGCGCCAAGTGCTTGCGAAGAAATTCGAGCGCGACCGTCGACTAGATACGGCAACTAGATATCTTGAAACGCAAGCGCACTACAACCACGGGCCAGGCTACGTGCCGCACCGGCCGAAAGACACTATGCTTCACTAAGGTATTCGCTACTCAGCACCGGAGTCGAGCCAGCTAAGGTCGCCGCTCCAATCCCAACTCCCCGGCAAAAGAAATCTTACTTCGGCGCTATCTCCGTTACCCACTTCTCCTTCGAGTGTCATTTTTTGATTCGTGCGGAACCCATCATGACCGAGACTTCACCCACCGTGTTGCTTCACAAAACCGACAACGTTGTAATCGCGCGCAAAAATGCTCCAGCTGGTACTCATATTCATGTTGTCGGGTTGAAGTCGCTCGAAGCGGTTAGTGCTGGCCACAAAATTGCTATCAAAGCAATCGCAAAGGACGAGCCAATCCGCCGCTATGGGCAAATTATCGGTTTCGCCTCATCAAACATTCAAGCTGGGGCGCATATCCATACTCATAATTGTGTGATGGCAGATTTTGCACGTGATTACGCGCCCACTACCGAAACCAAACCGACCTCTTACTTCAACGATCCTGAGCGCGCGGTTTTTCAAGGTTACAGACGAGACAACGGGAAATCAGGCACGCGTAACTATCTAGCGGTGCTCACTTCCGTAAACTGCTCTGCAACGGTCGCGCGCCACATTGCGCGCCATTTCGACGAGAAGGTGCTTGAGGCCTATCCGAACATCGATGGCATCGTAGCGCTTACACACACGACCGGCTGCGGCATGGCTTCCAGCGGCGATGGCTATGACGCTCTCCAGCGCACATTATGGGGGCACGCTGCAAATCCAAACATCGGTGGCGTGTTAATGGTCGGGCTTGGTTGCGAGACAGCGCATCTCGACCTGCTGCTTGACGCCTACGGCCTAAAAAACGGACCCTTCTTCCAAGTGTACAATATTCAGAATGTCGGTGGCACACGTCACGCGGTTGAGCATGGCATCGCTGCGTTGAAAGAAATGCTTCCAGTTGTAAACCAGGTAAAGCGCGAAGCGATCCCGGCATCGGAGTTGATCCTTGCTCTGCAATGCGGCGGCTCCGACGGCTACTCCGGATTTACCGCCAATCCCGCGCTTGGCTACGCCAGCGATCTGCTCGTTCGGCACGGCGGCACCGCAATCCTTTCCGAAACGCCAGAAATCTACGGGGCTGAACATCTCCTGACGCGGCGCGCGGTTTCGCAAAAGGTTGCCGACAAGCTGATCGAGCGTATTCGTTGGTGGGAAGACTACACCCAGCGCAACAAGATGGACATGAACAACAACCCTTCATACGGCAACAAACAGGGCGGGCTGACGACCATTCTCGAAAAATCACTGGGGGCAGCAGCCAAGGGCGGCACAACCAATCTTGTTGACGTTCTGCGCTACGCCGACCCGGTTCGCGCGCGCGGTCTGGTTTTCATGGATACGCCTGGCTTCGATCCGGTTTCTGCGACCGGACAGGTTGCCGGTGGCGCGAATGTTATGTGCTTCACCACCGGCCGCGGTTCCGCCTATGGCAACAAGCCCTGCCCATCGATCAAAATTGCGACGAACAGCGCGCTTTATGAACGTCAGTTCGAAGACATGGATATCAACTGCGGAAATATTTCCGACGGAACCGCAACTGTCGAAGAAATGGGCAAAGTCATATTCGACGAAGTTCTAGCAGTGGCATCAGGCAAGCGCACGAAGTCAGAGCAATTTGGTTACGGCGATTCTGAGTTCGCCCCTTGGCAAATTGGCGCCACGATGTAAGTTCTGCTTTCGCGCTGCAATAGCAACTCTCGCAACGCACCAGCACATTCCCTTCGTTGACACTTGCGAGAGTGCCAGCGATCATTCCCATAATTGCGAACACAAAACAGAGCCGCACAAAGCGGCTTCAATTTTCTGGGAACGCTGCGTTCAGGGAGCGAAACACATGACATTTACTCGCCGAAATTTTCTTAAGACTGGCGTTGCAGGCGCCACGATTCTCACCGCGCCTTCCATTTTGCGCGCACAAAGCAAGACAACGCTGAAATACGCGCACGTCTATGAAGCAAACGAGCCCTATCACACTTGGGCAGTGTGGGCAGGACAGGAATTCGAAAAGCGCACCAATGGCAAATACGCCATTCAGGTTTTTCCGGCGTCCGCGCTCGGTAAAGAAAGCGACATCAACGAGGGGTTGGGCCTCGGAACAGTAGACATGATCTACACCGGCCAGCTTTTCGCCGGACGCGCGCATGGTCCGCTTGCGATCGGCGGCGCGCCTTTCATGTTCCGCGATTACAAGCACTGGGACAGCTTCCGCGGCTCGAAGCTCTTCGACGAACTCGCCGAAGGCTACAACAAAAAAACCGGCAACAAGGTAATCACCATCACCTATTACGGCGAGCGTCATGTAACCGCGAACAAGGCGCTGAACACGCCCGCGGACATGAAGAACCTGAAGATTCGCGTCCCGGATGCTCCACTCTACCGAATGTTCCCGGAAGCGGTCGGCGCGAACCCAACTCCGATCGCGTTTGCTGAAGTCTATCTCGCACTCTCGCAAGGCGTCGTCGACGCGCAAGAAAATCCCTTGCCCACCATTCAGGCCAAGAAGTTTTACGAGGTGAACAAGTTCATCATGCTCACCGGCCACATCACCGACGCGCTCCTCACCATCGTCGGGGGACCGACCTGGGGCAAGCTAAATGCGCAAGAACGCGACCAGCTCACTGCGGTGCTGAAGGAAGCGGCGCTGAAGTGCACTGACGACATCATCAAGGCTGAAAAGGAACTGGTCGAATGGTTCCGCAAAAACAACACGACGGTGGTTCAAGTTGACCGCAAGCCGTTCCGTGACGCTGTTGTTGAGCGTCATAACGGACCAGCGGCCACCTGGAGCAAGGACATTTACGACCAACTTCAGAAAATCGGCGGCGCAGCCTAAGACACTAACAACGTGGCGGACCCAGCAAGGTCCGCCACGTTCGTTTTCGGGAACAAGTTTTCGCTAAGAATCCCAAATGATGGATGCGCACCAAGCGTGCGCTAGAGCGGTCAAATATGGAAAAGCAGGAACAACCAGCGCCGGCAGAACAACTGCTTTTTGAAGGGCTCGAAGACGCACCGGTCGATCTTTCCGATTTATCCTGGGAAGATTCGATACCCTTCTTCTTCTTCTGGACGCTCGCGATCGTCGTCTTCCTGCAATTCTTCACGCGTTACGTGATGAATAACTCGCTGGCATGGACTGAAGAGATCGCACGCTATCTCCTAATATGCGCAGCCTTCGCAGGTTCGGTGATGGCGATGCGGAAACGCTCCCACATCGCGGTCGAAGCACTTCACGTTTATCTGCCGCAAAAGCTTTCGCACTGGGTTCTCGTTTGCGTCGATGCGATCACGGCTGGATTTTGTATCTATCTTGCGGAGACCGCAGCGCGGCTTGCGATGCGTGCAACAGGCTACATGGTTTCGATCGATATTTCGAAATCTTATGTCTATTGGATCGTTGCAGTTTCTTTTGCGGGGATGGCGATCTACGCGATCCGCAATCTCTATTTGCGGATCAAGAATCCTAAAGACAATGTCGTCTCCACTGCAATCATGGACTGACGGGCATGTTAGTCATTGTACTATTCATTGCGCTCTTCGTTTTGCTTGCAATCGGCGCGCCGATCGGTGTTGCACTCGCAGGATCTTCACTGATTTACATCGTATTGGCCGGAACGACCCCGGACATCGTAGTCGTGCACCGGATCGTCAACGGCGTCGATAGTTTTCCATTGCTTGCGGTCCCCTTCTTTATTCTCGCCGGCAATCTGATGAATACGGCCGGCATCACAGAGAAGATTTATAACTTTGCGACCGCGCTAGTCGGCTGGCTCAAAGGCGGCTTAGGCCACGTCAACGTCATTGGTTCGGTGATCTTCGCAGGGATGTCCGGTACGGCGGTCGCCGATGCCGGTGGCCTCGGCACCATCGAGATCAAGGCGATGACCGATCATGGCTACGACAAAAAGTTCGCGGTCGGCATCACCGCTGCTTCTTCCACCATCGGCCCAATCATCCCGCCGTCGCTGCCAATGGTGATCTACGGCGTGCAGTCGAATACTTCGATCGGCCAGCTGTTCGCGGCGGGATTCATTCCCGGCTTCATCATGGCGGGTTTCATGATGGCAACTGTCGCATGGTACGCACACCGTTATCATTGGAACCGCGACGCGACCTTCTCCGCGAGCGTTCTAGGTCATACCTTCCTGCGCGCCATTCCCGCGTTGATGACGCCCTTCCTCATTATTGGGGGCATGTCCTTCGGCTGGTTTACGCCCACGGAAGCTGCGGTTGCGGCCTGTGCCTGGGCACTGGTTCTGGGTGTCGTAATCGACCGGACCATCGACGTTCGCCGCTTCATTCGCGTCTCCTTCGATACGCTCGAAACCACGGCGGTTGTGCTTTTCATCGTCGGCGCATCCTCAATTTTTGGATGGATTTTGACGCAGACCCGCACAACTGAACTGATTGCAGACACACTGCTCTCGGTTTCTGATAATCCGATCATGATCCTGATCATGATCAACATCATCTTGTTGATCGTCGGATGCTTCTTGGAGACGATTGCGGCGATTACCATTCTCGTTCCAGTATTTCTGCCGATTATTCTCAAACTCAACATCGATCCAGTACATTTCGGCGTGATGATGGTCCTAAACTTGATGATCGGATTACTTACGCCGCCAGTCGGCATGGTGTTGTTCGTCCTAGCCCGCGTCGCAAACATGTCTTTCGAGGACACAGTAAAGGCTTGCGCGCCGTTCCTGATCCCTCTCTTGCTTGCGCTCGTAATTGTCACCTTCGTACCGAGCGTGACGCTATATCTGCCAACGCTGCTTTATCGTTAGTTTCCACTTGAAATATTGAGTCGCCCCGGCTGGGAATCGAACTTGCGGCGACTCCAGGCAGCCCGTGGCCCGCAAAGCCAGAAGCTTTGCGCTAGCGTCTGGCAGTAGTTCTATTCTTTCGCACTCCAACAGGCTATTTTTGCTAAAGCAGATTCTCGGTTCTTACAAAGAAATTTGGGTGCGACCATCGACTAGATACGGCAACTAGATATCTTGAAACGCAAGCGCGCTAATAAGACGAAATTTCATTTTGTCGGAATGAACGCCATCTTGCAGACGGCTCTTCAGGATTTCGTTTCTGCCAGCTTCTTAAAGGCATCAGGTTCGATGGGCGCGCCAAAAAGGTAGCCTTGTCCCATAGGACAATTCAAATTCCTGAGAGCATCCCGTTGAGCTTCCGTTTCGATTCCCTCTGCCACGATATCGATACCCAATTCCCGTCCGATCTCGATCGTTGCGCCAACGATAATGCGCTTTGCAGCGCTTTGCTGCATCTCACTGACAAAGCCCTTGTCGATTTTGATTTCGGTTAGCGGATATTTGCCGACATAGCGAAACGACGAGTATCCGACTCCGAAATCGTCTACTGACAATCCGATGCCCAGTTCCCGTAATTGATGAAACATTGCCATTAGCTTTGGTGTCTCTTCAACAAGCATGCGTTCAGTCAGCTCAAGCGTTAGCCAGCTAGGGTCTGCACCGCTTTCTTCGATGGCCTCTTGGATAGAAGCTACTATGTCACGATGAGTCAGTTCGATAGCCGCCACGTTTATGGAGAAATGCAGTGGGGTCTGTCGGTGCCGGTTTACTTCGACTGCAAAGCGAGCGACTTCGCATCTGCCCCAGTGACCGATATCAAGAATTAGCCCGGTATCCTCGGCAAGTTCAATGAACCGGTCAGGACGCTGAATCCCAAACACGCCGTGATTCCAGCGCAGTAGAGCCTCCGCCCCAATGAGCGCCCCTGTGCGCAGGTCAACTCGCGGCTGGTAATGGAAGAGGAATTCGCTATTTGCCACCGCTTGCTGAAGTTCGTTTGTCATACGTTGCCGCTGAACGGAAAGGCGCTGATCGGCAGCATCGAACTCTTTAACCTCACGAAGCCTAGTGTGCCTCGAGTGGTGAAGCGCGCTCAATCCAAGTTAATGCTTTGATTGTCCGGCCGAGAAATCAACCCCCAGGACGTGCCCATCAACTAGAATGAAGCCCAACACCGAACATGGCCCGAAAGCCAAGATACTTCTCTGACGACGACTCTGATGTCGGCGTCACTCCCTCTGAACTGAAGCGCATGGGTCGTGCGCGTCAGAAGGAATATGTTCGCCACTGGTTCCACCGAAATTTTGAGGACCCCGCCCAAGAGACACCCTTTAACAGCCAAGAAGGAGGTTATCTTTTTATTTGGGGCGGCCCTTATGATGCTCATGAGCAATTGTTTGATGAGTTTGGATCCATCATCGCTGAGGAACGCATTGAGGAGATTGCAAACGAAATAATCAACGATGACGGCATCCACGATTGGGCGCCTGGCGGAGATCATCCTAACACGCGCCAGCGCGAAGAAGAATGGCGAGCAGAACATGGTGAAAGCGAAGAAAATGACAATTCATTCCAAGTAGAGACCTTGGAGAAAATCATTGAGCACCTCGAAACGGGCATGAAGCCATCGTATGGTGATGGCTACGAGGTTGATCAGCGTCGCAAAATTCAAGATCGGTTAGATCAGCTGCGGCTGTCCCTTACGAAAACGACGCCTCCGCATGGCGGCATCGGCCACAACCAGCCCCCACCAGATGACGATAGTCCGCAAGTAATCGTGATTGTCGAAATCCGTGATGCCGAAAAGTCGATCCGGACTGAACTGGCAAAGCCGCAGCCAAACGCGCTTGAGGTCGCGAAGGCGACTTCGCGTCTTAGAAGCGCGTTGGGTTGGCTCGGCAAGAAAATTGACACAGCTGCGAACAGCTTCGCCCAAGGGTTTGGAAAGACACTTGGCGCAACTGCGGCAGTTGCGGTAGTTGCTGGCGCAGCACTCTTAGTCCCCTCACTTATGCAGCTACTGACTGAAATCATCCAACGAGTTACAGAATGGCTCTCATATATAACGCTCCCGTTTTAAATACTCAGTTAGTTTCTCGCTTCTCACACACGTAAAAAGAACTTCGTTTGTTCGAGCTAAGCAACGAGTGGTCTGTTAACTTTCTGCATTTCTATAACCGATCGCACGGCGAACTGTTAGCTTTCTGTAGTTTCCGCCTGGGCATCTCGATAGTCGGAGTATAGTACCGCTGTTTGGCGACAAGGAGTTGTCGGACAGGTCACGATGAGTCGCTCGTGCAGATGATGAAACCTCGCTCGAATCGGCAATTGATAGGCTTATCCCCACAACAACACATGTAAGGCAGTCGGGATGGGCGAAGGGCTATCTCTCTCATGTTTTTCAGCTTGCTTAAGAGCGCAACTTTCGCAGACTCAGTCGCGAATCAGGAAAGCGCATTATGAGCGAGCCGGCGCGTCAGGCGCTGTTCATCAGTCATGCAACTCCGGAGGACAACGCTTTTACGTTGTGGCTCGGCGCGAAATTGGCTGCGCTTGGATACGAGGTATTTGCAGACATCCTGCGCTTACGAGGCGGAGATGATTGGGAGCGAGTTCTAGAATCCGCAATTCGCGAAAAGGCTGCCAAGTTCTTGTTGGTCGCAACGCCACAAGGCGTGCAAAAACAGGGAGTGCGCAATGAAATCACGATCGCTGCACAAACGGGGAAAAAGCTCGGCGATGATCAATTCATCGTGCCGCTACGGTTAGCGCCATTTGATGCACCTCTACAAATCGCGCACGCGCAGTATATCGATTTCTCGAAAGGTTGGGCACAGGGTTTAAGCGAGCTTCTTACGCTGTTGGACGATGTAAAAATTCCACACACAAACAGTGAAATGAATACCGGTTTGTGGCAGGGGATTCAGCTTAAAGATGCTCGTACTATCACTACAAAGCCAGAGCAATTAATTTCGAACTGGCTCGCAATCGAATCGCTTCCGGAGCGAATCCATTTCTACGATTTCAAAAGCGGTATCTCGATCGGAAAAGCGCAAAAAGCGATACAAGAATCGCCAATACCGCTTGCAGGATTTAATCGCGGATTTATTTCGTTCGCGCCTCTTCACCAACTTCAGGATTATTTCGGCCCGGATTTGCCGTTGGAACATATGTCGGAACGGGAAACCGAGAGTTTCCTGAATGATGGATCGCCCGACCTCCATCTCGCCGCTCAAGATGCACGAGCCAAATTTACAGATATTACGCGTCAAAGCTTCAATGGATTTTTTCAAGCAAAAGGATTGAAATCGTTTGAGCTTGCTTCTGGTCGATTAACTTGGTGGCCGACTTCCGCGCACGCCACGCTAAAACGCCAGAGCTTTAAGTGGGATGACGGACCATCGGGCTCGCGCCAGATTGTTGGGCAATCAAACAAGCGCGGCTTCCATTGGCATTACGGCGTAACATGCTGGGCCCGCACAATGCCCTTACGACACATCCGCGTAGCGGGTCGTGTCGTATTCACCTCAGATGGTCATTCTCCTATAGGCAATGCGAAGCGTTTGCATCGACTGCGCCGTTCCTTTTGCAAAAGTTGGCGCAATGACAAGTGGCGCGATCTTTTGCTTACATTCTGGTTCTGGCTTTCGGAGGGTGCGAAATTCGTCGACATACCGATGGGTGAAAGCGCCGCGCTCCGTCTGGCACTTCCTCCCATGATCTTCGAAACAACATTCGGCATCGATACTCCCGAAGATCACGTCGTCGTGTTGGACGACGAGGATGCAGAAGATCTGGAGGATAGTTTTGGCGACGATAGCAACGACGATGAAACCGGGCATGGAGATCAGAACGAATGAGCGCGCTATGCATGGTTCATATCGATGAACCGTTGCTAGAATTTCGCTTCGGGCAGAAGCTTGCCTATCCCCGCGATGGTTTATTTCTCTACGGTCCGGTTGATGGCGGAAGGCCAGAGTTGCATTACGGGGCGATTGGAACACCGGCCGGTCTTGCTCGTCTTCAGCGATGGACGACAATGGCGGCGGGTTTTCTGGCACCGCCACCGCCCCGTAAAGGCGCTCGATTGATCGAGCCAATGCACGTCCCTTTTCCAGGTTTCTCCGCAGCCTTCAACTCTGCATGGCCAATTAAGCCGCTCACCACCGTTACCACTATAGACGGCGACGCCCTCGCTAAAGCCCTGCGTATCGCGAACCGCAACGAGGCGATCAAAGCGGCGGTGGATATTTATGTGAATCCGCTGATCGCTGCCGCATCTAGGATGGAAAGCCCGCCAACCTTCTGGTTCGTCGTGATACCAGAAGAAGTTTACGAGCTCGGAAGGCCACTTTCGAAAGTTCCCATTCCGGAGCGCGTTCAAGGAAACGTGCGTATGACTCGCGGTGACGCACTAAAGCTGGAAGAACAACACACCCTTTTCGGAATCGATGAGGCCGAAGCAGAAGTTTATAAGTATGCCACGCACTTTCGCCGGCAGCTCAAAGCGAGACTGCTGAACGACAAGATCGTCACTCAAATTGTACGAGAGACTACGCTCGCGCCGAACGACTTCTTGAAGAGCAATGGTCAGCCGAAGCGACGGGTCGAAGACCCAGCTACCATCGCTTGGAAACTTTTGACTGGCGCGTATTACAAGGACGGTGGACGACCATGGCAACTTGCCGATGTTCGTCCTGGTGTCTGCTACGTAGGACTTGCCTATAAGCGTCGCGATAGTACTGCGGATGACCGCTTTGCAGTATGTGCCGCACAAATGTTTCTTTCTAGCGGAGAAGGTGTGGTGTTCCGTGGCGCGCTGGGCCCGTGGTATCGCGCCGATTCAAGGCAGTACCATCTCGACGAGGAAGCTGCGCGTAAGCTAGTAGCAATGGTCGTGAAAGAATATCGTGATCAGCACGACAACCAAGCGCCGACCGAACTCTTTTTACATGCAAAGTCTTCTTTTACTGACGAGGAATGGAGGGGTTTCCGCGCCGGCGTACCGCCAGAGACCAATATTGTCGGCGTTCAAATTGCTGATGCCAAGGACAATTTGAAATTGTTTCGGCCCGGACGCTATCCAGTAGTCCGCGGCTCCGCTTTACTGCTCGATGACGATCAAGCTTTTTTATGGACCGCTGGCTATGCGCCCCGTCTCGACACTTACCCTGGCCCTGAAACGCCAAACCCGCTTCTGATTCGGCGACAACGAGGCAATTGTGCGCTCGATACAATCTTGCGGGATGTGATGAGCCTTACGAAGATCAACTTCAATTCCTGTCTGCACAATGACCGCTTACCCGTCACTATTCGTTTTGCTGATGCGGTGGGTGAGATCATGCTGGCTGCACCGCAGATCGGAGAGCCGCGGCTGCCGTTCAAGTATTATATTTAGTTTTTCGTACCGTTAGCGAAGAACATCTTCAACCGAGAAGAACAATTTAAGAGATAGGCGCCTTCGCTTGGGGCTAATGCACCAGCTTTTTAGCTTTTCGCCAAAACTGCATTAGTTAAGGCTGGCGCCGCGCGGATTCCATTCTGATTTTCAACATCGTCTTATTGAGCGACTGACCACGACCGCAGAAGCTGCGCGGCTCAGAACTCCGCAGACGGCGCACAACTAGTCTGCGCTTCGGACCGCTACTCTTCAGTTTTCGAACCGGTCTCTGCTAAGCAAGTCTGCAAATTTCGGATATTCGCTAAACTTCGCCAGAGACTTTGAACCCCAAACGCAGGCATGAGGGCGGCGCTATCGGCGCTCAAGACTTCCGGCCTTATCAAATCCGCCGCAAAAGGGCTTCTTCCGGCCGCATAACGCCATTTCGCTGGTTCGACGGAAACGGCTGGTTGGGGCGCCAGGATTCGAACCTGGGAATGGCGGAATCAAAATCCGCTGCCTTACCACTTGGCTACGCCCCACCACGGCAAGCCGGGCAATCTACTCAAGATCGGCCCCGGTTCAATGCCGGA
>Ga0247762_1000038_pt1 | contig 73623 bp, 66 predicted proteins | sample UWRJL081202R4_FD_181016 | JGI IMG/M metagenome (GOLD analysis project Ga0247762, IMG submission 181016) | Plant litter microbial communities from Arlington Agricultural Research Station in Wisconsin, United States - UWRJ-L081-202R-4 | ecosystem: Environmental > Terrestrial > Plant litter >...
CAGCCAAACTCGAGGACACCGAGGTCTACACCCCTGTCCCTCCCGTGGTCACGCCCGGGGCCACCAACGATGCGCCGCCCTCCGACGCCATCGTCCTCTTCGACGGCAAAAGTCAGGACGAGTGGGTCTCCTCCAAAGACCACACCCCCGCCAAGTGGGATGTCGCCAATGGCACGCTGACCGTCAATAAGACCAACGGCTCCGGCAACATCGAGACCAAACACACCTTCAAGGACTACCAGCTTCACATCGAGTGGAAAATCCCCTCCAACATCACCGGCTCCGACCAGGCGCGCGGCAACAGCGGCGTCTTCCTCGCCTCTACCGGCTCTGGAGACGCAGGCTACGAGCTCCAGGTCCTCGACTCCTACGAAAACAAGACCTACACCAACGGCATGGCGGGCAGTATCTACAAACAGGCCATCCCCCTCGCCAACGCCGCACGCAAGCCCGGCGAGTGGCAGACCTACGACGTCGTCTGGACCGCGCCGCGCTTCAATGGCGACGGCAACCTGCTCACCCCGGCTTACGTCACCGTCTTCTTCAACGGCGTCCTCGTTCAGAATCACTTCGAGCTCAAAGGCGAGACCCGCTACATCGGCCAGCCCTTCTACAAGGCCTACGACAAAGCACCCATCAAACTCCAGGCCCACGGTGATAAGAGCGAACCCGACAGCTTCCGCAACATCTGGGTACGCGAAGTCAAGGATTGGAAATAGACCGATGAACCCGAACCGCCGCAGCTTTCTCGTCGCCTCCGGCCTGACCGCCCTCGCCTCCACCCGCGCCTTCGGCGCCAATGAACGCCTCCGCCTCGGCGTCATCGGCGCGGGCGGACGCATGCGACAGCTGCTCAACGCGGCAGAAAGCAGCGGTGTTCCCTTTGAGATCGTCTCTGTCTCGGACGTCTATGCACCGCGACGGGACGAGGTAAAACTCCGCGCCAGCGCTACCAATGCGGCGACACCGATGGACTCCCGCGAGGTCGTCGATGACAAAACCATTGACGCCGTCCTCATCGCGACGCCGGACCACTGGCACGTCCGCAACGCCGTCGCAGCGCTCTCTGCAGGCAAAGACGTCTATCTGGAAAAGCCCGTCACGCACACGCTCGATGAGGACAAGACCCTTCGCCACGCCGTTCGCTCCAGCAAACAGGTTCTGCAGTGCGGCATGCAGCAGAGAAGCTGGCCTCACTTCCGTAACGCCGTCAGCCTGATTCAGGGAGGTGCCCTGGGACAGGTCCCGCAGGTTCGTCTCTACTGGTGGCAGAACTACGGCCGCAACTGGGTGCCGAAGCCGATCGACGCTGCGCAACTCGACTGGAAGCAGTGGCTCGGCGGCGCTCCCGACCAGCCCTTTTCTCTCGAAGTCTTCAACCGCTGGCGCTGGTTCTGGAACTTCGGCGGAGGCGCGATGACCGACCTCTTCGCCCACTGGATCGATGTCACCCATTGGGCCATGAAGGCCGACGCGCCCTCCACCGCCTTCATGCTCGGAGACAACTACGTCTACCCGCAGTGGCAGTGCCCGGACACCATCCAGGCCGCCTTCCGCTACCCGGGTGCAACCCCGGATAAAAGCTTTGACGTGGTCTATGAAGGCATGATGGCCTCCTCCATCGACGACGGTGGACTGGAGTTCCGTGGTACCGAAGCCACCCTCAAGCTCAACCGCTCCGGCATGTCCGTCTTCCACGAAGGCGTCAAGGCCAACCCCATTCTCCACGAAGAGAGCTTCGAAGATGGCACCATCCCGCACATGCGCAACTTCTTCGACTGCATCAAGACCCGCAAAGACCCCAACGCCCCGGTGGAGGCCGGTCTGGCCGCAGCCAACGCCGGACATCTCGGCAATCTCGCCTACCACTCAGGCGGCATGGCCAAGCGTCGCTGATCTTCAGGAATTAGACCAGGTGCCCCACACATCGCGCTCTTTGCGATGTGTGGGCCATGCGCAAAGCGCATCCTTCGCTCGAAGAGCGACCTCAGAAAAACAGCTCCCTTCGCTACGCTACGGGATGACAAATGAAAGCATGAACCCGTTCAGCATCAATCGCCGAGTGAAGCAGTCACATTACCTATCCTCTCTGTTCAAAAGGTTGCTTTAAAGAGGCGAAAGATTTTCCTATGTGGCAAAAGATAGCGCATAAAGTCGGCCAATGACATCGTTTAACCCTTCGCAACTGTTTCAAATTGTGGCACCGGAATTGCTCTACGGGATACGTACGATTTGCTTCTCATTTGAAAGGAAATCCAATGCTGCGCACGGTACGTACCAAAATCTCCGATAATCGCGAATTCTTCTTCATCAGCACACCTCTCATGGGCGCCTTCCTTCTTGCCTGCGGTCTCGCAATCACTCGCTAAGAACCACCTAAGCAATCCGTGGATGAGGCAGGATGTCTTGAAGACTTCCTGCCTTTGATCTTTCTCTCACTTTTTCACGCATCGATCTCGCCGCACCACTTCCCTCCGGCTCCCTTCTCTCCCTTTGGTAAAAGGTCGATGCCGAGGAATCTCTCCCATCCTCGCGCCCTTCGCAGCCTCCACATAAGACAAACTGTACCTATCGGATGAGCGAAAGCGTTGTTACGCCAGAGATATGGAATACGTGACTCAGAGAAGCGAGAAGCTATACCTTATCTCTCGTCAGAGTGGATCGACGCTTTATACCGAAGTGGAACGAACAATTCCATGCCGCCGCATATCATCCACCACAGGTAATACAGCCAGCAGAAACAACACCGCCGCCAGCGGCAGCGTGAAGAAAAACCCCGCATGCCTGAAGCCGACCGCGCCGATCACTCCACCGATAAAGAAGAGCGCGATCAACGAAGTGAGCAGACGTAACGTCGCCAGCTCCGGCGCGAGTGTTCCGTGCGCGCTGGCGAATCGCTTGGAGACGATCCTTCCCAGGGCGATCCCCGTATCTGTCACCATCCCCGTAAGGTGTGTCGTGCGGATTACGTTCTTGGAGAGCTTGGTGATGATGGCGTTCTGAAGCCCCATGGTGAAACAGAGGAGCAGAACCGTGCCCACCACGCGGCCCCCTGCGAAGACTCGCCCCGTAAATCCGAAGAGGATCAGCAGAACCGCCTCCGCGATCAGGGGCAGGGCGTACTCGCTCTCCAGGCGGCGGCTGCGCGCCCAGCGGATGAAGAGCGTCGTGACAAACGCGCCCAGCAGAAACGACATCACCGCAGCGAAGCCGCTCAGCGCAAGCTGAACACTTCCGACGGCGAAGTTGTCCGCCATGGCGGAGACGATCCCGGACATATGAGAGGTGTACTGCCGCACCGCCAGAAATCCGCCCGCGTTCGCAGCACCGGCGATGAACGCAAGGTAGCGGGCCAGGTGACGGTTGCTGGTCTCCGTGCGTTTGCTTCCCGTCAGCCGACGAAGATAGAAAAGCGGCATACCCCATGATCGCAGGTATGCCGCTTCGCTTGTCTGTTCGTATTCATGTAACCGTAACCGAGCTAAGAGAGATCCAAGCGCGAGGCGTTGTTCAGCTTCTCCTCCGTAGACCACAGCCCAGCCGACGGCGTGCTGATATAGAAGACCTCTTCTCCATCCGGCATCGTGTTCCATCCCTCTTTCATCTTGGCTGCATCGTAGCGCTTCTCCATCTCTTTCACGTCGGCGTACTGGTAGCCGACCTGTTCGATCTCCTCTTTCGTGAGATGGCCGGGAGCGTACGTGATCGTGAAGCGGCCTTCGCTGGAGCCGTGGATGAGATGCGCCACGCCGTGCGGGATCGCCTGCATGTCCGCCTCGGTCTTGTATAACTCCAACGTGCGCGGCGTGCCTTTGTAGCCATACTTGCGGATCAGCGCATCCACGTCGGGCTGTTCGCCAAAGCGTTCCACACCCGGAGCGAGGATGAGCAGCTCGCCGCCATCCGCGATCGCCATGCGTGTGCGGTAGACGGCCTTGTTCGCCACCCAGGTAGCGCGGAACTCGTCCGGCTGCATGACGGCGACGACCTTCTTCAAGGGCTTCTCAAAGGTGGTGATGTTCTGCTCACGGCTCTTGCGTGCGGCCTGGAGGTACGTCTCCAGATCGTCGCCGACGAACAAGCCACTGGTGACAAGTTTGTTGTCCGCGTCGCGATGCATCACGATCTGCACATAGAGGTCGGGAAGATCTTTCAGATGCTCCTCCTCCGACCAGTTGTAGCAGGCGCGCAGAGGCGTGACCAGGCAGCCGAGGTTATTCTCAATGCCGTAGACCGCAGCCGCGATATGCGATGCGCAGATGGTGTCCTTGCCGCCGAGGCCGATGTAGTAGTTCTTATTGTGGTTGGCGAAGCCGAGCACTTCATGCGGCACCACGTGGCCGATGTTCACGATCAGGTCCCACTGCTCCGTCATGAGCTTCGTATTGAGATCGACGGGGATCTCCCAGTCGGCAGCGCCGTTCGTGGTTTCCTTTACGAGGCTCGCCGGAATCGTTGCCACATGCGTCACGCCGCCGCGCCAGTCGTGCGCGAAGATCCGCTCCTCGGGGATGGAGCCGAACATCCACTTGTTCTCCGCCTCGGTGTGCGGCACATGCTGTCCCAAAGTGGGAATCACCTCCACATGCGCGTCGGGCAGGGCTTTGTAGAACATCTCCGTAATCTTGCCCGCGCCTGAGTGCGCGCGCGTGAGATCGGGAGGAAGCAGGAGGACTCGCTTCAGGTCTTTATTGATGCGTTTGCGTGCTTCTTCCAACGTGCGCTCCACCGCGCCTTGAATCTGCGCCTCTGTCAGCGCCTCACCCTCGATTGCAAACCACGGCATCGCATTTCTCCTGGATCAGTATTGGGGATAAGGGTAAATCAACGAAACCACGGCTGGCAGAACCTGTTGGACTGGCCCCCCGGGAATAAAATCTGGGGTTGCAGTTTGACCCGATTTCTGAGCGACCCTATACTTTAGAAAGGTCACCGGCCTATTTTTTCGGGCGCGCTGCTTTGGCGCGTTCACAGCGGTACCAAAAGATACACAGGCTCACGGACGGCAGAAGCGCTTCGTCCAAGCCATCGGGACCCCCGAAGATCTTCCAAGGAGCTCTACCATCCACATGAATCGTCGCCATGTTGCCTTGCTCTCCGCAGGCATGCTCTCCGCTGTGTTTTCCGCGTCTGCTTTTTCTCAGACTGCATCTCCTCCGGCTCCTGAACCCACTGCGCCCGCTGCTGCCGCTGTAAAGCCCGAAGCCATCCCTGCCAAGGTCGCACTCGTCGCCTTTGAGCAGGCCGTTTTCGCCACAAACGAAGGTCAGCGCGCGGTACAGGAAGTCCAGAAGAAGTTCGAACCCCAGCAGACCAAGATCCAGGCCCAGGCCGCGGAAGTCGACAGCCTGAAGAAGCAGCTGCAGGCCGCCACCACGATCTCCGATGAAGAGCGCGCCAGCCGCGTGAAGACCATCGACACCAAAGAAAAGGCTCTGAATCGTGACGGTGAAGATGCCAGCGCAGCCTATCAGCAGGAACTGCAGGAGGCCTACAGCAAGGTAGCTGCCAAGGTTGCCGATGTGATGCGCAAGTATGTTCAGACCAGCGGCTTCACGCTTCTGCTCGATGTAAGCGGACAGCAAAGCAACGTCATGTGGGCAGCCCAGCAGACGGACATCACCCGCGCCGTCGTCGATGCGTACAACGCCTCTTCGGGTGTTGCCGCACCGCCGCCATCCGCTCCGGGAGCAGGCCGTCCAGCCACGACGCAGCGTACCCCGCCGCGTTCGACCACGCCGCCCGCTGCTACCCCCAGGAAATAAGCTCAAACAAAATACGCAAAAAGGAGGCCTGACGGCCTCCTTTTTATGCGCGTGTAAATATCTTTGTTGCCACGGATCTCTGTGGAAAAAAATGTGGATTGCAGTTTTCCTCTACATCTTCAGTGGAATCGGTACTGCGCCATGATGCGGTATTCCTTTTTCAGGAAGGAATCTTCTCTTTTAGATTGAGCAGTTTAGCTTGAACCATACAGGTTAACCCTACCAAATCAGGTTCGAAATGTGGAAAGCCGGACAAAAACCAGTTTCCACAGACTGTGGTATGCCTCAATCCAAGGGCTATGTCGGATATCTTGCATTTCGAATGCAAGACACGGCGGCGAACGGAGAGCCGCACGACCCCCAAAGGGACGTATTCCGTTGTTTCTAGAATCCACGGCAAGGCTGAACTGCAGTTGCCGCGCAACATGCAAGAAAAAGCGGCAAGCCCAGTGGGGGCTCGCCGCTCAAAGTAAAACACTACTGTTTTAGAACGCGTAACGCAGGCTGAATTGGAACTGACGATCCGCCCCGTAGGTCTGTCCCTTCGTCTGGGAGAGACCGAAGTTGCTGGAGGTGGGGGTCACATTGGGATTGTCTTTCGTAGGATGATTCGCCAGGTTGAAGGCCTCTGCGCGGAAGACAAGCGCGTGATTCTCGTGGTTTGGAATGATGTGCATCGTCTTCTGCAGGGCCGCACTATAGCTCTGGAAACCAGGTCCGAAGATCTGGTTACGGGACCCGCGCGGAGCGAAGGTTCCGGCAGCAGGCTGCACCCATACCGTCGGATCGAAGTAAAGGTCTCTACCCCTCTGACCGGCAAAACCCTTAGAGACATTGACTGGACCATTGTGTCGCCAGAGCTGTGTGCCAGATCCCTGGCCAACGCCAGCGTAGTCCACACCGCTCACGGAGACATTCAGCGGGCGTCCGGTCTGCCCCTGGAGAGTTCCGGAGAACTGCCAGTTGCCGAGAACAGCGCGCTCGATGTAATGCGTTGAGTGAGAGGCGAACGGGACGTTGTAAACGAAGTTCGAGACGAAGACGTGCCGCGTATCGAAATCGCTCGGTCCATAGAAGATCGACTTGTCGTAAGCGTTCGGCAGATTGGTACCATTGCTGGAACCAAAGTCCATGCTCCTGGACCACGTGTAGGCAACGCCGAAGAGAAGGCCATGGGTCAGTCTCCGTCGCAGGTTGACCTGGAGGGAGTGATACATGGACGCGCCCTTATTCTGAGTCTCGTTGATGTTGGAGAAGCCTTTGAACTGACGCAGGGCATCCGGCTGTTTTACATTCGGGTTGGCCTGAATGGTTCCGGGCAGGAGCTGATTGATATTGGCAAGCTGCTCCAGGTGGATACCGCGGCGACCCACGTAGGCGATGTTGAATGTGCCGATAGCCTTCAGTTCCTGTTCAACGGTCAGGTTCCATGCGTACGCCTCAGGGCTCGGATAGTTATAAGCCTGCGAGGAGTAGTTGAACGGAAAGCTGTTCGTTCCCACACCACCTGGCTGATCGACGCTTCCGTTGGTGACGGTGGAAGAGGGCTGGAACGGAGCGTTACCACCGGTAAACACGTTGTCGCTAATACCGAGGCGTTGGAAGTAGCGGCCAAATCCGCCACGGATCACCATATCGGGACGTGCCTGATACGCGAAACCTATGCGGGGTTGAATGTTTGACTTCACTGTGGGCGAGTACGTGTTGCTGAAGCCGCGGAACAGGCGGCTAAACGCTCCGCCAATGATGGATGGATCCACGTGGCCAGCGGCCGAAGAGGGGAAGCCACTGCCTGGGATAACGACGCCGTTGTAGCGATCGCCGCCCGTCACGATGTCTGTAATGGGATCGACCGTGGAGGCCAGCGACGGATCATAGCTGCCCGGATTGAAGACGGACTGGTTGCCCCACTTTGCGTAGTAGGGATTCATGATGCTGTAGCGAGCTCCAAGTTCGATGACCAGGTTGGAGCGAGCGCGCCATTGATCCTGAAGGAAGCCTTCATACATCGTGCCGCGATAAAGGGTGTAGGAACGCGTACCGATTTCGCCGTAGGTATCGAAGAGACCTGCCGCAGCGTTGGCGACAGCTCGTCCCGTTGTCGGAGCGGAGTTACCGCGCGTATCGGAGAAACGGAAGAAACCGTTCTGGTTGTTGGTCGCACCTGGGGTTGTGCTGGAGACGCTGATCTGGTCGAAGTTATTCTCGCCAGCGTATTCAAAGTTGAAGCCAGCCTTGAGGGTGTGATTTCCCCAGACCTTGGTGAAGTTATCCGCAGCTCCGTAGACAATGCCGCCGGAGCTTGAGGGATACGGTAGGCCGTCCAGGGTTTGAAAGTTGCCGATCTGGATAGTTGGGATCTTGTTCGGGATCTGTTTGGTTCCTGCCCCATAGAGGTAGGGGTAGTTGATGCCGTAGCTCGTACGGTCGTAGAGGCCCGAGGATAGGTCGATACCGATCTTCACATGATCGGCGGCGGCTGAGACAACAAGTTCATTCACCATGGTCGGAGAGATCGTCCACTGGTAGTGGAAGACCGCGACCTGATTGGGGCGATGAAAGGTCTGCGGTGTGCGGTTGAAGCTGCCCGCGTGAGGGTTGCGGTTGTCGTAGTTGAAGTTCAGGAGAGAGAAGCGGAATCGCTGGCTGTCCTTGGGAACGAAATCGATGACCAGCGTATCCTTGCGCTGAGACTCTGTGTAGAGAGCGGCATCGGTCCAGTTGAAGGTGTTGGACCCGGTTACGTTTGGCAGGGGAAACGCCCTGAGAAGGCCAAGGCCATTTGCACTGAGGTCACCCGGAACGGTCCGCATGTCATTGTTCGCGTACGGCAGCCCCGTGGTGGGACTTTTGATCTGATTGTTGACGCAGGTCCCTGTCGTCGTTTGACCGGCGGCATTGAGACAGCTGTAAAAGATGTTTGGAGACAGCAGTTCGCCGAAGTCGCCGTTGCGCATCCGCGCCGTCGGAGCCAACCAGGAAACCGTGTCGTCGTGGTTGTACTTCACAAACTCCTGTCCCGCGAGAAAGAAGAGCTTCTGGCGGCCCGTATTGAAGTGAGGGAAGGTGACCGGGCCATTAAAGTTCCAGCCAAACTGGTTGTAGCGGAAGGCCTGTGGCTTGTTGGGTGTGTTTGTGAGTGCCGCAGTCAGCTTTCGCTGCCAGGTGTTGGCGTTGAGCGCCGTATTGCGGAAGAACTCGTACGCCGATCCATGGAACTCGCTGGTGCCGCTCTTGGGAACCATGCGGATCTGCCCGCCAGAAGCGCGACCGAACTCCGCCGGATAACTCGTGGTGAGGATCTGGATCTGAGAGGTTGAATCCACGTCGGCGACACCGACGCTGGTTCCGTTAGAACGCGTGCGCACCATGGGAGCGCCGTCCAGAGTAATGATGCTCTCCTGGCTTCTGGCGCCGCCAACGTTGATGCCGTTATCGAGCGAGAAGGCGAAGGCGGCCATGGAGTTGTTGCGGACGACGCCCGGCTCCATCTGGGAAAGGTAGAGCGGGTTGCGTCCATTGAGTTGAATACTCTTGACCTGCTCCTGCGTGACAAGCTGACCGACCGAGGCGCTCTCCGTCTGCACGGCATTGGCGCCGGCTTCTACTGTGATGCTCGTACCTGCCTCGCCTACCTTGAGGGAGATATCGACACGGCGGCCGATGCTGGCATCCACCTGCACGTCGCTCACGGACGCAGAGCGGAATCCTGGACTGGTGACAGTGACGGTGTAACGGCTCGGCCGGATGTTGACGAAGTTGTAGTTGCCGGATTCGTTCGTCGTCGTATCGCGATCCTGCCCTGTAGCAACATCGCGCGCGACCACTTTAGCGTTCGGCAGTGCGGCACCATTTGCATCGGTGACCGCTCCTGTAAGGGATGAGTTATCTGATTGGGCGGTGATGTTCTGGCCTGCTGCCAGAATCAACACGACGAGTGCGACTCTCTTCCAGTAATTGAAAATGCGAAACATTGGCTCTCCAAAAGACTGCATAGGTTAAATGTCTAATTTTCGTTAGTTATCGGTTGCGGAGCCTTTGTAGGCTTTTGCCGTTGGAGAGTCAAGTGAAAATTCTGTAACCAAATCTTCTCTTTAGAAGAAAGATTTTAGACACGACTCTGCCACCCTCTTCAGCCTGGCTGGAGAAGAGGGTGTGATGGAAGTGTGAAAGTAACCGCTGTCGTAAGCGACTAGTCTTCGCCGACCTTGAGGACGGCCAGGAAGGCCTCCTGCGGAATATCGACTTTCCCGATCCGCTTCATCCGCTTCTTGCCCTCTTTTTGCTTATTGAGGAGCTTCTTCTTACGACTGATGTCGCCGCCATAGCACTTGGCGATGACATCTTTGCGGATGGCGGAGACGGTTTCGCGCGCAATGATCTTTGCGCCGATCGCGGCCTGCAAAGCGACCTCGAACATCTGGCGCGGGATGAGTTCGCGCATCTTGTGCACGAGCGATTTGCCGCGTTCGTAGGCGAAGTCACGATGCACGATCACCGAAAGCGCATCGACCGGATCGCCGCCGATGAGAATATCCATCTTGACCATGGGCGACACCCACAGGCCAGCGAGCGCGTAGTCCAGCGAAGCGTAGCCGCGTGAGACGCTCTTCAGACGATCGTAGAAGTCGAGAACGATCTCGTTGAGCGGTAGCTGGTAGGTGAGCAGAACCCGGTTGGAGCTGACGTACTCAAAGTTCTGCTGCTTGCCGCGCTTGTCTTCCACCAGCTTGAGAATGCCGCCGACGTACTCCTCGTTGGTGAGGATCTTCGCGATGATGACGGGCTCTTCAATCTGGGCGATGTTGGTGGGATCGGGCCAGCGGGATGGGTTTTCGACTTCAACCACCTCTCCGCCGGTGAGGGTGATGCGGTACTTTACGCCCGGCGCGGTGGTGATGAGGTCGAGGCCGAACTCGCGTTCGAGACGCTCCTGGATGATCTCCATGTGGAGCAGACCGAGAAAGCCGCAGCGGAAGCCAAAGCCGAGGGCGACGGAACTTTCCGGCTCGAAAGAGAAGGAGGCGTCGTTGAGCTTGAGCTTCTCCAAAGCGTCGCGCAGAGCGCCGTGCTCGTGCGATTCGATGGTGTAAAGACCGGCGAAGACCATGCTCTTGATGTCTTCAAAACCCGGAAGCATCTCGGTGGCAGGTTCGGCGGGATCGGTGATCGTATCGCCGACCTTGGAGTCCACGACATTCTTGATCGTGGCGACGAAGAAGCCGACCTCGCCTGCGGAGAGTTCCCCGATCTCGACGGGTTTCGGCGTAAGAACGCCCATGCTCTCGACGTCGAAGACCTTGCCGTTCGACATCAGCTTGATCTTCTGGCCGGTGCGCAGCCTTCCGTTGATCACACGCGCGAGCACGATGACGCCACGATAAGCGTCGAACCAAGAGTCGAAGATCAGCGCCTGCAGAGGTGCCGAGGCATCGCCTTTGGGTGGAGGAAGCTTGGTGACGATCGCCTCCAGAATCTCTTCCACGTTGAGGCCCGTCTTCGCGCTGACCGCGATGGCGTCGTCCGCAGGGAGCCCGACCGTGTTCTCGATCATCTCCTTGGTGCGTTCGATATCGGCGCTGGGAAGATCGATCTTATTGATGACCGGAAGGATCTCCAGACCGTTTGAGATGGCCAGATACGCGTTCGCAAGCGTCTGCGCCTCGACACCCTGGGTCGCATCCACCACGAGCAGGGCACCTTCGCAGGAGGCGAGCGAGCGCGAAACCTCATAGGAGAAGTCGACGTGGCCGGGCGTGTCGATGAGGTTGAGCTGGTAGGTGATGCCGTCCTTCGCCTTGTACATCATGCGGACGGAGTGGGCCTTGATGGTAATGCCGCGCTCGCGCTCCAGATCCATGGCGTCGAGCACCTGGGCCTGCATCTCGCGTTGAGTCAGAGATCCGGTGAGTTCCAGCAGGCGGTCGGACAGCGTGGACTTGCCATGATCGATGTGCGCGATGATCGCGAAGTTTCGTATGTATTTCGGGTCCATGAAGAGGCGGGATACTCCAGGCTTCATCTTAACAGCTATGAGCGCGCAAAGAAGCCAGCCGCTGGCTGGGTGACTACAATAAAGAGGTGCAATTGAACCTTTGGACGTCGCCCAAGTACGCTCTTCGCGCCCTATTGTGTGTGCCTCTCTTCTTTTTAGCAGGGTGCCCCGCAGATCAGGTAGGCGGTACACCGCCGAAGCAGGCGACGGCGCCTGCGCTGACACCCCCGGCCGAAGCGGTAAAGGTAGACCCGGCTGTGCAGTTTGCCGACCGCCAGTTAGCGGTCAAAGTGCAGCAACTCATCGCTCAGGTAGACCGCACCTACCAGAGCGGCGTCCAGAACTACCGCGCAGGGCGTCTGGATGCAGCGCGTCTGGACTTCGACTTCGCCGTAGACCTAATGCTGACCAGCGGGATCGACATCAAGGCGAATGATGCGCTGAACGACGAGTTTGAGCGCACAGTGGGCTCCGTGAATGCCCTGGAAATGGATGCCTTAAAACAGGGCAACGGCTTCTCTCCGCGCATTGAAGAGTCTCCGGTAGAGGCTGCGGGCGATCTGACCTTTCCCTCGAATCCCGAACTGACAGCCCAGTTAAACGCAGAGTTGAAGACCACGACCTCCGATCTTCCTCTGGTCGTCAACGATTACGTCGCCGGATACATCTCTTACTTCACCAACAATGCAGGCGGCCATGCCCACCTGGTGCGTTCACTGGAACGCGCCGGCAAGTATGAGGCCATGATTAAGAGGATCCTGCGCGAAGAAGGCGTCCCCCAGGATCTGATCTACCAGGCGATTGCCGAGTCGGGCTTTCAGCCCCAGGCCTTCAATGCAAAGAGCGGCGCCGGCGGCATGTGGCAGTTCATGCCCTTCCGCGGTGCCTATGGTCTGGACCGCAATGGTTGGTTCGATGAGCGCTTCGACCCGGAGAAGTCTTCGCGCGCCTATGCCAAATACATGAAGACGCTCTACAACCAGTTCGGCGACTGGTATCTGGTGATGGCTGCCTACGACTGGGGCCCAGGCAATGTGCAGAAGGCCGTCATGCGTACGGGCTATGCCGACTTCTGGGAACTCTATCGGCGCAATGCCCTGCCGGGCGAGACGAAGAACTACGTTCCTGCGATGCTGGCTGCGGCCATCATGGCGAAGAACCCGAAGCAGTATGGGCTGACCTCGATGAACGTGGAGCCCGCCGCAAACTATGACACGGTGACGGTGAACTACGCCATGGATCTACGTCTGGCGGCGGACGTCACGGACTCCACACTGGCCACGCTGGTGGGCTTGAATCCGTCTCTGCTCCGACTCAATACGCCGCGCGATATCTCATTCGATCTGCACATCCCGGGTGGAACGAAGGAGATGTTCCAGAAGCGCATCGCCGAAATTCCAGAGGAGAAGAGAGCCAGCTGGCGCTTCCATGAGGTCCGTGCCGACGAGACTTTGCAGCAGGTGGCAGACCTCTTTCACGTGAAGGCGGACGACCTCGCAGCGGCCAATGATCTCTCTGCGGGAGAGGGCGTGGAGGCTGGCGACGAGTTGATCGTGCCCGTGTACACCAGTGTTTCGGCGGCAAGCGCGCATCCGCAAAGGTACACCTCGCGGCGCGGCGATACGTTGGTCACAATCGCAGATCGCTTCGGCGTTTCGAGCGAACAGCTGCGCCGCTGGAATCACCTGCGCTCGAATTCAATCAGCGCCGGACGCTCGATCTACGTTGCAGAACCGGTACGCATGGCTCCATCCGCACATGCGCGGAGTCGCGGAGGACGTGCCAGAAAATCCGCTCGTGGAGCGGGTTCGAGCGACTCCAGAGGAAAGAGTGGAGGGCCCTCTTCTTCCACCGGACGCGCCTCCGCGTCGCGCAAATCGAGCGCAACCTCAACCTCAAAATCAAAGGCAGGATCGACTCCGAAGGCGACAAAGAAGAGTTCAACGAAGAGGCATCGCTAAGCCGAAGATCGTCGATGGGCGCAGTGTCCATCGAAACTTATTTCGTCTTCTGCGAATCTATTCGTCGAAAGTGCTTGCCATCGTGCCCAGAGAGATGCACCATATTGCTGTATTGCGTGTTGCACTAATTGTGCATCCAACTAACGAACGACCACGCGCAACTCCGGAGCGAGAGCAAAATGAGAGACGAAGCAAACTTCAAACTATATGCCGCGGCCGAAGACGATGACTTCGATCAGGAAGAGGAGCTTGAAGAAGACCTGGACCGGGAAGACGATGAAGACTTCTCCGATGAAGAAGAGGACGAAGTGACGTTGACCTCTGACGATGACACGGACCAGGACAAGATGCTGCATGACAGTCATCACGCGGAAGACGCCGCGATCTATGGCGCGCCTTCCACCCAGGTCGATCCCTATTCGCCACCCGAGAAGCTTTCCAGCTTGCCGGAGACGAGCGCAGCAGAAGTACCGGTAGAGAAGACTCTGTCTTCGACGAAAAAGACAGCATCCGGAAAGAAGTCTGCTCGGGCAAAGAAGATCGCTGCAAAGAAGACCGCCGTCAAGGCACCCGCGAAGAAGACAGTTGCGAAAAAAGCTGTCTCGAAAAAAGCGGTAGCCAAGAAGGCTCCGGCCAAGAAAGCCGCAGCAAAAAAGACACCTGCCAAAACGGCAGCAAAGAAATCAGCGCCCGCGAAGAAGGCCGTCAAAAAGGCTCCCGCGAAGAAAAGCGCAACGAAGTCTGCCGCAGTGAAGAAGACGACCTCTTCACGCAGTGGAAAGGCCGTCTTGAAAAAGACGTCCGTAAAAAGCACCAAAATAAACCAGCGAGGTAAGACATTGGCTACTAAAAAAGCAGTGAAGAAGGCTCCGGCAAAGAAGGCTGTTGCAAAGAAGGCAGTTGCTAAGAAGGCTCCAGCGAAGAAGACTGTTGCCAAGAAGGCTCCTGCAAAGAAGACCGCAGCAAAGAAGACCGCTTCGAAGAAGTCTGCAACAAAGAAGTCTGCAACAAAGAAGTAGTTTTACCGTTGTAACGTAGTTCGGCTGTAAACAGGCAAGCAAAAAGGCCCGGCTCCTCCTTCAGAGGCTCCGGGCCTTTTTGCGTCTGCTGATAAGGTCCTGCGCTATTTTTTCATCTCGTTGATGGCGGTAAGGACTTCGTCACTGTGGTTGGGCACCTGAACAGCTGGCCAGACCTTGGCGATTTTGCCGTCCGGCGCGATGAGATAGGTCACACGCGAAGCAAACTTGATCGGTCCCATGCCCTTCACAGGTACGCCGTACGAATCGACGACCTTGTGCTCCGGGTCCGCAAGGAGCTTAAATGTCAGGCTCTCCTGCGTGCAGAAGCTCTTGTGGCTGTCTGTGGTGTCCAGGCTGACGCCCAGAATGACTGCGTTTGCCGCAGTGTACTTTGCCAGGTCGCGCTGGAAGTTGTGCGCTTCCAGGGTGCAGCCCGCAGTTTTGTCCTTCGGATAGAAGTAGAGGACGATCCACTTGCCCTTGTAGTCAGCAAGGTTCACGGCCTTGTCTTCCTGAGAAGGAAGCGTGAAGCCGGGTGCGGTGGCACCGGGCTGCAACATATCTCCGCCAGCGGCATACGCCAGCTTCGCCGTCATTCCGCAGGCGACGATCGCCAGCGCCAGAACACTCCATAAACCAAGTCTTTGCATTGCCTATCTCCTGTACCGCGTAAAAAAACAAGATCCCGTTCGTTAAGACTGGCCCGACAGGGTGGAAGTCTCACCCACAACGCAGATTCCGGCTGCGTTGGCCCGCGCGATCAGCGCAGGTTCATCGAAGAGCAGTGTACGTCCTGCTTCGATCGCCAGGCAGGTCGCACCGGCGGAAATCATCGCTTCGACCGTTGGAACACCGACCACGGGAACGTCGAAACGCATATCCTGCTTCGGCTTCGCCACTTTTACGACCGTAAGCGAGCGACGCAAGGTGGAGGCCTCTTCTTCCAGCGTACGGAAGAGCTCTCCCGCGCGAGCAATGGTGGCGTCCGTGCCCTCCATGGCCTCAACCGCAACGCAGGCCTGCGCCGCGATCACAACCGTCTGGCCAAGATCGAAGCCGGCGATGCCGCGCGCCACGGTCAGGCCATAGGCGATGTCCTTCTGCTCCTCTTCATCGGGCGCACGCTGCGTCAGAACGCCCGCTCTGGCAAGCATGGGTTCGAGATAAGCGGTGGACGAGATCAGTTCAATCCCCTCATCCCCCAGAACCTTCGCCACCGCGCCGAGGAGCATGTCCGTATTGCGCGTCCGCAGGCTCATGAGCAGCTTGGCGAGCTTCCAATCGGGCCGTATAGCCGAGAAGATCTGCTTGTGCCGCACCTGGCCCGCCATGACGGCCTGCGTCACGCCTTCGGTATGAAACGTATCGATAAGCTTGGAGAGTTCTCCCAGAGACATCCAATGAACGCAGATACCGGGGTCTGCTGCAGCACGTACGTCCATCTCCGGGTCCGTCTCTTCCTTGATGGCAGCGACGACGACGGCAATCCCACGAGCGCGCGCCGCATCGAGGAGCAGGAAGGGGAAGCGACCGTTGCCTGCGATGAGACCTAGCTTGGACTGGGTCTCAGGCAACGAAATCGAGACCGTTTTTGTCTACCAGCGTGAGCAATTTGAGCGATGCGCCGCTCGGCTTCTTTTCTCCCCGTTCCCACTGGGAGATGAGGGTCGTCGAAAGTCCGAGATGGAGCGCGAAGACCGCCTGGCTCGCCTCCTCGCGTTTGCGGAGCGCCTCGATATCCTTCGGCTTGAAGATCTTTATTGGAGTCAGGCAAGACTCATCGAACTCGCGCATGGATCTCTTCGACATCACGCCCGCACGATGAAAATCCTGTGCCGTTTGATGGAGAACGGCCGCAATCTTGCTGCGGTAGACAAGATTCTTAGTCGCAGATTTCTTCGAGCGCACCGGCTTCGCAGAGTCTTTCAATATCTTCGTTGGCATATTTGAATGTCTCCTTGGCAAACCTTCTAAACTCAGCCAGGTCCTGCACCGTGATGTTTTGCATGTCCTTCTTCGCAAACCCGAAGATAAAGACCGAGATCTTCCCGTGCTTCAAAAGAACAATCGTTCTAAAGCCACCGGATTTGCCAGCACCTTGGCGGCGAACTCTCTGCTTATAAACACCGCCACCCAAATCTGCATCAATGAGGCCCCGTTCCATGTCCTTCACGGTTGCGCAGAGGTCATGGTCGGCTATGCCGCTTTTTCTTGCAAATCGAGCGAACAGACGCCCTTTGAACACGCGCATCCAAAACTACCCTAACACTCAGTGCTATAGCCGTAAAGCTACTTGATTACGCCGCGCTCGCTCTTCGCGACGAACTCCGCGAGATACGCCACCCGTTCGCCGAACTCTCCGCTGGCGACCTTCGCCCGAATCGCCTCGATTGCCTGGGTGGTGTTCATCTTGGAGGTCTGCAGCAGCTTGTAGGCCGCGCGCAGCTGCTTGATTTCGTCCGGCGTAAAGCCCCGGCGCTCCAGGCCCACTTTATTCAAACCGAAGGCGCGGTTTTCGCGGCGTACGCTGGTCAGCGAGTACGGCATGACATCCTGCGTGATCGTGGTGCCGCCACCGATGTAGGCGTGCGTGCCGATGGTGCAGAACTGGTGGACGGGGTTCAGAGCTCCGACGCTGGCGTAATCCTCAACCGTGACATGCCCAGCGAGGGTCGCAGCATTGGCAAGGATGCAACCATTGCCGATCGAGCTGTCATGGCCGATGTGTACGTAGGCCATGATGAGGCAGCCGCTTCCGATCTTCGTCTCGCCTCCGCCACCCGCAGTGCCGCGCGAGATGGTGACGTACTCGCGGAACGTATTGCCGTTGCCGACCGTCAGCTGCGTCGGCTCATTCTTGTACTTCAGGTCCTGCGGAGCGATGCCCAGGCACGCGAAGGAGAAGATCCTATTGTCGTCGCCGAAGGTAGTATGGCCGTCCAGAACGACGTGGCTGACAAGTTCGCAGCGCTCGCCCAGGACAACGTTGGGGCCGACCGTGCAGAATGGACCAACGGTACAGCTCTCCGGGATGACCGCTCCCTCCGCGACGATAGCTGTGGGATGGATTGCCACGATTAGACTGCTGCCCCGGGAGCGGCGGTGGCCGGCTCTGCGGCCCTGGGCTTCGACCTCGGCACTAGGGCGCACATCACGGTTGCCTCGCACGCAAGCTTGCCGTCGACCGTTGCCGTGCCCTGCATCTTGACTGCACTGGTGCGCCAGTTCAGCACCTTTACCTCGATCCGGAGCTGATCACCAGGAACCACTGGTTTGCGGAACCTCGCACCGTCAATGCTGGTGAAGACCATCAGCTTATCTTCACGGTCAGGAATATCGTTCAAGAGAAGAAGCCCGCCCGCCTGCGCGATGGCTTCCACCATCAGGACGCCCGGCATGATAGGAAAGTCGGGGAAGTGACCGGCAAAGTGTGGCTCGTTGGCCGTAACGTTCTTGAGGGCGACGATCCGCTGCCGGGGTTCGACCTCTATGACGCGGTCGATCAGGAGCATCGGGTAACGATGCGGCAGGATCGCCATAATCTGCTGGATGTCCATGGTCAGCGGCGTGGCGCTTGGAAGATTCTTTTCGTCACTCATAACCTTCTGATTATAAAGCGGCGAAAGGATCACTTCGGCTTGGCGTTGTAGGGCTGGTCCGGGCTGAAGAGCATCTCGGGCGTTGGCGAGTTGTAGGTGATCTTTGTCAGGAAGCGCTGCGCGACCATGTCTCCGTTGCGGTAGCGCGTGATGGAGATGGGCGTTTGGATGCCCTGGTAGACGTGATAGTCGGCGTACTCCTCCTGGTCTTCGTCGTAGTCCTTGTAGACCAGGTTCTTGTACTTGAACGTCCGGCGAAGTGGAAGGTGCGTATCCGCGTCGAGTTCGATATCCACGGAGTCGTTCTTCGAGTTGATCACCGTCACCTTGTCTGCCTGGCGTCGCTGCACGGTGCTGGGGCCGTCATACATCAGGATGGCCTGCGGATCCTTCAACCAGACGCGGACGACCTCGTCGATGGTGTGATCGCGGACGCGGAAGTGCTCCTCCACGATCTCCTTTGGCAGGGCGCGCTTGCCCTTGAAGGTCAGCTCCCAGCCCTCGTCTGCGGTCCAGATCTGGACGATGTCGCGCTTCTTCGACAGCTCAACGCGCTCCACCCCCGCGGTTCCGGGTACGGCTTTGTGGAAGAGAAAGAACGGCGCAACGCCCGTGGGATTGCCTTTGAAGAAGGCCGCAGTGCGTCCCTGGAACTCCCATTCAGTGCGTCCCGTCCAGGCATCCCCGCCCAGAGCGACGACCATCTGCTGCAGGAGGGCGCGCGCCTTCTGCTCGCTGGCGTCCTGCGCACGGGAGGGCAAGGTGCAGAGAACAACTGCGGCGAAGATCCAGGCGGCTTTCCAACCACGCATCGGTGAGACTCCTAAGTTATCCAGCAAGAACGGCACCGCCATTGACGTTGAAGATCTCGCCCGAGATAAAGCCAGCCCAGGGCGTGCAGAGGAACAGGATAGGCCCGGCAATCTCGTCCGGCGTACCGACCCGACCCAACGGGATCGCGGACAGCACCTTATTGGACGCATCTGGCGCGCTAAGGGCTACGGCGGACATATCCGTATCCACCCATCCGGGCGCGACGCAGTTCACGTAGATACCGTCGCGGATCAGCTCCGTGGCCAGCCCTTTTGTCATGCTGATGAGCGCGCCCTTGCTGGCGGCATAGTCGGCGTGGAAGGCTTCGCCGCGCTGGCCCGCAGTCGAACTGACCAGAACGATATGCCCGCGCGGGCGGCCTTCCGGCTTTGGCCAGGACTTGCTCTCGCGGACGAACGCCTGCACGAGGCCGAAGACGCTGTCGAGATTTACGCCGAGCGTTCCGCGCCACTGGCTCTCCGCCATCTCGGCGATGGGCGCGTCCTGCGGCGGCCAGACGCCGTGGTTCACCACGAGGCAATCGATCCCACCCAGCGCCTTCGTAGCAGCGGCCACGAGAAGGCGTCCGTCCTCAGAGCAGGCAAGCTCCTGGCGAAGGGCGACACATTGGTCGCCTCCGCCACATTCTTCCGCGAGCGATCTGGCTTGGGCCTCCGCGCTGCGGTAGGAGAAGGCTACACGGGCTCCTGCCTGGCGAAAAAGACGTACCGTGGCGGCTCCGATGCCACGGGAGCCGCCCGTAATAAGAGCCGTCCGTCCCTCGAGCGAGAGCGGAACGCCGTTTGGTTCAAAAATATTCTGCACTTGTTGACGCTAACGCGTACTCTGATCCACACGCAACACCAACCCCTCAGCGGAGCATTTATGAAAATCGCAGTGATCGTCGCTCGGGTTCTTTTGGGTCTCCTCTTTTTGTTCTCCGGATTGAATGTTCTCCTTCACTTCTTCAATCCTCCACCCATGCCGCCGAGCGATTCCACGACGTTCGCGAATCTGCTGATGGCGAGCAAGTACATGACCTTTGTCGCAGTGCTGATGGTGATCGGAAGTCTGCTCCTGCTGGTAGGAAAGTATGTTCCGCTGGGTCTGACTTTGCTTGGGCCCATCATCGTGAATATCCTGCTCTTCCACTTCACGTTGATGCACGGCGGCGCGGCAGCGGGACTTGTGGCAGCGGTGTTGGAGATCTTCCTGATCGTGGCCTATCGCAGATCATTCCGCGGCATCTTCGATGCGGACCCTCCGCCTGCGACTACGATTTAGCCGCGGCTTTGCTCTTCCGGGCGGCGGCGATGAGCCGCTTCTGCTCCGTCTTCGTCAGCGCGAGAATGCGTTGCACCTTAGGCGGCAGCTTTTCGCGCGTGAGTGCATGTGCGGCGGCAAGGTGCTCACGCCATTCGGTATCGCGCAGCGCGGACCAGTAAGCGGCTCCCACCCAGAAGATGCGCGCAAAGTACGGTGCGGGCAGAAGACCGTCCATCTCCAGAAGCTCTGAGGTATGCTCCGGACCTGCAGCGAACGAGGCGACCGACTTCGCGTCTGCGCTTAGGTTAAAAACGGCAAACATCTTCCCGCCGATGGCCTTGTCTCCTACCCAAAAGACGAGGTTGTCGCCCCACTGATGGGTTTCGACGACATCAGGGAGAGACAACAGATACTCGCGTGCCACTTCAACGTTCATGCGCCCTGAGTATAGCGTCAGTCGGCGTTCTTTTCGCGCTTGCTGGCCGCCGCAGCTTTGCTGTCAGCAACGCGCTCGGAAGAGGTCGTGCGTGCCTTCTCCTTGCAGCTTCCCTTCGTGCCAGCCTTCGTTCCCGGAACACGCGTGAAGCCGGGCCAGCAGGGCTGACCTTTGCCAGTAGATTTCTTCGTGGATTTCTTTGCAGTCGCCATCGTCTTCGGTAGGAGCAGGGTGCGGGGAAGATGGTTTTCCGCTGCGCATCGCGAGTTCCACGTGGAACACAAAAACTGCATTATTTCAAGCGCAATCGAATCGGCCCCTTGGCCGTGCGGCCATCGACGACTCTTCCCTTCTGCGTCACGACGATCTGTCCGGCGTCCGCAAGGGCGAAGGCCGCCTCGCGGGCGTCGTCCATCAGCGGCTCCCAGGCGGAGCGGACCTCGCTGCCCGCAACGGCACGGGCTGCTTCACTGGGACAGATTGTTTTGCCCGCACCGCGCTCTTCGAGCAGTTGCAGAATGGTCTTCGACATCGCCTTCACTGGATACGACCTCCTATACTTGGATGTAGCGATGACAACAAAGCACACCTTTCCCCCGCTGCAAGAGCAGCTCGACCTGATTACCAAGGGCGCAGCCGAGATTATTCCGGTAGACGACCTGACGCGCCGCATCGAGGCCTCGATTGCCAGCGGAACCCCCATGCGCATCAAGGCCGGCTTCGATCCGACCGCTCCGGACCTGCACCTGGGCCATACGGTACTGATGCGGAAGCTGGGGCACTTTCAGCAACTTGGGCACCAGGTCATCTTTCTCATCGGTGATTCGACCGCGCTGATTGGAGATCCGACGGGCAAGTCGCAGACGCGCAAAGCCCTGACGCGGGAACAGATCGCGCATAACGCGGAGACTTACCAGGAGCAGGTCTTCAAGATCCTCGACCGCGACAAGACGGAGGTGCGTTACAACTCGGAGTGGCTGGACAAGCTGCGGTACGAAGACACGATCCGCCTGATGGCCCAGTTCACGCTCTCGCAGATGATCGAGCGCGAGGACTTCCATAAGCGCTTCAATGCCGAAGAGCCTATCGCCCTGCACGAACTGATGTACCCGGTCATGCAGGGCTACGACTCGGTCGCTCTAAAGTCTGACGTGGAGCTGGGCGGGACGGACCAGAAGTTCAACCTGATGCGCGGGCGCGATCTGCAGAGACACTTCGGCCAGCCGCCGCAGATCGTTCTGACGATGCCGATCATCGAAGGCCTGGACGGCGTGCAGAAGATGTCGAAGTCGCTGAATAACGCGATCGGCGTGACCGAGCCTCCGTTCGATATGTTCACCAAGCTGATGCAGGTCTCCGATGAACTGATGTGGAAGTACTACACCTACCTGACGGACCTGCCGCAGTCCCAGATCGACATGCTGCGCGAGCAGGTGGCCGCGGGCACGCTGCACCCGATGCAGGCGAAGAAGGACCTTGCGCGTACGATCACAGCCGGTTTCCACACCGAAGAGGCTGCTCAGCGCGCGGAGGCGAACTGGTCCACGCAGTTCCAGAAGGGCGGCGTGAGCGACGATACGGAGCGAGTGACGCTCGCGAAGAACGAACTCGGCTTTGAAGCAGAGCCGCCCTCGATCAACGTCGACCGCCTGCTGGTCTCCTCGGGTCTGGCTAGCTCCATGGGCGAGGCCCGGCGCAAGCGCTCAGAAAAAGCCGTGCGGATTGATGATGCGGTGGTGACGGAACTACGCCACGCCCTCGCCACCGATCCGGTCACGCTGACCGTACGTCTCGGCAAGCGGGTCAAGCTTGTGACCGTGACTTAGATTCCGAGGGTGTTGAGGAACTGGTCCGGCCGCATTACTTCAGACAAGCCGACCTATTGTTACTCATCCGGCTCTCGCTGGTAGGACATCAATCACTTACGATCTTTGGTCATGAGTGCGGGGAGCAGCACCTGCACCATCATCTCGTTCAAAGGCGACTCGACGAAGAAGGCATCTCCCGTGGAGACCACGATCAGGTCGAGCGATGGAACGAGATATACCTTTTGCCCCCCGTTTCCCGAAAGCATGACCGTGTCTACGCGGCTCTCGCCCGATGTGGTCTTCACGCTGTACCAACGATGCCAAATACCCAATCCGTAGTCACTGTCATCAATGCGTGATTGGAAACCCGTGGCTGCATCAATCCACGAGGATGAGATGACCCGTTCGTGCTGCCACAAACCACGATTCTGAATGAGAATTCCGAGCTTCAGCATGTCTCGCGGCCTGAGGTAAATCTGGCCGAAGGTATTCCGGTCGCTGCGATTAAGAGCGAAGCTCCATCTCCAATTAGATCCTGGAATGCCCAGGGGAGTGAACAGTACCTGATCGGCAAACTGGGGCAGTGGCTTGCCAGACACGCGCTCTACAATTCGCCCTGTCGTGAAAAAACCGCCAGAGCAGTAACGAGCAACGGTGCCCGGCTCTGAAACCATTGGCAGATCGACGAATGCCTTCGCCCAATCCGCAGTCTCAAATAGATGGGCTTCGTTACCAGGTGAGCTTCGATCGTACTCATTACAGGCAAGTCCCGATTGGTTCGAGAGCAAATGGGTAAGCGTTACTTTGGCTTTTCTCGGATCAGGATTTTGAAGAGTTGGATATCCCAAGCGGCTCAGCACTGGTTCATCGGCAGGAACCATCCCGCGATCCACCGCTGCACCTGCGAGGAGCGAAATTACACTCTTCGTTAAGGAGATCATCGGGTGCGGCTTTTCGCGATTGAAGCCGTAGAAGTACTCCTCCAGCACCAAAAAGCCCTTGTGGTAGACGAGGAGAGAATGAACATCTGCGTACTTCTGCTGTAGAACCCCGTTCACCAACTGCTCTGCCACTTCAGAGGAAAGAGTTGTAGATCCTGCCTTACCCACCGAAATTCCGTCGGAAAGAAGCGGCGGCGGCGTGTACTTATAGTCTTCAGGCTTTCCCGCCGCACCGCCCGGACGAGGACTGAGAAGCGCCCGCGCCTCATCAGGAACGTTTGGCGAAAGTCGCGGAAACTCTACTCCACCTTCCTTGAATGCCATAATTCGCCCGGATGAGTCGCGGACAAAAGGAATTTGGTCACCCGCAGGGTTCTTAAAATTGTCCTTGCCCACAGGGCTAAGCCGGTACTTCGAATCGCCGATGATCGCCGCGAGTTGATCTCCGCTACTCACCATGAAGAGTGTCAATCCGTCACGATACTGGTACTTTCCTTCGAAGTCACGAATGCTCGGGTTCGGTGCTTGTGTGGCCTGCGACGCCAGCATCTGTGGCATCGCAGGAATCGAAGAACAGAAGAGAAGGAGGGCGACCGGAAGAAACAGTGATAGAGCGCTCATCGTAACCTTCCTCAGGCGATCGAAATGCTGGCTCAAGGCATGCGTCAGTGCGCCGACGTAATTCGTGCAGAGTGAGCCCGGCGTGGAACAGCAGGACTCGGCAGGGATGATAGCAGAAACGATTGGCGAGGTGATCCGCTCATGAGTTGGGAGAGTCTCGACTAGAGGAAACCCGAAGCTGTCCGCCACGCAAGGAGAGACTGACTTGGTCATGGGATGCGGCTTGTGTTTATCCACCACCCGACCAACGATAACTGAAGGATGCACTCATCCAGGAAAGATGGGGGCCAAGACTTCAGCGCGGACAACGACATGGCCTTTTTCGTCTCGTTCCAGGTGAGCGAGAGGAACATCGTGGTCGTGGGGGAAGAGGACCAGCCAGTTCTCTGGAAGAGCGCGCGCGTAGAAGCGCTTGCGTTCTTCGATGGTGCGGAGCGGGTCGAGATCGAAGCCCATCGCCCAGCCGAGGTCGAGATGGGCCGAGGTGGGGATGAGGTCGGAGATGAAGCAGGCGTGTTCGCCTCCGCTCTCGATGTGGACCGCCATCAGTTGCGCGGTGTGACCGGGGAAGCACTCCAGCCAGACACCTTCGCAGACATATGGATCCGCTTCGAGAGATTCCGCATCGACGAGAAGCATCTGCCCGTTCGCAAGAAGAGGCTCGTAGTTGTCGGCGACGTAACTGATACGGTCGCGTTCGAGTTGCAGTCTACCGTGCTCCACTTCGCCACGGTGGGCGATGTACTGCGCGTTGGGGAAGGTCGGCGTGATGCTTCCATCGGCGTGGAGTGTGGTGTTCCAGGAACAGTGGTCCCAGTGGAGATGCGTGTTGATGACGTAGTCGATGCTCTCCGGCGCAATGCCTGCGGCCGCGAGGGACGTGGGCAGGAGTTCCTGATTGCCGCAGATCTCGCGGAGTTTTGGCGTGAGCTTGTTCCCGAAGCCAGTTTCGATCAGCAGGGTCTTTCCTGCGATCTTTACGACGACACAGTTAAGACCGATCGTCACGCGATTGAGTTCGTCGCTCGCTACTTTGCGGCTCCAGAGGGTTTTAGGAACCACGCCAAACATGGCGCCGCCGTCGAAGAGGCAGGTGCCATCGGTGCAGACGACGATCTCTGCCCTGCCGACCTGTGCATGGCCACGGATGAGATCGGTGGAGTTTTCAGCGGCGAAAATTTGCATCGTCTGGTGAGCCTATTGCGGCGCCGGACGGGATGCAAGTCGCATCCTAGGACTCAGGCGTCGCTGGCTTCCGTATGCCGCATCTCCATCCCCTTAGAAACGTCTCCCTGTTCGAGCATCACCGCGACGGCCGAGACTGCCGCCATCTGAGACAACGACGATGGAACGGACAACGGGGAAGAAGTCGAGAGCGACGAAGGAGAGGCTGCCTTTTGCAGGTTGAAGCAGGCACGGCAAAGTACGGGGCGACCCTGCGTTGGCTTGAAGGGAACGGTTGTTTCGATGCCACAACCAGAGCAGCTCGTGCGGGTTTCAACGCGGCCGAGGACGGATTTTCTAACGCCACTCACCGACTGCATGGAAACGGCCCGCTTGGCTTTGCACGCCTTGCAACGCTTGGGGTCGTTTTTGAATTCGCGGTCTGAGAAAAATAACTGCTCGCCTGCGGTGAAGATGAAATCTTCGCCACAATCGGAGCAACGAAGCATTCTGTCGATGAAGTTCATGCGGCTTCTCCAACGTGCGGAAAAGGGGAAAAATGCCTCATCCCTGGAGGGATGTCGGACGGCCTGCCGACAGAGGTTCAGCTCCGCAGGCCGCGTAAGAGGAGATTTAAGTGCGGGGCCCGGGACTGCAACTTCAAAGGTACGACTTCGGTCTTGCTGGTAATTCTTTACGAAGTTGGGAGCCACCTTGCGGCAGCTCCCAACCGGTTACAGCAGGAGGGTTAGTCCTGTTCCTTGCGAATCTTCTTGCGATTCCGTTTGCGTGCGAGAGCTTCTTTCACGCGCTTCTTTTCGCCGGGCTTCAGGTAAAAGGAATGACGCTTGACTTCCTTAATGATGTCTTCCTGCTGCACCTTGCGCTTGAAGCGGCGGAGAGCGTTCTCTAACGGTTCGCCTTCCTGAACACGTACTTCTGCCAAGGGAAATACACCTCGCCTTCGGGCCAATCAGCCAGTTCCCAGAATACTCCTGTTGGCTCCTAATCGAACAAAAAGATGAGGCAAATGTCCCATTACCGTAGGTCATAGGCGGCATTGCACCAAATCGGGAAAATCTTGCCTCAATATGCTGGCTCATGTTGGCAGAACCTCTGAAATGAGCGGTTTGCATCCCAACACCTGTGGGCGACCCGCCCGCAGGAGACACTATGCGTCCGTACTTTCCGACCGCCACCCTCTTCGCTGCTTCCCTGGCTTCCCTTTTCTGCGTCGTCGCAGTTCCCGCTCAGGAGCTCAAAATCCCCCGGCAGACGACTTATAGCGTTGACACGCTGGAGCCGGCGATGCTGCAAGCCACCGACGAAAATATCAAGACACTCCACCTTCCTTCTGGCTTTCATATTGCGAAACTCGTGGAAGGCCTGGATCATCCGCGCGTTCTGCTGGCCGCGCCGGATGACAGTGTGTACGTCTCAAGCCGCGAGACCGGAACCATTACCCTGCTCAAGTTTGAAAACGGTGCGATCACAAAAAAGACCGTCGCCGCCTATAAAGATGTCCACGGGATGGCCCTGCGCGAACGGCAGCTCTACTTCATTACGATCCACGATGTCTTCGCTGCGCCGATCAAGGCAGACGGCACGCTGGGAGAGGCGAAGAAGATCGTCTCCGGCCTGCCGGATGCCGGACAACATCCCGATCGTACGATTGCCTTCGGTCCGGATGGCTGGCTTTACATCAGCGTTGGATCGACTTGTAACGAGTGCGACGAGCGCAATCCCCTGCAAGCGACGATGTTGCGCTGCCATGCGGACGGAAGCGGCCTGGAGACCTTCGCGACGGGCCTGCGCAATACGATCGGCTTTGAGTTCAAGCCCGGCACAAACGATCTCTACGGTATGGATGACGGCGTGGACTGGCTGGGAAACGACGCCCAGCGCGAAGAGCTGAATCACATCATGCAGGGAAAGAAGTATGGCTGGCCCTACATTTTCGCAGACGGAACGAAGAACCTATACCGCGAGCCGCCCAAGCCCTACACGCTGGAAGACTGGGACAAATCGAGCGAGCGACCAGTACTCACCTGGACAGCGCACGCTTCGTCCATGCAACTGCTCTTCTACACCGGCGATATGTTTCCTGCGGAGTACAAGGGCGACGCGTTTGCGACGATGCATGGATCGTGGAACCGGAATCCTCCCAGCGGTTATGAGGTCGTCCGGATTCACTTTGAAAACGGCAAGGCTGTGAAGATCGAACCGTTCCTGGAGGGATTCCTGATGAAACAAGGGGCACAATGGGCGAGGTTTGCGCGTCCGTTTGGTCTGACTCAACTGAAGGATGGAAGCGTTCTGCTTGGAGATGAGCAGAACGGTGTGATCTATCGCATCTATTACGCTCACTAAAAATTGCCGAGATCAGAATGCGGGCGGCCAGATCGGATCGCCGGTCTCTGTTTAAACCCGTTGGGATGTATCTCTCTGGACAGGGAGGGAGGGTCAGGCCGTAGAATCGGGAACCGGCGAAACAACATAGATTTTCAGGGGACGAAAATGGCCATGCAGCGAAGAGACTTCATGAGGGCCATGCTTGCGGCCACGGTTGCGCCTGCAGCCGTAGCGCAGATGGAAGCGCAGGCGGCCGCACCGACGCCTACGAAGGAAGGCCCACCGGCTCCTGGACCTGTGCCTTGGATGCGCGGCCTGGACAGCGCCAAGGTCGATCCGGCTTCGACGATCTCTCCGGAAGAGATTGGCCTGGAAGATGTCCGGTTCTTCACGCAGACGCAGATGGATACGCTTCGACATCTGAGCGATATTCTCGTGCCTCCTCTGAAAGGAAAGCCCGGCGCTGTTGCAGCGGGTGCGCCCGAGTTTATGGACTTCTATGTGGGCGAATCCTTACCCGACACCAAGATGCTTTACCAGGGCGGGTTGGACTGGATCGACTCCGAGTCGAGACAGAAGCTTGGCAAGGCCTTTGCGCAGACCAACGAAACAGAAGCAGCCGGGCTGATCAAGCCGTGGCTTCGAACATGGATGACAGACCACTATCCGCATCCGGTCCATGAGCGATTCCTTACGGTCGCTCTCCACGACCTTCGTTTCGCAACGACGAACTCACAGGCATGGGCTGACACGATCGCGGGCAAGGAAGAGAAGCCATGGATGGACCTCTACTGGTCTCCAGTGCAGCCGGATATCTCGCGCGATTATTTTCGCCCCGCCCAACACGTGGTCACACCAGCAAAACATCCTTCGAAGCGCTAGCACCGGGAGACGGGAAGATCTATGTCGAAAGAAGTTGTCGATGTTCTGATTATTGGCTCCGGTCACTCTGGTGGCATGGCTGCAAAGATGCTCACGGAGCGCGGTATCAACTGCCTGATGCTTAACGCCGGGCCCATCGCAGACGTAACCAAGAACGCGGAAGAGAAACCGGCCCATGCACTTCCCTATCGCGGCTTTCGCCCGCCCAGCCGACTTCCGCATGTCTTTCAGTCGAACGAGTTCAACGCAAATGTATGGGTGGATGAGAAGGAAGTTCCTTACACCTATGATCCGGAGCACCCTTATAACTGGGTGCGTGTGCGTCTGTTCGGTGGGCGATCGCTCTTCTGGTCGCGGCAGTCGTTTCGCTTGAGCGACTACGAACTGAAGGGAAAGTCGCACGATGGATTCGGTGATGACTGGCCGATCAATCATGCGGATCTGGATCCCTACTACTCGAAGGTGGAGCAGATCTTTCATGTGACGGGGAACAAGGACGGCATTCCGCAGATGCCGGATGGCGACTTCTTCAACGACAAGACGCCGTGGAGCCCGGCGATGACGCGCCTCCGCAGTGTGGCAGAGAAGAATAAATTTCCGTGCGTGAAGCAGCGACGCGCGGAGGGCCACGACGGCCTGGCGAGCTCGGTCAATCTTCTGCTGCCTGCGGCCTTTGCTACCGGCAAGCTCAAGGTGATTCCGAATGTCATCGTGCGTGAGCTTTCGGTCGATAAAAACACTGGCCTGGTGAATGGGGCGCACTTCGTGGACCGCATCTCGCGGCGTGAGATGTCGGTGAAGGCGCGCGTTGTGGTTCTGGCTGCGGGAACGCTGGAGAGCACGCGCCTTCTGATGAACTCGAAGATCGCCAACTCCAGCGGCGTGATGGGCCACTACCTCTGCGACCAGACCTACGGCGTTGGAGTCACTTGCTCCGTACCCGAGGCGCGGAATGGACGCGGTTCCAAGATCACCGGCGGGGGTGCAATCATGCCGCGCTTTCGTAACTTGGACACGAAAGCCAGCAACTTTCTGCGTGGCTACGCTTACAACTGCTACAGCAGCACCGGCGCAATGGATGCGCGATGCTTTGCAACCTACGGACAGGAGCTGGAAGACAAGCTGGCCGAGTACCACGGCAGCGGCGTCACGTTGAGCGCGATGTGCGAGGTATTGGCGCGCTACGAGAATCATGTGCGACCGAGCACGGATGTGGTGGATGCCTGGGGCATTCCAGCGCTTCATATCCAGGCACGCTACGGCGATAACGAGTTCAACATGGCACGCGACGCTGCAGACACGGCGGAGCAGCTGGCGCATGAGGCAGGGTTTGAAGTTCTGGCCAAAAACTCCGAGCCAAATCCGCCGGGATACAGCATCCACGAACTCGGAACCTGCCGCATGGGGAATGATCCCAAGACCAGCGTTCTGAACAAGTGGAACCAGAGTCACGACATCAAGAACCTCTTCGTGGTGGATGGAGCTTCCTTTGTCAGCGCGGGCTGGCAGAACCCCACTATGACCATCCTTGCGCTGGCGATGCGTTCGTCAGAGTATCTTGCGGAGCAGATGCGGCTTCGCGCTGTCTAACGTTGTTTCAATCTGAGGAGAACTGTTCGATGGCTACAAGAAGAGAGTTCGTCAAAGCATCCACCGCTGCGTTGTGCGTTGCAGGCATGTCCCGGTTGGCCGCCGCCGCTACGCTGAAGCTGCCTGTTGGTCTACAGCTTTACTCCGTGCGCGAGATGCTGCCGAAGGATTACGCAGGCACACTGAAGCAGATTGGAAGCCTCGGCTACAAGGACGTGGAGGCTGCCGGCTTCTATGAACATAGCCCCGCTGAGGTAAAGAAAGCGATGTCGGATGCAGGTCTGCAACTTGTGAGCAGTCACCATAACAACGCCGAACTTCATAAGAACTTCGACTCGATCCTTGCATTTCACAAAGAGTTAGGCACGCAGTATGTTATCTGCTCTTCCACCGGACCGAAGAACCCTACGCCTCCCGGCGAGAAGACGCCCGAGATGACAATCGACGACTGGCGCTGGGCTTCGGACGAGTTCAACAAGTTCGGCGAAAAGTTCAGTGCTGCCGGGATCAAGTTCGGATACCACAATCACGTGCATGAGTTCGACAAGATCGAAGGCGGCGTCCCCTTCTACGAGATGCTGCAGCGTACCGATCCGAAGTATGTGAACTTCGAACTTGACTGCGGATGGGCAAAGGTCGCGGGAGCCGACCCGGTGGAGATCCTGCGCAAACATCCAACCCGCATCATCCTGCTGCATGTGAAGGACTTCGTAAAGCCAGCGACGGCCTCCACCAATCCGCACGACTTCAAGAACACGGAGCTTGGACGCGGCTTCATCGACTACGGTCCCATTTTTAGCGAGGCGGCCAAGGCGGGACACGTGAAGCATATCTTCGTCGAGCAGGAAGGCTTCGATGTGCCTCCGATGGAGTCGCTGAAGATCGACGCCGACTACATTCACAAACTCGAACTCTAAATTACTTAAGAATCAAAGAAGGCGCGGACAGGATTCTCCTGTCCGCGCCTTTGTGCGACAGCCTCTTCGACTCATCGCCAGCGTGACATTTCGGATCAAAATGCCTTATATCCTGAAGCCGAAACAGAGAGATACAGGGCATGGCAAATGAGGCAGATTGGAAGAGTGTTGAAAAGATATTTTATTGCGCTAAGTTTTTTGATGATAACTTATCCGGGTTTTTCCGAGAAAACTAACAGACGATTTATTCCGACGACCGGTCATCTTTCTCTCGGAGAGCATAGTGCTGAAGTAAATAACCTGACGTTCCATTATTTTTTAGCAGGCCATGGACCTCTGCTGGTCGTGCAGGCGCCCGGATGGGGAATCGGCTCCGTCTACCTGCAGAATGGGCTGGCTCCTCTGGAAGAGCATTTCACTTTGCTGTTTTATGATCCTCGAGGAAGTGGAGCGTCGAGCCGTCCTTCCGAGCAGACACAGATGAGCACCACCGATATGGAAGATGATCTTGAGAAGCTCCGCCAATATTGGGGACTTGAAACCTTCGACCTGATCGGCCACTCGCAAGGCGCTTCAATTGCTCTCGGTTACGCTGCACGTTTTCCCAACCACGTCCGCAGTTTAGCTCTGGTGGAGAGTTCGCTGCTTGGTTTCGATTCTTCGGCTGCCTTCAAAAGCTTTCTCGCCACAAGGAGAAACGATCCGCGCTACACCTCCTCGATCACACGCCTTAAAGATTCTTTTCACACCGATGCGGAATTCAAACAGTACTTTGAAGATGTCGTGGCTTTTTACTTATATGACCCCACAAAAAGTAAGCCTCCTCTTTTGAAAACTATTCCGAATGCTTTTTCTATGTGGGCCTATTTTGGCTTGAAGAATTCGAATGCGCTCCACCCAATCCATCAGGAGACTGAGCTCTCACAAGTGCGGGCGAAGACGCTCATCCTCGGAGGAGCCGATGATCCCTTCTCTCCTGTGGTTCTCTCCGAACGGATCCATGCCGGCATTCCGTCGTCTGAACTGACTGTTTTGGAAGAGTCCGGGCAATTTCCATGGATTGAACAACCCACGAAATTCTTTGAAAGTATCAGCCATTTTTTCGGACGCTAAATTAGCGATCTCGTCAATCAAACAAAAGGCGCGGATGGGGGACCCGGTCCGCGCCTTTGCTGCGTCCTGTGCGGGTTATGATGAGGGAATCAACGCCGCGTTCTGTAATAAATTGAGGTTCTGCGGTCATCAAAGTGTAACTGACTCACTCCGGCGATGCTGGTTCTGTCCTTCCTCGGCCTGAAATTCAACCTGTTCGCTTTCAATCCATGGAGCCAAGTACTCTCCATTCCGCCCACCATCGTCCTTGTAGCCATGACCATTTACGCGTCGGTGGAAGGGTTGCTTCCGCAGGCTGTAAGTCTCTTGCTGAAAGGCTCGGTGATCACGTACCTGGGACGGCGGAGTTATGCTCTCTATCTCATCCATGAACCACTCAACGTGGCCGTGCATGACAGCCGCATGCACGGGTATCTGTCCCGTATGCCTCGGGCATCATGTGAATTTATTCCTGATGATCGCAGTTGTCGCGGTGTCTCTGCTGCTCACCGAACTTTCATGGCGACTGATTGAAGACCCCGCGCAAAAGCTTCGCCATGAACTGGGAGCGGCAGCGCCTGCCCAGGAGGCCGCCGTCTAGCGGATTAATCGCGCGAATCTGGAAGAGATCAGGCCTGAACTGATCGATGCTTCAAACATCCCTGGATTCCATTCCAGAATCTGCTCCTCGTATTTGCAAGGAGAAACTCGCTTCTGGCTACTTGGAGACCCGCAGCCGCAAGTGAGGTGTAGTTCTTCAGCAGAAGAAGGATTCCATCCACAATCGGCTCGGTCTCCATCGTCGAAACGATCTGCGCTGCGTGCTGTCGTTCGAGAAACCCGGAGGCAGCCGCATACGATGGACCATGATAGAGAATCGGCAGACCCGAGCCTAAGTACCCGATCATTTTGGTGGATAGACTATAGCGTGTAAAAGCCTCCTGCTCCTGGCCGAACGGCAAAGGAAGATAGGCTATATCCGCATTGCGCATATCTTCCGCAGTAGGATCGGCAGCCGCGAAGGGTAGCTCACTTACAGTTACATTTTCGGAAGAAGCAAACATTCCTACAGAGCCGCATCGGGTAATTAGCTCTACCTTCCACTCTGGATGCTCGGAACCCAGTTGCTCAAGAGCTGAGAGAAGTTGATGAAAGTTCGGGGTGTAACTTTGATGAAACAGTCCCATGAAATAAATACGGACTTTGCCTTCCACACGTGATCGTGGAAGGTCTGCGACTTTTTCCAAACCGTCCGTCACGGGGATATACTCTCTCGCTCCATATCTCCGCCCATACTCATCTCCGATCTCTTCCGAGATGACGAAGCGAACGTCAGATCCCTTCCACACGCGCGCAAGTAACTCCTCCGCCTTGCCCAGGCCCAACTGTCCTTTCATGGCGTAGAGAAGATCGTCATGCACGGTAAGAGCGAAGGGTAGACCAAGGTCCTGGGCCACCTCAAAGGCATCGAGGCAATCCCACGTATGAGCGATTGCGTGAACGCACGTTACTTCCTCCCGGCGCAAAAGACTTGCCAGCTTCTGCTGAAAACTTCGGCTGAAGAATCGGTTCGATGATTGGATAAGTGAGTTGAAGCGAGTTTTCTCAAGCCGGCCAAGAGTAGGGCGTCTGGGAAGATGGAACTCCCGAACGAACGTCGTGGGTTGGGGAGGGTTCAGGGTCGTATTGATGCTGATCGCATCGAGAGGAGCATTCTTCAGAAGGGTCTTTAGCACCTTCGGACCGCCACCAAATTCAGCCAGGCCAAACGGTTGTACAAACGCCACGCGTTCTGTGTGCTTCGTCCCGGCTGCCATCGTTTGGTTCTCCCTGGGGATGATTCTAGTTGAGGGGATGGCGGGACACTACGTCACCAAAGGCACATACAAGACGCGCACCTCTATTGGAACAAACGAGGATAGTGCGCTTGATAGCGCAGATCCCGATTGCGCGTGCCAATGGGTACAGCAGGAATGCCGGCCACCACGGTGTAGGGTTGGACATTCTTCGTGACCACGGCCCCTGCAGCTACAACCGAACCTTCGCCGAGAGTAACTCCGGGGAGAATCATGGCACGTGTGCCAACGAAGACATAATCTCCGATTGCAACGGCCGACTGCACGCCTGCAAAAAAACTGTCTTGAATATCGTGTTGCGCCGTGAGGATGCAGACCTCTGCAGAGATCGAAACATTGTTTCCAATCGTAAGTGAACCGCGGCTGTCGAGGCGGCACTGCTGATTAATGACGCTGTTGTTGCCAATGGTAAGTCCACCCGGACAATCGAACCACGCGCGCATGAAGATGAGCGAACCGGGACCAATCTTCACCAGCATAACCCTGCGATAGAAGAAAAGACGGAGCGTATGACTGGGGATATAGGCGATTACGTTGTTCGCAAGCCAGATACGGCCGTCGAGCCATACGCGCCGTAGAAGATCAGAGGGGCCGGTACTCATGCCGACGCCCTCTGAAGGACTGTCTCCGATGGATGCTGCCGCTTCTGTTCCACAGTCATCCGCGTCTCCGGGTATCGATCCAATGTACGGCCTGGTGAGGGCGATGAGGGCAAGTGTATCGCATCGCAAAATCTGCTTTGCGTGAGAGTGGCGCTGCCTTAGTCACTTACTTCCGCCTCAACTGCAGTAAGAGAAAGGCTATCTTCACGCACGTGTTCATGCTCTTCAATGTCGATACGTGGGCCTCTTTTGAGACCGTAAAAGAGGTTGTAGACCTGGGCAGCGAGCGAGGCTGTCACAGATAAGCAACCCATTTGAATGGCGCGGAGCGGGCTGGTCACGCCAACGAATACGATGAATCCGATCTGAGAGAGGGTGATAAGAACGATGTTGATGAAGGTGGTCTGCCAAAAGATCAGACGCCGCGCCGAGATGACGGTCCAGGTCATCCCCATGAGGAATCCAATACATCCCTGTAATACGATCCACACTACTTCGACGCGCAGGTCGGCGTACTTCTTACCTAGAAGCTGGAGCAGGACACCCGGGAAGAGATAGGTGAAACCCACGAAGGCCGCCGATCCGGCAATCACCATTCCAACGAGTGTGAAGTAACGCTTCACAACGTGCCTGCCATCATCCTTGGCGAACCACGGCTCAACGATGACGCCGTTGATGGAATTAAGAAGAGTGAAGATCTGACCGATGCGGCCCAGAGCGGAGACCTGGGCGATGCCTCGTGTACTGCCAAAGGTCGCAATCAGAAAGATGGAAATCTGACCTTGAAGAGCGAAAAAAAGCAGTCCCGGAATGTTGGGCATGGCATAGCGCAACATCTGGCTGGTGAACTTTGGGTTGGCTTTGCTGGGCTCTTCGACGAGGTCGCGGCAGGCAGCACGGAGAGAGATCCCCGTAAGGGCGATACCCGCCACATTGACCCAGGCCGCGGAGACGGCGCTGATCCAGCCGAGTTTGAAGAGGATAAAGCAGGCGACCAGGCGGAAGAGCGCGGTGAAAATGAGGATGCGGTAGTACGTCGTCAGGCGACGGTGAATGATGAGCGGCGAGGTGTAATACGACTGCAGACCGGAGACATTCACTGAGACGCAGATGGAAAGCAGAAGCAGAATCTGCGTGGATATCGCCCAGTGCAGATGGTTGGTCATGAAGTAGTAAAAGATGGAGACGGCAGGCAACACGAAGATCATCATGTTGAACCGCATCCGTCGGCCCGCGCGAACGTAATTGCCTATGACAGATTTGTCGTTGATACGGTGCCCGACAAGAGCGACGATCGTGCCGGCAAAACCCAGGTCGAGGCCTGCGTTGACCAACATCTGAAAACCGTAGACGAGACCGTACTGCGAGTACTCCGTAATCGGTAGCCAACGCAGGATAAGCAGACCGCAGAGCAGGTTGAGGCCTTGCGCGGCGCCCTGGCCACCCATGAAGGTGAGGAGAATACGTGCTCTACGTTGGAGATTTGGGGACAACATCGCCATAAAACCGAGTATATCGAACGAAGATCAAGCGACCGTGCGGAGGCGTACCCGAGTTGGGCTCCTGAATGAGCCTGGATGTACTTTCAAAACTTTCGAATTTTTTCCGATGGGTTGAGTAAGGTGTGTGGAATAAACTTCGACGGCGCGTGCTTGCTTTGTACTTTCAGTAAGCTCTCTTTTCTACTTTGCGAGTACTTGAGCTTTACGGTCTCAGCCACCTTGCAGCGAGGACCCTCCAACTGGTACTCCTTACCTCCGGCCCCCCGCAGTCGTCCCGACACCAAACCAGGCTACCTATACAAATTTTGGCTCTTGGGTTGCTCTGCCTACATTTTTGCGGTGCCAGCTCAGCAGGGTACGCGTACTACTTCGTATATCTTTACGTATACAATCTTGCCTATGAACTTGTTTCGCGACGTTTTCATCTCGCTCTCTCGATCCCAGTCCCTCCGCCGTTTTGCAGAGAACTCCCCGCTGGCGCGCAAGGTTTCAGGACGATTCGTCGCTGGAGTCAGCCTGTCCAAAGCCCTTGTTGTCTGCCAGGAAGAAAATCGTCAGGGACGCTCGGTCACGTTGGATGCTCTTGGCGAAAACGTACAAAGTGAAGAGCACGCAGAGGCTTCGGCCGCCGTTTATCACCTGATGCTGGACCGCATTGCCGAGATGGGCCTGGATGCGAACGTCTCTCTCAAGCTGACCCAGATGGGGATGGATCTCGGTGTTGGCATCGCAGAATCAATGGTCCATAACCTTTCTGAACACGCCTATGCTCTCAACAATTTTGTCCGTGTGGATATGGAGGGGAGCCCCTACACGCAGGACACGATCGGCATTGTGACTCGCCTACATGGTGCGCCCGCGATTGGGGATAGTGTCGGGGTCGTCGTACAGGCTTACCTCTTTCGCACAGAGGCAGATGTCGATCACCTGATCGCGAAGGGCATTCGTGTGCGCCTTTGCAAAGGCGCTTACAAGGAGCCTGAGACGATTGCCTTCGCCGCAAAGAGCGACGTTGATGCGAACTATGTGAAGCTGATGAAGAGATTACTCACCTCTGGCGTCTTCCATGGTCTCGCTACGCACGATGAAAACATCATTCAGCAGGCAAAGACCTTCGTCGCGGAGCAGGGCATCGATCGTTCCAGCTTCGAATTCCAGATGCTTTATGGCATTCGGCGAGATCTTCAGGACTCCCTCGTGAAACAGGGGTATCGGGTCCGTGTGTACGTGCCGTTTGGTGAAGAGTGGTATCCCTACTTTATGCGCCGCCTTGCGGAGCGTCCGGCCAATGCTCTCTTCATCGCCAAAAACTTTTTCCGCTGACCGCACGCCACGCTTCTACCAGGAACCGCGCTCTCCAAAGAGATCGATCAGTTGGTGAATCCGCTCCGCACCGTGTTTCCAGTTATTCGCCAGGGCACGTTCGGTAGTCTTCACACTGCCGGAGGCGATCGCGGCGATGATCTCTTCGTGCTCTGACACGGAGTGATGCAGATCCTGAATGATCGTATGGGCGTATAGCCGCCAGTAGCGTTCGATCTGCGGCTTCATCATCCTGTGCAGCACCAGCAGACGCGGACCCGCACTTGCCGCGACGATCTCATGATGAAAACGCGTGTCGATCTCGAAGACCAGACGGAGTTCTACTTTCTTCGTCACGGCGATAGCGCCCAGGCGCTGATTAAGCTCCTGCAGCGTCTTGCAGAGCTCGTCCCGTTTTTCCTGACTGAGCGAAGCCGTCAGCGCGCCCGCCATTCCTTCGATGTTGCCCACAATCATGTACAGCTCGTGGGCGTCTTCTTTTGTCAGTGGCGAAATACGCAGCCGGGACTTTTTGCCGCCGCGCTGTTCGGTAATAAAGCCTTCCCTCTGCAGCAACTGGAGAGCGCCTCGAATCGGCGTCCGGCTCAGACCGAGGCGTTCGGCCAGTTCGGCTTCAACAACCCACGAACCCGGAGAAATCTGACCCTGCACGATCAGGTCACGAAGCTTCAGGAAGGCTGAGGTCACGCTGTCCCGCTTCGGCTCGCGTTCGGTTTTCTTGACGAGTGAGGCGGAGGCTTTCATCAGTTCTTCCCTTCAGGTTCTAATGCAGCCGGCATCGCGGACGCATGGCTGATTATTCACAGCCGCTTGGCCGCGCGTCAAACATGGAGCGATGACTCGAACCATCTTATCCAGGGGATGAAACCAGTATCCTGTTCTGTGTACAATTCTGTATATGGTTACCCGTGCGAACTCCACCCTGCCCACCTTTAAAAATGAACCCTTTTGTGACTTTTCTGACGCAACGACCGCGCAACAGATGCGTAATGCGATTCGGCAGGTGGAATCGAAACTGACGGCAGAAAAATATCCGCTCGTCCTCGATGGCGAAGCGAAAAACACCGAAGCAGAGATCGTCTCCGTCAATCCGGCGCGGCCTGGCCAGACGATTGGCGTGTATGCCTCCGCCGACGCTTCGCACGTTCCGTCTGCGGTAGCGAGCGCGTCCAAAGCCTTCGCATCCTGGAGTACTCAAAGCACGGAGAAGCGAGCGGACCTACTGCTGCGCGCTGCCAGCCTCCTGCGCGAACGCAAGATGGAGTTCAATGCCTGGTTAGTTCTGGAGGCGGGCAAGAACTGGGGCGAAGCGGACGCGGATACAGCTGAAGCCATCGACTTTCTTGTGTACTACGCTCTGCAGGCGATCCAGCTTGCACACGCAAAGCCCTCCATCCAATATCCCGGCGAAGAGAACCAGCTTGTCTACCTGCCCCTTGGCGTGGGTGCGGTTCTTCCTCCATGGAACTTCCCTCTCGCCATCATGGCTGGCATGACCTGTGCCGCCATCGTGATGGGCAACACCGTCGTCCTGAAGCCATCGCCTCTTACACCGACCATCGCCCTGCGCTTTGTCGAACTTTTGATCGAATGCGGTCTCCCGGAAGGCGTGGTCACTCTCTGCCAGGGCGGACCTGAGTTTGGGGATGCTCTTGTGGGCCACCCTGAAGTGCAGTTCATCGCTTTCACCGGATCCAAGAAGGTTGGCCTGCACATTCATGCGAAGGCGGCGCAGGCCCAGCCGGGACAGCGTGGTATCAAGCGGACGATTCTTGAGCTTGGCGGCAAGGACGGCATCATCGTGGATGCTGATGCAGACCTGGAGAGCGCGGCAAATGGCGTCGTCGCCTCTGCCTTCGGCTTCAACGGACAAAAGTGCTCCGCATGCTCTCGCGTGATCGTGGATGAAGCGGTGCATGACGAGTTCGTAGAGAGGTTGAAGACCCGCGTCGCCGCGCTTGCGCAGGGTGATCCTGCTGAGAACTTCGCCACGGGTCCCGTAGCCAACGATGCAGCTTACGAACGCATCCTCGGCTACATCCAGGATGGCGCCACGCGCGGCACCGTGGTCGCCGGAGGTCATGCCAAGACAAAGCCCGAAGACGGCTACTTCATTGAGCCCACCGTCATCACCGGTCTTACCTCGAGCGACCGGCTCTGTCAGGAGGAGATCTTTGGCCCCGTACTCACAGTGATTGCCGCAAAGGATTTCGACGACGCGCTTCGTATCGCGAATGACACGGAGTATGGTCTGACCGGCGCGATCTATAGCAGCACGGAAGAAAAGCTCTCACGCGCCGCACGCGAGTTCCACGTCGGCAACCTCTACTTCAACCGCAAGTGCACAGGCGCCATGGTCGGCGCGCATCCCTTCGGCGGTTTCAAGATGTCCGGCACAGATTCCAAGGCTGGCGGTCCCGACTATCTCCACCTGTTTTCCCAGGCCAAGTCGATCGCGCGCAAACTCGCCTGACTTCATTCGTTGCAGAACTTCAAACTGCATCGACGTTATCGAGATATCCATTGGAAACGCGTCGTATCCTATGCTGGCCACGTGTTATCCGATAGAACGGATCACTCTGCAGGGATTGCCTACGGCGAGAACATCGTTCGGGATATCTCGCGTGACGACGCTACCTGCTCCGATCACTGTTCTTGAACCGATGGTGACCCCCGGAAGAATCAACGCGCCAGACCCAACCCAGACATCGGAACCGATTGTGACCGGTGCGCCGTACTCTTCCTTCCGTCGCAACTCGGCGTCGAGTGGGTGCAAGGGCGTGAGAATCTGTACACCCGATCCGAACTGCGAGTATTCGCCGATCGATACCTTGCAGACATCGAGGACGATGCAGTTGAAGTTGAAGAAAACCCGCTCGCCCAACTCAATATTGGTTCCGTAGTCGCAGAAAAATGGGGGTTGCACCGATACAGTTTCGCCTCCCTTCCCGAAGATCTGCTTCAGGAGGTCCCGCCGAATTTCACGATCCGCTTCGCGTGTAGCATTCAGGGTTTGGCAAAGGTCACGGACGAGACCTCTTGCCCGGACCAGCTCAGGGTCTAGTGCATTGTAGAGTTCGCTGGCTAACATCTTTTCCCATTCGGTTCTCATCGCTTTCAAGCCTACCTCCCTCCTGTTTCAAAGTTCAACCGTCGGCGTAAGCCGAAGCGTAGCTCCAACGTTGGTGTATCTGCGAAGTCTCATCTGTCGGGAGTGTAATTGTTAATGAGGCCGCTGTAGGTTTTCCAATACTCGTAACGCCCCCCTGCGACCACCCGCAGACGTGCTGTAGGCGTAAACTCATCCTGCGCATAGAGCGCTTCGTTCACGCTTTGCCCCTAGGCTAGATATGTCTGCTGCCCCTGAGTCGATGGTTGGAGCCAGTTCGCGAGAGAGTGGTTCGTATCCTGTGCCTCGTCATGCCTGACTCCGTCTCCAAGAGTCAACATGTGTTTGTGAAACGTCTGGAAATACTGCGCGTTTGCGTGGAAGTTGGCTGCGTTGATATTGGTGTAAGTGCCGGGGCCACCTGTCTGTGTCGCCGTGAAATCCGGAGCGGTAAAGTTCGAGGACGGGATTTGGTTGTAGCCTGCATCGACGCGAAAAACGCGCTCATCTTTCCATGTATGAGTTAACGACGCATTGAGAAAGTTTGTCTGCTGTGCCCCAAGGTCTTGAAGATAAGAGGAAGGAGCTGCGCTGAATGCTTGAACACCTTGAGGGAGTGGAGATTTGAAATGTCCCATTGTCGACTGGTGAACCGGAAAGGGCGCGCAAAAATGTCGAGTAGACGCCGTGGCCGAAGGAGTAGCTTTCCCGGATGTATTGCATCTCAAAATTAGTTGCATTGCTGAAGGCGTAGTCGCCGGCGACACGGTATGTATTCTGCTTGAGGCAGTTCCTCCCCCTGGTACCTACAAGAGCTACGAGATCACCATAAGGGTCGGCGGTCAGAGTCGCTCCAGTAACCGGCACTCCCGCTCTTGGAGAAAGAAATGCAATGATCGGGGCATTTTCATCGCCTCCGAACTTCAACCTCTCAAAACCGACGACCATACCAAGCTTTCCAATCGAATCTGCATAGTGCGCCAAGATACGATCGGTGGCATTCGATCCATACTCCTCTCCCAGATCGAAGGAGCGGCGTGCGGACGCCGCGTCCGAATATTGATGACTCCGCCGAGTGCGTTCCCTCCATAGAGTGAAAAAAATGGCCCACGGACGACCTCGACGCTTTGAACTTCATCTACCGGGATCACGTTCCATGGAACATCTCAAAAAAACGAATCGTTAATCGGTTGGCCATCGAGCAGCACGAGGGTTCGATTGGGACCATTGAATCCGCGTAGATAAGTCGCAGCTTCCGTGTCGGCGAGTCCCTGTATGCGCTGCACATAAAGCCCGGGAACCTGATCAAGTCCTTCGTCGAGAGTTTCACATTGCGCGCCTCTAACTCGCCGCGTGTTACGACACTCACAGAACTTGCCGAGGTCAACAGATCTTCGGTCTGGCGGGTCGCCGTGACGTCCACAGTCGCCTCAGGATGGAGAAGAGCAACATCACTAAGCGCCTTCTCGTCCGTTAGTCGCACGTCCAAACTCTCTCCAGAGAGGGCGGACGATGGAAGAGGAGCATCGTAGACGAGAACGCCACTGATTGAGATCTGAAGGCGATATTGTCCCATCGGGACCCCAGAGATCGTGAATCTGCCAGTCTTGTTCACCGCAGCGGAGATGCTAGTTCCTCGGTCAGCATCGAGCAGGCGGAGGCTTGCATCTCGCACACCTGTGCCGTTCCGGAGATAAACACTTCCATGAATGGTATGAAGGGAAACTTTTTGCTGTCCGGAGTTAAGGCAAAGCAGCAGGGAGAAAGTGGCGATCAGGAAGATTTGCTTCAAATACATTTAGTTTGGAGTCCTCTTGGCACAGAGAAGAAAGTCACCTCGAGTGCTCTAACTGGCCCATGTTAGATATTCATAACGATAATAATGAAGATATAATCTCATTACACTTGCAGCGTTTAATTTGATCTTCCAAAGCGAAGCTCCCCATTGATGCAGTTACAACATGATTTGCAAACCAGTGTCCATGCGTTGATCTGGCCTGTTATTGCTGGCCTTGTTTACCTCTATAGCTCCAGGGCGGTGCCATCGCGCATGAGGTCTGGCGGCGCTGGTGAAATAAGTCTCAGACGCGCTCTGTACTTGAAGACGAAATGGGACGCGCGATGGAAGCCCCTCAATCTCGGCGAGAACTCACTCTCGAATCCGTTCTGCAGCGCTTTGAAGGGCAGCAGATCGGGCGTATTAATCTGTTGCGTATGGCGATTCGCCTGGGACCTTCGCTAGGACTAATTGGAACACTGATCCCCATGGCATCTGCTTTGGCGGAACTGGCAAATGTAAACCTGCCCGCGCTGGCATACAACATGGCGAACGCCTTCGCGTCTACTGTTTTCGGAATCGCCATTAGCGTGATCGCCTACGTGTTGGCCGCGACTCGCGAGTCCTCGATGCGATGATCGCGAGCTGCGGATGAGGTTCGTTAGAAAGCCCGGACACCTCGCTGTCCCCACTCCGCTCGACGACGACCCTCTTTCGGGTGTCGCCAATCTTTTTGATATCAGCATTGCCTTGATCGTCGCCCTTCTTGTGGCCATGTTCGGGTTGTTTTCGAGCACCAGCATACTCGACCCTTCCGCGACGGTGACGACTGTTATCAAGACTAAGAATGGCGGCATCGAGATGGTTACGAAGGACAAGTCGGGAATACGGAACGCGACTAGGAGTCGCCTATCAACTAAGTTCCGGAGAGGTAGTCTGTGTTCCAGAGAGCAAATAAAAGTTACATCCGTTGGATTGCTGTTTTTTTTCGCACTTCTGAATGTTTTTACTTGTAAATCGCCTTATGCGCAGAGTTACTCTCCACATCCGAAGATCGCTTTTCTCTTCGAGGGGACAGAAGGTGTCAACTCTGCGCTCATCGGCAAGGCAGCAGCGTCGTTTGGCGACCGACTAACTGTACGTTCATTCGTTCTCCAGGCTGGATCTTCGACGCTACCTACGGGAGCAGATCTTGCTTCGTATGATATGGTCATCGCCGACGTAAGTAGCGATTCAAAGAAGATGCTGGCTCCAATAGTCGAAGATGCGAAGGCTCATACCAGAGTGATCGTTTTAGGTTCGGAGGCAGATCGTGGCAATGTCCCATTGTCAAAGCCCGATTGGCCTCAACAATATTGGTCAAATCCCTCCGTTGAGAATTTGATCAACTTGATTCGACTGGCTGAGAATGAAGGACTCCACATTTCCAGTGACGTGACCGCGCCCCCGTACATTACCCGGAGCAAGCGTTCTATCATCCTGGCGCCCCTAGCTTCTTTGTAGATCTCGCCACATTTCTCAACTGGTATACAAAACCTCTACAGAGCTCTCACGCTTACAATCCTTCTCGTTGCACGATCGGCGTCCTTTTCCATCTCACTTATTACACCCAGCAGAATACGGAACCCTTCGACGCGATATTGAAGGAGATCGAGGAACGAGGTTGCAATGCGGTAGGCATCATAAGTAAAAGCGCTCCCAGGCTCGATGCTATCCGTTCGTCGGATGGACGCCCATTTGTCGACATTCTTCTCTACAACGGAGAGCGGATCAACCTCAAGAACTTCAACGCTGGGACAGAAGAGGCAAATAAGTTTGGTGTTCCTTTGCTTGGGATGTATCTGGATTACAAGCAGTCCCGCGAACAGTATGTGAAATCGCAGGGCGGATTGGCTCCTGGGATGTCCGTGGCTCTGAACGACGCGGAACAGGATGGGATCTTCGAGCCCATCGTGATCGCCAGCCGCCACAATCCGCATGATCCCGCTGGGGCGGATGAGCTACTGCCCGAGCGGATAAGGTGGCGAGTCGATCGGGCAGTTGCATGGGCGTCGCTCCGGCACAAGAGCAACGCACAGAAGCGAGTCGTCTTCACTTACTGGAGTACTGGAGCGAAGGAGGGGGCAAGGCGGATGTCGGTGGCGATCCAGACGAATTTCTTAATGTACCCGGCTCAGTGGTCTCGCTCCTTCATGCAATGAAAGGTGTCGGATACGATCTTGGGCCGCGTGATTTTCCGGAGCGCGAGCAACTGGCAAAACTCATGTCGCAGGATGCTTCAACCGTCGGGACCTGGGCTCCGGTGGATCTGGCGCGGGTGGCAAAGAGTAAACACGCCGTCCTTATCCCGGAACAGCAATATAAGGCATGGTTTGATGCGCTTCCTCAACCGTTGCGCGATAGCGTCATCGAACAATGGGGAGCACCTCCGGGAAATGTGATGGTTTACACCGCGCGTAACGGCGCGAAATTCCTGGTTATCCCTGCGCTCACTTACGGAAATATTTTAATTGCTCCTCACCCAGACTGGGGCTACGAGCAAACGAAAAAAGCATTGATGTCGACGGGGGCACTTCCGCCTCACCATCAATATCTCGCATTCTTCCTATGGCTTCAGCACGAGTGGAAGGCAGATGCATGGGTCAGCCCCTTCACCAACATCACACTTCAGCCGGGCAAGAGTGAGGGACCTCTCGTAAGTGATGCGGAAGGCGAATTATTAGGGGGTATTCCCCATATTCATCCGGAGCTTCTCGGCGGAAGTGGTGGAATCGCCAGTAAGCGTAAAGCGCTGGCTCTAACCGTGGGCTGGTTTCGCGGAGCCATTTCTGCGGATACGGATAAACTTTATCGCACGTTACGGGAGCAGGCTAATCTGATCGCCAGCAATTCAGAAGGCTCAGAGCGGAGCCAGCAAGTAGAAGCGTTTCGCAGGTCTGTCAGAGAGGCGGACTTCAGCCGCGCACTGCCTCTGGATGTTGCGACAGCCCCTGGCAGGAACAGTCCTTCAGTATCTGGACGAGTTAAGCCACGAGGCGATGCCGCATGGCAGCCATGTTCTCGGAGACGTGCCAAGTGGAGAGACCTTGGTACAAACCGTGACGGCCATGCTGCAGCCCGACATCACCGACAGCATGCGGCATATTTGTCCTGTCGAATGTTTTGACCGGCTTGCGACTCTGGTCTTACTGCAACAAGCTGAGCCGGAACAAGCTGTTCGATCGATTACGGGAGAAGAAAATCCGAAGCTTGCAAAGCTGATGAATCAAGCGCTGGATGATGCAACAAACATTCGCCATGGTGATCGTGAGATCGGCGCGATTCTTGACGCTCTTGATGGAAAACGTATTTCTCCGGGGCCTGCGGACGATCCGCTCATTCCCCCAGAGGCTCTCCCCGGCGGGACGAAGTCTCTTTTCGTTCGATGCCGCAGTTGTTCCTACGCTGCAGGCCGAGAAACTTGGAATCAGCGCAGCAAATTCAACGATTGCAGCCTTTCGTGGTAGCCATGAAGGAAAATTTCCTACAAAGCTGGCATTGTTCTCTGGACCAGTGAGCTTTCGGCCAACGGTGGTGTAACGCAGGCGGAGATACTGGATCTCCTCGGCGTGCGGCCCGTGCGTAACGCTCGGAATCAGGTGATTGATGTGGAGCTGGTTCCTCGCTCCGAACTTAATCGCCCGCGAGTCGATGTGCTGGTGACGACGTCGGGACTCTACCGTGACCACTATAAAGACAAGATTGATCTGATTCAGCGCGCCGTGGCGCTGGCACAGGGGAGCCCTGAAGAGGACAATCCGATCCGGCACGATACCCAGAGCGCACGGGATCAACTGCTTCAATCAAACGCGTCCTCACAGGATGCGGAGAGACTGAGCGTCGCCCGGGTCTTTGCGCCTGCTCCCAATGCTTATTCGCCCAGCATTCGGTTTCTCGCAAAGTCCGGCGACCTGGGAGGGAACGACAGCACGATGGTGCAGCTTTTCACGGACAGAATGGACCATGTCTACGGCGTAGGTGTAGACGGCAGCTCTTCGCCGTCGGCTTTTCGCTCCAATCTGGGCCAGATGCAGGCGGCGACGCTCTCCCGCTCGGATCAGGTAAATGGTCTGCTGGACAACTCTATGCCGGCAGGATTTCGGGGGGCTGAACATGGCGGCCAAGGCGGTCAACGGAGGCCACGATAGCGATCTTTATATCGATACGATCCGCACCGGTTCCGATCCGAAGATTGAGATAGTCTCTCATGTCATTCAACGAGAGCTGCAGTCAAAGTACCTGAACCCCGCCTGGATTAAGGTAATGCAGGCAAGCGGCTACGATGGAGCTCACTATATGAGTGAGATGACCGACAATCTGTCTCTGTGGAACTCCACGGCAAAACAGAGTGTCCAGAGTGAGACATGGGAAGCGGTAAACCAGGTTTATTTGAATGACAAGTATCACCTCGGCATGAAGAGATATTTCGAACAGAGCAATCCCTATGCGAAGCAGGTGCTCCTGGCTACCCTCCTCGATGTTGCATCGCGCGGATATTGGCAAGCTACTCCCTCAGAAAAATCTGCTGTAGCCTCGGAGCTGGCAAGATCGGCGGCGATCCACGGACTTGCGGGAAGCGCAGATTTAAATCGAGACAAAACTTTGACAAAAATTGTTGGCGAATCGATTGCCGGACTTCCAGAGGGGAGGACAGTTCTCCGTCGATATATGCATGCACTTTCAGCATCGACAGGTTCTCCGGCCACTTCAAGTCTGCTTGCCCGACCATCTGAAACTGCAAATACACCGCACCCGCTTTCTTTGCCGCGGTCCGTCACGGGGCTTGTGCTGCGGGAGACCGCATCTCGAGCTACAACAGCAGATTCGCATGAAAGCTCTAGAATCATATTCGTCGTGAGCATAATTTCCCTCGGGCGGCTTCTAATTGGATGGTCTGGGGCTGGTAAGGAGATTTACTGAATCAGAACATCTCACCTGCACCCATCGCTCAACTGCTGATTTGGCCGTAGAGAGCCTGCTACAAAGCTGCGACAACCCGTGAGCCTTCCATTTGAATTCGAGGTGCCGAGGTATCACCCTCCAGAAAAGCCATCATCACAACTTGAAGTTGAAGTAATAAGTCCCAAGGGTGGGGGCTCACCGGCACAGCACAACCCACATTAATCATCTGCTCTTGAAGAGCTTTAGCCATGACCAAAGAAAGGCATAGTCTATACAGCCGTCAACCAGTGCCACGGGTTGGATGATTCCACCAAAGAAGGGTGCATGCTGCAAGGGATTCCATATCACCAACGGAAGGTGTAACACTAGCAATATTGCTGCAGGCAACCCTAGCCTTCTCAAAGACATTCTTCCTTTCAGTGCGTTTATCGCAATTAGTAGCGCTCCCGAAAAGGTCCAAGCCAGCGCCCCTCGAGGCAGATCGCCAGCAATCGCAAATACGGCAAACAATGGAGCTGAAAGGGCAACAAGGGCAAGAAACTGCATAGGAATGGAGAGCTTCTCAAAGCTGGCAAGACTAACTGGTCGCAGCGCGATAATCTAACGGCTGAACTGAGCGACGCGAAATCAGCCTATTCTCTCCGCAAGGTCACTGAAGGTTCCAGCAGGCTGGCCCGCCGTCCAGATATGGCAATCGCAAGTAGAGCGGGCACTGCGAGCAAGAAAGAAGACGCAATCAGGACTGGAGCAGAGGTCGCGCCGGCGTGATAGAACTGCGCTCGAAGCACAAAGCCGACCACTGAGGCTGCGAACAGTCCAGAGATAATGCCGCCCGCTATCCATCGGGATTCCTGTCGCAAAAGCAAAGTCACGATGGAAGCGCGAGTGGAGCCGAGCGCGAGACGAATGCCGACTTCGCGTTCTCGAAGGGAGACCTCATAGGCGAGCAGGCCATAGGTGCCGAAGACTGCAAGAGCGAACGCAAGTGCGCCGAATGCGATGGCCACCTGCATGGAGAATCGGCGCAGAGCGACCTGGTGCCCCATGAGCGTGGGCATGCTCTGAACATAATTCGTGGTGATCTGATTGTTGCTGCGCAGGAGGCGGCGGATGGTCTCCTGCATAGTTTCCGGATCGTCGGATGTACGCATAATGATGGTCATGTGGACGTCTGGGCCATCGGACACTGGAAGGTAAAGGTTAGGCACGGGCGCGCGTTCCAGCGAGTAGCTGTGGACGTCGCCAACCTCGCCTATAACCGTGGCCCAGGTATTGAGTTGACCGGAAAAGATGCGGTGACCGATAGGGTTCTCTCCCGGCCACTCCTGATTTGCAAGCGCCCGGTTTACGATAGCGACGTGGTTGCGACCGTCGTCGGCGGTGTTGAAGTCTCGGCCCCGATAGAGGATCTGGCTTACGGTGTGAAAGTAGCCAGGAACGACTTGAAAAACATCCGGGGTCTTCAAGTGCGGTCGGTTGCAATCTTCGGGATGGAGTTCGCTGCAGAAGTCGTAACGGTTGAGGCGGCCGCCGAGGGGCTTGTCGTTTGCGGCAGCAACTTCCTCAACTCCCGGGACGGCTCGGAGGTCGGCCATGGTTTTGTTGAGTACGGCAAGCGTGCGAGCAGGATTTGAAGCTGGATCTCGCAACGTACCGTCGAGGTTGGTACTGGCAAAGAGTAAGTGGTCTGGGTCGAAGCCAAGCGGTTGGTGTAAGAGGATGAAGACAGATGAAACCATCCAACCAGCGCTTGCGACGAGAACCAGTGCGAGAGCTATTTGCGAGGCAACCAGGAGTCGCCCGGCGCGGCGCAGACCTCGAGAGCCAGAGGTTCGGGTAGAGCCATTGTTTAGATCAGTCAAAAGAGCAGGCCGCAGAGTGCGCATCGCGGGCAGGACGGTCAGCATGACGACGACGGAAAGAGTAACCACAGCGGCGAAAGCCAGCGCCGGAAAGTTGAGGCTGGCCTGACCTAGCCGCGCAAGATGCACGATCTTGATCGTCTGCGCAGCCCGGACCAGGAGGTCGGAGAGTAGCAAGCCGATGCCGGCGGCGATGATGGCGAGGGCACAGTTTTCGGCCAGGAGCTGCAACAGCAGATGGCGCGGCGTGGCTCCGAGAGTGGCGCGGATGGCGAACTCGGCGCGGCGGCGGGTATTGCGAGCAAGCAGCAGATTAACAAGATTCGCACAGGAGATCAGTAGCAGCGTGCCGCAGGCAGAGAGTGTAGCGAAGAGTGCAGAGCGAGTGCCGGTACCGACCTCGTGCTCCGCAAACGGCATCAGCACAGGGGTGAAGGCGACCGGGTAAATCTTTGGGTATTCGTGACGAATCTGAGCCTGCGCGGCGGTAAGCTCGGCCGCGGCATTCGCGAGCGTGACACCAGGCCGCAGCCGACCGATCCCATGAAACGCTGATTCGCCGCGATCCGTAACGGCTTTCGCATGATCGCAGCTGATCGGCGCAAGAACCTTGGATCCATCGAGATTGCCCCCGGTTTCGATCGGCGCGAGAACGCCGACCACGGCATAGGTCTTGTGGTCCAACTGGAGAGTGCGTCCAGCGATAGAGTCGCCGCCGCCCATGCGACGCCAGTAGGCGTCGGTCACGATGGCCTCATCGAGGCAATCGGCCTCATTCCCCGTCTGCCTAAAGTCACGACCAAGAGCGAGGCTGGCGCCCAGTGTGCCGAGAAAATTCCTGGAAACGAGTACGGCGTCCGCATGCCCCACTCCGGCGCTGGACTCAATGCGCGGTGACCAACCGCCATAGGCAGCCATGGACTGGAAAGCTTGCGTGCGACTCTGCCAATCCTGCAGGGTGGGAAAGGAAAAATTGTCCCATGGCCGGGCCGTGACGGCGACAAGCCGATCGGGCTCGGGGAAAGGCAACGGTTGCAGAACGACCGCGTACAGGACGCTGTACATCGCCGTCGTGACGCCGATGCCCAACGCAAGGATGATGATCACAGTGAAGGCAAATCCAGTGGATCGTCGTAACTGGCAAAGAGCGGCTTTCGCTGTGATTCCCACGTTGAACTCCTACAGACGCGCAATCGCTTCTTGCATTTCGTGCTCCATTCTCGCGATGAGATTTCATGCAGTCTTCATTTGAGCTACTCAGACCTGGGTGTTCATTCGTGAACACCGCTGTTCAAAATCGAACTCCTCTTTAGAAATGTCATGCACCCTCGCATTAGAGATCTGCAAGGAGGACCCTTTACCTTCTACAAGTCTCGGCAGCGATCGGTGCATTGCCAAGTGGCCCGAGCATCTGATCTCGTTCGTTTGCCATCGGAACCCCCTCTCATGAACTTTTATGCAGCATACTGTCTTCGATGTAACCGAGATAGTAGAACATCCCGAAAATAGCGACTTGACAAACTTCCGTAAAGCGACAATGCTTTCCGTGGAGAACACTTGAATGTCTAGTAAAGAGCAAGGATCCATTCAATTACTTCAGGGGACGCTCGACCTCATCGTATTGCGCACCCTTTCGACTTTAGGACCACAACACGCTTACCAAATTGCCACGCGCCTCCAGCAGATTTCCGACCAGCTTTTGAATCTCAATCAGGGTACTCTTTATCCCGCTTTGGTACGGCTGGAGCAATACGGATGGATCAAGGGGAAATGGGGCAGAACGGAAAATAATCGTGAAGCCAAGTATTACGAGATCACCCGGGTGGGACAGAAAGCCCTCGGCGAGGAGGCACAAAAGTGGAAACGGATGTCGGCCTTGGTGGAACGGCTGCTGGTTGAGGAGTCCTAACCGTGAGACATCTGAGGCGGATCTTCTTGAGGTTTTTGCGACTATTCACGAATTCCGAAGCGGAGTCTGAACTCTCAAGAGAGATCGCCGCGCACCTGGCCTTGCTGGAAGACGAATATCTGGGCCGAGGCATGAGCGCTGCGGAAGCGCGATCTGCGGCCAGGCGCGCCTACGGCGGCGTAGAGCAGGCGAAGCAATTGCATCGTAACGCGCGCGCGTTTCAGGGACTGACGCAGATTCTGCAAGACGTCATCTACAGCTTGCGCGTGTTGCGTAAATCTCGTGCGTTCACAATCACGACCGTCCTCATGCTGGGTTTAGGAATTGGCGCGACGACCGCGATTTTCTCAATCGTTGAAGGAGTACTGCTCCGCCCTCTGCCCTTTCCCAATCCCGACCGCGTCGTTATCCTTGGCGAGGGTCTTGAAGGATCTACTTGCGCCTTCTGTAATCATCCTCGCGTGACAGCTCCGGACATCCAAAACTACATGCGAGACTCGAAGGGCTTTAGCCACCTCGGCGGCTACCAAAGGACAAACTTCGAGCTCTCGGGTGCGGGCGATCCGGTAGCGGTACATGCAACGCGGATCAGCGGCGATGCACTTGTCGCCTTAGGAGTCGCGCCATTGCTTGGACGCGCGTTCACACAGCAGGAAGACGACGGAAAACAGCAGTTGGTCATGCTCAGTTACGGCATGTGGAGGAGCCGGTTTCACAGCGATGACGAGATTCTTGGACGCAAGATTCTTCTCGATCGCAAGCCTTACATAGTGGTCGGCGTGATGCCCCGGAACTTTGAGTTTCCCCTTAACACGGGACGCATGGATCAGAACGACCTTTGGGTTCCCCTCAGCCTTCGATCGGAAGAGTTTACGGCGGGCTACGCGGCGTCGTGGATTTTCCGCATGGTGGGCAGATTGAAGCCGGGCATCACGCCCGAGCAAGCGCAAAGCGACGCCGAACGGGTGGCATTGGCCACGATGGCAAACTATCCCCCTTTCATGAGGAGTCTTCGCATTCGTGCGGTCGTTATGCCTCTCTACAAAGATACTGTCGAACAGGCACGTCCCCTCATACGAACGCTCTTCCTTGCAGTGATCGTCGTCCTTCTGATTGCATGTGGGAATGTGGCGGGCCTGCTTCTGGTGCGCTCGATCCGCAGGCGAAGAGAAATTGCAGTCCGGCTCGCGCTGGGTGCACGATCCGCATCGCTTATGCGACAGGCCATTGTTGAAAGTGTCCTCTTGAGTCTTGCTGGGGGTGCGGTTGGATTGGCTCTGGCAACCGCCGGTCTACGGATTGGTGTGGGTTTACTGCCTGAGTCACTACCACGGGTAAGTGAGATTGGCTTGGACTGGCGCGTAATGCTCTTTGCGCTTGGACTGGCACTGGGGACTGGGATCCTCTGTGGAGTAGCTCCAGCATTCGCTGCCATCAGAACCAACGCCAACGAAACACTTAAAGATGGCGGGCGCACGGGAACTGCGGGCAGCGGCCATGGATGGCTACGTTCGGCCTTGATTGTGGCCCAAATTGCGGTCGCCCTGATTCTGCTCGCAGCCTCAGGCTTGCTGTTGCGCAGCTTCGAAAAGATGCGCAGTGTAGATCTAGGCTTTCAGCCCGACCACACGCTGGCTGCCACCTATGACTTGCCGCGGATACAGTACGGAACCCAAGCCGCAGTCGACGCCTTCTCAAAAAAATTGCTGGATAGTTTACGCCAAGCCCCAGGCGTTGAAGCGGCCGGAACCACTTCGGTGCTTCCCACCAAAGGCAATTACCCGGGAATCGCATTCACAATAGAAGGCTATGTTCCGCCAAAAAACGCAGGCCGAATTATGGCTGAGATGTCGTCGGTGCGCGGGGGTCTCCTCCGAACGCTCGGTATTCGATTGCTCCGAGGACGCAGGTTCACCGACGATGACACTGCAGACACGCCACTGGTAGCGATGGTAAACCGAAAGATGGCTCAGGGAGTCTGGCCGGGCCAAGACCCTATTGGCAAGCGGCTCCGCCGGGGTATGACAGAAACTTCCACCCCCTGGATGACAGTGGTGGGAGTAGTAGATGACGTGAAGATGGCCTCGCCCGACGAAGAGACGATGCCCCAGGTATATCAACCGGTGGCCCAAACCGTCGCCTCAGAAGGAGACTTTGCCAGTGCAGAGGAACTGAGCGGCAATTCAGGCTGGATTGTCCTGCGAAGCCGGATCGCACCCGAGCTCATGGAAAATCTTTTGCGAGAGAAGGCGCAGAAGCTTGACCCGCAGCTTCCGCTCTACAGCATACAGACAATGGAGGAGGCGATCTCTGATAGCGAAGCGCCGCGGCGTTTCAACACAGTTCTAATTTCAACTTTTGCCTTGGCCGCCATCCTGCTGAACATTCTCGGAATTTACGCTGTAATCGCATTCTCCGCAGCGTTGCGTGAACAAGAGATCGCTATCCGTATGGCGCTGGGCGCACAGAGCTCCGAAATTCTTGTGCTGGTCCTTCGCTCTGGGGTCAAGCTGGCCTCTCTCGGATGTGTTTTGGGCATTCTTGGAGTCGTGGCTGCCTCCCGTTTGCTCCGCTCTTTTTTGTTTGATGTCAGTCCATTTGATCCCGGCGTACTGACAGTTGCCGCTCTGACCATGTTGCTGTTAGCACTCGCAGCATCCGCACTACCAGCCAGACGCGCATCCCGCACCAATCCCCTGCTGGCTCTTCGTGGTGAATAGCGCAAGCTCTTCCATAAATTCGCTATAACCGCCGGGCCCAAGGGCTCAACAACATCTCGCTTCTCCCGGCATTCGTTCTAATGCGCAGGCCTCAAGAGCTAAGCGGTTGCGCCGACTTTCTTAACTTTCAGTCTTGGCATTACGTGCATTGTTAGCGTGGTGGCCTGTCATTGCGGCCACCAAATTGGCATAGCTTATTGAGCAACTGCGATTCCAAGTTCCAGCTTCGTCCACATTGGAAGGCTGATTTTCTTCCCTTGCTTGGATACGAGAATGCCAGAGTCTTCAGTCGTCGCATCCCCTTGAAGGTCGATGCCGGGAAGCACATTTTGAACGAGGAATTTATCGGGGCGATTCGAGAGACTTTTAGAGACCTGCAATGGCGTTTCTAGAACGGATGGATTCGATGATTGAGGAAATTGTTGCGTTGCGACAAACAGAACGGTAGCCCGAATCGGGAGCGCACCGTGTTTCTTGAGATTCAACTGCGAGAAACGGAAAGTGAGTTGTGGGTTATGGCTAGCACTACTTAGCCCGCTTGTTACGATGCCGATAATTTCGCTTCCCTGGGGAATTGATGTCCCATCGGGTAGTCGTACCTTTTCAGCAAGTTTTGTCAGGACTGTAGTCCCTGCGCCAATCTTCTCAGAATTAATTTGGGTTGTCAGTTGGACTACGGCTGGAGTCCTCGTTGACAGCGTTTGCCCTGCCCCAATTATCGACCCGCCAATCAAAATCGTAGCCAGGCTCACTGTCATCCTTCTTACACTCATATCTTATTTCTCCTCTCGTCTTTTCCCGGCTGAAAAGCCCGCAAACTCCGCACTGAACGGAAGGCGAGCGCACCGTTTATATAGCCCTTCCGTCTTCACTTGTCTTTCTAGTGAAGAACTACGGAGACCATCATGAGTTCTCATTCACTGGCTTGTCAAGTGAAGAATTAATTCTCTTATTTTGGCGCAATTGTTTTAGGCAAACCCGTCGTTCGTGGCAAATGAAAGCGAGGCCCGCTGCGCGCTTGGCGAACTTCAACGGATACGATGCGGGCAATTTCCCACTCTCTGGAATTATGGTTCAGTATTCAGAGTTAAGGAAAACCAGCTATTTTCACTTGACGTACCAGTGGAGCGAGGAGCACCATCACGCTATCTTCTACTTGGATATCAAGTGGCAGCTCCTGACTAACCGGCCGTGGCATGGCACGAGCTTCCTCGCGCCGGTTAGGTTTTTTCCATGCTTGATATGCCTGACGACTGTCCATTGGTGCCTGTTTCACGTCAGAGGCCCACAACCCGAAAGAGGTTGTTATCGGATTTGATAACGCGTCTTCTGTCGCGTGGGATGTTTCGCCGCTCGCCATTTGCTTGCAGTGCGAATCCTCGCTGCCATTGGCAGGCCACTAATTTGAATCTGAGGTGTGTTCTATATGGTCTAGAGGCTGTTAGGTACTTGTATCTATCTAGGTCTTTGCGTGGCTGGATTGTTTGTCGAGCATGGAAGGATGGCCACAATCAGAAGGGGGGAGAGATCGACGTTGCGCAAAAGAAGAGAAGATAGGACAACGAGCTTGACCGCGTGGTACCGAGAGGTCCCACGTCATATCGAGAATGTGTCCTATATGTGTCTTGAACTGATTTGAGCTAAAACTGGCAGCTGCTAAGTTCTTTATAAAGTGGTGGCCAGAGACGGGATCGAACCGCCGACGCCGGCCTTTTCAGGGCCGCGCTCTACCACTGAGCTATCTGGCCTTGGGAGTGTCCGCCCAAAATCGGAAGCTGCTCTGCAAAGTCCAACCCCGCAAAGCGCTGAATCCAAGTATAGCAACGGTTAGCCCTCGCGCCAAACCGCGCACGGAATCCGTTATTCTAGCCACGTCTATTCCACGCAGAAAAGAGTCTTCATGCGCCTCCGCAGTCTCGCCGCCCTTGCCTTAATTTCGTGTGTCTTCGCACATGCGCAGTCCACGCCGGTGGAACGCGCCTACCTTGCCGCGAAGAAGAATCCGCCCGCTCTGCGTGCTTTTCTGGTTCAAATGCCCAAGGGTGGCGATCTGCACATCCATCTCACAGGCGCGATCTACGCGGAGAGCTTCATCGATGCCGCGGCGCACAGTATGGTTTGCGTAGACCAGACTCACATGACGTTCGCCCCGGCGAAGGGCAGCACACGGTCTATTCCGCCTCTGCCGGTCTGCGGCGAGGGGCTCGCTCCCGCCTCTACCGCGCTGCACGATCAGAAGCTCTATGACGCCCTGATCGACAGCTTCTCCATGCGTACCTTCGTTCCGACATCGGGCACAAGCGGACACGACCAGTTCTTCGCCACCTTCGATAAGTTTTCAGCGGGAGGGAAAGGCCACTCCGGCCGCTGGGTGGATGAGGTAGCCACGCGCGCCGCCTCGCAGAACGAGCAGTACGTCGAGATCATGAACACACCCGATCTCTCTCGCATCCTCGCGATCGCCTCCAAGGTGAACTACACCGGGGACGTAGCCACGGCGAAGGCCTCCATCGATCCTCAGGTCTTGAAAGACGCCGTCGAAACGGCACGCAGCGAATTTGCCGCGACCGATGCGGATCGCCTCCAGCGCGAGCACTGCGGCACTCCCGAAGCCACACCGGCCTGCAAAGTGCAGGTGCGCTACCTCTTCCAGGTCCTCCGCGCCCTGCCGATGCCTGCAGTCTTCGCGCAGACCCTCGTCGCCTTTGAACTAGCCTCGTCCGACAGCCGCATCGTCGGTCTGAACTACGTGCAGCCGGAAGATACCTTCGCCTCCATGAGCCAGTACTCGGATGAGATGAAGATGGTCGGGCAGTTCCACACACTCTATCCGAAGGCACACATCTCTCTGCACGCAGGCGAACTGACCCTGGGCATGGTGCCTCCCGACGGTCTCCGATTTCACATACGCGAGGCCGTTGAAGTCGCGCACGCGGAACGCATCGGACACGGCGTAGACGTTATGTACGAGGACGATGCCAAGGGACTTCTCGCAGAGCTTGCCGCTAAGCATGTCATGGTGGAGATTAACCTCACCTCGAACGACGGCATCCTCGGTGTGGTCGGCAAAAACCATCCGCTGACGAGCTACCGCGAGGCTCACGTCCCCGTAGCGCTCTCCACCGATGACGAAGGCGTCTCGCGCAGCGACATCACGAACGAATACGTGCGCGGCGCTCTGGAGCAGGATCTCTCGTACAAAGATCTGCGCACCATGGCCAGAACTTCGCTCGAACACAGCTTCCTGAGCGAAGGCGACAAGGCCGCTGCCCTGGCGGAGTTCGATCGCCGCGTCAAAGCATTTGAAGCCACCTTCAACACTGGAGCAAAACGGAAATGAAGCATGTCCTCTCCGCTCTCGCTCAAACGATTCTTCTCCTGATTGTCGGAGCAGTCGTTATGCTCTGGCATCCCTTCGGCCTTTCGCACATACTTTGGCAGACAGCAACGCAGCGGCGGACCTTTGAAGCCGACTGGCTGATCGCAGTATTCGCGGTCTATCTCGTCATCGTGCTCATCGAAGCCCTGCGCAAGCGGCTTCGCGGAGGCCTTGCCCCAGCAACCGTTGCCCTGGTACTTGCCATCGCTCTGGGACTGGCCATGAAGTTCGGATTCAAGCTGACGGACGTAACCCACTACGGCTTCTAACGCGATTGAGCGTTGACAAGCGGCCCACCGCGCATCTACAACCGCAGGTATGAACGAGCTTAAGATCTCCCGTCGCGGTATGCTCCTCGGCGCTGGCGCAGCCGCGGCGTCTCTTGCACTTGCAACGCCCTCGGTTTCCGCAGAGGGCACAGGTCAGTACACCAACGGCGGCGCGGCGACGGAAGAGCAGGCGCGGCGCATGGCGTGGTGGCACGCCGCGAAGTTCGGCATGTTTATTCACTTCGGCCTCTACTCTGCGCACGCGCGTCACGAGTGGGCGATGGAAGAAGAAGCCATCCCTGTAGCGGAGTACCAGACCTACACGCAGATCTTTCATCCCAAACCAGGCGCTCCCGCGGCCTGGGCCAAGCTGGCAAAAGCCGCTGGCATGAAGTACGTTGTACTGACGACGAAGCACCATGAAGGCTTCTGCAACTGGGACACGAGGCTCACGAACTACAACGCCGTAAACCTGGGACCGAAGCGCGACATCGTGCGCGAGTACGTGGAGGCCTGCCGCGCCGAGGGTCTACGCGTCGGCTTCTACTATTCGCTGATGGACTGGCACCATCCCGACGGTGCGAAGTGCGCCACGGACGAAGCTGCGCGGAGACGCTTTGTGGACTACACTCACGGCCTCATCCGCGAACTGCTGACGAACTACGGCAAGATCGACGTGCTCTGGTACGACGTGCATTGGCCGCTGGATGCCAAGGGCTGGGAGTCCGAGAAGATGAACAAGATGGTCTTCGAGCTGCAACCAGAGATCATCGTGAACAACCGCAACGATCTGCCCGGCGACTTCTCCACACCGGAGCAGAGGATCGTCGCCGAAAAGGGCGGGCGTCCGTGGGAGAGCTGCATGACGCTCAATGATAGCTGGGGCTACCAGGCTGCGGACGACAACTGGAAGTCTTCGCGCACTGTCATCCGTAACCTCATCACCTGCTCGCGCGATGGCGGCAACTATCTTCTGAACATCGGTCCGCGTGGCACGGACGGCTCCATTCCCGAAGAGTCTGTGCGCATTCTTACTGAGGTCGGCAAATGGATGCAGACCAGCGGCGACTGCATCTACAACAACCCGGACACCTGCCAGCCGCGAAGCTCGGAGTACGCCAGCTTTACGCGCCGCGGCAATCAACTGCAGATGCACGTGCACTTCTGGCCAGGAACTGATGTCTCCATCTCAGGCCTGAAGAACAAAGTTCTTTCCGCAAAGATTTTAAAAACTGGCGCAAAGGTCACTGTCACGCAGGATGGCTTCCGCACGCATCTCACAGGTCTGCCGGAGCACGCACCAGACACGCCGGTAACGACGATCGTGCTGGAGTGCGATGGCGTTCCTACGCAGGACACCGACTATGTAAGGCGAGAGAAGCCAAGGGCCGGAGTGGGCATCTAGTCACGAAGGAATCCACGACGTGCCCCATTCTTTCGCAGCTTTATCGCGAAAGGGTGGGGTTAGTTCGCCACAGCTCTCCCTCTAGCAGAAACAATAATTACTTACATAAGCCGTCGAATGGCAGCAGCAGCCTGCTCTGCCTCCAGGGCATAGCCTGCGGCGGTGAAGTGTACATCGCCGTCGTGTAGTTCCGGATGTTTCAGCATCAGGGCATGCTGATCGTCGATAACGATCTTCTCCCTCACCATCAGTGCAGAGGCACTCGCATTGCGCGCGTCGATGCGGGCGTTCGTACTCTCCGCCGAATCATGCAGCACAGGTGTAGTTGTGGCCCAGAGAAGCTTCGCAGACGGAGCGCCAACACGCACCGCAACGATCATGTCGGGCAGACCCGCTGCGTACTCCTTCTCCGTGTAACCCCAGCCGTGCATCCCGTTATTGAAGTGAACTACTGCGAAACGAACGCCCGCCATCGCAAAGTATTCGCGCAGCTGAACAGCAAGCCTGGGATCGCCAGAAGCAGCAGAGGTGGCAAAGAGATAAACGTTGGCGATGCCCGCGAGCTGCTTCGTCGTTTCCGGATAATAGCCGCGCGTGATTGAATCGCCGATGAGCAGGACATTCGGCAACTTTGCGTCGATCGTCGCAGGTCGATCCGCCCAGGTCCACTCTACTTTTTCCGTAACCCTGTGCTGTTGCGCTGCAAGCGCGCCGAAAAAAAGAAAGATCGACAGTGCAAGCCAGCGTCGCATCGGTTCGTTCTCCTAAGAAATCTGCCTTGCCGCCTCGCGCCCATCGCGGATCAGGTCAGGCAAGCCAACTCCGCGATATGCGTTCCCGAGCAGCGTAAGTCCCGGCAACAGGTTCAGGCGTTCGTTCAACCGCCGCATGCGATCTGCGTGTCCAACTTCATACTGCGGCAGAGAGAGCGGCCAACGACGCACGATGGTCAACGACGCGTCAGGAAGCTCATACCCTAGCGCAGCACCCAGTTGTTTCTTCGCAAGGGCGGTCAACCAACCATCGCTCTCGCCTTGCAAACGCTCTCCCGCATTGCCTCCAAAGAAGGCGCGCAGAGCACGTCCACCCTCCGGAGCTCGTCCAGCGAACTTCTGATCGCTGAAGGTCGCCGCAAGCAGGTCGCTTCCCTCTTCTCCCGGCGGAACGAGAAATCCAAAGCCTTGTGGGATGCTGAAAGACTTTGCCTGTTCAGCGCTGAAACCGAATCCAACGATCACCGCCGAACTCGCTCCAATCGCCAGCAACTGCGCCGCCTCCGCATCCACCGAGGCCAGGAGAGAACGCGCGCGATGCACGGGTGTTGCAAGCAAAACCGCATCGAAGATCTCAGGCTGATCTCCGACGCACACCTTCCAGGAGTCGCCCTCACGTTCAATCTTCTGAACGCAGCTTTGCAGACGAACACTTCCCTCCGGCAGAGCGCTTGTCATTGCATCAATCAACGTTCCAAGCCCACTACGAAGTGTTGTAAAGATCGCCTTCGCATTGGTCCTGCTTCTTTCGCCCAATGCGAGGATGAGCGATCCATGCGTACGCTCCATCGCCAGGAACTGCGGCATGACCGACTGCGCGCTCAGACGCTCGACATCGCCGCCAAAGACACCAGCGAGAAGGGGAGCGGCGATAGTGCGCGTAACCTCTTCACCAAAGTGACGCCGGACAAAGCTCGCCACGCTCTCGTCTTCTGCGGTGTGGCTCTCCGCATAGTCCTTCAACTCCTGCGCACGCTGCGGCTCGTGCTCGTACGCCGCAATCGCAGAAGGAGAGAAGAGCTTCGACTGGCGCAGAGCTTCGAAGTCTGTGGGCACCATCATGCGCATCCCCTGCGGAATCGCATGCAGTTCGCCACCGCGCAGGATATAGGTGACGCGCTCGGCATCGTTGGAAGAGATCAGTTCTTCTTCGAGACCAAGCTCAACGCAGAGCTCGCGTGCCCATGGCTTCTCTGTGACCCAGGCATCCGGCCCGCACTCCATCACAAAGCCATCTTCCCGCGCAGTCTCGACGATGCCGCCAAGACGCCAGGAAGCGTCATAGAGAACGAATGGGATCTTGCGCTGGGTGAGTTCGTAAGCTGCCGAAAGACCGGCCATGCCCCCACCAACGATCGCTACGCGGGCCATCTAGGCGTTTGCCCCGGCGAGTGCTTCGACAGGTGCGAGCACGCTGAGGACTTCCACTGCGCTGCCGGCAGCAGGAGCCGGTCTCTCAACAGAAACGCCGTGCTGTACAAGATCTTCAAGCGCCGCGATAAGAGTGGGCGAATCGTTGAGGCTCTCGGCACGCGAGATCGTAAGGCCGAGTTCCTTCGCCGTCTGCTGAAAGGCAATATCGATGTCGTACAGGATCTCGACGTGGTCGCAGAGAAATCCCACGGGCTGTAGCACTACATGATCGTAGCCTGCAGCTTTCAACGAAGAGAGTGTCTCTTCCACGGTGGGTCCAATCCACGGTCCGCCGCTCAGGCCCTGGCTCTGAAAACTGAAATACCAGTCGCGCTCGTCGAGGACGTCCTGCATCTGCTTCGCAATGAGCTTTGCCGTGGCCTTGCACTCAATAGCGTACGTGTCCGGCTGCGTGGCCAGCACCATGCCGTGATGCTTCACGGGCTTCACCGAAGCCTGGATGGTGCGGCAAGGGACCGCGTGCGCCGTGAACAACACAGCTACTTTTCCGCCCGCCGCCTGGTAGTGCGCGCGCTCTAGCGCGAAGCGCATCTTCTCCGCAAACGCTCTGGCGAGCAGCGGATGCTCCGCCCAACCGGCAAGAAACTCCACCTGCATGCTTTCGCCGACAGCATCCGTCAGCGCGCGGCGATAGAGACCAACGCTGGTGCGTGAGTTCTGCGGAGCGAGGCAGATCGCCGTGATCTTTTTCACTCCATCCTTCTGCATCTGCTTGACTGTGTCCGCAATGAACGGCTTCCAGTTCCGCATGCCCACATACACGCGCTGCTTCAGCTTCTTCTCCAGCAAGGCAGCCTGCATCAGAGTCCAGCGTGTGAGGTGCGGACCCTCCGCCGTCGGCTCCTCGCGCAGGCCAATCTCCGCATAACGATGCTGCAACTCTTCCACGACGTGCTGCGGCAGGCCGCGACCTCCCGTGACAAGCTTAAGATACGCCGCCATCTCTCCGAGGACGTCCGGCGTACCGTGAGCAAGGAGAAGCACCGCGCTCTCGTTGACGCGCGCAGTCTTCTTTCCGGCAAGCAGGCCGACAAGGAAGTAGAAGAGGTTCATCGCGCGCTCATCTCCTGCACCCATCGAGCCACGTTGATCACGTTCTCCACGGGTGTGCCTGGAACAATGCCGTGGCCCAGGTTAAAGATGTGTCCGTTGCGATTGCCCGCAGCGTCCAGCACTTCCTTAACGCGCTGCTTCAGAAGATCCTCCGGCGCAAAAAGGGCTATGGGGTCAAGATTTCCCTGCACCGCACATCCGCTGCCAACGAGCTTCCAACCTTCCTCCAACGGAACGCGCCAGTCGAGACCGAGAACATCCGCGCCGGTCTCACGCATCGTCTTCAGCAACGATGCCGTGTCCACGCCGAAGTAAATGACGGGTACGCCAAGGGCCTGTACACGCTGCACGAGTTCCTTTGTAATGGGAAGAACGAACTGCCGATAGTCGCTGACAGAAAGTGCACCCGCCCAGCTGTCGAAGATCTGGATGACGTCCGCACCCGCTTCCACCTGCTGCTGCGCATACTCCACCAGTACGGAGATAAGCTTCTGCATCAGGAGCTGCCACGCGGCGCCATTCGAGTACATCAATTTTTTCGTCTCGATATAGTTGCGGGATGAAGCGCCTTCGATCATGTAGCTGGCCAGCGTAAACGGTGCGCCAATAAAGCCGATGATGCCAAGCTGGTCGCCATCTTCGCGTGGAGCATTGAAGTGCTCCGCCACCTTCTCGATCGCGCGCGCCACGTAGCTAAGCTCTTCTGCGCGATCGGTACGCAATGCCTGCACCTGCTCCAGTGTGCGAATCGGAGCATGCACGACGGGCCCTTCGCCGTTCACGAATTCAAAGTCCAGACCCATCGGCGTAAATGGAAGCAGCAGATCGGCGAAGATAATCGCCGCATCCACACCCAGACGCTCGGCGGCCGTGATCGTCACCTCCGACGCCACGTCCGGATTGCGGCAGATCTCCAACAAGGTGTGGTGCTTGCGCACAGCCATGTACTCCGGCATGTATCGCCCGGCCTGGCGTAGAAACCATACCGGCGTGCGGTCCACGGGCTGCCGCAGGCAGGCGCGCACAAAGCGGCTGCCTCCTGCGGCGATCTCTTCCTGCGCGGCCTTGCGGCCAAGTTCAAGCGGTGTCATCGACATAATTAAGCCGTCGGCGCCACGAACTCCTTGGGCACTTCGCCGCCAGAGCCGTAGAAAAAGTCGTTCATCTGCTCGACCAGGAACTCCTGTGCCTGCGGCGTCCAGGGCTGAAGCCGGTACTCATTCAGCAGCATCTTCTGACGCTCAATCCACTCGCCCCAGGCCTTCTTCGAGACCGTCTTGTAGATCTTCTGGCCGAAGTCGGAATCGAACGGAGGCTCGTCCAGACCTTCCATCTCCTGCTTGTACTTTGCGCAAAACACCATGTTCGCCATTGCTGAACTCCTGTCTCTCGATTGTATAAGTTGCGAACAAAGGAGACGCGGACAAGACCGACTTAGCGGCGTTTGCCTTTACCTTTTGGCTTTTTCTTGGGCTTTCCGCTTCGATCAGGTGAAGAATGGCGCGCGGACGCGGCTTTTCGCGCCACTTTTTCTTTCTTGACCAGAGTCTTGCTGCGGAAGGGCCGCTTTCTTTCCACCGGAGCTTCCTCTTCCGTCGACGGAAGAATCGCGAACTGCAGCTTGCGCTGCGAGCGGTCGATTCGATCCAGCAGAACGCGGACCTTCATCCCCAGGCGGTAGCAACGGCCTGTGTGTTCGCCGCAGATCTCGCGCTGTTGCTCGCGGAAGGTGTAGCGGTCATCGGTGAGCGTATGCAGAGGCACCAGGCCTTCAACATAAAGGTCGTGCAGTTCTACGAAGAGCCCGTACTTCGTCGCGGACAGAATCATTGCGTCGAAGTCTTCACCCACGCGATCCTGCATGAACTTGATCTTCTTCCACTCGATCAGCTCGCGCTCCGCATCGGCGGCGCGGCGTTCGCTCTCGCTGGTCTCCTGCGCGATGGCGGCGATCTCGTTCAGCGGAACGGGCGGTTCAAGTTCCGTATGGCGCGCCTGCGGAGGCGTCACGTCGGACTCCGCCATGCCCTCGGGGTCAGCGCCCTCATGCAGAAGCGTCTTCAGAATGCGATGCACGATGAGATCGGGGTATCGACGAATGGGCGAGGTGAAGTGCGTATACGCTGGCGCAGCAAGGGCGAAGTGGCCTTCGTTCTTCTCGGAGTAGCGCGCCTGCTTGAGCGAACGCAGCATGAGGTAAGCCAGGATGCGCTCCTCCGGCTTGCCCGCGATCTTCTCCGTCAGTCGCTGGTACATCTGCGGCGTCACATTGATCTGCTCCACGATCTCATGTGTCGGCGCATGTCGCGCACCGGTCTGGCCCCGAGCGCCGCGTCTCTGCTGCTCACGACGGTCGCCCTTCATCTGAATCTTCTTTACCGGCAGATTGCCGACGCCGAGCGTGTAGCCAAATCCAGCCGCAGTATCTTCAAACTCCACGATGCGCTTGGGGTCCGGCATCTCGTGGATACGGTAGATGCCCGGCATGCCCTGTAACTCGATCCACCGCGCCACGCACTCGTTCGCGCAGAGCATGAACTCTTCGATCAGCCGGTTGGACCACGCACGTCCCGAACGCACAATCCCCGTCATCGCACCGAGCGCATCGAACTGGATTACCGGCTCAGGAAGGTCAAAATCAATCGAGCCGCGCCGTTTCCGCTTTCCGTTCAGCTTGAGCGCAAGGCCATACATACGGTCAAACTCCGGCACGAAGGCCATGAACTCTTCGAGCGCCGCGGGATCGCCGTCAAGCACGCGCTGCACGTTCGTATACGTCATGCGCCGCGCGGAACGGATGATGCCTTCGCAGACGCGGTATCCCAGCACCTCTCCACGCGCATCGATCTGCATGATGCATGAGAGCACGAGGCGGTCTTCGTCCGGACGCAGAGAGCACTCCCCCGTCGACAACTCCTGCGGCAACATGGGAATCGCTCGGTCAGGAAAATAGACGCTGTTGCCGCGCAGACGGGCTTCCAGGTCGAGCGCCGTTCCGGGCAAAACATACTCGGCTACGTCAGCGATGTGTACCTGTAACTCATACGTTCCATCCGCAAGATCCCGCACCAGGACCGCGTCGTCGAAGTCCTTCGCGGTCTCGCCGTCGATGGTGACGATAGGCAGCCCACGGAAATCTTCCCGCTCCGTAACCTCGTCGTCACGCAGCGACGCGACGTTATAAGACGCGCGATCCTTCGCCTCGGCAAGAACCTCTGCAGGAAACGTATGCGGCAGATGATGCTTGCGAATGATGATCTCGACATCGACACCGAAGGCATCGGCGTCACCGAGCACTTCAATGATGCGACCCTTCGCCGGTCGCGCAACCCCGGGGAAATCCGTGATCTCGACATCGACCGCAAGGCCGTCCATCTGCTCCGCAGTAAGCGCCTCTCCCATGGGGAGATCGCGCCGCTGCGCGCGCGCCTCCTCGCCAAGAACGCGGTCCGTACTCACGCCTGCGCGCACAACCTCCGCTCCGGGAGGAATGAGCACCGGCTGCGTCATGCGCTCGTCCAGCGGCTTCACATAATTTCCGCGCAGAAGGGGATCGCCATACCGCCCACCTCGCGCCATGTGAAAGATGCCGACCACGGTAGGGTTCTTGCGCGTGAGCACACGCACGATGCGGCCAGATCTACGGCCATCGTGCGTAGGTGGAGCTTCGTCCACCAGGACTTCATCGCCCTGCATCGCGCTGTTCAATTCGTTGGGAGGAATAAAGAGATCGCCGCCACTGTCCTTCGTGCGCACAAAGCCAAAGCCGTCGCGATGGAGGTCGAGTCTCCCGGCGACGAGGTTTTCGCGTGTCGCCGATCGTCCACGCAGAGCGGCGTCGCCACGGCGTCCCGTATCGCTCTTTGCGCGCTCTGTGGCCGCATCGGGAAGCGACCACATATCGCGGTCTACTTTCACCAGCGCACCCCGCGCCGTCATTCGAGCAAGTTGTTCCAACAGAAGACGTCGCTCGCGTCCTCCGCCCATGCCCAGTTCGCGCACAAGCTGCTTGTAACCGGCTCTCCCACCGGGAGCCCGTTGGATGTGGCGCAAAACATCGCGGTCGGTATGCGGATAAGGATGGCCAGACACACAAGCAGAATACGCTGCGCGCATCCAACATCGCATGGACAAGCAAGAGCTTTCGCCCTCGGGCACCTCGGAGACGCTTTCGCGGCGCAGCTTTCTGCGCGCAGCCACGGGCACGGTAGCCGCAACCACGCTGGCTACAGTCGCCATAGCGCAGAACGAAGCGGGCAGCTCTGCGACTGCCACTATCCCTCCGCAACAGAATTATGTCAACCTTTCGCAGATCCACGGCGAAACGGAGGCTGCGGAACACGCACCCGGGCCCTCTCTTCCCAAAGACGTGCGTGTGGGCTATGCCATTGTAGGCCTGGGACTCCTATCCATAAATCAAATTCTCCCCGCCTTCGGCGCTTCAAATATGCGAAACCGGTAGCACTCGTCTCCGGAGACCGCGCCAAGGCACAGAAGGTAGCCGCGCAATACGGCATTCCCGACAGCAACATCACGGACTACGCTAGCTTTGAACGCCTTGCCCAGATGCCTGGCGTCGACGCAATCTATATCGTCCTCCCGGATGGCATGCACAAAGAGTTCGTTCTCCGCAGCGCAAAGATCGGGAAGCACGTCCTCTGCGAAAAGCCGATGGCCACCAATGCAGCCGATTGTGAAGTCATGATCGAGGCCTGCAGCCGCGCGAACATCAAGCTGATGATCGCCTGCCAGCAGTACGAGCCGATGAACCGCTATCTCAAGAAGATGGTCGCCAACGGCAAACTCGGCAAGCTGAAGTCCATCCTGAGTACAAACTCGCAAAACACCGGCGACCCGACCCAGTGGCGTTTGAAGAAGGCACTCGCCGGCGGCGGTGCTCTTCCGGATGTCGGCATCTACTGCCTCAACGCGGCCCGCTTTCTCTCAGGTGAAGAGCCCGACGAGGTCCACGCCACCATCTATCAGCCGAAAGACGACCCGCGCTTCGCCGAAGTAGAAGCCCGCTGTAGCTTTACGGCGCACTTTCCTTCCGGCCTGATCGCCACGTGCGTCACCGGCTATGACGTTCACCGATCTGCCATGCTCCGTCTTGAAGGCAGTGACGCTTGGGCCGAGATGTCGCCCGCCTTTGGTTACCACGGCTCGAAGTTCAGATACAGCATGCTCATCGGTGAAGGCAGCGAAAAGAAAGACACCACCTTCGAACCCAATATCGAAGATAAGGACCAGTTCGCCTTGGAAATGGATCACTTCGCCACCTGCGTCCGCAACAACATCCAGCCACACACACCCGGCGAAGAGGGTCTGCAGGACCAGCGCATCATCGAAGCAATTTATAAATCCGCAGCCACTGGCCGCACCGTAAAGATCGCAGCGCCCACAAAGCCCACCCGCGGCCCTGCCCTGCCAGAGAAAATTTAGTACGCAGAAAGAGGAGGGAGCCGCAGTGCGCTCCCTCCTCGAAAGTCAGAAGTTTTAATATGGCATGCGTATCGAGAAGTCCCTGCTTAGGACTAGAACTTATTCCGCCGTTCTGCCTTATATTGGCCCCAACCAGCAATAACAGCTCGCAAAGAGCGAAATTTGAGCCCCATGAGCCGTCTCAAGACCTTGCCCGACAGAAAGATTCCCTGCCCCAATTTGGGAAACGAGCCCTGTCGCTCCAGGAAGCGGAGACCGCTCACCACGATGATCTGTTCCATTTGCGGAGTGCGCGTTCCGGGCAGACTGCCACCTTCGCGATGCAGAACAGCTGTGTCTTCCGCAACCGCGATACACCAACCCGCCGACCGCGCGCGGAGACAGTAATCGGCGTCGTCGAAGTACATGAAGTAGCCTTCCCAGAGCAGACCGATTTGGACAAGCGCCTCATAAGGAATCAGCACGCTGGCGAAGGTTGCGAAGGTACCCGGCTCCTCAAAGTCCCGCGGCTGATCGAAGTGCGTCGAGTAACCACTGAGCGTACTGACGCGTCCGCCACCCCAGGCCTGCACGCGCGCGGCATCGTGCTGAAAGTACAACACCGATCCGACCACACCCACCCCTGGGCCGCACTTCCGCACAAGCTTTTCCAGGGTATGCGGAGGACAAACCGTATCGTTGTTCAGAAGCCAGAAGAACTCCGCCTTCGTCTCCATTCCCTTACGCAGGCCTACATTGGTGCCAGCGGCGAAGCCAAGGTTCGCGCCTGCTTCCAGGACCTGCGCATTCAACCGCAGTCGCCTGATTGCGGCGCAGATCTTTGCGACCGATTCGTCCTCAGACCCGTTATCCACCACGATCACTTGAAGAGGAGAGTAGGTCTGCACCGCCAGGCTTTCCAGGCAGGCAACGGTATCCGACCAGCCGTTCCAGTTCACAACCACACAGCAGACTAGACCAGCTTCATTCACGCTCTTCAGAATACACTCGGAGGCGAAATCGAAGCGAAATAAAGGCGAATACGACCTACAATCAATGCAGGCAGATGAGCACGCATCCCCATCTCGAAGCGCTTCCCTTCGCGGAAGATCGGTTCACGCACCTCCATGTCGATCTAAACAGCTTCTTCGCGTCGGTGGAGCAGCAGCTCCACCCTGAGTACCGCAACAAACCACTCGCTGTCGTGCCCACGCTTGGAGACACGACCTGCGCCATCGCTGCCAGCTACGAAGCGAAGGGACTCGGCATCAAGACCGGCACACGCGTCGGCGAGATGAAGAAACTTTGTCCCGACATCATTCTGGTTCAGGGCAACCACAGCGAGTACGCCGAGTTCTCCCACCGCATCTCCGCCGCAGTCGAGCGCATCTGCCCCGTCGCGCATACGCCGTCCATCGACGAGATGGTCTGCCAGCTTCTCGGCCGTGAACAGGAACCGCCACGCGCCCGGCAGATCGCCATGGACATCAAGCAGGCTATCAAGGACGATGTAGGCGAAACGCTGCGCTGCTCCATCGGCATGGCGCCCAATCGCTACCTGGCCAAGATCGCCAGCGACATGCAGAAACCCGATGGGCTTATCGGCCTTCTGCCCTCTCAACTTCCGCGCGCCATCGCGCATCTCGACCTCCGCGCCCTCCCCGGCGTCGGCGCGCGCACGGAACAAATGCTCTTGAAGAAAAACATCACCACGATGCAGGAGTTGCTCTCGCTCGACCGCAACGGAATGCACGCGCTGTGGAACTCCGTCTGGGGCGACCGCCTCTTCCACTGGCTCCGTGGACACAACACCGGCGACGATGGCGCACCTGTGCCCTCGGACATGCAGAAGTCGCTCGGCCATTCGCACGTGCTTGCACCGGAACACCGCTCTCTCCAGGGCGCCTGGTCCGTTGCGCACAAACTCATTCACAAAGCCACCATGCGCCTGCGCATGGAGAAGATGGCCGCTGCCTCTCTCTCACTCACCATCCGCTACGCTCTTACGCGCGAGCAGGCCGCCACTCTTCCCAAAGCGAAGAAGCATCTCTCCGGCATCACGCACACGGCCTGGGGCATGGAGGCACGCTTCCCTCACTGCCAGGACACGCTCTCCATTCTGGAGGCGCTGCAGGCCCTCTGGAAGCAATCGCCGATGGGTCCGCTGAATGAGAAGCCCTTCTTCGTCGGATTGGCCCTCGGTCGCCTGATCCCTGAGAACGAGCAGCAGCCGACGCTCTTCGCCGACCCCAATAACCGCAGTCAACTCTCGTCAACGATGGATAAGCTGAATCTGAAGTATGGCCATACTACGCTGCACTTTGCCGGCATGCTGGCCGCGCGGGACTCTGCTCCGACTCGCATCGCATTTACGCAGATCCCTGTTCAGTACGGCGTGGATTATATGTAACAGCGACAACCTGCGCGCTTGTCGTCTTCTTGCCGCTTACCAACAAGGCAAAATCTTTCTGAGATCCCATAAAGAGAGCACGCGTCCATGTGAACTGTAAGAGAAGCATCGTGAACGCGTAAGAGATCGCAGAGAACAGCACGAGAGCCGCCCACGGATGCCCGGGGATCAATCTCCCTAACCCCGGAAGTACCGGCAGGACTTTATGGATGAACATGATCCCCATGGAAGCCGCGCCGAAGCGCTCGGCTAACTTCCTTACCGGCGGCACAAATCGAAGGAGCTGGCTGATCTTCACTACCCAGAAGATGCAGCACAGCGCAAGCACAAATGACAGGATGGGAACGCCATAAGCCGCGCCGCGCATGTTGTACGCCAGCGGAACATGCCGCTTGAGTTCCCATAGGGAGACACCTACCCCGAGAGCGGTGAAAAGCGCGACCCACCATCCATCCGCGGTGAATCGCCTCCATAGATAACCCGCAAGGAAGAAAGGCACAGCGGCGACGCAGACATTCAGATCCAGGGGCAATCCAAACCAGGGGAACAATGCGGAGTTCGCGTAGCTTGCCAGGAGACCGCAAAACACAACGCCAAGCGTAGTCGCCAAACTGCACTTCACAAGAAGCCAGTTGACCACCTGCTGCGTTGCAAAGAGACAGGTAAGGAACCAGAAGACACCGTAGAGCCCCTGCATCTGGTTACCTCCCCAGAGCAGCGTAAGTGCGTGATATCCAAGACTGTGCGGGTCCGCCCCGTGCTTGAGAACATGGAAGACTTCTGCGGGATAGAGCAGGACGAGAAAGGAGATATAGGGAAGCAGCAGATGGATGGATTTCCTGCGAAAGAAGTCGCCAAAGTCCGCCTGCGCGGTGTGAAGATAGCCACTCAGGAAAAAGAAAAGTGGCATGTGAAAGAGATAAATGAACCGGTTGAGGAAACCGTCGACGGTCACATGCCCCAACACAACCAGCAGAATTCCGAGCCCCTTACAGGCATCGATCCATGGGAGGTATCTGGTGGTTGCAGTGTGTGCATGGTGAGGACTCATAGCGTTCAAGCCTCCGTTCTGGCGCGATGTTAGGTCATTCCTGCAGACTTCAACTTCGGTCTTGTGCCACATTGGGTGAATCTCGGGGATGTTTCCCAATTCGGAGAACCGCCCCCTGCACTCGTGGAACCTCGCGGTCACAGGAAGCGTATCCTCACAAAACAATGGCCTTTCAGCAACCGACGACTTCATTGTGCGCGGACGCCGCGCTCTTGAGCGCCTTCGCCGCGCTCGTTCTCGTTGTGCACTTTTTCGTGGGCAACGGCTACGGCTTTCACCGCGACGAGCTGCAGTTCCTCGATGACGCCCGCCACCTGCAGTGGGGCTTCGTGGCCTACCCTCCCGTCACCGCCTTCTGCGGCAGAGTGGCCATCGCCCTCTTCGGCATCTCTCCGCAGGTCTTTCGCCTGCCTGCAGCGATCGTCAACGCGCTCTCGCTGGTGCTCCTCGGCCTGCTCGCACGGGAACTCGGAGGCCGTAAGCCAGCACAGATTCTGGCGCTCTTCGCGGGCCTGCCCGTTGCGCTCGCCTTCAGCTCGGTGCTGCAGTACAACACCTTCGACTACCTGGCATGGACGATGATCGCCCTCTTCACCGCGCACATCCTGCGCACCGGCGATCAACGCTGGTGGATCGCCGTGGGCTCCGCCGCGGGCTTCGGCATTCTTTCCAAGTACTCCATCGCCTTTCCCGTTCTTAGCCTGGTCGCAGCTCTGGCTGTTCTTCCCTCGCAGCGCCATCACCTGCGCAGCCGCTGGTTCTGGTTTGGCGCACTCACGATGCTGGTCGTGGCCTCGCCCAATCTCCTGTGGCTCGCACGCCACCACTTCATCACGCTGGAGATGGAGCACTTCATCCACGTGCGCGATGTGCGCAACGGCCGCGCCAAAGGCTACTTTACCGACCAGGTCAAGTTCACGCTCTTCGCGTTTCCACTTGCCGTCGCTGGCCTCATCGCTCTCCTGCGCAGTGCGCAGTTTCGTCTTCTGACCGCACTTTATCTTGGACCTCTCGTCCTCTTAGCCCTGGCAAAAGGACGCGGTTATTACCTGATGCCGGGATATCCTGCACTCTTCGCCGCGGGTGCCGTCACGCTCGAAGGCCTGCTCCAGGACCGGACGAAGACGCTACGCGCCGGTGTACGGGCGCTCGTGCTCTCTGCCATGCTCGTCGATGCAGCGGCTGTCGCGTGGGCCTATCTTCCCATCGGGCACGTCGGTTCCGCTCTCTGGAACTGGCAGATGAAAAATAACTCCGATATGGAGGACGAGGTCGGCTGGCCCGAACTCGTCGCCGACGTAGCCCATGTGCGCGACGCTCTTCCGAAGGAAGACCTGCCCCGCCTCGGCATCGTCGCAGACAACTACGGCGAAGCCGGTGCGCTCGCGCTCTACGGCCCACAGTATGGTCTTCCTACACCGATCAGCAGCGTTAACTCCTTCCACGATCGAGGGTTCGGACCTTATCCACCAGAGACCGTCATCGTCGTCGGCGAGAGGTACGCCTCCATCTCGCGGCACTTTGAAAGCTGCGCCCTCGCCGGTCATCTTAATATTCCTTACGGCGTGCGCAATGAAGAGTCGGTATACCACCCCGATATCTTCGTCTGCCGTCATCTGCGCCAGACCTGGCTCTCAATCTGGCAGACAAACCAGCGCTTCGGTTAATGAAAGAAAGACGAAAGCAATCAGCCAAGCAAATCCTCCAGCTCTTTTGCATCTAACCGAGACTGGGAGATTCGAATATGTTTACGAAGACCCGCACCTTCGCCGCCTGCGCCGTGCTCGCACTGGCCGTCACTGGTTGCAAGAAGACAGATGACAATCGCATCAACTTCACCACGGCCATCGACAACTACTACGCCGCGCATCCGGTCTGTCTTTGGGAGACACCGATGAAGTTCCCCGTGCAGGCAGATACCTCCGACGCCGACAAGACGCGCACCTACGACGCGCTCGTAGACCAGGGTCTACTCGCGCGCACCACCGCTGAGAAGAAGGTGATGATCATCGCCTCGAAGCAGGTGAACAACTACGACCTATCGGACAAGGGCCGTTCCGCCTGGACCGCCGATGCCACACAGCCCGGCTACGGCAACTTCTGCTACGGCCATCGCAAGGTAACCGGCATCGACGCCTGGACGCCGACGACCGATCAACCCGGAGCCGTGACGACCGTGCAGTACCACTACTCTCTGACAGGCGCACCGGACTGGGCTACCCATCCCGAAACGCAAACAGCCTTCCCCAACGTTCGCACCGCGCTGGCCACACCGGCAGCTGGATCGAACAAACTCACCCTCACCACCAGCGGCTGGCAGATTACCGGAGGCGAGATAGCCTCTGACCCCGACGCCAACATCGTCCACTAAAACACAAGACTCTGTGCCCTATTCTTTCGCGGCTTCATGCGAAGAAATGGGGGGCGCGCACAGCGCATAAAACTGAGTTGTCAGGAAGAAAAGCCTGGTGGATTTAAGTACGAAGTGCAACGGGTTTGATTTTAGAGGTGTCGCTCCAGAAGTCAACGAAGTTGAACTCACCTTTTGGGAGGAAGAGTTCTGCGGGAGCTTTCCAGCCCAGTGATTTTCGGGTTCTGGCATT